>BNJT01002278.1_pt1 | contig 109504 bp, 153 predicted proteins | sample 8540491 | NCBI WGS metagenome assembly BNJT01 (sample SAMD00202455, study PRJDB9452) | human saliva metagenome | host: Homo sapiens
CGAAGGAGATCGAGGACTGGGTGCCTCCTCGCCGAAACCGGGATCGGTGAGGTGTAGACGGTGAACAGAAGGTCGTGATGACCGCGTTGAAGCGCGCCTCTGATCCCAGCCCCAGGCGAGGACGGGCCGGGACAGCAGGCGGGTCTGCCCGCCCGGGTGAGATGCTGCGCTGTGGGGCTCGGGCTGGGGTCCGGTTCCCGGGTCGCCCTGGGGCTGAGAGTCTGGGTCATGAAGGTGAGCCTACACGGCCCAGGGGTGGTCGTGGGGCCGCTGGCGGTGGCCGATCGGTCACCGAGGATGGGGAGCACTGTCCCAGCTCGGCTGAGCGGCTATCTCAGAGTATTCGAGTATCGGAGTATTCGGGTATTCGAGCTATCACGGGAGCTGTCGCGCAGCGCGCGAGCACTTCGGCGAGAGCGAGGTCAACCGGCGTGGTGACCTTCATGGCAAGAGGATCCCCTCGACGACAACGACGCCACCACCGGCGGCCTCGATGAGCCCGGCGTCGTCGGAGGCGGATCGGGCCTCATCCGCGGCGCGGTCCGCACCCAGCCGATGGGCGGCGACGAGGGCGGCGGCGGCGAAGCCCTGCGGGTCTGCCACCGCCCGCAGCCGAGAACGATCAGGGGGTGCCGACGACGGACTCGATCTGCACTCCTGCGCCCCGGCCCCTCTGCGCGCCACTCCGGTCCGAGCTCGAGGTCGAGGTGATACAGCCCAGTCCTCATGATGCCCCGACTCGGAGCGGTGCGAGCGAGGATCGATCCGGGCCGGCGACCTCCTTGACGGTGTCGGTCACGGGCAGGGCGGGAACGACGGCGTCGTCCCGCCCGGACCGCGGCCACGACGCGGCGCACGACCTCGGGCGGAGTGAGGGCGCGCGCGGCGTCGTGGACGAGGACAACGGCGGCGTCGGGATGGCGGCCAACGCCGCAGCGCAGGCCGAGGGCGACGCTGGCCTGCCGGGAGTCGGGCGACCCGGGGACGACCTCGATGGTGCCTGAGACACCGGGGACCATCGAGCCCGGCGACTTCAGTACGATTCCAGCGACCCAGCGACTCAGCGACCCAGCCTCGAAGCGATCGAGGTACTCCGCGGGAGCGGTGACAACAACATGACGGACGACGCCGGCGGGACGGCAGACCGCGCGCGCACGGCGGACAAGACTCTCCCCAGCGATCTCAACCAGCGCCTTGGGACCGGAGGCTCCCAGGCGCGTCCCGAGCTCGGCGGCGGTCAGGACGGCGACGACGCCGCCGTCTTGGGAGCCTTGAGCATCTTTGCCGCCCGGACTTCCTGGACCGCCTTAGGCGACGTCATCGGCATCGCCGACATCACCAGTGCGCCCGCTGAACGCGCCGGCAGTCCCGCTGGCGCCATCGGCGCGACCCGGCTCGGGCACGAGCGGCCTGCGACCCCTCAGGCGGCGGTGCCGGAGGCGAGGACCCTCGTCGAGCTTGGACTCCGCCTGATCCTCGGCGGTCTTCTCAGCGAGGCGAGCTCCGAGACGAGAATCTGACGAGCCTTGGACAGCATGCGCTTCTCCCGGCCGACAGACCACGATCCGTATCCGGCGGGACGGGTCCCGGACGACCTCGGCGACCTTAATGACATCGCCGGAGGCGATCTTCTCCTGATTAGCCTTGAATCGACGCGACCAGTTGGTGGGCTCCTCGGTCAGAGGGCGCGCAGGACATCGAAAAACCCTTTTTCAGACCGGCCTCGTCCACAACATCCCGTACACCGATGAGCTCCACTCTCCGCGGGAACGAGGATTGTCAGGTCCCCCTGCGCAACCTCGAGCTGTAGATAAGTCTTCTCCTCGCCGCGGACCTTGCGCTGGCGGATATCGATAATCCGAGCCGCACCGTGGTGGGGGTGAGACGACGGTCCTCGCTGACTTCAAAGGTCATGGGTGACGTCACTCCGTAACTAATGGCAGGAGCCTCAGTTTACCAGGGAATGCCGGGCTTATTCCGGGCGAGGTAGCTCACAGGCCGTCCGGAGCGCCAGAGACCTGGAGCCGCCCGGGAGGGCCTCGGGATCGTCCGGGGCCGCCCACGTCCAGAGCCTTCGCGCGTCTCGAGTCTTCTGAGATCACTCGGAGTCATCGGAGGCGAGCAGCATGTACCCCACTCGCGCACAGTGGTCAGCAGTCGGGGCGCGCTCGGCTCAGCCTCGATCTTGGCTCGAATGCGCTTTGACGTGGACATCAAGCGTCTTGGTATCCCCCACGTAGTTCGATCCCCAGATCGATTCAATGATCTGACTGCGAGTAAGCACGCGATCGGGATTGCGCAGGAACAGCTCGAGCAATTCGAATTCCCGCAGCGGCATGGTGACGATCTCGCTGTCGACCGAACCTCGTGGCGCTCGACGTCCATCGCCACCCGCCCCGCGCTGAGTCAGGGGCTCCTGCGGCTCGCCCTCATGGCTGCGCCGCAGGGACGGCGTGCACGGGCCAGCAGCTCCCGGTAGGGAGTACGGCTTCGGTGACGTAGTCGTCCGCACCGATCTCCAGACCCACGATCTTGTCGACCTCGGAATTCTTGGCGGTGAGCATGATGACGGGAACACTGGACGTGCGCCGAATACGACGGCACACCTCCGTGCCCGGCAGACGCGGGAGCATGAGATCGAGCAGCACCAGGTCGATCATGCCGGCCCGCCGCCCTGCCGGCCGCCCTCGAAGCGCTCCATGGCGGCGGCGCCGTCCTGGGCCTCCACAACCTCGTAGCCGTCGCGGCGCAGGGCTGAGGGCGAGCGGGTCCGATAGTTCTCCCCTGCGTCCTCGACCAGCAGGATACGGGTCACGCCTGATCCTCGTCGGAGATCGCCGCAATGGCGGCGAAAAGCGCACCTGCAGCGCCGGAGGCGACGGCGGCGGCGGCCCGCGCTCGGGACCGGCGCTCGCCTGGTCCGGCTGGTCCGGGATCAGCCGCGGCAGGACAAGGGTGAAGGTGGAGCCGCGCCCCGGGGTGGACCACAACTCCCACCGTGCCGCCGTGGTCGGCGGCCACGTGCTGACGATCGACAGCCCCAGGCCCGTGCCGCCGGTGGCCCGCGAACGCGCTTTGTCGACGCGGTAGAAGCGCTCGAAAACCCGCTCCTGCGCCTCCCTTGGCGATTCCAGTGCCCTGGTCGACGACGGCGATGCGCACGCAGCTGATCGCCGGCTGACTCCGCCGCGGCTGCCTGTGAACCGCCCGATGCGCAGTCGGCACTGTCAGCACCGCCAGGCCGTCAGCCCCGTCAGCCCTGTCAGCACCATCCGTCGCGCCTGCGACGCCCGAGCCGCCCGCCTCTGTCGACGCTGAGCCCCTACGCTCAGCGCGTGCGCGGACCGGAGTAGCGGATGGCGTTGTCCAGCAGATTGCGCACGGCCGTGGTGACGAGGGGCGGCATCGCCGCGCACGTGCAGGCTGGGCGTGCCGCCCGCGACGAGAGTGACCTCCTTGCTCTCGGCCTCGGTGCGCACCCGGTCGATGGCCCTCGGCCACCACGGCATCGAGATCGACGTCGTCGGGCTCGACCAGCGCGTCCCCTCCTGGAGGCGGAGAGCTCTGATGATCTCCTCCACGAGCACGCCCAGGCGCGCGGACCCTTGCGTATGCGGCCGATGTAGGTGCGGACGAGGCCGGGGTCGTCGACGGCGCCCCTCGACGGTCTCCGCCAGGAGGGCGATGGCTGACCGGGGTCTTGAGCCCATGGGAGACGTTGGCGACGAAGTCGCGGCGCATGTCCTCCAGGCGCTTGGCGGCGGTGCGGTCGTCGATGAGGACGAGGATGCGACCGCGTCCGATGGCGGCCACGCGCACGTACGGGTAGAAGTGCCCGGCCCCTGTCGACGCGCCCTCGGGCGACGGTCAGCTCGGCGTCCTCGGGGTCTCCTCCCGCGCGCACCCGCGCCACCATCTCGGCCACGCGCGGCTCGCAGACCTCGTCGTCCCGCACGATGTTGAAGGTGTAGGCGGCGGAGGAGGCGCGCAGCACCCTCGTCGTCGTCGTCCAGCACGACGACGGTCGAGATACGCGCGGCCAGAACCGGTACGACCCCGCCGTCCTCGAGGGTGGAGCCCGCGGTGATGCCGTTCGAGCCCCGGTCGTGGGAGGGCGGCGCGCAGGCGAAGGCGCCGGCCGCGCCCAGACCCGAACGCACACGACGGCAATGACGATCAGCAGCACAATGCTTCCCACACCCTCAAGTAATCGTCGAGATCGACTTTCTCGAACGAGATCGACGGTGCGCCGTCGATCTCATCCCGAAAAGTCGACCCTCGACGAGGAAATCATCTCAGGGACGATCGGGGGATGACTGGGGATGACGGAGGATTATGGTGGCGGACAGGCGCCTGGGCCTACGGGCTGCCCGCCCTCCGCGACCCGGCACAGAATCAGGAGCGACCTCGTGCGAGACATCTTCAACCAGGAGCTCAAGCAGCTCGGCTCGGATCTGGAGACCATGGCCAGGCAGGTGGCGATGGCGATCGAACGGGCCGCCGAGTCCCTGAGCAACGGGGACATCATCATCGCCGAGCAGGTCATCGACGCCGACGAGCGCATCAACGACCCGCAGCGGGACATCGACGACATGTGCATCGATGCTGCTCGCCCGTCAACAGCCGGTGGCGGGCGACCTGCGCTAATCGTCATCTCCGCCCTGCGCATGGCCCAGACCCTCGAGCGGCAGGGGGACCTGGCCCGCCACATCGCCGCCATCGCGCGCGGACGCTACCGAGCCGCCGGTTCCGGAGCCGGTCATGCGGCCTGATCCTGCAGATGGCCGACGCAGCCGTGCGCGCCGGCGCGGATGTCGCCCGCCTCTATCGCGACCCATGACCTGGAGCTGGCGGCGCAGATCCAACGCGGCGACCTGAGCTCGACTCCCTGCATCGCCAGTCCTTCCAGATGATCCTGGACCCCGCTCACGACTTGAGCCGCCAGCAGGGTCGTCGACGCGGTCCTCATGGGGCGCTTCCTGGAGCGCTTCGGGGATCACTCGACGTCGGTGGCCCGTCGCATGGCCTACCTGAATCTCCGGCGGCGCTCCGGCGACCTCACTCACTCACCTCCTCCCACCGAGATCGGTCGTACTCCGCACCGAGATCGGTCCGCTTTCCGCGTCGAGATCGGTCGTACCCGCGCCGAGATCGGTCACGCCCCACCCCAAAACCAGCACAAGATGACGTCGGCGCCGGCGCCCCTATGCAGAGGGGTGCCGGGCCGACGTCGTGTGAATCTCTAACGGCTACAGCCGCCAGTCATTCGATCATTTGCCCTGATTGGCGACCGCGGCGATCTTCGCCCCTCGGCCTCGGGGTCGAGGTGCGGCCGCCCTTCTTGATCGGCTTGAGGGTCTCCTCATCCAGCTCGTACACCAGCGGGATGCCCGTGGGAATGTTGACGGCGGCAATGTCGTCGTCGGAAATCACCATCAAGGTGCTTGACGATGGCGCGCAGCGAGTTGCCGTGCGCGGCGATGAGAACGACCTGCCCTGTCTTGATCTCGGGGACGATGGTGTTCCTCCCAGTACGGGAGCATGCGCTCAGGACATCCTTCAGGCACTCGGTGGCGGATGGGCTCGCCCGCGTAGCGGGGGTCGGCATCCTGCGAGAACTCGGTGCCGGGCTCAATGGCCGGCGGCGGAACATCGTAGGAACGGCGCCAGAGCATGAACTGATCCTCGCCGTATTCGTCACGGGTCTGCTTCTTGTTCTTGCCCTGAAGCGCTCCATAGTGGCGCTCATTGAGACGCCAGTTGCGCTCGACCGGAATCCGAGTGGCGGTCGGCGGCGTCGAGAGCGAGGTTGGCTGCCGTGATCGCTCGACGCAGCATCGAGGTGAAGAGCTTCTCGGCAGAACACCCGCCTCCTTGAGCAGTTCACCCCGTGAGCGGCCCCGGCACGGCCCTTCTCGGACAGCGGCACGTCGACCCAGCCGGTGAAGAGGTTCTTCGCATTCCATTCGCTCTCTCGCCGTGGCGGAGCAGCACCAGAGTGTAAGCTATGGTCCTATCTGCCAGGCCGCAGCAGGGCGACCAGGCCCGGCGTCCCGAAGGACACAGGGGCCTGGTATAGGGCCTCGCCGCGGATCTGGTATGAGTCTGGCGTGACGCATCAGCCGCGCCGAAACTGTTTGGACGTTATGACTGCGCGCTCAGTTAGCGGCTTCGTAGGCCTCACGGACTGAAGCGGGGATACGGCCGCGGTCGGAGACCATAGCCATTAGCGCGGGCCCACTCGCGCACCTTCTGAGTGTTCAGGAAGTCTTGGGGGCTCCGGCACGACGGCGAGTACGACGGCCGCTGACGCGCCGAGCCTTAACCGTCCACTCAACGGTCTCACGCAGCGCCGCCGCGTGGTCATCATTAAGATCAATCTCGTAGGTCACGCCATCAAGAGCGAAGGTGACGGACTGGGTGGCCTCGGAGCCATCGATGTCGTCAACAAGAATGATCTGAGTCTTCTGCGCCATGGCACGCACCTTTCAGGTTGGCGGTCCTCGCTTTTGGCGAGTAAATCATCGGTGACAACGCTAAACGCAAATAGAATTGAATGCAAGCCCGAACAGGGAGCCGAGTTATCCACGATCCTGGAGCTGTTTCCATCGATCTCGATGCGCCTATCGGCCGATCTCGACGAACAGAAGCGGGAAGAGCCGGTAGAGCGGGTGAGCCGTCCACAACCACCGCCCCATCGGGATGAGAAGAGCCGAGAACGGGCGCCGACAGCCGACAACAAAAATCCCGGGACCGCACGGTCCCGGGATGACATACCTGCACAGAGCCACCTGTGGGAATCGAACCCACGACCTATTCATTACGAGTGAATCGCTCTGCTGACTGAGCTAAGGTGGCCTGCCGCAAGCGCAGCGGGTCGTACATTACCGGCCCGAACGTCGGTTGCGCAATCTGCGCGCCGAACACGCGAAAGTGGTGCTGGACACAAGGCCGCGTACGCTGCGCACACACTCGTCGACGGCGGTTCATCATGCATCCCCATGCGCCCCTCGCCTCGACTCGCACGTCCTCTAGTTCCCGCTAGTTACCGCTGGTTCCCCTACGTGTCCCAGCTCCCCCAGTTCACCGCAGTCCCAGGCTCGACAATCAACGCAAGAACCTGACCGCCTTCGACACCAGAACCCAGATGATTGATTCTCAGAGTGAGGCGCGAGGCGGGTTAAAGGCGGACTGCCGCGTCCGGGGCCGAGAACATGCGGAGAACATGCCGAGAACATGAACGGCGCTGCACCCTCAGCGGGCGTTCCTCCCACTCTTTCCGAGGGACAGGCCCGAAGAATGCAAGAAAACCTCCGTTCACGTGACCGGCCGCATTTGGCTATCGGGACAAGAGTGGCCAGGACGGGCAAACTTCTCAACGTCCGCACCACCGCCATTGACGCCGCGCCGGGAGCGGGAGGCTCCACATGACTCACTGCGCCCCTGCGCTCGCTTTACACCCACCGCATCTCACTATCCATTTGCCGCCGCCCACCCTCCCAGAACCCCTCCCGGCTCCCACAACTCCCCTGAGCCCCATATAACCCTCATATATCCCACGACCCCGCACTGCGCCTATTCGAACGCATCGCCGCCATGCCCGCACGGCGCGGCTGAAGCAACGCCCCTATGATGCCGCTCATGCCCAGCACACTGATCGCGCCCGCCGCATCCGCACCCGAAGTTCACATCACCTACACCGGCGGCACCATCGGAATGGTCGAATCCCCCACACGGGCTCATTCCCGGCGCCGATCTCGACAGCTGGCTCGCCGAACTCCTCGAAGGCACCGCCCTCGCCGGGCGGGTCTCGCTGACCGTCCTCGATCCGCTCATCGACTCCGCCAACGCCAGCCCCCGAGTCGTGGCAGGCGATCATCGACGACCTGCGCGCGCACCGCGCCGCGGCTCCAGAAGACGGTGCCGACGGCATCAACGGCGCCGACGGCGTCAAGAGCTACGTCGTCCTCCACGGCACCGACACGATGGCTCTACACCTCGGCAGCGCTGTCCCACGCGCTGACCGACTTCGACCGCCCGGTGGTCGTGACCGGCGCCCAGCTGCCCCTGAGCGCCATCGGCTCGGATGCGGCGTCCAACGTCACCGGGGCCCTCAACGCCGCCACAAGCGGGCGGGCGGACGGCGTCAGCCTCTTCTTCGGCCATCACCTGCTGGCCGGCAACCGCGCCACCAAGACCAGCTCATGGGCCTTCGAGGGCTTCGCCTCCCCCGGCGCAGCGCCATTGGCGACCGCCGGGGCCCCTGGCGGTGGGCCCGGCATCCTGCACCCGGCGCGGAGCGTCCGACCCTCCCCACTGCGCAGATCGGGCGCGTCCTCTGCCATACGAGCGCCACGACGTCGCCGTCATCGATCTCGCCCCGGGAATCACCGCCGCCCGGCTGCGGGCCATGGTCACCCCCCTGCCGGAGGCGGTGATCCTGCGCACCTTCGGGGTGGGCAACGTCCCGAGCGCAGAGCCCGGACTGACCGAGGTCATCGCAGACGCCATCAGAGGCGGGCACGGCCGTCATCGTCGCCTCCCAGTGCCATGAGGCCGAGGTGCGGCTGGGCCACTACGAGGCGGGCGACGCGATCGCGCGGGCCGGGGCGGTGGGCAGTTCCGACATGACGCTGGAGGCGGCCTACGCCAAGCGCAGTTCCTCCTGGCGCAAGGCCTGCGGGGCGATGGGCTGGCCGCATGGATGAGCCGCTCGATCGCGGGCGAGCTCACCGAGTCGCGCAACCGCTGAGGATCACGGGCAGGCCGCCGCAGGAGGGCGCAGGAGGGGACGACGTCGCGCAGGACGGGCCAGTCCCGAGGCCCGCCCCGGCGGTCGCCCGCCGGATGCCGGTGCGGCTCACTGTCGGCGGCGCAGGTCAGCCCCCTCCTCCGGCAGCTGACCGGCGAGCAGGTAGGAATCGACGGCGCGGGAGATGCGGTCACCCGCACGGCCGTAGGCGGTGTGCCCCTGGCCCTCCCAGGTGAGCAGGTGGCCGTCGTCGAGCTGGGAGGCCAGGGATTCGCTCCACGCGTAGGGCGTAGCCGGGTCATCCTTCGTGCCGACGACGAGGATCGGGGCGGCGCCGGAGGCGTGAATGGGGTCGCGCGTCCGGGTCGACTCATGCCCCCATACCTGGCAGTACAGGTCCGAATAGGTCAGCACACTCCCGAAGGTCGGCGAGGCCTCTTCGATCTCCTCGGCCTCGGCATCCCACGATTCGGTATCGCCGACGACGGGGTAGTCCAGGCAGTTGATCGCGCTGATGACTTCTGCGCCGTTGTCCTTGTAGGTGCCGTCGGCATTGCGCGAGGACAGCTGATCGGAGATGGAGAGCAGGGTCGAGCCGTCGTCCTGGTCCATGGCCCGCGTCAATCCCTGGGTGAGCGCGGGCCAGGACTTGGTCTGGTACATGCCCTTGAGAATCGAGTCCAGAGCCAGCGAGTAGGTCAGCGGTCGATTCGGGTCCGAGGTCTTGAGGGGCAGAGTCCGAGTCTGGTCGAGGAAGTCCCGTACCTGCTTGACGCCGGAGTCGGCATCACCCGTCAGCGGGCAGTTCTTGGCGCTCTGACAGTCCTCAACATAGGCGCGCAGAAGGCTTTCGAAGCCCTGGGCCTGCCCCAGTGATATCTGCCCGGCGGTCAGGGTCGGATCGACTGCGCCGTCGAGCGCCATCCGCCCGACATTGCCGGGGAACAGCTCGGCATACGTGGGCCCCTGAGGTAGGTTCCGTAGGAGTAGCCGAGATAACTCAGGGCACTGTCGCCGACAGCCGCCCGCAGGATGTCGAGATCACGGGCCGCCGAGATGGTGTCGATGTGGTCGAGCAGACCCGGGATGCTCATCACGGACTCGCATTTGGCCTTGAGTTCGGAGGCGTGCTCGGTGATATTGGCCCGTTCCTCCTCAGCCGAGTCCTTGCGGCTGACCGGATCGGAGCCGATCGTCCGAGCGCTTGGCGTCGAGCTCGGCGTCGGTCAGTAGTCGACGGCGGCGGAGCCGCCCACGCCGCGGGGGTCGAAGCCCACGATGTCGTAGGACTCCGAGCAGATCGTCGGTGAAGTAGCCCCTGGCGCTCTCCACCAGGTTGACGCCCGAGCCCCCGGCCCGCCGGGGTTGATGAACAAGGATCCGATGCTGGTGCCGCTCGCCGAGCGGCGCTTGAGAGCGAGCTCGATAGTGGCGCCGCCGGGTTCGTCGTAATCAGCGGCACGGTCACGCGTGCGCAGGAGAAGGTCCCGGGACCGGTGTCGGCATCGGCCTCCTGCATGCCGCCCTTCTCGCCACAGGGATACCAGTGGATGTCCTGTAGTAGTAGAAACGTCTCGAGCTCTGTCGGTGCGGGAACCGGATCATTGGCGACTGCGGGTGTGGGCGTCACCGCGGGGCCACCGCCGCAGGACGCCATCGTCACGGCCGCCACGAGGGCGATGGCCGCCGCAAGAGCGCGACGGGCACGGAACGCATACGCAAAGTGCTCACACCAGCAGCCCTAACCGTGCTGATTCGCGCGTGACTCCCCTTTCCGAAGCCGCTCACCGACGGCGTGTCGTCTGCGCACGACCAGCGACGCCCTCTTCACGCCTGGGGCGCAGCTGGACCATGAGGGAGTCTCGATGGCCAGAAGCGGGGCCGCGTTGGAGCGCAGCCGCGTCCGGCACTCCTCGATCGCGGCGATGCGCGCCAGGGACTGCTCGGGACCGGTGGCGGCGGCGACCTGGTCGAGGGCCCCGGACAGATCGATGTTGACCCGTCTCGACGTCGCTGCCCATCTGGGCGGCGAGCACGTCGCGGTAGAAGGAGAGCGGGTCGATCATGGCCCGATCCAGGACGTCGGTGCGGGCTGCGCACGGGCGCTTCTGGTCCTCCTCCAGCTGGCGGACCTGGGCGCGCAGCGCCGGCGGCACCTGGACTCCCCTCCAGGCCCAGAGCCCGAAGCAGAGCTGCCTTCTCCCGCGCATCGCGCTCGGTGGTGGCGTCCTTGGCCTCCGCCTCGGCCGCCTCGACGAGGTCTGCGGCCGCCAGGACCGCGTCCCCGACGCTGCGCAGGAGACGGGCGCCAGCAGGAGCCGACGCCGGCGCTCCCAGGCATCCGGGTCGGTGGCCAGGTGCCGGGCGAGCCCGATGTGGGACTGACTGGCCCTGGCGGCTCGCGCGGCAAGATCGGGATCAGCGCCGTCGCGGCGCACGAGCAGTTCTGGCGACGGCGTCGGCCGGCGGGATGCGCAGGGTCACCAGGCGGCACCGAGCGGATCGTGGGCAGGACGTCGTCGGCGCTCGGGGTGCACAGGAGCCACACCGTCTGCGGCGGGGGCCCTCGATGGACTTCAGCAGCACGTTGGTGGTGCGCTCGGCCATGCGGTCGGCGTCCTCGACGAGGATGACGCGCCAGCGGCCCGTCCAGGGCGGCGCTGCGCCTCCCCGATGAGCCCCTTGACCTCCTCCATGGTGATGAGGAGCTTCTCGGTGGCCAGGCGCACGACATCGGGGTGGACGCCGCTCATGACGTCCCGGCGGGCTTGCACTGCCCGCAGCCGGGAGTAGGGGCCGGTGCACTGCAGGGCGGCCGCGAGGCGCGGGCGGCGTTCGAGCGCCCCGAACCGGGCGGGCCCGTGACCAGCCAGGCGTGGGTCATGGCCGAGCCGTCGGTCGTATCCGCAGCACCGGCGGCTCCGGCATCACCGGGGGACCTCGGGGGCGGTCCCGCTCCCAGTCGCGCGCCCGGTCCGGCTCGAAGTCCGCGGCGCCTCCGCAGCGCTCTCGCGCGTCTCGGCGACGGTCCGGGCCGAGCGGGCGGCCGCCTCGAAGACGCCGACGACGGCCTCCCTGCCCCGACGACGTCATCCCATACGCCCATCAGCGCTCACCTGCCCGCCGGGCCGCGGAATTCTCGGACCCGCTGGAATCACTGGAATCGCCGAGAGCGCTCGGGCAGGCGCGCGAGAAGGCCGGACGGCGGCGGCGACGGCGTCGGCCACCGGCCTCGACAGGCCGGTCGGCGTCGATGACGACGAACCTGTCGGGCTCGGCCTCGGCCAGAGCGCGGAACTGAGCTGGCGCAGGGCGGTCGTGGAAGGCGCTGACTCACGCTCGAGACGATCGGGGTCGCTGCGCGCCGATCGCGCGGCGCGGCGATGGCGGGATCGGCATCGAGGAGGATGGTGAGGTCCGGGACAGGCCTTCAGTGGCCCACGGGGACAGGTCGCGGACATCATCAACGCCGAGGCTGCGGGCGACTCCCTGGTATGCAACCGAGGAGTCGAGGTAGCGGTCGGTCAGGACCACGTCACCGCGCTCGAGGGCGGGGCGGATCCTGGTGGCGACGTGGTGGGCGCGGTCGGCCGCGTACAGGAGGGCCTCGGCGCGGGGAGATGTCGTCGCCGTGCAGGAGGAGGCGCCGGATCCGATCCCCAGGTCCGTGCCCCCGGCTCGCGGGTCGCCTCGCATTCAACGCCCGCCTCCTTAAGCAGCTCGGCGAGGATGCGGATCTGGGTGGTCTTGCCGACGCCGTCGCCGCCTTCGAAGGAGATGAACAGGCCCGGATGCGCGGCACCCGGTGCGTCGGGCGCGTTGAGGACGGCCCGCGGTTGGGAGGCGTTGTCGGTCACGGCGTCAGCGTAGCGGGCTGAGGCACGGCGCGGGCGAGGGCGCGGGACAGCCCGGGTGCGCGACGCGCGAGGGCAGGTGATGCGGGAACTCGGCTCCGCCTGCCGCCCCCATCGCCGAGATCGGTCGTACTCGCATCGAAATCGGTCCGGTTCCGCACCGAGATCGGTCGTACTCCGCCGCGAAATCGGTCCACTTCCGCACCGAGATCGGCCGCGTTCGGTTTGGGGTTGTGGGTGTGGATGTCTTCGGTGTTGCACATGGGAGGGTGGGGGTTCTGTGGGGTGAGGGTTGGTTTTTGGTTGCGATTGCTGGGCTTTTTCTGGTGATCGTGGTGTGTGGCAGTCGGGTTCCCATGTGCGTTGAGGGGTCCGTGCACATGGGAGCAGGATCATGGTCGTTGCTGATGTTGCTGTTCCGCATGATTTCGCGATTTCTGCTGACACGGGCAGCGCGCAAATGTGCAACATCCACCACCCCAGCACACGCAGCACCCGCAGAGCCACCCGAAGCAGTGAAACCCGACCTCGTACGATCACCAGCTCCAAGACATCACACCCACACCGGACTGCGACCGATCTCGATGCGGAAGTCGGACCGATCTCGGCGGTACGACCGATCTGAGCGAGCGGACCGATCTCGGCCGGAAGCGGACCGATCTCGGTGCGGATTACGACCGATCTCGACGCGGAGCAGTGCCCGTTGCGGCCAGGCTGCGGGCGGCCGCGACCACAGCGGCGCGACGCCTGCGATGCTCGTCCTCAGTGGGCGGCCCGCACAGCATCCGGGTCACCTGAGGCACCGTCGACCACCATCCGGCGATCGACAGCACGAGCAGAATCAGGTGCGCGGCATCAATATCGTCCGTGATGGTGCCGGCCTCCTGCCCCTTGACGACGGCGGCGGACTTGTAGCCGTAGTACTCGCGGCGCTGGTCCTCATCGAGCACCTCGCCATCGAATACCAGCGCCTCCCACCGCAACAGGCGGATCAGCTCGCCGCTCGCGGTGGTAGTCGTAGATCCGTCCGGCGTAGTCCCCGATGTCCTCGGTGGCGAACGAGGTCACCGGCACCGACTGGGCGACCTGCGCCAGCTCGTCGCGCAGCACTGCCGCGAAGAGCTTCTGCTTGCCGCCGAAGTAGTTGTACACCCGCTCCTTGTTGACTCCGGCCTCTTCGCGATCCGCTCGATCGTCGTGCCATCGGGACCGCACTCGGCGAACTCCGCCGTCGCGGCCTCCTTGATCCTGCGCCTGGTCCCCTCCGTGTCCCACGCCATGACCTGAGCCGCACCTCCTCCATCTCCAACGTTGAGGTTGCTCCTCGAGGCAGAACAGTACTACGGTAATTTCCAACGTAAGCGTTGGAAGGAAGACGCATGGGCAGAACCTCCCCCAACCAGAGACACCCACCTCTGAGGCGCACCCCTCACGCCCCTCAACCGAACCGAACTTCCCCGCCGGCAGGGAGCGTCATCGTCATCCTGGTGGTGACGGCCCTGTTCGTTCTCACGCAGCTCACGCCGCGATCCCGCTATCGACTCCGGTGTCCTCCGCCCTGGGAGGCAGATGCGACGTTCGCCCTCTCGACGAGTTTCAGCCTCACCTATGCCGCAGGCTTTCTCATCTGGGGGCCCGGTCTCAGACCGATACGGCCGAAAGCGGGTTATGGCGATCGCCGTCGGCGTGCTCGCCGTCACCACCCTCCCTCGTGCGCGCTGGCATCCTCCCCGTCCGCCATGACACTGCTGCGCGCCCTGCAAAGGCCTGTCCGCCTCCGGATTCGCCCCCGTGGCACTGGCCTATCTCGCGGAAGCGGTCGCACCCGCCAGACGAGCCGGGCGATCGGGCGATGTCGACCTCGTTCCTGGTCGCCGGCATCTTCGGCCAGGTGCTCGCCTCCGTGATCGCGCTGCGCGCCGGCTGGCCCTGGTTCTTCGTACTCTGCGGCATTGTCCTCGCGATCGCATTCGCATTGATCCTCGCGGCGGCGACCGAGGCGCCCCGGCATGCACCATCACCCTCGCTCCTCGCGCAGTTCGCCAACCTCGCCCGCCTGCTGACCATGCCGGTGATCGTGCTGCTCAGCATCGCCCACATCACGCTCCTGCTGTCCTTCGTCGCCCTCTACACCGGCATCGGACAGCACCTGCAGAGCCTCGACATGCCCGCCTCCGCCACCGTCCTGATCCGACTGGCGGCATTGCCCGCGATGTTCATCAGTCTGAGCGTCGGCGCTCTGGGCCCAACGACTGGCCATGGCCCGGGTGGCCCAGCTCGGCTTCACCCTGGCCGCCGTCGGGATGCTCGGGGAGGTCGCACTGTCCGGAACCATCCCGGTCTCATCGCCGCGAGCATCGTCTACGTCGCCGGGGTGGCGCTAGCCGTGCCGTCCATGATCAACCTCTACGGCGAGGCGGCGCGCGCCGAACCGGGGAAGCGGAATGGCGATCAACGGCTTCGTCCTGTTCATCGGGGCCGGCATCGGTTCCGTCGTCGGCACGACGTTCGCGAGCCTGAGCACCCTCGCCATCGTCCTGGTCGCGCTTCCTCGCCGTCGCCGCCGCATCCGTGGAGCCGTCTCGGCGCTCACCCGGAGGGCCGCCCATGATTGACGTCCTGCTTCTGGGCGCGACCGGACGAACCGGCACCGCCCTGCTGCGCCATCGCCCTCGGAACGCGCGCCTGCGCAGGGTGCGAATCCGCGGCGGCACGGCCGTCGTCAGTACCCGACGGCGATGACGTGCGCGCCATCGACCTGACCGATCCCGTTCTTATGCGAGCGGCGCTCTCGGGCATCGACGTCGTCGTCAACGCGATCCGTCTGCCCGGCGAGATCGGCGACGGCGCTGATCGACCTCCACGAGCGGATCGCCACCGCGCGCGATGAGCGGCGCGAGGAGCGCGAAGGCCCCCTGATCATCCACGTCGGCGGGGCCGGGTCGCTCCACCTGGACGACGGCCGGCGCTTCTGGCGGGACCCGGCCTTCCCGCCGTGACACTGCCGCGCGGCGTGGCCCACGCCGCGCTTCGCGACCACCTGGAGTCCGGAACGACTTCCGAGCAACTGGGCGTACCTCATTCCACCGCCCGGCTACGTCCCCGAGGGCCGATTTACAGGCGCCTACCGCAGGCTTCGCACCGTCCGACGACGAACGAGCACTCCTGCGATCCACGATCAGCTACGAGGACTTCTCCTCGCCCTTGCCGACGCGATCCACGAGCACTGGGCGGAACTCATCTGATCTCAGCCGGCTGCACGTCCATGCCCTGACGATGCGTCGCAGGTGGACCGATCTCGACGCGGAGTGCGACCGATCTCGGGGCGGAAGGTGGACCGATCTCGACGCGGAGGCGACTGACCGAAGTGCGATCCGACGATGGCTCGCCCTACCTCTTGTCCTCAGTCTGGTTCTTGATCGTGTTGGCCGTTGCCGAGGTCCTGGATCTGCGGGGTGTTCCCCGGCCCACAGCACGGTGTTGCTAGCTACTGGTGACGGTGACATTCTTGGTATCGCGCACGTAGACGTGGTTGCTGCTACCGTCATTGATGACGACGTTCTCGGCATAATCGATCAAGAACGGTGACGCCACTGCCGTTGATCGTCAGGGTTCGTGACGTCGCCCCTCGATGTGAATGGTGTCGTACGAGCGGTCGACGACGACCTGCCCGTTGACAGGCGTCATCGTCTTCCTGGTGGAGCGCTGGTCCGCACTGAACCAGTCGTCACTGGTGATGGTGGCTCCCGCGCCCGGGCGCTCGGGGTCGGGGACGCGGTCCCCCGTGGCGCCCATCGCCCACCAGTGGGGGAAGCACAGTGGGACTGCTGCTCGGCGACGGCACGGACGGGGCCGGCGCAGGGCAGAGAACGTGGCCGGATCCTGCGACGCACGTGCCATTGGTGGGAGTGGCGGAGGAGGAGCTGCCGGCAGACTCGAGAGGATGCGCTCGAGGGAGTCGGTGGAGTCCGTCGAGCCGCCGCCCGCACGGTCCAGGGTGATCGAGCAGGCCCCCAGTCCGGTGCGCTCAGGGCCAGCGCGCACGCCAGGGCGGCCACCAGACGACGGGAGGAGCGAGTCCGCACGGCGCCGCACGCGCGCCGTCTGCGGAGGTCGATGACGCAGATGACGCACCGGCGGCGGAATCTGTCGGGAATGCAGTCGGAAACTCAATCAGGGAACTCAGATGGGATCTCGGAGGCGGGTGTCATGGGACTCTCGCTGAAGGTGAGGCGGGTCAGAAGACGGGGATCATGATCTCGACGCGGCGGTTGAGCTGGCGCCCGCCGGGATTATCGGACCCATCGGGGTTGGTGTTGGGGGCAGCCGGCTGGGTCTCCCCGTAGCCGACAGGGGTGAGCTGGGTCGTGGCGCCGGCCGCGTGCAGGGCATCGACGACGGCCTGGGCCCGCTGCTCGGAGAGGGTCTGGTTGTGGCGTCGTCCGCCACGGAGTCGGTATGGCCGGCGACAGTCGCCTTCGGGGCTCCGGCCTGGGTGAGCACCTGGGCCAGGGAGTTGAGCACCTCGCGCTCGACTCGGGGCGGATCGCATAGGGTCGACGTCGAACAGGATTCCGGGTCCAGGGAGATGGCGGTGCCGCAGGACTGCACCGGCTGGACAGCGTCGATCGAGGGAAGGCCCCGACCTTGCCGACCGGGGGCAGGGGGTCAGGCGGCGGTGCTCTGGCCGTTGACCAGCGCCGTGCCGTCGCCGTGGATTGATGATGGACAGCGACCCGTCGGTGTAACTGCCCGTGCCGTCGCCGTTGTTGATAATGCTCACGGAGTCGTGCTTATAGGAACCCGCCCCGTTGCCGTTGACCACGATGTTCTCCCCCGTGGCGGAATTCGTGGATGTGCCCGAGCCGTCCTTCTGGACGCTGACGGACAGGGTCGAATCCACATAGGTGCCCGTGCCGTCGCCATTGGCAACGATCTTCGTGGTCCCGTCCGTGTACGAGCCGGAGCCGTTGCCGTTGTTGACGACGGTGGCCTTGCCGTTCGAGGAGGAGCCGGAGCCATCGCCGTTGTTGACGACGGAGCTGTCGCCATCGGAGGAGGCGACGCCGCCGTCGCCGGTCAGAACGGTGCTGGTGGACCCCAGGTAGATGCTCCCGCTCTGATCGCAGCGGGCCGGGGAGACGGTGACGCCGGGAACGGAATCGACGTGGGCGGTCTGGTCGGGGGTCAAGGCGCTGTGGTCGGCGGTGAGCGAGGCCCAGGTCGGCAGGGTGAACAGGGGGACGGGCGGCGCCCTGCCCCATGGCGTATCCGGGCGCCGTCGGCCCCTGCCGAGCGGAGGCGCTCGGATTCGTCGATGCCGTTGACGTCGGCGAACTCGCTGAATTCGCAGGAGCGGTGCCCGCCGTCTGGGCGGGCTCGGGCGTCGGCGGCGGGAGCGGCGTCGGTCGAGGAGGGCGCCGCAGTCAGGAGCCGAGGGGTTGCAGGCGCTCAAGGGCGAGGCAGGCGGCACTGACAGCGCTGACAGCACTGACGGCACTGACGGTTCTGAGCATGGCTGCGCAAACCACGGGGCCGCGTGGGCGACGCGCGCCGGAGACGGTGACGAGTGAGCGGGTGAAAGTGGTTCATGCATATGACCTTACGAAAGCAGGATGTCGCAGTGGGGTCATTGCGCTGTCGCGGTCCTGCGACAGGCGGCGGGCCGTGCGCAGGCCGTGCGCGAGGCATGCGTGGGTCGCACGGAGACCGTCCGGGCCGTCCGCGACCGGGCAGATGGCCGGCCGTACGCAGACCGTGCGCAGACAGTCCGCGGACCGTCCACGGACAGAGCATTCGCCCGTGATATTTTTCTCCGCATGACGTTATTCTTGAGAGTTCGTCTCGGGCGTTTCATCGCCGTTCTGACAGTTCTCAGCCTGCCCGTGGCTCTGGCGGCCTGCCAGAGCCCCCGTGAGGCGCAACGGGCACGACGAACGCGAGGAACGCAGAGAATTCGAGAACGCAGCGAACTCTGGGAACGCGTCGGGTGCGGCCGGCGCGGATACGCAGACGTCGGCCGACGGATCTTCCGGAACGGCCCAGGGCGCGGCCTCGTCGGACGGCGTCGGAGGGCTGACCTCCTTCACGACCAGACCTCACCTGAGCGACTGCGCGGACGGCGGGGCTGGCTACCAGTGCGCCAGCGCGACCGTCCCGCTCAACTACGACGACCCCTCGGGCGACACCCTCTCCATCGCTCTCAAGCGTCTGCCGGCCTCCGACGGCACGGCCGAGCTCGGCTCCCTGTTCCTCAACCCCGGCGGCCCGGGCGCCAGCGGCACCAGCATGATCACGACCGCCGCCCCCTGTACTACCCCCCGAGATGCTCGCCTCCTATGATCTCATCGGCTTCGATCCGCGCGGCGTCGGCGGCTCGACTCATCCTGACCCTGCTGGTCCCCCTGACGACCTCGAGGCAGATGATCGACGCGAATAATGCGACGACCCCTGGTGGGAAGACCGGGCGAGGAGGACGATCAGGAGCAGGGGGCCGACGGCGCGGCCTCGGATGACCCCGAGGAGACTGAGGGAGCCTGAAGAGGCGGCCTCGCCCTCCCCGACGGGCGAGGCCGCCGCGCCCTCGAGATCGACGACATCTTCTGGACGTCGACGGTCTCAGGGGCTCCGCCGATGCCACCGCATGCCGGACGCACTCGAGGGTCCCCGGTCCCATCGATCACATGGGCAAGTCCGATACGGCGCGCGACCTCGATGTCCCAGCGCTCCGCGGTCGGCGACAGCAGCTCAACTACCTCGGCTACTCCTACGGCACCGCGATCGGCGCCGCCTATGCCGAGCTCTTCCCGAGCAGCGTCGGGCGCGTGGCCCTGGACAGCGCGCAGGACCCGACGCTGACCCGCTCGGAGACCGCCGACGCCCAGTTCGCCTACCGGGAGAGCCGGTTGCGCGCGTATCTCGGCAGCTGCCTGGATCAGGCGACTGCCCGGTCACCGGCACCAGTGGATGAGGCCGTCTCCCAACTCACCGCCTTCTTCAAGAGCCTGGACGGCAAACCGCTCACCGTCACCCAGGACGGCCGGACCGAGTCAGATGGACTCCTCGACCGCCTTCACCCATGCGCAGAACCTGTGGTTGACCCGGCCGGAGTACTGGCCCGCGCTGACCAGGGCGCTGTCCGCGGCGATGACCCGGCACGACGGCACCGAACTCGCGCGCGTGGGCGCCCTCGTCCCGGGAACGGGCCAGATCACGAAGCCGACGACGCAGGAGCAGGCGCTGTTCACCATGGTCTACACCGCGGCGATCTGCGCGGACTCGCCCGATGTCGACAACCAGGACGCCTGGAACGCGGAGGCGTCGAAGGCGTACACGGACTACCCGCTCGCGAGCGCCATGGGCTCCCTGCCCGCCGGGACCGATGCCTACTGCCACGGCTGGGGCGTCACCTCGAGCTCCGCGCCGGCCGAGGTCCACGCCTCCGGCTCGGCGCCCATCCTCGTCGTCGGCGTCACCGAGGACTCCCCAGACGCCCCTACGCATGGTCCCAGTCATTGGCCACACAGCTCGACGCCGGGCACCTGCTCACGGTCGAGGGCTACCGGCACGGGAGCCTCCATGTCCAACACGTGCGCCATTTCGCGCGTCAGCGACTACCTGGTCAACGGCGCCCTGCCCGACGAGGGCGATGCGGGGAACGTCACGTGCCCCATCGATCCGCTGCCCGCCGACGCCGCCGAGGGCGCCTCGCAGTAGCCCCCTCACCCGCCGGGAGTCCGCCGGCCACGTCCGCCTTCTCGAAGCCGACGCCGGCTAGCGCCCTCTCACCGCCGGGGTCCGCCGCTGTCCAGCGGGCCCCGCCCGGGCCGGCCGCTCGGACATGCGGCACCCGGGCGAAGCGGGACGTGAACGCACCTTTCCACCATGAACGTACTTTTTCTCCCGCTTTCACAGGCTCTACCCCCAGAGGCGGGGAGTACGTTCACGCGACGAAGGTCCGTTACAGCGCAGGATGCATCAGGGGCGGATGCCGGCGGGCCGGAGGGCACAGACCGCACGGACTCATCAGGAGGCGGGGATGAAGACCTCCACGCGCCGGTTGAGCTGACGCCCCGCCGGGTTGTCCGAGCCGTCCGAGTTCTCGTTGGGGGCGACCGGCTGCGACTCCCGTATCCGGTGGCGTCGAGGGAGGCCGTCGCACCATCGGCCACCAGGGCGTCCACCACCGCCCTGGGCCTGCTGCTCGGACGGCGTCTGGTTGAAGGAGTCATCCGAGACCGAATCGGTGTGCCCGTACACGTGCCCACTCGAGGCGCCCGCCCGGTTCATCACGTCCGCCAGATTCTTCAGCGTCTGGGCGGCGTCGGAGCGCACCTGCGAGGACCCGAAGTCGAACAGCACCGTCCTGAAGAGTCATAACCGTCCCGCAGGACTCCACGGGCTTAGCGGCATCGATCGGTGGGAAGGAGCCGACATTCTCGACCGCGGGCAGCTTCTCGGCATTGACGGTCCTGCTCCCGCTCGCCGAGGTGATCAGGCCGATCCGGTGCCGTCGTCGATGATGATGTTCAGTCCGGTGGCGGTGTCGGTGTAGGTGCCCGCACCGTGCCGTCATTAACGATGGAGACAGTGCCCGCGGTGTGGGTGCCGAGCCGTCCCCGGTGATGGTGATCGACTCACCGGTCTGGGAATTGGTGTAGGAGCCACCGCCGGTGCCTCGTCGACCGTGACGCTCAGGTGCGCATCGGTATAGCTGCCCGCACCGTTGCCGCTATTGATAATGCTCACTCCGGTGGCGGTGTCGGTGTCAGGTGCCCGCACCATTGCCATCATTAACGATGGACACACTGCCCTGGGTGACCATCCCAGCCCCGTTGCCGTCATTGACCACCGAGGAGTCCCGTCGCTCGTCACGACTCCACCATCGCCGGTGACGACCGTGGACGTGGACCCGGAAGCAGTACACCCGGCTCATCACAGCGGGCGGGAGAGACGGTGATACCGGGGACCGAGGTGAGCGAGCTCGTCACATCCGGGTGAAGGCACCGGTCGAGGGCACTCAGCAGCGACGAGGTTCGGCGGGGCGAACAGCGGTACGGGCGGGATCTCGCCCACCGCATAGCCGGGACGGCGGAACGTGCTGTCGGCGGTGGCGGAGGCGCTCGCCGAAGGGTGGAGCCCGACGACGGCGCGGCCGCAGCGGGAGTAGGCGCAGCGCGCCATCCTGGGAGCGCCGCTGGAGCCACCGGGTTGATCGCGCACCCGCTCGTCGCCAGGGCAGAGCGACCGCGGTTGCCAGAAGAGGATGAGGTTCGGGGAATCGGGTTCGTTGCATACTCGTAACCTACCCAAACATCCGCTTTTAACATGACTCTAGAATTGCCCTAGCCTGTCGCAATCATGCGACACGACGATGAAGCGCGGAGCGCGGTCGTCAGCTCAGGGCGTTCTTGCCGGGCCCGCCACCGGCAGCACGACCCACACGCGCGTGCCCACGCCCTCGCGCGAGGTCATGCCCACGCTCCCGCCGTGACGCTCAGCGATCGTGCGCACCGGAAGCCCCAGCCCTGAGCCGGGCAGAGCGCGGGCGTTGCCCGCACGCCCCAGTTCACGGAAGACGAGTCCCATCTCCTGACCGGGCACCCCTATGCCCGTATCGGCGACCTCGATCGTCACGGTGCCGCCCTCTTCCCGGCCGCGCACTTCGACCGCCCCGCCGGCCGGGGTGTACTGGCGGCGTTGGACACGACGCTGTAGACGGCCGAGTAGAGGAGGTCGCCGTCGCCGCGCACATGGGGCGGGGCCGGGGACCGACGGCAGATCGAGGCGGATGCGCACCGCGGTCCCGCGCCCGGCGGCCTCCTCGACGACGGCGTTGACGGCGTCCTGCACCGTCTCCGCCAGATCGACGTCCTCCAGAGCCAGAGGCGCCGCCTCGAGCTCCGCGAGCTTGCTGCGAAGTCGGTCAGCAAACGGCCCATCCGCCGGGACTGCGCATCGACGACCTCGAGGTTGACCGCAATGGCGGGGACGCACCCTGGGAGGCATCGGCGACTGCAGCGCACAGCCGTCAAGGGATTCTTGAGCTCATGGTCGAGGCGCCGCAGGAATTGGCGAGTGCTGCATGCGCGCCTCCTCCTGAACCTGAAGGCGCAGCTGCCGGAGCGCGACATCCTGACGGCGTCGACTGATCGCGACCACCAGGCCCCATCAGAGATGTGACGGCCAAGGTCTCGCCGATGAGCAGGGCGGGCGAGACCATGATGTTCAGACGCAACTCGCCCATCAGCAGGTAGGCCGCAACGGTGAGCACCGCCGCGATGACGACAGCGACGCCCCATCCCTGCGACCATGCCGCCAGTCGGACGAGCCAGACGGGCCGGACGAGCCAGACGAGCCAGACGGGCCGGACGAGCCGCGACGGTCCGGCGGGGCCCGTCCGGCGTCGGCCGTCGATCCGTAGGACCGGGTCACGTGCGGGCCCCGATCGATGCCGATACAAACCTCGTCATCCTCGCGTCCTCGCCATCCTCGCACACGGTGGCCATGGCGGCCACGGCCACATCGTAAGACCGGATCGTATGGACCTCGGCGCGGAAACGGTGGCCCACTGAGGGGACGGTTTCGATGTAGAAGGGGGCGGAGGCGTCGTCGCCCAGGACCCGACGGATCTCCCGCACGCGGTGATCGACGGCCTCGCGTCGAGGAGGCAGTCGATGCCCCACAAGGCCGAGAGGAGGGCATCCCGGGTGTGAGTCTCACCGGATGGCTCGTGAGGTAGTCCAGGAGTGTGACCGCCTTCGGAGGTCAGGGAGAGCTCGCGGCCGCGAGCTCGACACGGCGCGCGGTCGATACAGGACGAGGTCGCCGGACACGAGGCGGGTCGCGGCGGTCAGCGGCTGGTTCCCCGACTGCGACGCAGGACCGCGCGGATGCGGGAGGCGAGCTCGGCGGGGTCAAAGGGCTTGACAGATAATCGTCGGCGCGCCGTCGTCGAGGCGGAGACCCGCCTCATGGGAGGCATCGACCTGGGTGAGCAGGATGATGGGCGTCCAGCCCCGCCCGCCCGCACCTGCCGCACCAGCTCCCGCCCGTCCATACGCGGCATGGGGACATCGGATACCACGATATCGACCTCGTAGGCGGCCCAGAAAGATCCAGTGCCTCCACACCGTCCGAGGCCAGCATGACCTGGTACCCGCCGCGCTCCAGATAGGGGCGAGAGAACGGCGGATCGGAGCTCGTCGTCGACGAGCAGGACCGTGGCGGACGGGGAGCCGATGCAGCGGACTGAGTCACGAACGCCTCGCTGAGAGATCTTTCCGGTCGTGCGTGGCGCCCTGGTCCTGGATGTCGCTCGTCCCCGAGCCAGTGGACGGTGACGCCGGCGCCCTGGATCTGGAGGTGGTTGATGTCTCGAGCGTAGACGGTGACGCTGGCACCCTGAACGACGAGAGTGTCGACGTCATCGGCGGCGATGGTGGCGTTGGCCCCTGGACCGTCAGGGTGTCGAGGTCGCCACGGGTTGAGTCGCACCTCAGTCCTGGACCGTAGCTGCCGGCGACATCCTTGCGCTCGCCCTGTCGAGGATGTTCTTCCATGTCGAATCGGTGATCGCGGCGTCCCTCCGCATCGTCGCCCTTATCGGTGCTGTCATCCCTGTCGTCACCTTGTCGGTCTTGTCAGTGCCGTCGCCATCGTGGCCGGCGGAGCTGTCGGGAGACGCGGCGCCAGTGGCACTGGCCGAGCGGTGGAGCCCGCGTCCGCCTTCCTCGGTCTGGGAGGCCGAGGATGAGGCGGAATCGCCGGAGCCGGAGCCGTTGACGGACATCGAGCAGGCGCCCAGCGACAGAGCCAGGGCCAGAGCAGCGGTACCGGCGAGAGCGGTCTTGGGAGTCATGGCAGGTTCCTCGGGAATCGGTTGGGGAGTTTGCACGGAGATCACACTACCCGCCCGCCGTCTTGGCCTGTCGCCGGCTGTCGCAGGACTGCGACCCCGGACGCCAGATCAATCTCACGGAATCACTAATTCGCCACTCCGCCGAGATCGGTCATACTCCGCGCCGAGATCGGTCGCAACCAGTGCCGAGATCGGTCCACTTCCGCACCAAAAGAGATCGGCCCCTAACACCAGCTGCAAAACTTTGAACGGTACCCAAGCAATAGACGCACATCGAAATAGCAGCCCTAACAACAGCTCAACTATTCCCGCTCCAGTCATGGCGGCGGCCATGAAGCCGTTCAGACCAGCGGTTCAAACGACAGCTCACCTCCCGCGGATCGGCCGTCGACCCAGCACCCTCATCATCCGACGCCGCGATTCGCATGGATGCCTTCCTCCAAAGCCGAAGCCGGTAATCCCCTCATTGATAAGAGATGCTTGACGGCTCTTCGCGTTTGAGGTGTAGTAGCGGAGCCTATTGAAGTGCATAGGTGGGGGTGCGTCGTTGCTTGGGTAGAGGTCGAGGTCTCCCGATGATGGGAGCTGCTACACAACCGTCACGAGAGACCTCGACGTGCCTGAGACTACCTTCGCCTGCCCTGATCTGACGACCTTCCTGGTCTGGACGCCCTGGGACTGACCGCGGTGGGTCAGCTCCTGACCTCGACGAGAGCCATTGTGGAGTGCCGCATGCCGATCGGGTTTGAGGACCCCTTCTGCAAGGCCTGCGGCGCTCAGGGAGTATCCCGTGGGACGGTGGCCCGACGCCTGGCCCACGTGCCGGTGGGGTGGAGCCCACGCAGCTGGTGGTGCGCGTGCGGCGCTTCGCCTGCACCCACTGCCGTCGGGTGTGGAGGCAGGGACACGGCAGCCTGGCTGAGCCCAGGACCCGGCTGACGCGCTCGGCGGTGGGTGGGGGCTGCGGGCCCTCTGCCCTGGGTGCATGTCGGTCTCTCGGGTAGCAGCCGCTCTGGGGATCTCCTGGCACACCGCCAACACCGCAATCCTGGACCCGAGCCGAGCAGATCCTCAACGAGGCGCCCGACCGATTCCAGGGGTGGAGAGGCTCTCCGGAGTTGACGAGCACGTGTGGCGCCACGCAGGCGGGGCGACCGCTATGTCACCGTCATCGATCGACCTGACTCCCGTGCGCGACCGCAGTGGTCCGGCCCGGCCTGGACGTGGTCCCGGGTCGTTCAAGACGGTCTTCAAGACCTGGCCTCGCCACGCTCGGGGCGGAGTCTGGCGTGGGCGGGTCGAGGTGGTAGCCACTGGACGGTTTCACCGGGTTCAAGAGCGCCGCCGGCGAGGAGCTCCCACAGGCCCGGACGGTCATGGATCCCTTTCTGTCCGTGGCCCTGGCGGCCCGCAAGCTCGACCAGTGCCGCCGCCGGATCCAGCGGGCGATCACAGCCGGCGGGGGCCGGGCAGGTGACCCGGCTCTCCGGGCCCGGCGCACCCTGCCGACCGGGGCTGGTCTGCTCACCGATGCCCAGGCCGAGCGCCTGCGAGAACCTCTTCGCTGATGATCGCCACGCCGCGGTCCAGGCCGCCTGGGGCGTCTACCAGCGCCTCATCCAGGCCTACCGCACCGAGGAGGCGGGCCTGGGAAAGTACCTGATGCAACGGCTCATCGACTCCCTGAGGCAGGCCGTCCCAGAAGGCTGAGGAGATCCAGACCCTGGCCAGAACCCTGATCAGCCGCAGCCAGGACGTCCTGGCCTACTTCGACCGCCCCGGTACCTCCAACAGCCCCACCGAAGCCATCAACGGACGCCTGGAGCACCTACGCGGCATCGCCCTGGGCTTCGCAACCTGGCCAGCTACACCATCCGCAGCCTCATCCACGCCGGACGCCTCAAAGACCACCTGGCAGCAATCACCTAAACCAGGCGATGGCCCGACCTACAACACCCTCAAATACGAAGAGCCTGCTTGATGTCGAGGCCGTGGATGAAACTAGCAGGACCGGCAGATCTCGGCGTCAACGATAATTCCTTGCACGCACGTACATTTCTCGCCATTCTTCTGGCAGCAACCCCAAAAGGGATGGCAGAAAAAGCGCCCTGATTCAATCAGCCTCACAAGGCGAGAGAGATGAGCGCTGCGATCAGCGATTCATTCTTCGTTGCGTTTATCATGCACCCGTTTACCGACACGCGTGGAAATCACCGGATGCTCACGCTCGAGGGAACGCACGAAGGAAGAGATCGTCGATTGCGCAAGCTGCGCCTTTTCAGTGATCTGACTGACCCATATTCCAACCTCATCTCAGAAAAGCACGTCGACTCGATCGATATATCCGACATGTAGCCAAGCTGACGATGCTGATCCGCCCTGACTCAACAACCAGTACGAGTCCTGCTACCCGCGAGCGTCCTCACTCGCGGCCCGGGCACACACAGGCGGCAGAATGCGCAGCCTCGCCATCCCCGCCATCTCATCAACCGCCCCTCATCAAGGCGAGCACCCGAGTACTCCAAGCAATTGCGGCAGTGAATGAGCACGCAAGGACCGAACCGATCTCGAGCCGGAGACGGACCGATCTCGACGCGGGTTGCGACCGATCTCGAGCCGGAGACGGACCGATCTCGACGCGGAACATGACCGATCTCGGCGAGGGAGGAGGGAAAGCCCCTCGGGTCAGGTGGGCACGTGCCCGTTCAGGACTCCTCGGCCGGGGCGTCGTCTTCTTGCGAGTGGCCGTCTTCTGGGCGGTCTTGGTCGACGTCTTCCGGGCGGTCGTTGTCTTCTTGGCCGCCTTCTTGGTCGTCGTCTTCTTCGCCGCGGTCTTGCGGGTGGTGCGCTCTTGGCGGGCCTTGGCGCGCTTCTCGGCGAGCAGCTCATAAGCGCGCTCGGGGGTGACGGTGGCCGGGTCGTCCCGCGCCGCAGGGTCACGTTGGTCTGGCCGTCGGTGAAGTACGGCCCGAGCGGCAAATCCCTTGATGACGACAGGCCGCCCGGACTCCGGATCCTCCCCTGAGCTCGCGCAGCGAGACCGCGCGCGGCCGCCTGACCGCGACGCCGCTTGGGCTGCGCGAAGAGCTCCAGGGCCTGCTCGAGGGTCACCGTGAAGATCTGCTCCTCGGTCTCCAGAGACCGCGAGATCCGTCCCCTTCTTCAGATACGGGCCATAACGGCCGTTCTGAGCGGTGATGTCGACGCCTCGGCGTCCTGGCCGACGATGCGCGGCAGACTCAGCAGATCGAGGGCCTGCTCAAGGTGACCGTGGCCGAGTCATCGTCTCTCAGCAGGCTTGCCGTACGGGGTTTGGGCTTGGCGACCTTCTGGCGCGGGTCGTCCTCGTGGTTCTGCTGGTCTTCCCCGGCCTTCTCCCCGACGCGGCACTCTCCGTGGAGGCGGCCTCCCTCGGACGGCTCGGGAAAGCACTTCGGTGACGTAGGGCCCGTAGCGGCCGTCCTGGCGATGATCGTGTGCCCGGTGGCCGGATCGACGCCGAGCTCGCGGCCGTCGTCGGCGGCGCGCTCGAACAGCTCACGGGCCTTGGCCACGGTGAGCTCATCGGGCGACGTCGGCGGGCACGTGGCCCCGCTTTGCCCTCGTCATCCTCCAGGTAGGGCCCGTAACGCCCCACCCTCAGAGTGATGCCCTCGCCGATCTCGATGGGTTGACGGCCCGGGCGTCGATCTCACCCAGGTTCTCCACCAGGGCCTTGAGACCCTGCTCGACGTCCGCCTGTACGGCATCGGCGGGCCCGACGTCGGCGCCCCGACCGCGAGCGCCTGCGAGCCCTGCCCGAAGTGAAGCGGGTGAGCCAGTCGATCCGATCCTCCTGTCCGGCGGCGATGCGGTCGAGGTCGGCCTCCATGGAAGCGGTGAAGTCGTAGTCGACCAGCTCGGTGAAGTTCTCCTCCAGCAGGCGGGTGACCGCGAAGGCGAGCCACGTGGGCACGAGGGCCTGCCCACGGTGCTCCACATATCCGCGGTCCGAGATCGTGGACATGGTGGCCGCATAGGTCGAGGGACGGCCGATCTCGCGCTCCTCCAGGGCCTTGACCAGGGAGGCCTCGGTGTAGCGCGGCGGCGGTGGTCTCGTGGCCGGAGGCCTCGGCGGACAGGGCGGAAAGATCATCGCCGGCACTCATCGCCGGCAGGCGCACGTCCTTGTCGCTCTTGGCGCCGGCCTTGCCGCCGGCCCCGGTAGACCCGGTAGACCCAGTGGACCCGGCGGACTCGGACTCGTAGCGCTCGGCGTCGCGCCCTCCTCGTAGGCGGCGAGGATCCGCGGAACGTGATGACGGTGCCGGAGGCGGTGAAACCGGCCGTCGAGAAGGTCGAGGCCCGCATCCCGCGAGACCCCGCCGGCGGGCTTCAGGGGGACCTCGACTCTCACGGTGGCGGTCGAGCCGACGGCGTCGGCCATCTGCGAGGCGACGGTGCGCTTCCAGATGAGCTCATAGAGGCGGAACTGAGCGCCGGCGAGCTGATCCGAGACCTGAGCCGGAGTGCGGAAGTGGTCCCCGGCGGGGCAGATGGCCTCGTGGGCCTCCTGCGCGCCCTTGGACTTCGCGGCGTAGATGCGCGGCTTGGCGGGCACGTACTCGGCCCCGTACAGCTCGGCGACCTGCGCGCGCGCCGCGGCCACCGCCTGGCCGGACAGCACGGTGGAGTCGGTTCGCATATAGGTGATGAAACCGTTCTCGTACAGCCCCTGCGCCACCCGCATGGTTTCGCGCGGATTCATACGCAGCTGCGCGACGCCTCCTGCTGGAGGGTGGAGGTGGTGAAGGGGCGGCCGGACGGCGCTTGTAGGCTTCTCCTCGACCTCCGCCACGCGCGGACGGCCACGGCCGACGGCGTCGGCCACCGCCTTGGCCCCACCCTCGTGCAGATGGACGGTGCCGGCGCTTGACTGCTGCCGGGACGGAGCCCGCCGGCATCGGTGAAGTCGCGCCCCGTGGCCACGCGGCGCCCGTCCAGGGTCGCCAGACGGGCGGTGAAAAGCGTTCGCGCGGCGGGCATCGCGTCACGGGCATCCGCATCCTCGGAGATCGACGACGCACCTGCCCCGGCAAGGCGGCGAACTCAGCCTCGACGCCCCAGTATCCTGCCGAGACGAAGGCCATGCGCTCGCGCTCGCGCTCGACGACCAGCCGCGTGGCCACCGACTGCACCAGCCGGCGGACAGACCCGCGCGGACCTTGCGCCACAGCACGGGGCTGACCTCGCAGCCGACCAGGCGGTCCAGGATGCGGCGGGTCTCCTGAGCGTCCACCAGATGAATGTCCAGATCGGGTGCTGGCCAGCGCCCGGGTGACGGACCTCCTTCGTGATCTCCGTGAACGTCATCCGCCGCACGGGCACTTTGAGCTTGAGAACCTGGAGGAGGTGCCAGGCGATGGCCTCCGCCCTCGCGGTCGTCATCTGTTGCCAGGTAGAGCTCTTCAGCGCCCTTGAGGGCCTTGCGGAGCTGGGTGACCGTCTTCTTCTTATCGGGATTGACGACGTAATGGGGCTTGAAGCCGTCTTCGACGTCGACCGCGAACTTCCCGTAAGGGGCCCTTCTTCTCCGCGGGCGGCAGCTCGGAGGGCTGAGCCAGATCACGGATGATGGCCGACGGAGGCCTCGACGTCGAACTCCGCGCCAAGGTACGCGGCAATAGAGCGGACCTTGTTGGGGGACTCGACGATGACAAGCTTGGTGGACACGGCTGCCTTCCTCGCGTTTCTTCCGACGACACCGCACCACACGGGGGCCGCTCGGAGATGCCGGAGGCCGCCGGGAGGCCTCCTGCGGGCGACTGTAACGCATCGTCGGGGACATCACCCGGGTTCGTCTTCTGACGGCTGAGCCGCCGTCGCGGGTGGGCTCGAGCCCACCCGCGACGGCGTTCGACGAGTCCGCCGACCGGGCCCGGCGGCTCCTCGGTCAGGCGCTCGTCAGCCGATTTCAGCCAGAGCCGAGCGGAGCACCTGGATGCGCTGATGGATGACGTTCTCGTCGAAGGGGCAGGTGCAGGCCGCGACACTCGGCGGCGAGCGCCGCCAGCCGCGCACCTCGGGCGTCCCGCGCTCGGCGAGGGCCGCCGCCTGAGCGACATTGACAGAGGCTCCCATGCCGCCATGACGGTCCACCCAGCGGCTCAGACGGCGCACCATGCGGTCCAGACTCGGGGTGATCGCGCCAACTCGGCGTCGAGGGCGGTCACACCCTCCTCCACCTCGACGCACAACGGTCCGAGACGGGAGAAACCATCCTCAAGAGCCTCGCACAGATCGCGGATCGACCCCGCCGGGTCCTCCTCGCTGCCGTCCAGGACGGGCGGGCGAAGCGCCCGACCATGAGCGTGAGCAGACGCATGAGCGCCACCGAGAAGCGCAGCTCGAGCACCGATTGGCGCAGGGCGTCCATACGATCGGGCAGAGCGCGCAGCGCGGGTGTGGCGGTGGCGGACAGCTCGATGATCTGCGAGGCCAGCGCATCCGTCCTGTCCATGACATTGAGGGTGCGCCCGCCCACGACCCGGCCGAAGGACTCGGCACGATCGGCCACGTCGAGAAGCGTGCCCTTGGTGTCCGCCAGAGGTCAGCAGCCTCAGGTACTCCTCGAGCTCGAAGACGAGCAGGTTGGTGTCCTTCTCGATATGGCCGACGACCGTCAGGATCTGGGTCACGGGACCGGAGACCGGCGGTGGGGGCGGTACGCGCACGCCCGTGGAGACCAGGGCGGAGACCTCGCGGGGCAGCTGTGCCAGCGTCATCGCATGGAGAGAGGTGATGCCGATGGCGCCGAGCTCGCGCGTCAGGTCGTCCGCACCGTAGTCGCCGATCTGGCGCCGCGAGGCTCGCGCGCGGCCACCTCACGCTCCTTGGCGCGCACGGAGCGGTAGACCTGCTCCGTGGCCTGCTGAGTAGCGGCGTCGAGCGGCTTGGTGCGCACCGAGAGATATCCGCCGCTGATCGGCACGATCGTGGCGAAAACACGGTAGTCGAGGCCGTCCGCCGCGCGATTGACCACGTAGGCGCACACCGGCAGACCGGCCTGAAGATCGTTCCACGTGAGCCTGAAGACGCCCGCGGGCATATCCAGGTGCCTGATGATGTTGTGGGGCGATTTGATGAGCCGATCGCGGCTGTAGCGCGACAGGCTGTCGAAAGTGCGGTTGGTCCGCAGAATGACGCCCTTGTCATCGGTTGTCGAGAAGAAGATGTCGTCCGGTTCGAAGAACCGCTCATACCCGACCTGAGACTCCACGTCTGTCCTCTCTTGAATACTCGTTGCTCGTCATCGCACGCGCCGGCGTACGAGGGCGGCCTCTCATACCAACCCAGCAATCGCGCTAGAAATCGACTTGCTAGCATCAGCCATAGCGGCAGCATTATATGAGAGATCCAGGCCTCGGCAACGAGCGGCGAGCACCGCCAACGAGGACATCTCCGGAAACCCTTATTCGACAGTCCTTCCGCCTCACCCAGGAGCGCCAGAACATCACCCCTCCACGCCCTCGCGCAGGAGGCGTGCTCACTCTGGAGCGCTCGCAACCAGCGATCGAAAAGGACGCCTCGTGCGGTCGAGGTCGGATACGACGAGGCGCATGGAGCTGTCGAGCGCATCGCGCCGGGAGCCGACCTCGTCGCAGGCGGCGCCGACGGCTTCCAGATCGGCATCGAGGGCGCGATGCAGATCGGCCATCGCAGCCGGAACGTCCTCCTCCGTGCCATCGACAACCGCAGCGGCGTACGAGCCGAGAACCAGCGTGTGCAACCGCATGAGAGGCGCGAAGCTCAGCGCCTGCACGGCCCGGTACAGCTCGACGACCGTCACGGTCAGCCCCGTGAGCTGCCTCGACGGCGTGACTGGTGCGCTCCGCCACGCGCTGAGCGACGCCGGGCACTGAGGATTCCGGGTCCCTGGCTGTCGAACATGGCGACGAGCTCGCCGATGCGGCGCGCCTGGTCGATGATCGCGGGAGCCTCCTGCATCCAGGCGCCCAAGCCGTCGAGAAGCGAGCGGTAGCCGCTCATCTGCCCCACAAGCGTGCGCTGTCGCGCTCGATGCTCTTAGCGCAGTCGAGGATCGTGGCGGCGGCCCCATCCATCTCCTCTCGACGCGGAACACGCACGCGCTTCTGATCAGCAGCACAGCCTCGGTGGGCAGGGACGCCGTGCTGAAGGCCGACAGGGAGGAGAATCCCAGAGAGTCGAGCTCGGCCAGCAGGGCCTCGAGCCCCCTTCTCGGCCACCTCGCGGCGCGAAGCGCCCTGCTCGGCCGCCTCGCGCTCAAGGGCGCGCACGCGTCCGTAAACCTCGCGAACCGCGGCGAACGTGCTCTCATCGAAGGGCTTGGTGCGCACCGAGACGTAGCCCTCCCTTGATGGCGGTCACCGTCGCGAAGACCCAGTAGTCGCGGCCGTCCCCGGCACGGTTGAGCACATAGGTGCACGGGCTTCCGGCCTCGAGGTCATCCCGACGAGCTTGAAGACGCCGGGCCGGCATGTCATCATGACGAATGATGTTGTGCGGAGCGCCGACCATCTCCTCGCGCGGGTGGCGCGCAAGAGTCATAAAGGTCTGGTTTGCATTGCGGATGACGCCTTTGAGATCAGTGGTCGAGAAGAAGACGTCCTCGGCGTCGAAGAGGCGCTCATTGCCCTGGATGGTTTCCACGCAGTGTCCCGGTACGGTAGAAGTGAAATCTACGCATCTGTAAGCCTGCCTCAGGCACAGCTCCGGCGCACACTCTTCAATGGTTACAAAAGATGTAACGCGGCCTCTAAATGGCCCATAAGCGGTTAATATCACACCGCGCATGCAACTCTTCTTCTGACACTAAAGGGATGCCCGTCACACAGTTCTGACACAGGAAACTCTTGTTGGATAGCCGTATGACCAGCACGCCCGGCATGACCTCCTCCTCTGAGACCCTCACCCTGCCCCCGACGGCTCGCCCGTGCGAGTCCCTCGTCGTCGTACGACGAGCAGATGCTGGCGGACCTGCTGGCCTCGGCACTGCGCCACGAGGGCTGGGAGGTGACCACCGCGGGAACCGGCGTCGCCGCCGTGCGCCGCCGCCCAGGAGATCGAGGCCCGACGTCATCGTCCTGGACATCATGCTGCCCGACTTCGACGGCCTGGAGGTCATGCGCGCATTCACGGCCGCCAGTCGAACGTGCCCATCCTGTTCCCTGAGCCGCCAAGGACGCGGTGGAGGACCGCGTCGCCGGACTGACTGCGGGCGGCGATGACTACGTCACCAAGCCCTTCTCCCTGGAGGAGGTCGTCGCCCGGCTGCGCGCCCTGCTGCGCCGCTCCGGCAGCGAGCGCCGAGCAACAGGACAGAGCTGCTCGAGGTCGAGGGATCTGCGCATGAATGAGGACTCTCACGAGGTTTGGCGCGGCGAGGAGGAGATCAATCTGACGGCCACCGAATTCGAACTGCTGCGCTTCCTCATGCGCAACCCCCGACGAGTCCTGTCCAGCCGCAGATCCTGGACCGGGTGCGGAACTACGACTTCGGCGGGCAGGCGAACATCGTCGAGCTCTACATCTCCTACCTGCGCCGCAAGATCGACGAGGGCCGCGAGCCGATGATTCACACCATGCGCGGCGTCGGTTACGTGCTCAAGCCGGCCGATTCAGGCAAGCCGCAGAGCTGAGCGCACCCGGGACCGGATCGTGAAAGCCCGACCGCCGCTGCCGCCCTCCGTCCGCGCAGCCTGCGACCCGCTCGTCGTCGGCGTTCTCGGCCTGATGCTCGTCATGGCCGCCGCGACAGGGGCCTTCTCCACACTCACGCTGCGACACACGCTCATCGAACCGGCTCGACGAGCAGCTCACCGCGGCCTCCCACCGCGCCGAGATGCGCCGCCACGAGGCGGAGCACGACGAACCCGAGCTCGAGGATAAGAAGGACGAAAAAGGACGCGGAAGGCGCAAAAAGCCGAGAAGGACGAGGATCCGGACTCACCAGAGGCGGATTCCACCTCGTCCGCTTCTTCCACTTCTTCAACCTCTTCAGCCTCGGATTCGACTCAACCCCTCACGCATGCGAGACCCCAGGCCCCGATAAGGCGCATGACAAGCCCATCCCCGCGGGCCTGGATGCGGCCGGACAGTCCGCCGGCACCCTGACGCTCATAGCCTCCGGCGCGCACGACGATGATCAGGACCCGGCCTCCCAGCATCCGCATCCTCGACCGTGACGGCCGGGCTATATCGACGAAGACGGCCATTACCAGGGCCTGAGCCAGGCCGAACGGCAGGCATGCTGTCCCTGGAGACTACCGGGGAGGCCGGTTACCGCCAACATCGACTCCTGGGCAACTACCGGGTTCTCGTGGACCAAAGACGCCGACACCGGTGACACCGTCGTCACGGGCCTGTCGCTGAAACTCGACAACGCACTCGTGCGCACCCAGCTCCTCTTCGAGGGAGCCACAGGTGCCACCGGCATTCTCATCGTGGCGATGGCGGGGAGCGTTCTGGTGCGCTCCTCCCTGGCGCCGCTGGAGCGAGTGGCGTGCACGGCCGAGCGCGTCGCCTCCAAGCCCCTGGCACAGGGAGAGGTCAGCATCGACGAACGCGTGTCCGACCAGGACCTGAGCTCCTCCCTGGAAGTGGGCCAGGTCGGCTCAGCGCTCAATACACTGCTCGGTCACGTCGATGAGGCTCTGGCGGCGCGCCAGCGCAGCGAGACCCAGGTGCGCCAGTTCATGGCCGACGCCTCCCACGAGCTGCGCACCCGCTGGCCTCGATCCGCGGTTACACCGAGCTCATCGCCCGCGAAGGCGGTGACGCCGCCCTGCCGGAGGAGGCCGTGCACGCCCTGGATCGGGTGCACTCCGAGTCTGTGCGGATGACCCGGCTCGTCGAGGACCTGCTGCTCCTGGCGCGCCTCGACGCCGGGCGCGAGCTCCAGCACGACGAGGTCGACCTGGTCTGGCATCCTGCTGGACACCGTCTCCGACGCCCGCGCCGCGAGCCCCGACCACGTATGGGAGCTCAATCTCACCGCCCCTCGACGCCCCCGCGGGACCTCAGCCAGGACGAGCTCGAGGGACTTCGAGCCCGAGCCGCCGCTGGTCCTGGGCGACGAGCGCGCCTGACGCCAGGTGATGGTCAATCTTCTGTGGCCAATGCCCGCGTCCACCGCCCGCCGGATCGCATGTGCCGTAACCTGACGCGCTCCCCCGCCGCGAGCATCGAAGGCACCGATACGCCCCGGCGGCTGCGGACGGCTGCCGGCGCCTCTGAGTCGCACGACGCCCGCTCATCCGCCCAACCGGACGGCGCGCGACTCGCAGCCCGCACGAGGAGCCGAGGAGCTCGTCATCACGATCGCGGACGACGGTCCCGGGCATCGCACCGGAGATGCGAGACAGGATGTTCGAGCGCTTCGCGCGCGGAGACGCCTCCCGAGAGCGGCGCACCGGATCCACGGGCCTGGGCATGAGCATCGCGCTGGCGATCGTCCAGTCCCACGGCGGCACGCTCACCGTGGACTCCCTGTCAGAGCGCCCTGAGGGCTCCCCGAGGACACGCCGCACGGCACGACCTTCACGGTGAGACTGCCCGCCGCCGTGGGAGTGGAATGAGGCTCACCCGGCGGTTTCCCCGATCTGAGCGACGGCGCAGTTGACTGCAGCCAGGATGGCGAAGGCCCACCCCCACTTCGCCGACCACTGACGACCCACGAGAACGGCCACGGTCCCGAACAGAACGAACTCGACCACGATCCTCGCCATCGCTGGAAGACGATGGGCCGACATCGGCGCGACGAAGTAGGCCCACGCCCATCACGACCAGTGGGAGGGCAATGCCGATGAGCAGATTCAGCGGGGGCCTGTACCCCTTTGAAACCAATGACGACCAGCAGGGCGCAGCTGCCCATCTCCAGCAGAAATCTGATGGCGGCGTTGGCGGTGAACACAATGGCGAACGAATCTGTCACACTCCGCCTCTATACATTCTTCCCCGCTGTATCCGCAATTCAGTGACATCAGTGACTCGACGGCTCAGCGACGGGGGAGACCTCGCCGAGCCGGACACCGGCGGGACCGCACCCGCAGCCGGAGCGGACCGATCTCGAGGCGGAGTACGACCGATCTCGAGCCGGATGTGGACCGATCTCGGTGCGGAGTGCGACCGATTTCGATGAGGGGCAGGGCGTCAGGGCAGGCGCTCGTGCCGCTCCGCTCCCCAGTCGGTCAGGCTCACGAGAGCCGCCATGGCCAGGCAGCCGACCCCACAACGGCGGCGGCGGCGGTGGCGTAGGAGGCGAAGAGCACGCGGCGGGCGACGAGCTCATCGGCCCTCGTCCACCCAGACGCCCAGGACCGTCGCCACCAGCATGCTGCCCGCACCGAGCAGCGCGAGCAGGCGTTCCCGATCCTCTGGGTCCGCAGGCTCAGAATCGCCGGGCCCGTCGTCGGTGCTCGACGCAGGGCACGATCCGCCTCCCTCAGCCGAGGCGGTCGACTCCCCACCTGCGCCGTCAGGGGCTTTCCTCGGGGTCCTCGGGTCCTCGGAGTCCTCAACCTCATCGGCGTCCGAATGGTCCTCATCGCGCTCGGATCCGTCTTCCTCCGCGATCGGCGGAGCGCCGCCGTAGGAGGCGGAGTCCCAGGCGCCTCCGGCCACGGCCAGAGCGCCCCAGGCCACCGGCACGAGAAGGGCGGCGATCACGTCGGAGGGCCGGTGCCACTGGCACGCGAGCGTGGAGTACCCCTCATCGCAATGGCGAACAGCGCACCCTGTCCAGGCGGACAGCGCCCGCCACCTCCTGCCGGAGAGCAGGATGAGGGCCACGGCGGCCGACGTCGCCATGGTCGTATGGCCCGATGGAAGAGTATTGGCGTTGTCCATGCGCGCGGTGATGTCGTAGTCCGGCCTCCACAGGATCCAGTACTTCAGGGCCTGGGTGGACAGATTCGCCCCCACCACCGCCACGACCGCCCAGACCGCCCGGCGATGACTTCTCCGCAGCAGGCCGATCAGCGGGATGATGGCCACGAGCACCCCCGCAGCCGGCATGGAGACCACCGAGAGCAGGGGTGCGGGCGTGACCGGCGACGTAGTGGGCGCCGATCTTCGACCCTTCCAGCGCGGCCGCCTCCACCACCTGGCCCCCTGCGGGTAGAGCACGAACACGAACCACGGGCAGAAGATCGCCCCCAGGCAGACCACTGCGAGCACTGCCCCGCGCAGACGCATGCGTGTGGCGGAGCCATGAGCGCGGGAGCCGAAAGAAGTCACCGGCAGATCGTGAAGCCGATCCTGGATGTGTCGGCGCAGCACCTCACTCATGGGGTACGACGTGTACCACACCGGTTTTCCCAATCGAGCCGCCGGTCAGATCGTCGCCGCCCGCGGTCACTGGCGTTGACGGGCTCGGTCCATGAGGACGAGCACCGAGCGGAATGCTGTAAGAATACTGAGAAATATCGGGTAAACACCGGGAGATGGCGGAAACTGTTAGGAAAATGTTAGGAAGCCATCGCCCGCGAGCGAGCGCGTGGCCGCCACGAGATCGGCGTGCAGCGCTTCGGCATCCGCTCCCGCCTGTCCTGTCAGTCCTGTCGGTCCTGCTAGTGCAGCCACCGCGGCCGCGATCTGAGCCACGCTCCAGTTCGCCGTCGGCGACGTCCACCAGCGCCGCGAGCGCGGTGTCGGCCCGCACCACCCGCCCCAGACCCCCGCCCCTGGCGGATGAGGATGACGGTCGGATCGCTCGCCCGCGGGGCGCAGATGGCGCTCCCTGGGTGACGTCGGGGCGACGACGGGGTGAAGCGCGGCCACATCGTCGTCGCTCATCCCCGCCAGGCGACTGCGCGCGGCGAGAACCTGCGCCACATGCCCTCCCAACGGTCCGGGCGGGTCGCGCTCACCTCTTCCAGGACCCGCCAGGACGGCGCCGGCGATCATCGAGGGCGGGGCGGTGCAGAACCAGATAGCCCATGCCGACCGCCTCGACGCCGCGGGCGGCGAAATCGTCGATCCAGGCGCCGAGTCGGGCGTTGAAGGCGGTCTCATCGCGCTCGGGGGCGGCGCCGCCGTCGCGCAGCCACATGGCGGCGTACTCACAGGGTCCTGCCGTTCACGCTGGATCACCCAGGCGTCGAGGTCGTCCGGCAGCCAGGCCCGCACGTGCTCGCGCCAGTCCCTGGCCGCGGTGGTGCTCCCAGTTGCCGAGCATGACGGCGATGCCGCTGGACTCAGGTGCTCGCCGACGGCGGGCACGAGGCGAGGAGCACCGGGGCGCCGGCGTCGCGGTACTCCATGAGGGGCAGGCCGGCCTCGCGCACGGCGGGCGGAGTGAGGGACGAAAGGCGGGTTGGTGGCGATCAGGGGTCGAAGCGCGGCCGCTCAGCGGTTCGAGGAGGAGCCGCGGATCAACTCGAGGCGGTCGGGCTCAGTGCCGGCCAGAGCGGCGTTGAAGGCGGTGAAGGCCAGGGCACGCGCGAGATGTCGGTGGCGGTGACGCGCGCGTCGGCGTGGCGCAGGAGGTAGAGGGTCTGGATGCCGCAGCCGCAGCCCAGATCCACGGCGGTGGCTACGGGCGCGCGCGGCGTGAGGGAGGCCAGGGTCAGGCCCGCTTACCGATGCCCAGGACGTGGTCGGGGGCGAGTTCGCGTCCGGTGGTGAGCGCTCGCCGAGGTCGGAGGCGACCCACCAGCGCGCCTCGCCGGCGTCGTCGGTCGTCTCGTGGGGGCGCAGGTCCACTGCCGCACGGACGACGCGCACGGCGGCCGGGGGCTCGGAGTCGAGGCCAAGGCGGCTGGCGAGGCGGCTGGCGCTGCCGGTACGCCGACACCAGCACCTGCGGGGCTCGCTTTCCAGCGGACGGGGACGGCTGACGCACCGGCCGCCGGCCCTGGCACGGGGCCCGACCGCGGGAGCCTGCTCTCGGTGTTGCCGGGCCTCATCGCACCCATCATGCCCGACGGGGAGGAGACGAGGCCCATCGCAGAGCGCGCCTGCTGTGCGGGTGCGGGGAAGAGCGGCATCGAGCTCACTGGCCGCAACGGGCCCACCGAGCATGAACAGGGCGGTGAGCACGGCGACCAGCGACAGGGCGGTGCCGGCGCCCTGACTCGGCCAGGGGCTGCGCGAGCGGCCCGCAGAGCGGGCAGGCGGATCTCGCGATGCAGGGCGGCCGCAGCCGCATCGCCCAGAAGGTCGGCCACGGCCTCGACGCCCCAACCGCTGGAGACAAGATCCTCGCGCAGAGCACGCACCTGCTCAGCGGTGGCGGTGGGCGGCGGAGGCGAGGGGCGAGGAACGCGACGCGGAAGGTGCAGAGGGCGCAGAGGGCGGGCTCATGAGGACGACCGTAGCGGTGCGGCGCGCCTCCCCGGCGCACCCCCGCACGCCTCCCCGCACGCCTCCCCGCACGAGATCGACTTCGAACGAGATCGACGGTGTCACCGTCTGTTTCGTTCGAGAATGTCTATCTCGACGAATGCGAATGAATACGAATGCCGCCAACGCTCAGCCCGCCAAGCGAGCAGCGAGTTCGCCGTACTGAGCGAGCTTGACCTCGACGTCGTCGATGTAGCTGATGAGCATGAGCTCGTCCGTGCCGTGATTCTCCGCGAAGGCGCGCGGGGTCTCGGCGACCTCGTCGTCAGGTGCCGATGACGATCGCGGTGTCACGCTCGAGGTGGGCCTCGACCTCCGCCCGACGCCCGGGGGCTGAGCGCATCAGGCGCGCGGAAGCCCACTGCACGCCCCTGGCGCAGCGCCAGCCGGAAGTCGGCGGCCGCCAGCGCCTGCTCGCGGGCCCTCATCGCGAGTGGGGCGCCGCCGAGACACACATGGCCGACAGCGTCCGGTCACTCGACGCTCCCTGCGGGAGATGGGCGCGATAGTGGTTCATGACGTCGATCTGCTGGCGCCCGGTGAAGAACTGGGCGTAGGCGTAGCCCGGGTCGTGAGCACCGGCCCAGGCGGCGGACTGCCCGAGGAGCCCAGCAGCCAGAGCTCGGGCAGGACCTCCGGGGCGGGGTGGACGCCGAGGGGCCCGCGTAACGATGACCGGCCGAGAGCTCATCGCGCAGCAAAGCGACGGTCCTGTCGATGAGCGCGTCGATCGCCTCGGGGGCGATGAAGCGCCTCTGGTTCAGGGCGCGGCGGCGAGCATGTCGCCGCCGGGCGCACGGCCCAGCCCCCAGATCCACGCGCCCCGGGAAAAGGGTCGCCAGGGTGGCGAAAGCGCTCGGCGATCTGCAGCGACCCGTAGTGCATAGCCATGATGCCGCCGGAGCCCACGCGGATGCGGTCGGTCGCGTCCAGCATGTGCATCATGAGCAGGTCGGGCGCGCTGGAGACGAAGGCGCTGGTGTTGTGGTGCTCGGCGATCCAGAAGCGGTGGTAGCCGCTGTCCTCCAGGCCGCGGGCCAGGCGGACCGTGTCCTCAATGGCCCGGCGGGTGTACGCCCCGCGAAGAGAGGGATCTGCCTCGAGGGCGCTCAGTCGCGTGCGGGTCTCCTTCAGAGTGGCCAGTTGTCAGAGTTCGTGCTCGTCGGCCGGCCGGACTCGTCTGCAAAGGTCATTGAGACGCGGGGACGCTCCGGTCCAGCGCCCCGAGTCGGATCAGCTCGGGCGGAGCCCGCCGAGCGGGCAGTCGGGCAACACGCGCGGACGACGACGCTCATTCCGGATCCATTCCCCGCTCATTCCGAGTCTCCGCCCGCCCTCCGCGTGCTGCGTGTGCCCATCCTGCCTCTCCATGCACCCTCCATGCGCCCTCCATGCGCCCTCCGCCCGGCAGGTGCACCAGAACAACAGCACCATAAGTTGTTCTTTACTTCTCACCACGAACAAGTTGTTTGAACTTATCGAATCTTGGCCCTCACCTTGGTGCCCATAGCGCAGACCGCCAGTCAGCCCCGCGCCGCAAGGCGTCGCGCAACAGATATCGACCGTTTCATCAACCGCTTACCGGCTGCCCGCACGGGCCCGATCCCGATCGGGTCCCCAGCAGGCCCGGCCAACCGCTCTCAGGAGGCACCCATGCCCGTTCTCACCATCGGCGATCAGTTCCCCGACTACGAGCTCACCGCCGTCGTCCCCGGCAACCCTCAAGGACGTCGCCGCGGACAAGCCTGAGGACTACTTCACCGCCGTCTCCTCCTCCGTCCCCGAGGGCACCTGGCGCGTCGTGTTCTGGCCCAAGGACTTCACCTTCGTGTGCCCCACCGAGATCGCCTCCTCTGCCCAGCGACCGTACGACGAGTCTCAAGGACCGCGACTGCGGGGTCACGGCGTCTCTGGCGGACAACGAGTACACGCACTACGCCTGGCGCCGCAGCCACGACAAGCCCGGGACCTCCCCCTCCCATGGCCAGCGACCCTCAAGCGCGAGCTGGTGGGCGCCCTGGGCGTCCTGAACGCCGACGGGTGGCCGACCGCGCCACCTTCATCGTCGACCCCACAACGTCATCCAGTCGGTGTCCATCACCTCCGGCCCGTGGGTCCGCAACACCGAAGAGGTCCTGCGCCAGCTCGACGCCCTCCAGTCCGACGAGCTGTGCGCCTGCAACTGGAAGGCCGGCGCCGCCACGCATCGACGCCCCGTCCGAGATGAAGGGGCTGAGTCAGCCATCGAAATGAGGGCACCGGGCGGGTACCGAGTCATGCTGACCGCAGCTGGGAACCGCCCGCACAGCGTCAACCATCTGCTCCACGACCCGACCTCACGAAGCGACCACCCATGACCATCGCCACCTGCTGCGCTCAGCCCTGCCGGACTGCCAAGACCTGTCCTCAACCTGTCCACCCTGACCCGCGCCACGACGCTGACCGAGCAGCAGCAGTGGGGCACCTTCCTGGCCGCGGCCGCCGCCACCCGCAACGAGTCCGTGCTCGTGCAGGTCGCCGAGGAGGCCCGCGAGCACCTGAGCTGAGGAGGCCCGCTTCCGCCGCGCTCGGCGCCGCATCCATCATGGCGATGAACAACGTCGCCTACCGCACTCGCCATTTCCTCGGCGGCGACTACGACAACGAGCGGCGGGTCTGCGCATGAACATCATCGGCTCGGCCGGCGGGGTCGAGAAGGTCGACTTCGAGCTGTGGAGCCTGGCGGTGTCCACCATCAACGGCTGCGAGAAGTGCATCAACGCCCACGAGACCACGGTGCGCGGTGAGGGCCTGAGCACCGAGCAGATCTGGGAGGCTGTGCGCATCGCCCGACGCTGGTCGGAGTGGCCCAGGCGATCGGCGTCGTCGAGGCTCTCGACTGATCTCGACTGCAAAGCCGACCGGCGCCGGTAGAGGCAGAGGCGCGGGCTCTCACAGGACGGCGGCCGACCGGCTGTTGCAAGACGGCATGGGCGGCCGCCGTCGTGCCCCGCCGTCATGGGACCCCACGCCCGGGCGAAATCGGAAGGAGTGGCGCCGCAGCGTTGCCGACAGGTTCTCAGGCCTCAGTCCGGCTTTCGTCAGGCGGCCCCATCTGAGGCCTCGGGTTCTGGTCGCCTGAATCTCGCAGGATCTTGGCGCCGGCGAGCACTGATCCAGATGGTCAGCGTGTCATACACGAGTCCTTCGGAGTCCCCAGAGGCCGAACAGCGCCTGCTCATCGAGCGTGATGTCTCAACAGGGCGAATCCGATGACGGAGACGGCGGTCAGCAGCAATGCTCAGGCGCCGGAAGCACCCTGGCCGGCAGCGGCCGCGAGCAGCCCCATTGCGGGCCATTGCGGCGGTAACTGGAGATAGACTGGGATCTCTTCAGGCGGTTCCCGGCAGGACAACGCCGCTGAGCAGCCAGGCCGCGGCCCCCGCGCGTCGCCGGAAAAGCCCGATCCGCGTCTCCATGCTGATCACATGCCGGTCGCGCGCCGATCACATGCCGGTCGCGCGCGCGGTCACGTGGCAGTCGCGCGCCGGTCAGCTGCGTGGGCGACCGTCGATGGCGCCCTGACGTCGTTGAACAGCAGGTTGGAGATCTCGACCTGAACCATCTCCACCTGGGGGCACGTCGTGCAGGAGGAGGGGTCGTCCGCGGAGGTCTGCAGCGCCAGCGTGCCGCAGCCGAAGAAGCGGTCGGTGAAGTCCTTGTCCAGCTGGATGTCGGAGATCCGGGTCAGGGGCAGGTCATGGCCTGCCCGGCTGAAGACGCCGGAGCGGGTGATGATGCGCTTGGTGGTGACCGTGTGGGTGTGCGTACCACTGCAGCCACGGCACCACGAGCAGCGGCACGCTCGCGACCAGCACCACGACCCAGATGCCGACCAGGCCCCAGGGACTCCACGAGGCCGGGGCCAGCACCGAGCCGACGATGCCGACTCACGACCAGCACCACTTCGAGGATGATTCTCCGCAGCAGAGCCTTGATGTGGGTGTGCAGTAAAAGCGCACCACGACCTCGTCGCGGCTGAGCAGCTTCTTCGACAGAGCCATGAGCATATGGTGCCATGATGTGAGGGCTCTTCGCGGCCCCTACCGCTCCGCACCCCCTCTGCTCCCCCTCCGTCGAGATCGGTCGAGTTCCGCGTCGAAATCGGTCGCTCACCGCGAGATCGGTCATAACCCGTGCCGAGATCGGTCGTACTCCGCGTCGAAATCGGTCCGCTTCCAGCTCGAGATCGGTCACAACCCGGTGCGTGGTGCGATGTCTCGGGGTTGGGGGACGGATAAGTCGAGCCGTACCGCCGTGAGCCGACTCTACTGATGCTCGCATGGGCCGAGGGGCGATCATCACCGCAATTACTCAGCATGAAAAACCCTTGTCCTGATGCCCGCGTGTACTGGGGGTGGCCGTTGCACACTCACGCGCGCCCCGTATCGGTAGAAACCGCGGAATCATGAGGAAAATTAATTCTGGCAGTGGCCACGATCCCGGCTCCCATGTGCACAGACCCCCTCACCGCACATGGGAACCCGACCGCACACACACGACGATCACCAGAAAGCCCGTCATTTCAACAAAAACAGCGCACACTACACAAAGGCCCGAGGCTCCCATGTGCAACACCGAAGACAACCACACCCATCAGGCACACCCCACCCACACAACCAACCCACCATAAACTCGAGGCGGAGTGAACCGATTTCGGTACGGAGTACGACCGATCTCGACACGGACTATGACCGATCTCGAGCCGGAAGTGAAGCGATCTCGACGCGGACTATGACCGATCTCGAGGCGGAACCGACCGATCTCGACGCAGCCTGCTCGATACAGCGCAGCGGTGCCCGATCGGGTTCAGCGGATCACCCTCCCAAGAGGTCCAGACCGACGCTCATCACCACGGGCGCGATCCCGAGCACGATGAAGGCCGGCAGGTGGCATAGGCCCAGCGGGAGCACGAGCCGCACCGCCAACCGCTCGGCCGCCTCCTCGTCTGCCGCCCGTCTACCGGCGCGCAATGAGGCCGCTGTGCCCGTCCAGAAGCGGCGCCGGCGAGGCCCCGTCCTCCCAGCCGGGCCGCAGGCAGCCCTCCAGACGCCTCCGCCGCTGCCGCCACTCCTCGTTGTCGGGAGCTTTCCAGGCCTCGTCCCAATCCGCGCCCAGCAGCAGCGCCCGGCCTGCGACCGCCAGTTCTTCCTCTTCCAGCGCTTCCCGAGGGCCTGCAGTGCCCGGGCAGGGATGCTCCGCAGGCCAGTGCGGCAGCGGCCAGGTCCAGCACGAGCGCCCTCGTCGACTCGGCTCGTCGGCACCGTCGCGGACGCGACCATCCGCGCCGTCACCCGGCGCCCCACAATCATGAGCCCGACGCCGAGGACTGCCAGTGCGCTTCCCATCCCGCCGTCGAGCAGCACCTCCTCGGGCGGGCGCCCACGGCCGCGCCCAGCAGCAGGCCGACCAGCGGCAGCATGGCCAGCAGCCTGGCGGTGGACTGCGGCCCCGACAGCGCGGTGCGGCGCGAAAGCCTCGGCATGACCGGACTCGGCGACCCCGCCGGCGACCGCCTCCCAGGATCTCGGCCAGGGGTGCACCGAGCGCGGCGGTGAGCCTGCACGCCGCCACTGCCCCGGGCACCGCCGCCGCAGCCGCCCGACGCCGCTCCCGGGCGGCGCGAAGACCCGGTCCGGGAAACGGCGGTCTCCACACCCAGCGGCCGCGGACTCGCACCGGCCACCACCGTTCAGGGGCGGCCTCGCCCGAGTCGAGCAGGGCGGGCGGAACGCCGTCGTCGCCAGGCTCGACGCCCTCAGAGAGGCCCGTGCGCGCCAGAGAGCGGGACCAGGCGCGCCGCGGGGGGTCGCCCCGGCGCGCAGCAGCGTGGCGACCTCGGTCAGCATCAGGCCGACATCAGTGCCACCGACGCTGCCGACGCCGCCAACATCGCACTGAGACCTCACCGAGCCGCCGTCGGCACCCTTTCCGGTCGCAGCATCCAGGCGGGCGTCCAGACCGGCCGGGCGTTCGCGTCTGGCTGGGAGCGTGACAACGGCGGCCGCCAGCGCCACCAGTATCCCGACAACGATCACAGTGAGTCCATGACGTGCCACCCTTCATCGCCGCCGCGACCGGCGCGGCTCCAATGCGCTCGGCCAGCCGATCAACCGCAGGCCCGGCACTGACCGCGCGAGACCGTGCCGCGGCGCCGCACCATCCAGAGCGACGATGAGCGCGTCCTCGCACACAAGGCTCCCCTGAGCGCCTCGGCGCAGCATGCCGATGCCCGACACGTACCGCCGGGTCCGGGATGACCGGGATGACATGACGTCCTGCTCCCGGGCCTGCGCAGCTATCCGGGCCGTCGCTCCCCCGCGTCGAGCTCCGCCCGCCGTCCCTCCCGAGGGGACCGCCTCCCCGCAATCCCGCCGCCAGTCGCGCCGCTGCGCCGCAGATGGATGACGGCATCCAGCGCACTGACGGCCTCGCGGCCACCGCGGTCTCATCGAGCCCAGCGAGAGCTCCCGAGCGCCGTCAGGCGAGCGGGGACATCCGCCGGGGAGTTGGCGTGCAATGTCGCTCAACCGCCCTCATGCCCGGTGTTGAGCGCGGTGAGCACATCACGCACCTCGGGTCCGCGGCACTCCCCAGGACGATGCGATCGGGCCGCATGCGCAGCGCCGTGCGCACTAAGCGCGCTCATGGGCACGGCCCCGACCCCTGGACATTGTCGCCGCGCTCCTGAAGATGGAGGACATGCGGATGGTCCGGACGCAGCTCGGCGGCCTCCTCAATGCACACAATGCGCTCGGTGGCGCTCACCAGACCGAGGAGAGCGGCCAGGAGGGTCGTCTTCCGGTACCGGTGGCCCCGGTGATGAGGCAGAGGCCCGCGCCTCACTAAGCGTCGCCAGCACCGAATCCAGGCCGGGCGCGACCGTGCCCGCTTCGACGAGCTGGCCCAGGGTGAAGGCGCTGCGCCGTTTGGTACGCAGGCAGATAAGCGTGCCGTCGGCCGACAGGGGCGGCAGAACGGCGTTGAGGCGGGTGCCGTCGGGCAGGGTGGCATCGACCACGGGACAGGCGTCGTCCAGCCGGCGCCCGCAGGAGGCGGCCATGCGCACCGCGAGCGCGCGCGTCTGTAGCCTCCGGCAGGGCGGCCTCGGCGATGCTCTCCAGGCCGCGGCCGCGATCGATCCAGGTACGGCCTGCACCGACGAGAACGTCGGTGACGCCCTCGGTCCCAGAAGCGGCTGGAGCATCGGGCCGGCGCCCTCGACGTCGGCGCGCATGACGATTCAGGCGGGCCAGGCCACCGGCGCCGGTCGTGGGGGCCGCACCCCTCCCCCAGAGCGCGCTCCAGGCCGGCCCCCGCGAGCCAGCGCACCGCGCACGGCGGCGAGCTCCCCACCGGAGCGCCCGTCCGCACTCGTCTCATGCGCGTCGGAACTCCCTGAAGACTCGTGAGATCCTCGAGAGTCAGGGGCGCGATGACGGCTAACGACCGCCATGGGCTCACCATGGCGACCCCTCCCCGTGCAAGCCGACGAGGCTCTCCGCTACGGCGCGGGCGGCACGGCGAGCACCGCCCCGGCCCCTGGTCGGATCACCACGCGCCACCCGTTGGGCGACAGCGCGATCGTGGAATCCTGGCCATCACCCGCGCTCCGGTCATGGCCTCGAGATCGTCGGGGCTGACGTCCTCCCCGACTGGACGCACCGCCAGCGCCACCGACACGTTTTCAGCTCTGGTCGAGCGGGCGCGGGCCACCAGGGACCTCGGTCGCCACCGCCGAGCGCAGGTCCAGACCGGTTACGAGCGAGACAGACAGCCCGGTGGGAGCTCGGCACCCCGTGGCAGAGTCGACGAGAACGAGATCATGGTGCGCGCTCAGCGCCTCAGGGCAGGGGCCGACGGACGCCGGGAAGCGCACTCCCGCCGCGCCCGTCCCCGGTCAGGACGGGCATGCCGAGCCAGGTGGGCAGAACAGGAACGAGGCGATCGGGGCGGAAAGCCGCCTCACCGACTGGAAGGTCACCAATGCAGGCCGGGAACGACACCGTCGCCGATGAGCAGGCCGAGACCGCCCGGCCGGGTCGGCATCCAGGATTGCGACTCGGGCACCGCAGCGGCGCAGGCGCGTGCGAGGTGGAGCAGGAATGTGCTCGTGCCCAGGCCGCCACGAGCTCCGATGAGCGCAACGACTCGGGCGCGCGGCGGATGCTGCGCACTCAGCAGAGCGGCGACGAGACGATCGGCGCTCATCCGAGCGGCCAGCGCATCCAGAGCGAGAGCACTCAGATGCTCCCCGCCCGGGCACTCGCTGACGGGGGCGTCGGCCAGCACGTCCGCACGGCCCAGAAGAAGGACGGCGCCGGTGTTCTCCAGAAGCTCGACGACGGCGGAGCTCAGGTCGCCGGCAGAGCACGAGACGGACCGTATCCGGTACAGGCGCGGACAAGGGCGAGGACATCGTCGATCTGGGACGCGGACAGGTCGCCGGGACAGCGCCCCCGCCAAGTCCTCCGGCACGGTCCTCGGACGGGAGCGTATGCGGAGCGAGCGGGCGGCCTGAGCCCCAGGAGGCCCGGGCAGCAGCATCGGCAGAGCCGGCAAGCGAAGCGGGCTGATCGGCGCAGCAGGAGCCGCCCGACCTGTGGCAACTGTGACAACGAGGACACGGACGTCGGGCGTCAGTGGGGCGCCATCGACGGTCCGCACGAGCTGCCTGGGCAGGGCCCGGACGATCTGCCGGCCCCAGTAGATCCGGGCAGCCCTGGCATCTCCGGCTGTCCCAGCAGGCCCAGCGGGCTCACCAGGGGCATCGAGCGGACGCCGGAATCCGGAGACTCCGACGATGGCGGCGCGCCCACGGCGAGCCGTGAGCCCGGCGCATCGAGAACAGCTGACGAGGCGGTCAGATCTGGCACGGCGACTCCTTCGGTGGTGAGGGCGGGCAGGAGAGCGGGGTCCCCCTCTGGGGTCCTCTGCGTTCCCCGCGCTTCCAGAGTGGGACAGCGCCATGGAGCCGCACCCCGCCGCTTCGATCCCTGTGGACAACAAGTGCGCCGCACTCCTGTGGAGCCCGGAGCCCGCAGTCAGGAGCCCGCAGCGTATGGCGATCGGGCCTGCGCCGCTGTCGTGTCTATGTCGCGTCCACTGCACGACCGGACGATCCCGCACGCCCCGCACAGTCGAGGTACCCTTTGTGGTTGCTATCACACAACGAGCGGGGAGGTGAGCACTGTGACGACTCCGAGGAACCGCGACGTCCTCGAGCTCCAGGCCGGGAGACCCGCTGGAAGGCCCTGAAAGCCCCTGACACCCCTGACGCCCTTGACGCCCCTGACGACATCAAGCCACCGAGGGGCTCCTCCAGCGAGACCTGCGCCTACTTCGATCTCGACAAGACCATCCTGGCGACATCGACCACGTTCGCCCTGGGCTCCCCCATGCGGCGCAGCGGCCTGATCTCAACCACCTCGTTGGCGCGCGGCATCATCGCCCAGCTGCCCTACCTCTGATGGGCGCCGATGAGAGTCAGACCAGCCGTCTCATGGAGCGCCTGGCGCTCATGTCCGCGGGCATCGAGCGCGCGCATCTTCAAGCCGTCGTGTGCGATGCCCTGACCACCGTGATCGAGCCCGCCGTCTCACGCCGAGGCCCTGGACCTCATCGAGGCCCACCACCGCCGGTCACGACGTCGTCGTGGTCTCGGCCTCCTCAGCCGAGATGGTCAGAGCCGATCGCCGCGCTCGTCGGAGCCGACCGCGCCATCGCCACCCGCATGGAGGTCGATGCCGAGGGGCCGCTTCACCGGTCGGATCGAGCACAGTCTTCTCCACGGGGCGAAGGTCGATGCCCTGGTGGCCGACGCGAGCGCGCATCGCATCAGCCTCTGCCCGTTCATGGGCGTACTCCGACCCATCTCCGATCGCCCCATGCCTCGAGGCCGTCGGCCACCCGGTGGCCGTCAACCCCGACCGGGACCTGCGACGCCTGGCGGACGCGCAGGGCTGGCCGGCACGGGACTTCGAACAGCCGGTACCGGTACGCGCGCGCCCGCGAACTCGTAAGGAAACCGCAGCGCACGGGCCCCAGAGGCTCCGGGCTCGCCCGGAATGCGACGGGACTCATCGCGATCATCACCGTCATCGCAGCCGTCGTCGGAATCTCCGTCATCGCCGGTACCGCCGGCCTCGCGGTCGCCAGACGACGCGATGGCCGTGACGACACGGCGTTCCCGGCGGTCCGGGACCACTGAGGCCCGAGCTACTGGAGGCCGGCACCACTGACCCGAGGCCGGGATTCACTCAACGGCGGTCGTGCCGGCCTGGACACTCCGGCAGATCGCCTGCGCCTCCTGAATCCCCGAGGATCGCCTCGGCCTGCCCACGACCCACGCCACCACCCCGTCATGGGTGCCGCCGGCATAGGCTGCGACCGCATCGGCATACACGGACGGCGCACGGGCCGCGTACTGGTCGGTGACGGCGACCCCGGTCGGCTCGAGCCCGTCGCGGGTGATGAGGTGACGCACCAGCAGCCTGCCGACGGCGGCGTTGCCCACGAGGAAGGGCCGCGCCGCCACCATTTCCATGCACCACGGCGGCGCGCACGAGCGCGGACACCCCGTCCAGGTCCACGAGGCGGATCATCCCTCCAGACGCGCCGTCAGCGCCTCGCCGTCGGGGGCGGAACCCGGCCCGCCCTCGATCGGCGCGGTCCCGGCGGGGCGGGGAACGGCGACGGCGTTCGAGGGGATGCGTCCGGCCACGGCGATGGGCCCAGCCACATCCCGATGCAGGGTCGCCAGAAGCGTCCGGGGACTCGGCTGCGCGGGTCGCGTCTCGCCGCGCAGGTCGGGCATCCAGGCCGCCAGGCGAGTCCCGGCCCGCCACAGCCCTGCGACGGCGTCCAGCGAAGGCTCGCCCGTGGACGCCTCCGTGAGACCGCCGGCGGCGACGGCGTCGCGCAGAACGGACGAGGCAGGACCACGCCCTCCACACCGCCAGAGGCGATCGCGCCCCGCACCGCCGACTCGGCGCGCGCCTCGCGCCATCGACGTCGCAGGGGCCTCGTGGAAGCGCAGTTCGGCCCGAGGCCTGACGCAGGACCCTGCTCGGCGCTCACGATCCGGGCGTCGGAGGCGATCGCGCGCAGCGCTCGGCAGCCGGATCGAGGTCACCGCAGGGGTCCCGAAGCAGTTCTGCGCGACGCCGGGCCCGCACCTCGCCGGGGCCCGGTCCCAGCCCGATACTCACCGTCGTGCTGATCACGGCACACACTGTCAGTCACCGCCGTCGAGTCACAGTCGCCGCCATCGCCGCTATCGAAACGCAGGGAAAGAAAATCCGAGCAATACCGGTCAGCGACGGCGCGTGGCCCTCGCATGGGCGCCCGCCGGACCCCGCACCACCGGCACTGATCATCTAGGGCTCGAGCCGTGACCCCCGCACAGTCCCTCGACGCACGAGCCGCGGCCCCGACGCCGTCCGGAGGAGTGCAGATCGCCCGCGCCCTCGGCGCGCCGACTACTGCTGACCGCTGCGGTCGGGCCCGTCCTACCGCCCCTGATCATGGCCCGCTCGGTATCGCGTCGTACTTCGTCGCGCACCACCGACTGCCCTGGGCCTTGCTCCTCATCGCCCTGGCGCTGGCGGTGTGCTCCATGGCGCAGGGGTTCTTCGCCGTGCGCTCCTCGCTGGGCGGGCTGTGGCCGGCCTGGTTGCACTGGCCGTGCACGCGGTCGTGCTCTGCGCCCCGCAGGGCGCCAGTCCTCCCCATGCCGTGGGCGCGCGCCTCATCCCCACTGGTGCACTGCCCGCTGATTGCGGCGGGCGTGCTGCTGGGAGGCTCGTGGGGATGCGTCGGGCCGCCGCGCCCGGACGCGCGCCGACGCGCGCCTGGCGATGCGCCTGGCCGCAGCCGACCGCGCCATGGGGAGTGACACCGCCGGCCCCGCCGTCGAGGCGCCGCGACCACGTGATGTCCTTCGTGGTGACGGCCACGGCGTTCCTCGTCGCCCTGGGGGCTCCTCCAGCACGGCTACGCCGAGTTGGTCGGCCCGGGCAAGAAAAGCTCACGGGAGCACTGGGGAGCACTCGCCTCGGCCTCGCTCGCCCTGGGGACCTTCTTCGCAGGCCGCTCAACCCTCGGGCCCGGGCAACCGCCGCTGTCTCATACTCGCCGGCCTGCCCGCGCTGCTTCGCGGTGCGTGGCCGACGATGTCCGGAGCCGCGCAGCTCATGCAGTGGCTGCCCAACGATCCCACCGGCATGGGGCTCATCACGACCGGCCTGCTGCTCACCACAACAGGGATGGGGAGTCCACCGGCGAGACGTCGGGGCCGGGCAGGCGAGCTGGCCGGTCTCAAGAGCGCGAGTCGGCGACGCCGGCCAGTGGAATCGCCCGCGTATGACAGGCGCACGACGAGCGGCACCCACAGCGGCCGCCTCGGCACGCCTCTGCCGGACCGACCCGGCTCACGGTTACGGTGATAGATAGAAGAAGGAGGTCCCAGTGAGCACTGACAACCCCAGTCGTCCCGAAGACGCAAAACGCCCGACCGCACTGCTCGGGACAAGTCCGTCGACACCGGAGGCACCCCGCTACCGGAGAGCCCTCGCTGGAGGTACCGGCCCTGCGCCGGTGCTCGATGCCGATGGGGAGATCCTGGACATGCAGGAGGCTCCCCCACGCAGGCCGCGCAAACAACGCCGGCAGCACAAGCAGCACAGACAGCACAGAGCGACTCCGAGCGCGACTCGAGTCACTCCCACGGCCAACGGCCCCGGCTCAGGAACCGCGACTCCGCACAGCCGCAGCACGGCGCGCACGAACCGCCACCCGCCACCGGGCACACCCAGAACCGCCACCCCGCATACCCCGCAGCACGGCGCACCCAGAACCGCCACCCCGCACACACCTCAGCACGGAACATACGCATCCGGCGCCGTCGCCGCCGAGACACGGGAGCGCCCCCTCAGGGAGCCGCCCGCCTCCGCAGGACCCGCGAATCCCGTTCAGGGGCATGCCCGACAGCCTGCCGGGGCAGGCAGAACCGGCGAGCTCCGCCGAACCGTCGAGAATCTGCAGAACCTGCAGCGCCCACAGCACCTGCCGCGGGCGCGTTCCCCGCCGGAGGAGCCGCCGCCGACCCCCTCAATCTGGGAAGCCCGAGCCGATCGTGCTCACGCCCGACACCGGGCAGCACGACGAGGCCGCCGAGGAACCTGTCGAGGACACCGCGGTGCGCCGTCGCTCCCCTGTTCACCCCGGCCCAGCCGGCCCCGCTCACTGCGGCCCAGGCCCCTGGAGGCGGCGGACAAGCCGAGCACCGCCGACCCGGCACTCAACGCCGCAGTAGCATCGCCCGCGGCCACGGCGCGCGGTGCGGGCGAGTCCACGGGGCGCAGCGCGTCGTCCGGAGCGGGCGACGGCGAGGCTCCGACGCCGTGCCCGCGCAGTCGACGGCTCCATGCGGACAGGGACCAGGCGGAGATCCCGTCGTACCGCCGCGAGTCGGCGACGACGATGTCCCGTTGGACGGCTCGATCGTCGTCGGCCGCCGAAGTCCCGAACCGCTACGCACTGGGCCGGAGCCTCGTATCGATCATCGCACTGCCGGTGACCTGGTTCTTCCTCCACGACGGCGCCGCCATGGCGACCGTCCGCGCCTCGGGCTCCTACGCCTTCGATCTGTCCGCGCGTGGCCTGACCGAGCTGGCGATCAGGGCGCTCGCCCTCATCATCGCCATGTGGGTGGCGCGCTGCACCTCCGTGGGCAGCATCATCGTCGGCGTCATCTCGATCCTGCTGGGGCTCCCCTTCCTCATCGCCCCGGGCGTGATGACGGATACGTTCACGCCCTTCCTCAACAATCTGAGCACCCAGTCCGCCCTCGGCCAGAGCCTGAGCACCTACCTGTGGACCGACGCGGTCACGGGCAAGTTCCCTGCCTGGGCCTGTTCATGGTGATGGTCGGAGTCGTCTCGCACTCGGCGCGCGACGCGCCGGGCGGCACGAGCAGGAGATCTTGAGCCGCGCAGACGGTCCGGGCGGGCGGACGGCGAGGATTGAGCGGAGCTTGAGCGGGGTTTGGCGGAGCGCAACAGTGGGAGAGGCTGACGAGCGTGCGCTTCGCCCGCCCCGCCCAGGCGCACGCATCCTGAGTGCATGAGGGAAGCGCACATGGGGAAGCACGGGGAAGCAATAGGAACGGCCGCCAACCTGGGATGTGCCCGCCCCGCCACTGCGCGCCCCCAGAAACCCGTGACAGGCATGACAAGCCCGGCAGACCCGACAAGCCCGGCCATGAGTTCCGTGGGTGATGCCCTGCGCGACGTCGTGCCCATCATCATCGGTTACGTCACGCTGGGGCTGGCCGCCGGCATGCTGCTGGTCGCCGAAGGACTGTCCTGGTGGTGGGCGCCGGTGTGAGCATCGTCATCTACTCCGGAACCATGCAGATGCTGCTCGCGCCCCTGGCCGGGTGGGCGAGCCATTGGCGGCGATCGCGGCCTCCGCCGTCTTCATCTCGGGACGGCACGTCTTCTACGGCCTCGGATTCCCGCTCGATCGCGTACGCGGGAGCCTGCTCACCCGCCTCTACGCCGTCCACGCGATCACCGACGAGGTCTCACGCACTGCTCGCCTCCAAGGACCGGGGAGCGATGAGTGGACGCTACATCGTCACAGTCGAGGCGGTCAGCCAGGCCTCGTGGACCCTGGGCACGACGGTGGGGGCGCTGGCGGGCACCGGGCTGACCGCACTGGTCGGCGATGACATCAAGCTGCTGAGCTTCGTGCTGACCTCGCTGTTCGTCGTCCTGACGATCGAGAACTGGAAGAGCCACCCGGATCTGGCGGTCCTGATCGTGGGCGTCCTCGCCGGTGTCGTGGGCATGACGATCGGCGGATCGGCGGCGCTGCTCAGCGCCCTGGCCTACTGGCGGTGGGGCTCATCGCGCTCTACGGCTGGCGCTCGCGCCGCGCTGCACGCGCTACACAGGCGCGGGGACCGCGCTCCGATGCCGGCGCCGTCACCAGCTCGAAGCCTCTGGATCAACCTCTGGATCGCGCGCATCCGGGAAGGACGAGTCATGCTGACGCTCACCAACCTTCAGATCGCCGTCGCGGTCGTTGTCGTCGCACTGATCACCCTTCGCCTGCCGCATCGCCCCCTTCGCCCTCCTGAGGGGCCGCAGCACCAGTCCGCTGCTGGGCTTCCTGTCCTCGGCCATGCCGCTGGGCGTCATGGTCGTACTCGTGGCCTACACGCTCGGCGACGTCGGCACCACCCCGGCCGCATGGCTGCCGGCGGTGGCCGGAATCGCAGCGACGGCGGGCCTGCACCTGTGGCGCCGCGCGATCGGCCTGTCGTTGATCGGCGGGACCGGGACCCTATGTCGTCATCAGCCTCCTGCTGACCTGACGGGAAGCAGTGACACCGCCCGGACGCCTGGAACGTGAATGCGCCTCCGCAACGTCAACGGAGATTCCTCGCATCTTTCTGAGGATGAGGTCAGAAAGATGCGAGAAACCGCTCGTCCGTGCAACGAAACGCCGTTGACGTTGGAGCCCGCCGGGCCGGCCCGCATCCGTCCAGCCGATCATTTAGGCTGCCCTGGTGCCCGTCATCGTCAATCGCCCCGGCCCCTGGGCCCATCGCGACACTCACCGCGGGCGGAACCCAGTTCCACGCCGCCCTCGCCGGACATGAGGAGCTCCCTCTGCCGCGAACACGGACGCTCAGGACGCCGGCCCAGCGAGCCCTGATTCTGCTTGTTCACGGCTTCCCGAATGCTGGTGGGCGTGGCGGCACGTCATCGGCCCCTGGCTGAAGGGCCGGCCACCGCGTCGCCGCCGCGGATCTGCGGGGCTTCGGCGGTTCGGACCGGCCGCCATCGGGCTACGACCTGCGACCCTGGCCTCCGACATGGCCGCCGCTCGTGCGAGCCCTGGGACACGAGCGGGCCATATGTCATCGGAGCGGGCCTGGGCGGGCGGGTCGCGTGGGCGCTGGCGAACCAGGAGCCGACGATGACCGCGGCGATCGTGTGCCCGTCGGCGCGCCGCATCCCGCTGGCGCTGAGGTCCTTGCGCGGCCGAGTCGTCTCCGGAGCGGTCGTTCAGTACCTGTGGCTGAAGACCCCGATGCTGCCGGAACGATCGCTGCGCACGACGTCGGGCATCGATCGCCTGCTGCGCTCCTCGGGCGGGGCCTCGCACCAAGCAGACCGTGACCGAGTCGGCCGGGTACTACGCGGCCCTCCTGGCGCGGCCCGGCGCGGCGCACTCGGCACTGGAGACGGTGCGTCGCGCAGCGCTCAGTCGTGAGGAGATCGCCTGCCTCAACACTCCTGCGGAGGTCCCGGTCATGAGCGTGCAGGGCGAGCTGGATCCGGTTCAGCCGGCACAGGGCCCTATGCGCGTGATGTTCATCATGTTGCGGGCCATCTGCGGCAGGTGACCGTGCGCGACGCCGGGCACTTCCCCACGAGGAGGCTCCCGAGCAATTCATCGACGCGCTCCTGCCGTTCCTGACCGAAGTCGAGAAAAGGCGGTAGCGAGCCCCGAGGCGACCTCGGCCCCGGATGAGCCTCAGACGCCCACCTGAGGGCACAACTCGGCATTGAGGAGCACGCACTCGCCGCACCGCGGTGCGCGCGCGCGCACACCGCCCTCCCGTGCTCGATGAGGCGATGACGGCCGTCGGTCCAGCGCTCCGGCTCCCACAGGGCGCTCAGATCGCGCTCCACCCGCACCGGATCCTTCGCGGTCGTCCAGCCCAGGCGCCGCGACAGACGGCCCACATGGGTGTCCACGGTGATGGCCACGCCGCCCGAAGGCGTTGCCCAGCACAACATTGGCGGTTTTGCGCCCGACGCCGGGCAGAGTCATGAGCGCCTCCCGCCCCTGGGGCACGACGCCGTCGAAGCGCTCGACCAGCCCGCTCGCCAGCCGATGAGCCGCTCGGCGCGGGTGCGCTGCATGCCCAGCGGTCGCAGCAGCGCCTCGAGATCGTCGGGGTCGGCGGCCGCCAGCGCACCGGCGTCGGGGCAGATCGCGAAGAGCTCGGGGGTGACGGTGTTGACGCGGGCATCGGTGGTCTGAGCGGACAGGACCGTGGCCACCAGGAGCTGGAAGGGGCCGTCGTGGTCCAAGGTGCAGTGCGCCCCGAGACGGCGGCGAGCTCATCATCGACGGCGCGGGCGCGCAGCGCGGTGGAGCGCATGAGTCGGCACGTGCGCGCCAGGGCGTCGAGCAGGTCCGTCGAGGCCTCAGAAGCCGCGGGAAGCGCGAGGCCCTGGACCGCCGATCGGCACGACGCACCCTAGACGCGCCCATGGCTCCCCTGTTCCTCTCGCTCCCTTGGCTCCCCTGACTCCGTTCACCCGCATTCAACTCTGCTTCAGTCCCCACGATCTTCAGCCCTGCTCACCTATTCCGCCGACTCGCCGCCCGCCTCGCCCCCGGAGACTTGCTCGGGTCACAATCAAGACTACAATGCTCGTCCGCGTGCCACAGATCACAAGCCATGGCAGGATATGACACAGGGCTGCCCGCCGAAGGCCGGGACCCAGCCGATCGACCCCACAGGAGGACCTTCGTGGAAGACAGCATCATCGCCAGAATCCCCGCTGTTCGAGGGCATGAGTCCCGAGGAGCAGGACGAGCTGCGCGCCATGATGACGCAGACGACTCTGCGTCGCGGCGAGACCCTCTTCAACGAGGGGACGCCGGCGATCGCCTTTCACATCCTGCTCGCCGGCAAGGTGAAGCTCGGCCACGCCTCGGCGGACGGTCGGGAGAACCTGCTGGCCGTGCTCGGTCCCGGCGAAGTGGTCGGCGAGCTGACCCTGTTCGATCCGGGCCCGCGCTCGACGACGGCCACCGCCGTGGCCCCCACCGAGCTGCTCACGCTCGAGCACAGCCAGCTCAGTGGGCTTCATCGAGTCGCATCCGACCCCGGCCGAGGACATGCTGCGCGCCCTGGCCCAGCGACTGCGCCGCACCAACACCGCGTTGGCCGACCTGGTCTTCTCCGACGTTCCCGGCCGCGTTGCCAAGGCCCCTGCTGGACCTGGCCGACCGCTTCGGCTCGACGACGGAGGACGGCGTGCACGTCCCGCACGACCTGACCCAGGAGGAGCTCGCCCAGCTCGTCGGCGCCTCTCGCGAGACCGTCAACAAGTCACTGGCCGAATTCGTCTCCCGCGGTTGGATCCGCCTGGAGGCGCGCCGTCACGCTGCTCGACGTCGATCGCCTCCGGCGCCGCGCGCGCTGACACTCGCTGAACCGCACCGAGCCGACCTGAGCTGCGACTGGGTCGCACTGAGGTTGATCGGAGCATCGGGTATCGCCCTCGGCTGAACTCGACCGAGGGCGATGCCCGGTTCAGCTCAGGTCAACTCAAATCACCTCAGGTCAGACGCTCAGGCGCGCGGACGCTTGAGGTAGGCGACGAGGTTGTCCGAGCCGGCCGGGCCGGGAATGACCTGAACGAGCTCCCACCCGTCAGCGCCCCACTGATCGAGGATCTGCTTGGTGGCATGGGTGAGCAGGGGCACGGTGGCGTATTCCCACCTGGTCGGCTGAGTAGTCATGACGCGAGCCTACGGGCATCCCGGCAGGACGGGAAAGCCTAGAGAGCCGAGATCGGTCCGTCTCCGATCGAGATCGGTCCGACGGACCGATCTCACTCAGCGGCGCTCAGCGGCACCCGACAGATCTCGACGCCGGAGCCGGACCTCGACGCCGGAACGCGCCAGGTGCCCGAGCGCCTCACCTCACGCGTGCCAGAATCCGAGGGGCGCGTCGAGCGTGGATCTCGGCGACGAGATCGTCGTCCTCCCGGCGCAGCCATTCACTCCAATCGGTCACCTCGGGGAATCGGCGCAGCAGCGCCCGGCGCTCGCGCTCGGTCAGTCCGCCCCACACCCCGAAGGAGGTCGGAGTCGAGAGCCTCAGCAAGACACTCCATGCAGACCGGGCACGCGAAACACAGCGATCGTATGTCGCGCTGCTCAGCGCCCTTGCCGAAAAGCTGGTCTGGATCAACATTGGCGCACGCCGCTCGGACTGCCCAGGTCTGGTCGGTCGTCGTCATCTTTCTTTCTCCCTAGCTGAGTCAGCCAACAGCACTGTCAGCCGCATCACACCGACGACCGTATGTCAAACGTCAACGTCAAGCCAAATCCGCTCCCGGACCGTACATGGATCGACGCGCCCAACCCGCGCTCGAAGGCCGCTTCGCGAACCCCGCGGGCGAGCGTCGAACGGATGTCGAACGCAGCGGCCGCACGCCGGAATCTGACCCCGAGCCGGTCTCCAACCGGCTTCCCACCACTCCCGGCCAACCGCCTTCCTGCCGCAGGATTCTTAGATTCTTCTCAGATCATTCGCGTCGTAGCCCACTGCGCAGGCGGACGATTGCCCGTAGGCTGTGCCCCATGTCGAAGTCTTCCTCCCGCAGCAGGTCGCTCTCGCCCGCTCAGGTGGTCTCCATGCTCCTGGTCTTCGTGCTCCTGTCGAGCGCAGGGGGCATTCTCACCGCCGGGTTCGCGATGCCCGCCGTCGGCGCCGCGGCGGCTTTCACGAACGCGTCGGCCAACTTCTTCGACGAGCTCCCCGATGACTTCGAAGTTCTCGAGCCGAGCCGGATCTCGAACATCAAGGCCTCCGACGGCACCCAGATCGCTCAGTTCTACGCCGAGAACCGCATCGTCGTACCTCTGTCAGAGATCGCGCCCACCGTGCAGAACGCGATCGTCGCCGTCGAGGACCAGCGCTTCTACCAGCACAAGGGCGTGGACCCGACCGGCATCGTCCGCGCCGTGGCGTCCAATGCCAACGGAGGCTCCCAGGGCGCCTCGACCCTCTGACCCAGCGAGTACGTCCGCAACGTCCTGGTGGAGGCGGCCGTCCAGAATGACGACCCGTCGGCGCAGTCGGCCGCGACCGCGCGCTCGGCCGGCCGCAAGATCCGCGAGATGAAGTATGCGCTGACTCTGGAGCAGAAGTACCCCGACGCCAAGGAGCGAATCCTCGAGGGCTATCTCAATATCGCCGCCTTCGGCTCCATCCACCTACGGTGTCGAGGCCTCATCGCGTCACTACTTCTCCCATTCCGCCAGGAGCTCACCATCCCGGAGGCGGCTCTTCTGGCGGGCCTGACCAACGCGCCCGGCGCCTACGACCCGATCGCCTTCCCGGACAAGGCCAAGGACCGTATGAACTGGGTTCTGGACAAGATGCTCGAGGAGGAGTTCATCAACCAGGATGAATGGCAGGCGGGCCATGACACCCAGATCGAGGACATCCTCAATGTGACCGAGACGGTGGGCGGCTGCGCTACCGCCGGGTCGGCGGCCCTACTTCGCGAGTACGTGAAGGCCGAGATCGAGAACTCGGAGCTGTTCGGCGCCACGCGCGAGGAGCGCAACAAGCGGCTGCTGCGAGGCGGCCTGACCATCACCACGACGCTGGACATGAGCAAGCAGAGCGGCCGCGGACGCCGCCGTCCAGCGAGTACGTGCCCACGGCCGATCCGTCCAACGTCAAGGCCGCCCTGTCCTCGGTCGAGCCCGGCACCGGTCGGATCGTGGCCATGAGTCAGAACACGAATTACGGCGTGGAGGTCGAGGGCGACAGCTCAACCACGCAGATATCCCTCAACGCCGACGCCGCCCATGGCGGGATTGGAGAATTACGAGGGTACCTCCGGCTTCCAGCCGGGCTCGACGTTCAAGGCCTTCGTCCTGGCGGAGTGGTATCAGGAGGGCCACTCGGGATACGAGTCCTTCAACACCTCCCCGACCACCATCGGCGCCTCCCAATGGACGATCTCCTGCGATCCCTCCAAGGCCGATACATGGCAGGGTCGGCAATGCCAATGCAAGTGAGTGGCAACCACAACGTCATCCAGAGCACCGCCATGTCCATTAACGTGGGCTTCGCCAAGATGACGCAGCAGATGGATATCTGCAACATCACCGATCTGGCCGCCAAGCTCGGGGTCACCACCAGCTCCGGGGATCCCCTGACCCCCACGCCGTCGATCGCCCTGGGCCTCAGGAGTCCACCCCCATGCAGATGGCCGCCGCCTCACGCGGCCTTCGCCGCCCACGGCGTCTACTGCCGCCCCATCGCCATCGACTCGATCGATGACGCCGAGGGCAACCCGGTGGACGTGCCCTCCGCCAATTGCAGGCACCCAGGCGATGACATCCGACGCCGCGGACAAGACCGCGATGACCCTCACCCATGTCCTGAGCAAGGACAGTAAGGGCACCGGTAAAGACGTGGCTCTCAACGGGCGCCCGGCCGCCGGGAAGACCGGAACTACCGAATCCATGGACAACGCCTGGTTCACGGGCTTCACCCCGCAGCTGTCGACCGCCGTATGGCTGGGGCACTCGGAGGGCTACTACCCGATGGACCACCAGTACGTCGGAGGCCGCTACTACCAGACCATGTACGGCTCCGGACGCGCCCGCCCCGCTGTGGAAGATGTACATGGACGCGGCGCTGGCCGGCCAGCCTGCCCAGAACTTCAACCCGATCGGCCTGAGCGCCATGCCGTCGGGAGCACCGTCCGCAGGCGGTGGGGATCAGGCCCCGGGGACAGTCGACAACCTCGGACTCAGCAACCCCGGCTGCGGAGCAGAGTTCCGCCGATGCCCCAGTCCCCCAGACCCAGCCGAGTCAGGAGCCTCAGGGCCAGGTCTCACAGGGGCAGCCCTCCCAGGATCAGGCCCAGGCGCAGCAGCGGGCTCCAGGCCTCAGGGGCACCGATCGGCACGGCGCCCCTCCGCAGCGGCATCGCTCCCGAGCAGGGCAACCAGAACACCCCGGCGACTCCGCCGAACGACTGGGCACCGCCTCAGAACAACAAGGACGGGAACTGACGGGTGCCCGCCACCCGTAACGCGCGCGCGCTCGTTCGCCCGCGTCGCTGCGAGGTGTGACTGCCGCAGGATTGGGGCTGCTCGGCTACACGTCCTCGAGGCGCGGATGCCCGTGCTCCGGCGCGTGGAGGTCCCCCTCCTCGCCGCCGACGAGCATCCGTTCACGATCCTGCACCTGTCGGATCTGCATCTGACCAACCGCACCGAGGCCCGGGTGGCCTGGGTACGCGGCCTGGCCGCACTGCGTCCTGACGTCGTCGTCGACACCGGGGACAACCCTGTCCTTCGCCAATGGCCTGGAGCCGCTGGAGCGCGCGCTCGAGCCCTTCCTGGGCCTTCCCGGCGCTTTCGTCCTGGGCGATCACGACTACCGCACGACGATCTTCAAGCTGCCCACGCGCTACCTGCGCTCGAACCCGGGGTCGGTCTACGCGAATCTCGATGAGGAGCATGTGGCGCTGCCCTGGGGCGAGGTGCGCGACCTGCAGGCCTCGGGGAGGCTGGGCGGACCTGACCAACGCCCGGAGCGCGATCACTGTCCACGGGCGGAGGATCGAACTGGTCGGCGTGGACGACCCGCACGCCGGGCGCGACGCCTTCCCGGCGCTCGAACTCCCGGAGGACGGCGGCACTGTCGGGGCCGTCGGGGCTGTCGAGCCGGCCGTCCGGGGCCGCGACGGCGGCCACTGCGGATCGGTCTGCTCCATGCGCCCTACCAGCGCGTGCTGGACGCGATGGTCGCCGACGGCGTCGACCTGGCACTGGCCGGGCACACGCATGGGGGTCAGCTCTGCCTTCCCGGCGTCGGCGCCCTGGTGACCAACTGCGATCTCGACCGCGGGACGGGCCTCGGGTCTGTCGCAGTGGCCGGGTCGCATCGGGCTCGCCCGAGGCCGCGGCCGACATGTACCTCGCATGTCTCGGCGGGCCTGGGCACGAGCCCCTACACGCCGGTGCGCCTGGCCTGCCGCCCGGAGGCCACGCTGCTCACGCTGCTGCCCGCCACCCTGACTCCCGCCCTTTTCCCCTCCCCACCCCAGCCACGAGATCGGTCGTACTCCGCGCCGAGATCGGTCCACTTCCCGCATCGAGATCGGTTCTCGCACACTCGCGAGCGCCCGGTCGGGCCTCTCTCGACGACGACGCAGCCGACGTCCGGCATCAACCGACCGCCCGATCAGCCGGCGGGAATCACTGCCACTGCGCTCCGGACTCCCGACGACGGCGGATGGGAACCCCTTCATCACGTGACCGATGCCTCTTCGGCGAGATTTCCGTCCCACCCCGAAGACGCGACTATGCTGTCACCTGCTGCACACGGGGTGTGGCGCAGTTTGGGCTAGCGCGCTTCGTTCGGGACGAAGGGTCGTGGGTTCAAATCCCGCCACCCCTGACTCACATCGGTCAAGATCCGTGACCGCCAGCTTCCTGACACGGGTACATAACACGGGCACGCAGTCTTTGCTTGAACTATCCTCGCGCCGACTACTGAAAGGTCCAGCCTCGATCTGAGCCGGCGAGCGCTAAAAACGAGGCATCAATACGTGTCGCAGGAGCGTGTGACACTGATGTCATGCCTGGTGCTCCTGTCTCCTCACCGTACAGCCACGCCCAAGGCCCAATCTGTTGCTGCTATGCTTGTCAGAGAAAGGAGAGCTGAGATGTCTACCACAGTAGGATCCTTCACTCCCCCAGCCCGCTCAGTTCCGCCGATCCGCGACCCCCGCCCCATCGATCAGCGCACTGAGGGCTCGCGCATGGCGAGACGATGTGGAAGAAGCCTTGAAGGCTCAGTCGCGTCGGCGCCCAGCTACGCGAAGGAAGCCGAAGAGTTTCCGGCCCGTGGTCGGAAAAATCTGATGACTTCCCGAACTCCGCTGTTCGCTGCTGAGCATTCGGAACGTTACGAGCGCCAGAAAATCATCCGAGAATATCAGGAACCAACCAGCGCCAAGTTGATCGTCATCATTGATAGTATTTCACCAACCAACATGACGATCATGGAGGAGCTTCTTGTCGATCTGACAAAGGAACAGGATTTACACCTTATTCTGTGCTCCCCGGGCGGGGACGGCGAAACCGCTATTCGCATGGTTCGCTCCATGCAACAACGCTGTCGCGAGTTGACCGTCATAGTCCCCTGATATGGCTAAAAAGTGCAGCCACAATCATCTGCTTGGGCGCCCACCACATCCTTATGGGACCTGGCGGCGATCTTGGCCCGATTGACCCGCAGATGATATTGAGAGATGATGATGGCCTGCGGACGGTAGCCAGCGCGAAAGAAATCGTAGCCGCCGTAGCGGAAGCTGGAGAAAGGACTACCACCAACCCTGCTTCCTTCCCCCTATTCGCCTCCATGCTTGCCGACGTCAACATGCTGATGGTCAGAGCAGGCCAGGCTGCACTCGCGCGCTCAGAGGCCTTGATGACAGAGGCACTGACTGTGCAAGGAGGTCGCTTTTTCCGACGATGACGATAAGAAGGTTGAAGACCTCGTCAGTCGCCTTAAAGAACCTCTGATCGACGCACCGGCCAGCCACTCCGCAGTCATCTCAATAGACCATGCGCGTCGATTCGGACTTCCCGCAGAATCTCCGGAACTCGATAGCAAGGAGTGGCAACTGCTCTGGAATCTCTGGACTCGCTACTTCAGCATGGGGTGCTGGCCTCGCGGTAACAGAGCCATTTACGAAGGCGAGCTTGCCTCGCATGTAGGCTGAGACGGAAACGACCCCAGTCAGTCGTCAGGGACCTCATTCATTCTTTGCTTCTGCGCGAACCAGAACCAGGAGACCTCTCCATAATCACTTCTCGTCACATGAGATTGTGGTGTCTCAGATGTGCCGAGACACCACAATCCTCACTGAGATCGGTCCGCCTCCACCCCGTCAGGGCTCACTAGCGGCGCAGGAGGAGCCAGGTGCCGAGTGGGCCTGCGACCACCACCAGAGCGGGTGGCCAGGATGATCCACACGACGGCCCAGGGCGTGCCCCACTGGGTGACGATGCACCCCACGCAGGCGGCCATGATATTGAGACTCACCAGGATTGCGATCACACCCACCCACCAGGGCCGACGCTGGAAGAGCAGAGCGATGCAGGCGCCCACGAGGTAGGACAGCGCGACCACCGGCGCGGCCAGCACGGCGAGTTGCGGGACGACAGCGAAGTTGATCCCCTCGATCCACCTGTCGAGCACGACGTCGGGAATCGTCAGCAGCCCGCAGAGAGTCGTGGATACCGCACCGAGAAGCATCCCGGTGCAGGGTCAGCCACGTCGACGACCGCGCCGCGCGTCAGACCGGCGCGCAGCAGCATCGGCGTGCGGGCGCCCGCTGACGATCCCGTGCGTGAAGCACGCACAGACCGCCACGTTCAAGGCGCACTGGGTGTAGAGGCCGAGGTTGACGTTCTCTATCGTCCTGCCGAAGAACGTGAGCGCGAGAAGGGACGCGGTGACGACCATGATCCCTACGGCTTGAATCACGCTCTGGACGGGCACGAGTTCGCGGAAGGCCATGAGAGTGAGTCTCCAGGTGCGCGAACCTGCGCTCCGCCCTCACTGGGTCCGGGATACGACGGGCGAGGCCGCTCAGGCGGAGAGGCGACGGTGGCAGCGATCACGAGAGTTCTCCTTCGGTGAGGGTTGATCAGAGCATCGGTCAGGGAGGCGAGCCCCTGGCCGGGGCTGGAGTGCGCGGCGCGCAGCTCATCGGCCCCGCCCGCCGCGACCAGGCGCCCCCGGTGCAGGACGACGACATCCTCGAGCAGGTCCTCGATCTCATCGACCTGGTGGGAGGAGACGACGATGGTGGGCCGCTCGCGCAGGTACAGCGCCAGCAGCTCGTCCCAGAAGCGGCGCCGCACCACGACATCCATGCCCAGGTGGATCTCATCCAGCAGCAGGACGGGGCAGTGGCAAGCCAGGGCGAAGACGGCGTCCAACGCGCTGCGCTGCCCCAGGGACAGGCGCGAGGGCTGGTCTTCGAGGGGAGCTCGAAGACCTCCATGAGCCGAGCGGCCTCCTGAGCGTCCCCAGCCGGGCCGGGTCGCGGCCCACAGTTCCAGGGAGCGGCGAGTGGGGACGTCTCTCGAGGAGGGACGGGGCCCGCCCAGGAAGGCGGTGGCAGTCATGGTGACGGCGTCGTCGAAGGCGGGACGCCCCGCAATCGTGAGGCTCCCGGAGGTGGGGCGGCGCAGCCTGGCGATGAGGGACAGCACAGTCGTCTTGCCCTGAGCCGTTGCGGCCCAGCAGACCGGTGATGGTGCCGGGTCGCAGCGTGAGCCCGAGACCATTCACAGCGGGCTCGCCGGCCTTCGCGTACCGATAGGTGAGGTCGGTCAGTTCGACAGCCGGCCCGCCGGAGGCGGACTCGGCGTTGTTGAGGACGGCGCCGGAGGCATCGGGGGCGCCGGAGGATGCAGTCATTAGGACTCCTTGCGGGCGTGAGACTCGAGGTATTGGACGACGGCGTCGCGCAGCTCGGCATCGTCCAGGCCGAGCGCGAGGCCGGGTATCGAGGGGCGGGGTGGAGAACGTCGTCGGTATAGGCGGCACGGCGGCTGCGGCGCAGATCGGTTAGGGGCGCCGTCGACGACGAACATGCCGATACCCCCGCCGCTTGACCACCAGCCCCTCGTCGACCAGGGAGCGCAACGGCCTTGTTCGCGGTGGCCGGGTTGATGCGGTAGCGAGTGGCGTATTCGGTGGTGGAGATCAGGCGCGCCCTCGGCCAGTTCCCCGCTGAGGATCTGAGCGCGGATCTCCTCAGCGATCTGAAGGTAGATGGGCGTCGCATCGTCGAAGTGGCGCACGGATCACCTCCTGAACTTCTTTACTTTAGTTAGTTACATGAGTAGTTAACCACCTAACTGATGATGGGACAAGCGGACCGCCTCCCGACGAGCCGGAGCGATGAACCGGACGCCGCTCAGCCATCCGCCATCGACACCACCATCGACACCAGTCGGCAGCAGAGCAAAGGTTCCCTCTCCAGTAGCAACCCGCCCTCATGGGTTGTGTGGACTCGAGGGCGATGTCGACGGTGAGCAGGGTGGCGGTTCCCAGCAGCGACCCGCCCTCGTGGGTTGTGTGGGTGGGTGTTGTGGGGATCTCGCAGGGGTGTGGGGGTGGGGGTGTGGTTGTGGGTGGGGGTGGTCTGGCATGATGGGTGGGTTGTTTGCGGCTGTGTGCGGTCCCTCTCCTGTGCGTGGTCGTGGTTGGTAGGTTGTGCGTCGCGGGCTGTTGCTTGATCCTCACCGGTGGGTGGCGTGCGCCGTCCTGGTTTGAGGAGTTTGTCTACTGTGGCAGTCAAGATTCGCCTGAAGCGCATCGGTAAGAAGTTCTCGCCGGTGTATCGGGTGGTGGTGCTCGATGCGCGTAAGAAGCGTGATGGGCGTGTGATTGAGGAGATCGGGTTGTATGACCCGATGCAGGAGCCGTCGTTGATTCGTGTTGATTCGCAGCGGGTGCGGTATTGGTTGGGTGTGGGTGCTCAGCCTTCGGAGACGGTGCATCGTTTGTTGAAGATCACGGGTGATTATCAGGCGTTTAAGGGGTTGCCTGTGCCTGAGGGCAAGTTGCGTGTCAAGGATGAGGGTGCGGCTGCGCGGGCGCGGTTGGATGCGATTCGGTTGGCTGATGATGATGCGCAGAAGCGTAAGGCTGCGGCCTCCGCCCAGGCCCAGCAGGCTGACCAGGCCCGAGCAGGCTGGGCAGGCTCAGGAGGCTGGGTCTGAGGTGGCTGAGGGGTCTGAGGCTGGTGTTGGCCGAGGCGTTGGAGCATTTGGTGCGCGGGATTGTGGATCGTCCGGATGGTGTGTCGGTGGTCTCGCGGTCGTTGCGTCGTGGCCGGGTGTTGGAGGTGCGGGTCGATCCCTGTGATCTGGGGCGGGTGATCGGTCGTTCGGGGCGCACGGCCCGGGCTCTGCGCACGGTGATCGGGTCCGTGGCCCAAGCCCCGGTCCGCGTCGACGTCATCGACACCGACCGCCACTAACCCCACCCCCAAACACCAACCAACCCAACCCCGGCCCTACCGCGCCATCAGCCGTGCCGCGGCTCCGCCACCTCCAAGCGGTCCAGATGACGTCGATGACGTAAACCACGAACCAGATGCGCAGCGCCGCCAGCACGACAGTGAGAGAAGTCGGACGCGCCATCGAAGAGTCCGCGAACAGCGGCAATGATGTTCGGAGTCTCGCCACCGACACCAAGGATCGCCGAGAGAACGAAGCCGGGCACGGCCGCCCAAGCGATCAGGAGCGCCAGCTGCGAGTAGCCCGCCGTGCGCCGCAAGATCAGTGAGAAGTCTCGGCGCGACTTCTGCGGCTTGGGCGCATCTCGCCCTCGGAGTTTGAGTTCGCGGGGTCTGAGTCCTCTGAGTTTTCTGCTTCGCAGTCTGCCCTGCACGTGCTCGCCCTGTACGTCGCGGAGGTTCTCATTCATAGAGGTCTCGACTTTCGATGATTCAGATAGTTCAGATGAGTCAGCGGAGGCCGATTCAGTGCTGACTCCGTACCGGTTCCGGGTAGTTGGCCACGCCCAGTCGACTCACCGCAGCGGGGATCAAGGCCGCCCCGGACGAGATCACGATCGCGCAGACGATGCAGACGAGGAACAAGCCCCTGATCTCGTAGAGGAGCCCCCGCAGCCAGTGAGCCGAGGAATGCTCCGGCCAGGCACGCCGCCCTCGTACAGACTGAGGCCCCGACCGAGGTGAGTCCCGGCCTGCAGCTTCGCACAACCGCCTGCTGCACGGGAATCACCAGAGACCATGCGACCGCGGAGAGCACCCAGAGCGCCGCGATCCAGGGCGGACTGGGCGCGAAGGCAAGACCGAGCGCGAACAGGGCGCTGGCCACCGAACCGAGCATGAGCATGGCGCGACGCCCCAGCCGCACAACCACGCGATGCAGAAAGGTGGGAGAACACTCATCGCGATCGCGCCGGGAAGGAAGACGTAAGCCACCTCCACCGCGCCGAGCCCGAATCCGCGTTGCAGATGCAGAAATCAGCAGCAGGCTGATAGCCGCTTCCGCGGTCATGGTCACCACGATGACCAGCAGCATCGGTCGCAGCGATCTGCCGAGGTCCCCGCAGGACACGCTCGACAGATCGGCGCCCGCAGAGCCACGTCGTCAGCTAGAGAGATCCTCCTGACGACGGCTCGCGGAACAGCTCCCCTGCCGCAACGAGGCAGCACAGGGCGATGCCGACGAACACCCACCGATACCCGGCGACGGAGAGCAGGACGACGGCCGGGACGAGGACAAGCCAGCCGCCGGTCTCTCCGCCTCGACGAGCTTCGCGAACACGCTCGAGTCGGCGTGGAGACGCTCCCCGATGATGGCCCGGATAGCGACCCACAGGAACGCGCCCGCTCCGCCGGTCACAGCCGCCGCGATCAGCGCCAACGGGAGTCCTGTTGCGAGGGCATAGAGCCCGCACCCGACTGCCAGGGCGCCCGCCCCCAGAGCGGCGACGACTGCGCGATCCGCGCGGTCAACTACCACACCGGCCATGGGACGGATCAGGAACGCCATCAGATCGCTCGCCGCAATCAACAGGCCCGTCTCCCATGCTGAGAGTCCGAGCACCGCACCCGCAAAGAGCGGCAGGACGAAATCGACGACCTGTTCGGTACCGCTGGTGAGTATCGCGCTGTCCAATGTCCGTCGCTCGCGTCGTAGCGCAGGGCTCGCGGTAGCCGTCATCGGACCTCCATTTTGTTAGCACGTGTGAGCTAGCAAAATGATGCTAGCACGGACGTGTTACCATCAGAAAGTGCCGAAGCTCATCGACCATGACCGGCGACGCGAGGAGATCGCGACGGCGACCTGGCGCGTCATCCTCGCCAATGGCGTCAGCTGCGTGTCCATCCGCACGGTCGCGGCAGAAGCGGGCATCTCCACCGGCTCACTGCGCCACGTCTTCCCGAGGAAGACCGATCTGCTCGTCCACGCCCTGCAACTGGTGGACCAGCACGCATGGGAGCGTATCCAGCGCCACCTCGACGAGCCGGACGCTCGCACGCGCGCGCTCGCCATCATCAAGGAACTGCTCCCACTCGACGCCGAGCGCCGCGCGAGATGGAGGTCAACATCGCACTCATCGCCGAGGCCCCCGGCAATGAGGAGCTCAGGAACGCTCGGGACGAAGCCTATGAAGTACTCCGAGACGCGTGCAGGCGCATGATCACCAGCCTTCACCACGCCGGACTGACCGAGCCGGGGCTCGACATTGAGGGCAGCCACCACCACCCTGCACGGCCTCATCGACGGGCTGGCCATGCACATGCTCATCAACCCCGATCCCGCCTTCGAACAGCAGGCCCTCCAGAGGATAGAGGCCGACCTCGACCATCTGCGATATTCGACATGCCGTCGCGCCGATCGATAACCAGTCTCTGTAGCATGGGCGGCAGGGAATGCGTTCTCGTGCTGCCGGTGAGGAGGTTGCGGCGATGTCCCGTGTCTCTGCGGCACTGCACGCGCTCCCCCGCCACCTTCCTGAGACCACACTGGCCGCGATATTCGCCCTGCTGTTCCTGCCTGGAGCGGATTGACCCTGACCGGGTACACCGCTGTCCTCGACACCCACATACACCCTCCCATCCTTCGACCGCGCTCCCTACCTCGGCCAGGTTGCCGAGGCCTTCTCGCTGATCACGCACCCTTCTTCATCGTCGTCGCCATCGCAGGGGTAGCTGTCTTCTCCTTCAGGCGTCGCATGCGGCGCCTCTCCCTGGCACTGACGGTCGCCGCCATGGGCATCCCCCTGCAGACCGTCCTCGCCTTCACCACGCACCGCCCCCGACCACACACCGCCTTCGCCGACTCGATCTCCCACATCGGAGGCGCCTACCCGGCCAGCCATGTCACGGCCATGACCCCGGGCGCCTGGGTACTGGTCACTCCTGACCCCGCGCGCACCGGCGCGGCACCTCCTCAGTAGCGCAGTGGACCACCATCGGCTTCGGCGCCGTCCTGCTGACCACTGTGTGCCAATGGGTCATGGGCCTGGCGCACCTGTCCGACATCGTGGGCGGGCTGCTGCTCGGCATCGCTGTGGCGAATCTGGCTCTCAGCATCGGCGGAGTCGATTCGATCCTGTCGGCCTGCGCGGATGCGCCTGCTGCGCAGCAGCGGTGGCAAACGTGCGGCCATCATCCTCAACCCGGTCAAATTCGACGATCTGTCCCTTCTGCGACGCCGCGTCGAGGCCGAGGTGCGCGCTGCGCGATGGAATCCGACGCTCTGGCTGGAGACCACGGTTGACGACCCCGGTCATGAGCCGGCCCGACGCGCGCTGCAAGCCGGCGTCGACTCGTCCTGGTCGCCGGCGGCGACGGGACGGTTCGGGCCGTTTCATCGGAGTTGGCGGGCACCGGCACGCCCATGGCGCTGCTGCCCGCGGGCACCGGCAACCTGCTCGCCCGGCAACCTCGGCGTGCCCCTGGACACCGACGCCGCCCTGCGCCTGGCACTGCACGGACACGCCCGGGCGATCGACGTCGTGCGCTGCGAGACCGACAGCCCGGACGACGACGGCATCCTCACCCAGCGCTTCGTCGTCGTGGCCGGGATCGGCCTGATGCGCAGATCATGGAGAACACGAGCGACGACCTCAAGAAGGTCATCCGCTCGGGCGCTCTACGCCCTGGCCGCGGTGCAGAATGCCGCACCGGACCCGTTCACGGCCACCGTCACCCTCGACGACGGCGAGACCATCGAGCAGCAGGTGGTGATGGCGCTCCTGGGCAACGTCGGCACCATTACCGCCGGAGTGCCGCTCTTCCCCCAGGCCTCGCCGTCAGACGGGAAGGTGGACCTCATGCTCGCCAGTCCCGACCGGGTCGTGGACTGGGCGCGCTTGCGCGCAGATACCACCGGCCGGGACCAGGAGGGCTTCACCACGATGAGGGCCTCCCGCCTGCGGATCACGACGGACAGGCCGGTCCCCTTCGAGATCGACGGCGACATCGCCGGCACTACTCGCTCGCTGGCCGTCGAGATCGAGCCGGAGCGCTGTTCGTCATCGCCCCGGGGCGCTGATCACCCCAGGCAGCCCCGCGCCGAGATCGGTCGGACTCCGCCGCGAGATCGGTCGTACCCGCGCCGAGATCGGTCCATTCCGCCTCGAAATCGGTCGCACCCGCGCCGAGATCGGTCGGACGGATACAGGTGACGGACTACGCCCCACTCAGCCGCCGCCGGCATCGGCAGAAGGAGACTCCGCTCAACCGACTCGTCCAGCCCAGCCAACTCAGCCGGCCCAGCCAACTCAGCCAGGAACTCGTCCAGAGCCGCACGCCCGGCCGGAGACAGGCTTGCGCGAAGCTCGGCGTCGAGACGCCGGGCGGCATCCGCGCCCAACGCGAGCAGGCGCCGCCCCTCGGCGGTGATCCGATGATGTGCGCTCTGCGGTCAGTCCTGCCCGTGTTCTGCGGACGGCCCTGAGCCGGACGAGCTGATCCACCAGTGAGACGACCAGACTCGGCGCCACGCGCATCGCGGAGGCGATCTCCGCTGGGACGATGCCACCCCGGCATCGACGACGGCGAGCAGCCCGACCTGCTTGTGGGTCAACCCAGTCCCCTCGATCCGCGCGGAGAAGGCCCTGGTGATCTGCGCGCCGAGAACCCCCAGCCGAAAACCCTGTTGACGACAGAATCGCCGCACCGCCCTCTTTCTCTTCCATGGACGCAATGATACGGTATCGAATCATTCATCAACTGAACGATATAGGGGAAGTGATTGCGATGCCCTGGTGGCTGGCGCTCATCAACACGATCATGGGAGCGGGCGCCGCTGGTTTTGCGGTGGCAGCCGTGATATGACCACGACCGTCTCGCCCCATCCGACAGCGCCAATCGCGACGACCGCTTCTACCCGGCGATGTATGCGGCACGAAGCGCGCTCTCGGCGCGCTGGTCGTCGTCGCCGTCTGGCTCGCCCCGACCCCACTGACACCGCTCATCCTGGCGCGGCCGCGCTGGCTCAAGTCGGAGATGCCGCCATCGGCTTGTCATACCGGATTCCGGGCATGGTGGTCGGACCCGCCATCGCCACCGCATGTCACATCGCCGGAATCATCGCCCTGCCCCTGATCGAGCCGAGCGCCACCGCCCCCCGTAGCCCGGCCATCACTCGGAAAGCAGCCGCACGGCGACAAGGGACGCGACGAGGAACAGGGATGGCGGGAACCAGGAAAGGCGCAGCCGAGAAGCGCGGTTTTTACCACGTCGGACCTCGACGCCGACAAGGTGATCGATGCCGCCGTCGCCCTCTCCCAGGGCGACGGCTTGGCGACGTGGACGCTGCGCGATCTCGGCGAACGACTCGGCGTCGCCCCTCGGTCATTTACCACCATGTGGGCGGACGCGAGGCTCTGAGCCGGCACGTCGTCGAACGGATACTCACGCTCGTGGGCCAGCCGACCACCGCGATGCCGTGGCGGCAGTGGTTCCGCGAAGCGCTCTACCCGTTGCGCCCGGTGCTGACCGACTACCCGGGCACAGCCAGATGGCTGCTGCTGCACGGGCCCGTCTTCCCGGGCGCCGCACCGGTCGTGGACTCCGGGATCGCCCTCGCTGCAGCAGGCGGGCTTCGGCCGGCACAGCCCTGGCGTACTCCTCCCTGGTCAACACCGCGATGATGACGATCACCACCATGGACGATCGACGCCTGCACAAGGACGACGGCCCGCACGACCACGCCACCCTCATGCGCTCCCTCAGCGGGGTCGCCACCGACAGCACGGGCATCTCCCCTGCTGATGAGCGACCCTCATCGCCCAGTTCACCGGCTCAGCTGAGGAGATAGCGGCGGCGCAGGACCGCTACTACCGCTTCGTCCTCGAACGACTCATGGACGGTCTCGATGCCGGACTCTGCCACCGGCCTCGACGCCGGCCTCGATGCCGGCCCATCCGCCTGAACGACGGCTCGCACCCGCGCGCCGCAGACGACGAGACGACGGCGCGGCACCCGCCGGAGACCGCTAGAGACCGCCCACCACAGCGCAGAACCGAGAGCCGCGGGCCGGGAGCGCGCTCCCACCACAGCCTCCCACGCCGCCACCAGAGGACAGCCCTCAGCAGAAGCAGGCACCGCATCTTGTTATTAGAACGATCGTTCACATAGGGTTGCCTGCATTCCACCGGGATACGGATGCACGGATGCCCGAATGCGCAGATGCACAGGTATCACTGCCCGAATCACCAGGTGGAGATCACCACCCACCCAGAGCCCGAAGGTCCGGCGGTCCGGGGATCCGACCGAGTCGAACCTCCGGACCGCGACTCCGAGCGGGAACGATTCGAGAGGAGACAACAGAATATGAACGCTTCGCAGAGGACGGGCGACACCCGAGCCTCCTCACAGGTCGGGATCGTTCTCGCGACGGTCTTCCTGGCTTACCTGGGGCAGACGACGCTCAACCCCTGTCATCGCACCGCTGTCGCGGGAAGTCGGACTGGACGAATGGCAGATCGGCGTGACGATCAGCGTCGCGGCGGTCATGGTCGTCCTCACCAGCCAGATCTGGGGGCGGCGATCCCAATCATGGGGGCGCAAACCGGTTCTCATCGCCTCCTGGCGACCCGCACGGCGGCCATGACGCTCTTCGCCATCATCGCCGCAATGGGCATCGGCGGGAGCCTGAGCAAGACGCCGTTGTTCATTCTGTTCGTCCTTGTCCGCGGCATGCTCTTCGGCACGGCGCTGGCGGCGATCCTCCCGACCGCTCAGGCCTACGTCGCCGATATCACCTCCAGCGAGGAGGAGCGGGTGCGCGGCATGGCGGGAGTGGGGGCCACCCGAGGGCATCGCCTCGATCGCCGGGGCCCCTCGTCGGCGGGCTGCTGTCGGGGATCTCGCCTGGCGGTGTCGGTCGACATGGTCCCGGTGTTCCTGTTCGCGGGACTACTGGTGGTGATATTCGTTCTGCGCCGGGAGTCCTCGAACCGAACTGGTCGATGAGCCCGCGCATGTCAGCCCTTTTCGACCCGCGGGTCTGGCCCTTCCTCATGGCCGGATTCGGCATGTTCACCGCACTGGGCCTCATCCAGATCGTCACCGGTTTTCCTCGTCCAGGACCGCCTCGGCCTGGATGCGGACACGACTCGGCCTCTACACCGGCGGTGCACTGCTCGCCGCCGGCATTGGAATGGTGATCGCTCAGACCGTCATCGTGCCGCGCTCGAAGTGGGCACCTTCGACCCTGCTGCGCGTCGGCACGCTTCTGGGAGCCGGCGGATTCGCCCTGCTCGCGCTCAACAGCGGGTTCGTGCTCATCGTCATCTCGGTGACGGCGATCGGCATGGGCGTCGGCATCGCCATGCCCGGCTACACGGCGGGCCCCACACTGCCTCGCGAGCCGAGAGGAGCAAGGGCGGCCTCGCCGGCCTGATCGGCGCGACCAACGGACTGACCTACGCCGTTTCACCCGCGGCAGGCACGGCCATGTACGGCCTCTCACCCATCCTGCCCATCGCCGTCGGGGGTGCGATCCTCGTCGCCGTGTTCGTCTTCGTCCTCATCCACCCCGGATTCCGCTGCGCCCCGGAGAGCGCCCCTGGAGGCCGCTGCGACCGGCGCGCCCCGGGGCCGACTGAGCCCGGACGCGCAGAGGGCCCAGATCTGACGGATAGTGCTGGGAGACGCTTCCGCAGCCTCCAGGGCCTCAGGTCTCGATCAGAGTCCTGCTGGGACTCTGAGTCAATATCCCAGTTTTCTCGGGGAGCCACCCGGCAGCAGCCGAGTGGGCTCCCCTCACAGCTATGCCCGATCGGGGAACGCGGAGCCCAGTAGACACTGCGCCCGATCAGCCCTGATCGTGCCTCGCCGGCCCCTCGAATCCCGCCGGGTGGCTACCCGCCACCGCCCAGACCGATCCTCGGACCCTTCAGAGGCGAGTGTGAAGCCGGTTCGCACATGGGAGAGAGGCGATCCGATGGAGCGAACGCCAGTTTTCGTTGGAATTCCAAGGATCACCCATATCGTCAAGAGCGACTATGTCGCGCTCCCATGTGCGCGCAGGGGGCTCTGCGCGCAGCATGGGAACGACAACTCGCCTTGACGTAAATTAGAAAACCGCAGAATCGTAAGGAAAAACGGCACTCGACCCGGTAGGGCCCTCCCCTCTCCATGTGCAGTCCCCGTCTCAGAGCCCGCCAGAGCAACCGCATCCCCGGCCCCGCTGCGCCGAGGAGCACACGCCACTCCTCACATGCCACCGGGATAGCCTGCCCCCATGCCAATCTCGATCCGAGTGACGAAGATCCACCACGCCTGTCTAACGATCGACGACGGCCGCACACGGCTTCTGCTCGACCCGGGCAGCTCGGGCGCCATCCCGGCCTGGATGGTATCGACGCCGTGCTCATCACCCACCGTCACTCCGACCACCTCGACACCGGCCTCGTCGAGGAGGCGCTGCGTCGCGGCATTCCCGTCTGGGCGCCGGGGGACGCGCTCGATGAGCTCGGCGGACCCGGCGCCCGAGGCGAGGACGGCCTGCACGAGGCGGTCACGGGCACGACCCTGCGCATTGGCACCCTGCCCGTCCAGGTGGCCGGCAACCGCCACGCCGAGGTGCACCCGACACTCCCGGGCCCGGCGAACCGCGCCTACCTGGTCGATGGGCGGGTGCTCGTCACCGGGGACGAGCACCCGGTCCCGCCGGACCGCCTCACCGCCCTGGTCACCCCGGTCGACGCCCCGTGGCTGCGCGTCGCCGACCTGATCCGCTACGTGCGCGCCCTGCGGCCGGAGCTCGTCGTCGGCGTCCACGACGGCCTGCTCAATGCGGACGGCCTCGCCGTCGCCCGCCACGTGATCGAGTCGCTGCGGAGCGAGGGCGCGGCCCGGGCCACCATGCTCGCCGACGGTGAGGCGATCATCGTCCCTGACAGCCGGCCCGCGGCGGCACAGGCCCTCGGGCCGGACCCACGCCTTTTTCACCTCCGCGCCTCAAGCGTCTGGGCAGCGCGTTCCCGGACGACCCGGCGATGGAGGGCGCTCTCCCTCTCCGTCCCGAGAGCCGGGAAACCGGCTCCGCCGTCCGCCCCGGTTCCAGCAGCCCTCAGCATCCCGGCGCGCAGGAGGACTGGTCGATGGCGGTGCTGCCGGCCAGGGACAGGACCGCCGCCCCTGGTCGAGGGCGGCCAGGAGCGCTCCCTGAGCCGCTCGTCGGTGAGAGAGTCCCCGCCTCTCCGACCCCCGCGTCGCGGCTCTCCACGCCTTCGATCTCCGCGTCGCCGCCCTCGTACCGCCGTCCCCGGCCTCCCGGCCCCTGACGCCGAAGGCGCCCCCCTCCCGCCCGATCGGCCGGATCTCGGCGCGAGGACTCGACAACGGCGGCATAGGCGCCGACCACCTGGTTGACCCGTTGTACGACCCGCCCGCTCAGGCGCTCGTCGCGGGCGGCCACCGATGAACTCCAGGGTGGCCAGGGCGAGGCCCCTGACGGCCTCCGCGGCCTCGCCGTCGGCGGCCAGACCCCCGGCTGCGGCCCGAAGGCGTTCCAGCCTCGGCCCGTGGAGCCCCTCGATGTCCCTTGTCCAGGACCGCCAGGAAACAACTCGGCCTTGCCCGCGAAGTTGGAGTAGACGGCCCCCTTGGAGAAGCCCTGCGTCCCGGGCGATCCGGTCGAGCCGGGCGCCGTGGTAGCCGGCCTCGGCGAAGGCCGCGCGTGCAGCGAAGACGATGGCCTCGCGAGTTCTGTCTCTGGCGGTCGCGCCTGCTGATCGGATCGGGAAGGTCTGTCACTCGACCGATCGTAAAGGCGCTCCCACCCGTTGCACGCCCTCTCGCACTCAGATACTCTTAGTATCCAAATACTGATAGTATCTGAAAGGTATCCCGTCCCGCCCCGCTATCACTCGACGCCGCGCGGTCCGTGGGCCTGGTCGCGGCGATCACCGCCGCGACCGTTGAAAGGAGATCGATGACAGGCACGACGGCCTCCCGCCCCTTCCCGAAGACGGGGTGGTCGGACGGCTCCCGTTCGATGGGTCGGCTCACCGAGATCAGTCCCACGCGGCAAGTCCCCAGCCACGGAACCGACCTGTTCGGCACCACGTACGCGATCGACTTCATCGCGGTCGACGAGGCCGGTCGGACGGCGCCCGGCCACAGCCTGCGGACGATCCTCGCGACCGAGCCCCCGGAGCTATTCCACGCCTTCGGCCGGCCCCTGTACTCGCCCGTGGCGGGACGGTGGCAGCCGTCCACGACGGCGAGCCCGATCACGAGGCCCGTCGGTCCCCGCTGACGCTGATCCCGTACGGGCTGAGCCAGTCGAAGCGGATCCGCCGGGGAGCGGCCGGAGTCGCAGGCAACCACGCGGTCATTCGGACCGCGGGCAGCAGCCTCTATGTCGCGCCTCGCGCACCTGAGACGAGGGCTCCCTGCTCGTCTCGCCCGGTGACCGGGTTGGCCCCGGGGACAGGATCGGCAGCTGCGGCAACTCCGGCAACTCGACGCAGCCCCATCTCCATATCCAGGCCATGGACGGACCTCGACTCGACGTCGCCCGGGGAGTCCCGCCCGTTTTCGAGCAGTTCCGGCAGCACGCCCCCGGCCGGCGCGCTGCGCCGACGCACCGCCGACTGGCGTGCCCCGACCAGGGTTTCGGTCATCAGCGCGGCGTGACCGGCTGAGGGAGAAGCAGGACTGGACCGATCTTGATGCGGAAGTGAACCGATCTCGTGGAGGGCGACGGCGCGGGCGGAGCGGCGGGGCCCGCCGGCACCGCGGGGCCCCCAGTCGCCGGCGCCCCGCTCACTCCCAGCGGAAGAGCCGGGCCGCGAGCGCGCCGCAGACGATTCCGAAGCCGAGGAGGACGACGGCCGATCCCCAGTGCGCACCCCAGCCGTCACCGGCCCACAGGCCCTCGAGTGAGGTAGGTGAGCTGAGTCAGAGGCGAGAAGCGAGCCACCGAGAGCACCTCTGACGGGAGCACGGACAGAGGGACGGCGGCATCCCGAGGTGAAGATCAGCGGGTACAGCAGGATGTTGCCGAGCCCCTGAGCCGCGCCCGGGGTGCGCAGTCGGTACGCCACCAGGTAGCCGAGCGCGAGGAAGGCGGCCAGTCCGAGCAGCGTGGCGACGAGCGTTGACAGCAGCGCCACCGCCGATGCGGGCCGGACCTCGAATGCCACGATCGCAATGCCGTACATGGTCGCGATGGACAGGAAGGTGAGAACCGCGCGGGACAGTACGTCGGCCGCCAGGTAGAGGCCCCGGTTTCAGCGGGGTGACTTGGAAGCGCCGCAGTACCCCGCACTGCGCTGAGTCGCCATATCGATGGGCACCATGACGACAGCGGAAATGGCGATGACGATGCCGGGAAAGGCCGTGAAGTTCGTCTCCAAGAACCCCTTTCCTCCGAATTCAGGGTCGGATCGTTGCCGAAGATGAGGCCCATGACGAGGACGAACACCGGGGCGAAGGCGATCGAGAAGATGACCGCTGCGGGCTCACGCAGGGTGCGCATTGCAGTGACCCCTGCACAGTTGACGGAAGGTTTTCATTGGGGTCAGTCCTCCTCGCGCATCGAACGGCCGGTCAGGGAGAGGAACACGTCCTCGAGCGAGGGCGCCGAGACGCGCACGTCACTGACGGTGGGGCCGGTCTGCTCTATCGTGTCGATCATCTGTTGTGGGAAACGTGTGCTCGTCGAGTGCACCTGCACCTGGCAGTCGCGCACTCTGACGTTGGAGATCCCATCCAGCCCCTCCAGGAGTGCAGCGGGCACAGGGCTGGAGGTGCGCAGCCGGATCTCCGCACCGCCGCCCAGGAGGCGACCAGGTCGGGAACGGTGTCGAGGGCGATGAGGCGTCCGTGATCGACGACGCCGACCCGGTCGCACAGCGCCTCCGCCTCCTCCATGTAGTGCGTTGTCATCAGCACGGTGGCGCCCCTGTTCCCGAATGGAGCGCACCACGTCCCACATGGCCAGGCGCGCCTGCGGATCGAGGGCGGTGGTGAGCTCGTCGAGGAAGACGATCTCGGGCCGGTTGATCAGGGCCAGGGCGATGAACACCCGCTGGCGCTGGCCGCCCGGAGAGTTTCTCGACGTAGGCGTCGCGCTTGCCGGCGATCCCCAGCTCTTCCAGGAGCTCGTCGGTGTCGGCGGGGTCGCTGTACATGGAGGCGAAGAGGTCCATCGCCTCGCGCACCTTGATCTTGGGCGGCAGCGCCGCCGTCTGCAGCTGGACCCCGATACGGCTCCGCCAGGCCGGGGTGGGGCTGGGCCGGATCGGCGTCGAGGACGCGCACGCTTCCGCCACTGGGGGTGCGCAGGCCCTCCAGGCACTCCAGGAGCGTGGTTTTTCCCGCCCCATTCGGCCCGATCAGGCCGAAGATCTCCCGCTTTCACCTCGAAGGAGACCCCATCGACGGCGGCGAGTTCGCCATATGTCTTGGTCAGTTTCTCAACGACGATTGCAGTAATCTCACTCTCATTCCTCCTCCCCGGACGACGTCTCGGCGGCAGGAGATGGGGCAGCCCGGATTCGAAGGGACGCCCGCCTCGGAGAGCGGAGCCCTCTTCTGGAGCCGCGCTCGAGTCCGAGGCCGGAGCCGGATCGCCCGCACCCGTCACCGGGGCGCTCGGAACCTGACCGCCGACGGCAGAGCGGACGAGCATGGCGAGCGGATCGTCCTTCGGAGCACGCTCCAGCAAGCTGGCGAGCGGGATGAGCGCCAGCCCCTGGGCCGGATCTGTCAGGACGATGAGCTGGTCCCCGGGTTCGAGACCGACGTGCTTGCGGGCCTGCGTCGGAAGGGCGACCTGCCCCGCTCTGCCCGACGGTGACCGTTCCGAAGAAGCCTCTGCCGTCCGGCCCGATGTGGGACGGGTTGCGCGGTACCACGATTCCTCCCATCACTCTGCCACACAAAACATGCATGACATGCAAAACATGTATGACGTCTATGTTGCACCCATCACGACAGATGCGCAAGAGGGTGACGGCGGTCTCTTTCGAAAGAGGCGCCCCCGCGGGCGCGCCCAGGGACCCAGCTACGCACCACCGGACGTCGCACCGCCCGAGATCGGTCGCATTCCGCCTCGAGATCGGTCCGCTCCGCGCCGAGATCGGTCCAGTTCCGGCTCGAAATCGGTCCGCTTCCGCCCCGAGATCGGTCCAGTTCCGGCTCGAAATCGGTCCGGTTCCGCCCCGAGCCCGACGACGATGACGGGCTTGCACGAAGCACTCGCCTGACAGAAGCCTCATTGGGCGAGGCAGCTCCCACTCGGGCCACGGATGTCGCGACTGTCTCGGCTGGTCTCCGGCCATCGCGACTGTCTCGACGCCGCCCCGGTGCCCTTGCCACACGCTCGGCCACCCTTGTGTCTGCCACGATGTGAGGGTGTGCTCACTCCATAGATCACGACGAGCGCATGCTGCGCATCGGCACTTTCTCAACGCTGTCGAGGATCAGTGTGCGCATGCTGCGCTACTACCAGGAGCATGATGTGCTCGTTCCGGCGAGGACCGACCCTTCAGCGGCTATCGCTACTACAGGGCCGAGCAGCTGGTCGATGCGCATCTGGTCGTACAACCGCGTGACGCGGGCTTCCCCGTCGCGTCAATCGCGCAGCTCGTGGTCTGCGCAGATCCAGCCAGGTCGAGGCGGCGATCGCCGCACAACGCACCGAACTCCTACGTCAGCAGGACGCCCTGCGCGGACAGCTTCTCGCCCTGGATCGCATCGGCACCACACCGAGAGGACACGTCACTATGACTACTATGACCGATGTCACCGTCACAACGCTGCCCCGGATGGAGTGGCCGGCGTTCGCCGGACCATCGCCGACTACCACGCGGAAGGCCTCCCGTGGCAGGAGATCATGCCCCTGCTGGAGAAGTCCGGCGCTCGTCTTCCCGACGGCGCCATCGGCGGGCCACCTACTACGACGCCGACTACCGGGAGGCCGACGTCGACGTCGAGGTCTGGCTCCAGGTCTCCGAGCCGTTCGATGCGACCCCGCCCCTGGAGTGCCGCACCCTGCCCGCGCAGCGGATCGTCGACCGCCACCGTGCGGGGCGACTACTCCCAGATACCCACGGCGACCACGGCCATCGGCACTCACATCGCCGAGCACGGCCTGCGCACCGGTCCCGATGTTCAACATCTACTGGTCAGCCCTGGCGCAGAGCGACGACCCCAGCAGCTGGGTCACCGACGTCTGCTTCCTGATTCTCGATGAGTAGGCGATCGGCAGAGGTGTAGCCGCTGCACCGACCGGCCCTGCCGAGCACGGGCTTCCTCCCGGCACTCTGCAGCATGAAAGCTCCAGCAGATCCTGAGCGCGCAGATTGTCAGAAGACTCGTGTCACTCGACTTCGCGCATGCCCCTGCATGACGGCGTCCAACGCCGCTGGCAACTCGTTCGTGAAAGCATCTGTGTCGTCGAGACGGGCGCGAGCGCGCGTGAACCGATCTCGACGCGGAACCCGACCGATCTCGGCACGGAGTACGACCGATCTCGAGCCGGAACCGGACCGATCTCGGCGAGCACCGAGTCGGGAGTGCTGCTCCCAGTCGAAGCCCCTCGCTGTGCCCCTGGCTCGGGCCCGACGGTCCATGTGACGCATTTCCCGGCCATAACCTCTCGAACCTCCTCGAACCTCTAGGTTCCCATCCGGAGGCTGCCTCGGGCGGCAGGGTGGCGCGACCGCACCGGGTCCCGGTCGCAGGCCGCACGGACGACGCGCCCGCTCGCAGGTGGCCCTAGACTCAGCGCCGCCCCTGTCATCGACCTGCAGGAGCTGCACCCATGGACCTCTCCCCGCCGCGTCCCTGCGCTCCCTGCATCACCGTGGCCCTGGGCCGCACCGCCCGCCCTCGTATCCCGACTGCGCGGGGGCGGTCTCGGGCGGGACCGCACTGCCCGGCCTCGTCGTCGAGAAGCTCGACCCCGGTTTCCTGGCCCGTACGCTGGGTCAGCTGCCCATGGGCGTGGTCGTCGTGTCGGGCACCAACGGCAAGACGACCACGACGAAGATGGTCGTTCAGCTCCTGCGCGAACAGGGCCTCAAGGTCCTGACCAACCGGTCGGGCTCGAACTTCGTGCGCGGAGTACTCGCCTCGCTGCTCACCGAGGTCGATGCGGGCGGTCGCCTGAGCCACGACGTCGCCGTCCTGGAGCTCGACGAGGCGCATGCGGTGCGCTTCGTGCGGCTCATCAAGCCCCGCCACGCCCCGCTGCTCAACGTCATGCGCGACCAGCTCGACCGCTTCGGCGAGATCGACCACCGCCTCGCTCCTGCACAAGGTCGCCCTGCGACCACGGGCTCCGTCGTCGTCAACGCCGACGACCCGCGCCTGGGGGCCGACGCCTTCACCGGGGACCTGACTGCCCGCGTCGCCTCCTTCGGCGCCGGGCCGGCCCTGCGCTCCCTGTTCCTGTCCGACGACGACCTGCGCACCGGCGCGGCCTCTCCGCAGGACGATGCCGAAACAGCGGACTCAGCTGATTCAGCGACCGCAGAGGCCCCTGGCGAACCCGACGACCTCAACCTCAGCCACCCCTGACGCCGCGCGTGAGCCTGCAGTCCCTGAGCGGCCAGGATGCCGTCGTGCGCGTGGACGGGGCCGATCACGACGTCGCCTTCACCATCCCCGGCATCCACAACCAGCTCAACGCCTGCGCCGCCCTCGCCATCGCCCTGGAGACGCTGGGGACGAGGCCGACCTGGCGGGCCTGCTGACCACGCTCGCCAGCGTCCAGGCGGCCTTCGGGCGCGGCGAGGTGCTGACCCTGGACGGCCGTGACGTGCAGCTCTCACTGGTGAAGAATCCCGCAGGATTCCGCATGGGACTGCTCACGGCTGCCGAGGCCGTGCGCTCCGGCGGCCCGGAGTCGGTCATGATCGCCATCAACGACGAGTACGCGGACGGCCGCGACATGTCCCTGGCTGTGGGACGTCGAGTTCGCGGGCCTGCGCACCGAGGGTGTTGCCGTGGTCACCGGAGTGCGCGCCTGGGACATGGCGCTGCGGCTGCGCTACGACGAGGTGCCGATCGGCACGGTCGAGCCTGATCTGACCCGGGCCGTGGCCCTCCTGCGCCGGGCCGCCTCCGCCGCCGACGACGGGCGGGCCGCCCCATGCGCATCTTCACCACCCTATACGGCCATGTGCTCGCCCTGCGCGCCCATCTGGCCGAGCTCACCGACGTCGAGGAGGCCCCTGACATGAGCGAGCCGACCTACCCGCACGCGACCGATGGCGCCGCTCGCGGGCGCCTGCGGCTGCTTCAGCTCTACCCGCGGGACATGAACATCTACGGTGATTGGGGCAACGCCCTGGTGCTGGCCCGCCGCGCGCAGTGGGCGGCTACGACGTCGACCCTGTTTCTCCCTACGACCCGGGTGACGAGTTCCCCGGACGACGTCGATCTGCTCGTGGGCGGTGGCGGGCAGGACTCGGGGCAGGAGCGCATCAAGGAGGACCTGCGGAGGGGGTCCGCAGCTGCGCGCCTGGGCCTGACGGCATGCCCATGCTCGTCATCTGCGGGCTCTACCAGCTCTTCGGACACCGCTTCATCACGGGCACGGGCGCCGAGATCCCCGGCATTTCATTCTCGACGCCGAAACCGTGGCCGGGTCGGGCCGACTGATCGGGAACATCACCCTGGAGTCGAAGGACCCCGGGAGGGTGGTCGGTTATGAGAATCACCCGGCCTGACGACGCTGGCCGCCGGAGTCGCGCCTTCGGGCGAGTGCGCTCCGGTGACGGCACTAACGGCAAGGACGGCACTGAGGGCGGCCGCGCCGATCATGTGATCGGCACCCATCTGCACGGCCCCTGCTGCCCAAGAACCCGGCCGTGGCCGACTGGCTGCTGGCCCGCGCCGTCGAGCGCGCCGGCGGGACATGGGAGGGCGGCAGCCTGGACGAGCGGGCTGATGCCCGCCGAGAAGGCCCGCAAAGTGGCGGCGAGCCGGCCCCGATGAAGCTCCGCCGCAGCGCCCGCCCATAACTGCCCATCACAGGGCACTGGGAGACAGGGGCGGGGGCCGGTCTTTCCTCAGCGAGGGAAGTCATGGTGCGGGTCTCCGCCCTGGTGCCACTCACCGCTGGAGGCCTCGAACCGCCGACATGAACAGCCTGAGGTTCAGCGCCCAGTCAGACCTCCTCGTATTGGGTAATAACAGGGGCGCTATCGGAGAGTTCGACCATCCGCGGAACGAGGGCGGGTGAAATGCTCGGAGGCGTTGTGGCTGAAATCGACGGCGGCGGTGTCGGCCCATTCCTCGATGAAGGCGAAGACACCGGCATCCTCGCGGGAGATGACGAATCGGTAGGAGGCATTTTCCGGCCTCCGCGCGGCTGCCGGCAGCAAGGCGATGAGCGAGTTCGATGAAGCGCTCACGATTGTCCTCGGAATGGAGAACGTAGCGACGATGGTGACTGCGGAAATCCTTTGATTCAATCAGTGCGCCGGCGGCTCACTGGCCATCAGGACGCGTCCGATGCTACGACCCCGAAACGCACGGGCGTGAGTCACTTTAGCGTCGCCTCTCCTGCTCGACGCGCCGGATCGGTCTTATGGCGGGTGTCGCGGTCAGGGCATCTGGGACAGGGGTGGGGATGCTTTGAGGTGTGTGGTTTTCGGTGAGGGTGGTTTTTCGGTGGGTGGTTTTCGGGGCTGGGGGTCGTGTGCAGTGGGCTGGACGGCCGCGGGGTGGCTCTGCCGGTGTTCTCGTGGCCCTCGTGCAGGTGGTGGGTGTTGCACACTCGCGTGCATCCGGCGTCGGTGGGAACCGCGGAATCACGCGGAACAGCAATGTCGGTAGCGGTAGTGGTAGTGGTAGTGGTGGTCATGCTCCCATGTGCGTAGACCCCTCATTGCACATGGGAGCCCGACCACCACACACAATGATCGCCCTAAAATCTCGTCATTCCAACAAAAACCAGCTCTTGCCCCGCAGAAGCCCCCGCCCTCCCATGTGCAACATCGAAGACAACCAACACCCGCCAGGCACACCCACTGCGCCCCGCACTGAAATCGGTCCACTTCCGGCTCGAGATCGGTCCGATTCAGCCCGCCAACCCGACGTCGAGACGCGCACGACGAGCTCGAGGGCGAAAGCCGTACGCCGCACCTCAGAACCTCCGGCGAACAGCAGCCCCGCGGCAGCACGACCGATCTCGACACGGAGAGCGACCGATCTCGAGCCGAAGTACGACCGATCTCGATACGGAGAGCGACCGATCTCGACGCGAGTTTCGACCGATCTCGGCGCGGAAGCGGACCGATCTCGACGCGAGTTTCGACCGATCTCGACGCGGAAGCGGACCGATCTCGGTGCGGAACTCGACCGATCTCGGCGTTTGTTGCTCTAGGCTCGATCTATGGCGACTCCCGAGTTCATCGTGGCCCTGCGCAAGAAGATCGGCCACGACCTCCTCTGGCTGCCGGGCGTGAGCCCTCGTGGTCGTCGATGACGATGGGCGGCTCCTGCTGGGGCGGCGCTCCGACAACGGGCAGTGGGCCGTGATCTCCGGCATTCCCGAGCCCGGAGAGCAGCCCGCGGCTGCGGCCGTGCGCGAGTGCGCGAGGAGACCGGCGTGGACGCCGAGGTTCTGGCCGTCGCCGGCGTGGGGGCAGATAAGCCCTTCGCCTTCCCCAACGGGGACAACTGCGCCTTCATGGACATCACCTTCGTGGGGCGGCTGCGACCCGGCGCCGCGGCCCATGCCCACGCGGCCGACGAGGAGTCCACGCAGGTGGGCTGGTTCCACCCTGATTCCCTGCCCGAGCCCCTGGCGGCTCCCTCCCCGCTCGCATCCAGGCGGCTCTGGCGTGGCTGGCCGATCCGACCTCGGGAGCCCGGTTCCAGCTCTGATTCCTATTCCTGAGACGTTCGCGGAACTCGAACCCGACACGCTCCATATTGTCAGCCTGCTCGCCATTCGGATCGAGAGGCTTTGGCGGCGGTGAAGATCACCGCACGTTCTCCGGAGTGGTGACCTCGACCTCGAGGGAGTTCCAAAGAGTGCTGCGGGGCCCGCGCACGCACCCCGGAATCAGACGGTCACAGGTCTCCGCGATCGTCTCGATCTGACTGAGCACGCAGGAGAAACTGACTGCGACCCCAGGAATCCCGAGACCCAGAGACCCCGGGTTTCTCAGGAGTCGAACTCGCGGCGGAAGCCGCAGGAGCGGCATTCCGTCAGCCGGAACCGACTCGTCGCCCGCAGGAACCAGCAGCACGTCCTGAAACGCCCAGCGACGCAGATGCACGAGCTTCCCCGGAATATCGAACAGCGTGAAGAATCCGAAGGCTCGGCCCAGAATTCCGCCGACCCCTCCAAATCCCGCGTCGGAACAGTGACGAACATCGGCATGCCGTAAATACCGCGGGAAAGGCTCGGGAGGTCGAGCATCCTCGGCGGGCACGGGGACCGGACTCATCTCAAAGGCGTTGAATAAATCGCTCATGGGAGCACCTCGGACCTGACGCAGCGTGAGGGTCAAAGCGCCCCTCAAGGCGACCCCATAAGGTAAGGCGTTCCTAATATCTGCGTTTCGACATTGTCAAGCAGGAGCGTCTAACCTAAAACACTGATAGGCGGGGCTTCCGCGCGACGTCACCCGAGGAAACCGAGGAACACAGTGACTGCTCCGAGCGACCGCCACGACCTCACCCCAGACCGAGCGGGTCTCCACCGACGCACCGCCCCATAAAGCCTCTTCGCCGTCAGACCCACCGACGCTGGCATCGCTGCGCCCGGGCCAGAAGGCGCGCATTGTCGCCGTCGACGCCGAGCGGGGACGCAACTGGCGCAGCGCCTGACGGATCTGGGCTTTCATCCCGGGCCGCACTGTCGAGGTCCTGCGCCGCGCCCCTCTGGGCGACCCGCCCTCTTCCAGGTGGCCGACTACGAGATCAGCATGCGCAAGGCGGATGTGCGCATCGTCACGATCGAGGAGATCGAACGGTGAGCGACCACGAATCCCTCGCCCTTGACGGACGTCACTTCGAAGGCCGGCATCGCGACCTCGGTCCGCGAGCGCACGGCCGACCACGGCCCGAGCGCTCGCCGGGATGCCCCCTGCGCCTCCCACTCCTCAAGCGACCCGGCCCCTCGTGCCACTGCGGCTCGCCTCCGGCGAGGTCGACGCCTGCGCACCCCTGGGCTCGCCCTTGCCGGCGCCCCCAACGCCGGCAAGACCTCCATCTACAACGCCCTGACCGGCCTGCGCGCCAAGACCGGCAACTACCCCGGGGTCACGGTCTCGCGCTCCATCGGCACCTGCAGGCTTCCCGAGGGCAGCGCCACGGCGAGCGTGACCATTGAGGACCCGCCCGGCGCCTACTCCCTGGACCCGATCAGCCCCGACGAGCAGATCGTGCGCGAGGTCCTGACGGCCACCACGCCTCCGTCAAGGCGCCGGACGCCCTCATCGTCGTCCTGACCCACGACACTGCGCCGGGCATGGCCTTCCCTGGCCAAGGCGCTCCAGCTGGGCCTGCCCACCTGCCTGGTCATCACCATGACCGACGAGCTCACCAAGCGCGCAGGCCATCTCGACGTCGAGGCCCTGGGACGTGCCCTGGGCGTCCCGGCGATACGCGTCCTGGGGCATCGCGGCATCGGCATCCCCGAACTGCGCGAGCGCCTGGCCGATACCAGCGCCTGGCCGACCTCCCCATCGCCCCGCCCACCGATCCGGCCGAGTTCGCCTCCTGGGCGGACTCGATCCTGGAGGCGGCGGATTTCAGCCGCCCCACGAGGACCGCACCACGGTTGCCATCGACCGGGTGCTGCTGCACCCGGTGGCGGGGACCATCATCTTCTTCGCCATCATGTACTCTCTTCCAGGCGATCTTCTCCGGGCGGAGCCCCTGAAGGACGGCATCGAGAGCGGTTTCACCGCACTGGGGAGATCGTCCACCACCTGCTGGACGACTCCCCATCCGCTCCTGGCGGGCCTGCTGGGGACGGCCTCATCGGCGGTGTGGCCCGTGCTCACCTTCATCCCCCAGATCATCATCATGTTCCCTCGTCATCGCCTTCCTGGAGGGCGGGGTACATGTCGCGCGCGGCCTTCCTCATGGACCGGATCATGAGCTGGCAGGCCTGGAGGGCCGCGCCCTCGTGGCCTCTCCTGTCCTCCTTCGCCTGCGCCATCCCGGGCATCATGGCCACCCGCACCCTGCCCAGCGCCAGGGCGACCGCGTCGCCACGATGCTCGCCGCGCCGCTGATGACCCTGCTCGGCCCGCCTGCCCGTCTACGTCATCATGATCTCCCTGCTCGTGGACGACGACGCCAGGATCGGCCCCTTCGGCGCCCGGGGCACCATCATGTTCGCCCTCTACTTCCTGGGCGCGGTCTCGGCGATGGTCGCGGCCTGGGTGGTCAAGCGCCTGACCGACCGCGGCGGCGTCCTCCTGCCCTTCTACATGGAGATGCCGCCCTCATCGCCCTGCCCCGGCCCGAAGACCGTGGGCGTCATGCGGTGGGACGCCTGCAAGGGCTTCCGCCAAGAAGGCGGGCACGATCATCACGGCCACCACCATCATCCCGTGGGCCCCTGCTGAACGTGCCCATGCGCTCCGACGCCCAGTTCGACGCCTACTGCACCGCGAGCACCGAGTGCGCCGCCATCTCCGCGGCCGCGGACGACCCGTCGTCGTCGACCGTGAAGAACGACGACGGCGAGACGGTCACGGACAGCGAGGAGATCGATAAGCTCCTGGAGGCCCAGAAGACCTCCTACACCATGGACAATCTCGTGGGCGGCCTCCATCGGCAAGGCGGTGGAGCTGGTCTTCGAGCTGCTGGGCTACGACTGGCGCATCAACGTGGCGATCCTGTCCTCCCTGGCGGCGCGGGAGACCTTCGTGGCGACCCTCGGGCAGATCGCTGCGGCCGAGGACCCCTGAGGAGCCGACCTCCCACCTGCAGACCATGACCTTCCGGGAGGACACGGTGACGAACCAGGCCGGGGATCTGCTGTTCAACCCGGCGACGGTCGCCTCCATCCTCGTGTTCTTCGTCTACGCCTGCAGTGCATGGCGACGGCCGGGGCCATGCGGCGGGAGACCGGCACCTGGAAGTGGCCGGCGATCGCCTACGGCTACATGCTCGCGACCGCCTGGGTGATGGCAGCGCTCACGCGCGTCGTCATCTCCATGCTCGTGTGAGGCCGCTGTGCCCGTCGTCCCCACGCACCCGCTGACCACGCCGGATCCCGATGCTGCGGTGGTGGTTCCCGATGGCCCTGCTGCCCTTCACCGGCGGAGTGGCCCACGCCCGTCACTGCTCCAGGCGCTGCTCGACGACGGCACCCTGAGCGCCGTCCAGGGTGGGAGGACGGGCGGTGCTGACGCTGCTGGGCGAGGGCGCACCTGGGGCCGGAGGGCTCCCGGGTGCGCACCGCCCTCGTGGACGCGCTGGGGGCGCCTCCTCCTGGCGAGGCGCGGCTGGTGCGCACGACGTCGGCCCCGACGAGGTCCTGGAGGCCGCGGCCAGGCAGATCGCCGAGGGGCCGGTGGGCGAGTTCGCGCGCCGCCACGGGGGCGCGCTGGTGGTGCGCAAGGTGCACGACGGCGTCGTCGAGGTGGGCCTGGAGGGGGCCTGCGACGACCGCCCGGCCGCCGTCATCACCATGCACGCCCGCTTCGAGCACCTCCCGCGCCGCCGCTGCCCCTGGCTGGCGGAGGTCCGCCGCGCCGAGGAGTGACGCGACGCAACGAGGGATTTCCCGCGCCCCCGCACCGCCGCCCCAGTGTCGAGTGTCGAGAATGATTTTTCTGAACGAGGTAGACGGTGGCACCGTCCCACCCTCGTTCGAAAAGTCGACCTCGACGGGGGTAGGAGGGCCTCAGAGCCTGCCGGCCATGGCCGAGGACACGAGGTTGCCGCCCGGCAGCGGCCCGCCCCGCGCAAGCGCCCGGCACCACTGATCAGTCGTGGCCACCGACGCCCAGTTGGAGTGCAGAAGAGTCATGAGCATCGCATGGATCGCCTCGGGCGTCCGCCGCGCCGGCCTGGTTCCGCAGATCGATGGCCCCGGTGGCGTCGGAGAGGACCTCGGTGGCCAGGCCGAGCGTCTCGGCCTGCCCGCGGCGGAAGCCAGGATGCAGTTATTCGCCATGAACCCCACAAGGGTCACGGTGGCGATGCGCTGCTCCTGCAGCCATGGGCCGAGGCCGGTTCCGGCGTAGATGGAGCCGTAGTGCTTGATGACGCTCTTCCATTCAGGAGCGACGCCGCTCGATGCGCGGGTCGAGCCGGAAGCCGCTGCGGTCCGGATCGAAGACGGTCCCGCCGGGCTTTCCGGAGTGCTGCACGCAGACGACAGGAACTCCCTGACCTCCGCCGCATCGAGAGCCCGCCTGATGCTGTCAAGACAGGCATCGGGATGCGGATGGCGAATACGAGCGGGCCGCGAGCATACTCGCGTTGACGTCGACGAGCACGAGTGCTCGGCGCGGAGCGGCAGGACAGTTCATAGGGGCCTCCTGACGGGAAGATCCTTCGGTATACGAGCCAAGAAACGTCGCGATGCCAGGATGCTCGACGCTCGCCGGCCGCCACCAGTGGCACAAATGCTGTTCTACGATGGTTTCATGCCAGCATCGGATCCGAGACGGAACATGCGTCTGCACATCGCCGTCTCACGCCTTCGACGGCGTCACCATGTTCCACCTGTCGATCCCCAGGCGGTCTTCGGCCCGTCGCACGTTTGGGTCTGGGCTGACTGGGAGGTCGGCCTGTTCACGACACGCCCCACCCGGGCGGGAGTCGCCGGAGTCCGGGATCGACTCGCCCGCCTCGATCCGGACGGCCGAGGGCTATCTCCTCGACGGCCTGAGCGGCCCGGGCCTGGCGGAGACGGCCCGACGTCGCCGTCGTGCCCGCCTGGTTCGCCGACGGACGGCAGGCCGGTGCTGAGCTGTGCCTCGCCCCTGGAATCGGCTCATCGGCGCGGCACCGCCGTCGTCGGCCCGTGCCTAGGGGCGATTCCGCTGGCCGAGGCCGGGCTGCTCGAAGGGCGCCGGGCCACGACCCACTGGCGGGCCTTCGAGCCCTTGGCGCACGAGCACCCGGAGATCGACCTGACGACTCAGTGCTGCACGTCGACCACGGCGACGTCCTGACCTCCGCCGGAGCGGCCTCCGGCTCGACGCGTGCCTCCACCTGGTGCGCTCTCGCCTGGGAGCCGATGCCGCCAACACGGTGGCGCGCCATCTCGTCGTCGCACCGCACCGGGAGGGCGGACAGGCGCAGTACATCGAACGGCCGGTGCCGCAGCATCCCCGGGCAGACCCCTGTGGGCCGGGCCATGGCCTGGGCGCTTGAGCATCTGGCCGAGCCCCCTGCCGGTGGACAGGCTGGCAGCGGTCGCGCAGATGAGCGTCCGCTCCTTCATCCGCGCCTCGGAGCGCGACCGGCAGACACGCCTGCCGCCTGGGTGAGGTTCCAGCGCGTGAGGCAGGCGCAGCGTCTCCTGAGAGCACCGACCTGACGGTCGAGCAGGTGGCCCTCGGCGTGCGGCTTCGGCAGCGCCGTCACGATGCGTCAGGTCTCTCCGCAACCGTGCGAGCCGCCCCATCCGCCTATCGACGCCGGTTCCCGCACCTGGACGGCACAGCACCCCGCCTCGAGAACCGGCCAACAGCCCTCGATAGCTCCTCGACAGCCTAGGCCCCTGAATGATCGGCTCCGAGGCGGCGGGTGGACCCAGCGACCCGGCATACCCCAGCGTCAACGGCGGTTGGCGATGACACCGTGCAGGGAGATGTCCCTGTCAGTAGTCTCGACGCATGAGCGTCGACATCCCTGATCTTCGATCCTGCGGCTGTCAGCGACGCCGACTTCCCTGGCCTGGTGGGAGGAGCAGTCGGAATGGTCGGAAGACCACCCGACCCCGACCCGGGCCGTGACCATCCCCGAGCTCCCAGGCCTTCTACGCAGATATGGCCGACCAGTTCTCGAACATGGATGCACTGACCGCGAGGAGCTCGATGCCGACCCCGGCCTGGATGTGGTGTGTCAGGACATCTGAGACAGTGCTTGGTGGGTGGTGAGTTGGTTGTGTGGGGTGGTGTGCCTAGTGGGCGTGGTTGTCGTCGGTGTTGCACATGGGAGCCTGGGGCCTCTGCGGGGCGAGGTTAGTTTTTTGTTGGAATGACGGTCTTTCCGGCGAGGGTCGTGTGTAGGATTGGGCTCCATGTGCGGTCAGGGGGTCTACGCATGGGGAGCGGGATCGTGGTTATTGCTGGCGTTGCTGTTCCCCATGATTCCGCGGTTCCCACCGACGCCGAGTGCACGCGAGTGTGCAACACCCAGCCCCCGGCACACGCAGGCACTGACCAAAGCCGCCCCGCAGAGGTGAGGCCCGACCCGTGCGATCTTCAGCCCTCGAGACATCGCACCCCGCACCGGAGTGACGGAGCGCGACCGATCTCGACGCGGGTACGACCGATCTCGCACGAGACGACTGGACCGATCTCGACGCGGAACGGACCGATCTCGGCGAAAGGGGCGCAGGGTCAGGCGGGCGGGCGGGCAGGCAGGCGGTCAGGCGGTCAGGTCCCCTGCGGTTACCGGGCCGCGCCGGCGACAGCCACAGCAGCACCACCGCGAGGGCCAGGCACACCGCGGGGCCGGGCCCACGGCCCGCCTGACCCCAGCAGGAGCCGTGCTCCCCACTGGCCCCCGCTGTCCCCGCCTCGAGCACAGGCAGATGAGGCACATGCGTGAAGGGCGACAGGTCAAGCACCCACTGCGGGACGCGAGCCACCGGCCCCAGCACCGAGATGCCCAGCGCCAGCAGATAGGCGCCCCAGCCCAGGGGCCGGGCCAGCCGTGGAACCAGCGCATGAAGGGCCAGCAGCCAGGCGCCCGCCAGCAGCCCCGCGGGAAGCTGAGCCGCCAGTCCGGCCGCGATACCGCCGACCAGGACCCACGGCTCCGCGAGTTGCCGACGAATCCTGGGCGCAAAGAGACGGCACCGCACCGACCGCCAGCCCCAGAGCTATGGCCGCCAGCACACCCGCGCTCCCGCAGGCCAGCACCAGGACCCGGGCGGCGAGCCACTGCCGCCTGGACACCGGTGCGGACAGGACGGCGGCCGTCAGCCCGCGCCCCTCCTCGCCCACGACCGCCCCCGGCCAAGGCCACGGAGCAGGCGGCGGCCAGAATCCCGCCGTAGCCGATGATCATGGACAGGTAGCTCTGAACACTCAACTGGTCGCCGAAGAAAGCCTGCATGGCCGGGGTTGTCCGCAACCATCTGCTGAAAAGGAGTCCTCAACAGTGGGGGCGAAGATTCCGTAGGTCAAACCGAAGACCAGACCTCCCATCGCCCACCAGCCCCGCAGCGAGGCACTGGTGCGCAAGGCCAGTCCCAAAGCGCCTGTGGGTCCGCGGCGACGGGAGCGCCAGGCGCCCGCGCTCGCCACCAGCCCCTCACCCAACTCGCGCCGTGCGTGCAGGACGAGCCCCGCCCAGACGAGGACGACGGCGACACCCGCCAACAGCCCCAGGGGAGCCCAGCGCAGGTCCACATACACGCGGCTCTGCTGAATGAGACCGATCGGGGTCAGCCAGGACAGGAGGGAGACGGCACTGTCGGCGCTGTCGGTGCTGTCGGCACCACCGCTGGAACCGGCGTCGCCCAGGCCGCGCAGGAGGAACCAGACCAGAACCAGCATGAGGCCGCACGCGCGAGCCGAGCGGGCCGATGGCGCCAACGCCGCCAGGACCAGTCCGCTTCCGGCCGCGGCAAGGGGTCACGAGAAGCAGCCCGAGTCCCACCACCAGGCAGCCGCCCGATCAAGACCTCCGGCCAGGGCGGCCAGGGAGCCATTCCCTGACATCACCACCCCGGCCAGGACCGTGGAGCTCAGAGCCGCCCGGGCACTCGCGCCGCGTCCCACAGGAGCGGAGCGCAGCAGCTCGCTCGGACCGCCCTCCTCGTCGCCGCGAGTGCGGGAGACCACCATGAGTACCCCTCATGAGGGCGGCCACGAGGGCCAGCCAGCCCAGGGCCTGGGCGAAGAGAGCCCCATGGTGGGGAGCGGTGGGAGCGGCCGCGTCCATGCCGGAAACCGGGACCGGTGAAGACTGCGGCCGCCGGAGTGGAGTAGGTCAGGGCGGCGGCCTGCCTGCTCCTCGACGGTGGCGTACATGGTGTTGAACAGCTGAGGATGCAGTAGAGGGTCAGGCATCCTCCCGCCCAAAGACCATGCCAGGATGCTGCGCCGCTCACGGCGCAGAGTCAGACGGGTCAGCGCAGACGGCACCGCGACTCCGAGCCTCCCACCAGTGACGGGCGAAACGGTGCTGCTCACGACTCCGCCCCTCGCCCCTGTGGTCCGGCAGGGAACCCCGGAATCGGCGATGACCCCAGCCGCTGCGGCGTCCTTCATGCTCTCGGCGTCCTCCGCACTCCCGGCGTCCCCGTAGTGGCGCAGGAAGAGCTCCCTCAAGGCTGGGCGGGAAGCGGTGAGCGAGCGCAGCCTGAGGGGCCGCGAGGCGCTCCATCACCTCGGCGTTGCGGTCCGGCTCAATACTGAGCGCCACCTCCCAGCCCCCGTCGTCAGCCTGCGGGCGGGCCGTGGAACGCAGCTCGCGGACGCCGTCCAGGCGCTCCAGGCCCTCCGGGTCGCGCTCGACGACGGCCTGAACGCGTGTGCGCAGCAGGCCCCGGATCCGTTCCAGCGGGGCTGCTGACGGTGCGCCCGGCGCGCACGATGGTGACGGTGTCGCAGAGCCGGTCGACCTCGGACAGGATGTGGCTGGAGAGCAGGACCGCGGTGCTGCGCCCGGCGGCCTCGGCGATGCACTGGCTGAAGACCTCCTCCATGAGCGGGTCCAGACCGAGGTGGGCTCGTCCAGGATCAGCAGTTCCACGGGCTCACTCAGGGGCGGCGATGAGGGCGACCTTCCGCCGCGTTGCCCCTTGGAGTAGGCGCGAACCTTCTGGAGGGGTCGAGCTCGAAGCGCCTCGATGAGCTCGGCGCGCCGCGCAGCCTGCGCGGCATCATCAGATCCGCCTGAGCTGCCTGGGCGCCCGCTCCTCCGCCACGACGACGGCGCAGGGAGGCGAAGGCGTCCAGGGCTCTGTCCCCCGGTGAGTCCGGGCCACAGGGCGACGTCACCGGGCACGTAGGCCAGGCGCCTCGCGGAGGGTGACGGCGTCATTCCAGGGATCGGCGCCGAAGAGCCGGGCGCCCTCGTCGGCGCGGGATCATGCCCAGCAGGATGCGCAGGGTAGTGGACTCTCCCGCGCCGTTGGGGCCGAGGAAGCCCGCCACCTCACCGGGGGCGACGCTCAGATCCAGGCCGTTCAGGGCGCGGGTGGCGCTGCGGCCCCGGCCGAAGCGTCTTGGTCAGGCCCACGATGTCGACGGCGGGCGCGGAGCTGTTGGGATGAGCTGCGCCGGGTCGGCGAGCATCGATCGATGTGGCGGCGGGTTTCATGAGTCCTCCTGAGACGAGTGGGATGGGAGGAGTTAGGGGTCACAGGGACGGGCCGTAGATGAGTTGTGGGCGGCGCTGTCGGGGGCGGGGTCAGGTGCGGAGCGGTCTCGACATCGTCGGCGGAGGCGGCAGGAGCGGCAGAGGCGGCGCTGTCGGCGGAAGCACCGGCGGGATCCGCCGATGTAGCCCGGACGTAGTCGGCGTAGAGCCCGGGATCGGTGAACAGGGGCCGGGAGTAGAGCTCGGCGGTGACGGGACCGTAGCGGTCGATGAACTCCCGGACGGCCGCCTCGATATCGCCGGGCTCGGATGCCTCGTAGCGCAGGAAGAGCAGAAGCGCACCGAATCCGGCGTAAGCAGGTAGCGGGCGCGGGCCCTTCGTTGTGCGAGGGCGTCACGGTGCCCGCCTTCACGGCGTCGGACATATAGGAGACGGTGTCCCCACGAAGAGGTCCATCAGCGTGGTGGCGAGCTCTCCGCCCTCCATGAGGGAGCGTATGGCGTAGGCCGTGGCCGGATGTACCCTCGACCCTGCGACATCTGGGTCATCAGATCCGCGGGACCGCCGAAGTACGTCGAGGAGCGCTTGACCTCCTCGGTCAGGCGCAGCACCTCGGTGTCGCAGGCGCGGCGCAGGCCGTCCTGGAGCCGAAGTGGTGGGTGATGAGACTGGCCGTCACTCCCGCGTCGGCCGCAGATGGTGCGCAGGCCCACCCCGAATCCGTCGCGCGCGAAGCGGAGCAGGGCGGCATTGCGGATGCGGGCGACAGCGGTGAGGTCCGACTCGGGCGTCGACGATCTTGAACGCACGACCAATATGCTATCAGGCGTTCAATACAGCGCAAGAGGCGCTCGAATGCCCTCGACTACCTCGCCGCCCCTGGCGCCGAACCCCGGAGACGAGGCCATCCATGACAGCGACGTCGAGCGCCTCTCGACAGACCTCTCGCACCCACCACAGCCTCCGACACTTCGGGCCCGAAGCGCCGAGGACTCCCAGTCGCCTCAGCCCGACCCTAGAAGACCGGCTACCCCGTGACCATATTGAGCCGTCACGATCCGATCTCTCTCCTTGAGACGTCCGACAAGCCGTTGTTAATCTCCCTGAAGCAAATGTGGAATGGAGATAAAACATCCATAGCATGACTTTCTCCACCATTTCCGCATTGCCCCTCATCCTTATTGAGAGGACATCCATGTCTTTTTTATCGCGCGTGCGCACCCTGGGAGATCGGCCATCGCCAGCGCCATTGTGGCAATGCTGGTTCTGGCGGCCTCCTGGGTCGGACTGACCTACCCAACCGCTCAAGCGGCGATCAATGAGAATATCAAGGTCAGCGACTCTCACTGATTCCTCCAACGAAATGGAGTGAGGACCCCACCTACAACAAGACCAGAAGGTCAATGACATCCCTCAAGCTGAAAGTTCACCTGGGATGCCACCACCGCCGACCCCAAGAGCGGCCAATCCTTCCAGATCGGGCTACCGAGTCAGTTCAGCAACCGCGAGAATCTGACGGAGCCGATGACAGTGACCCGACAACGGCGCTGATCACAAGATCGGCGAGTGCGTCATGGACGCCCAGAACATCACCTGCACCTTCAACGACACTCTCGACACCCTCAGGGGTCAGGGCTTCAATGGTCTGAGCGGTAAGGGCTCCGCACTGGTCGTGGCCTCCCGAGGCCACTGGAGGACAGCACCGCGATCGATCGACGCCAACGGCAGGTGACCGCCGTGCCGATCCCCGGCGGGCGCATCACTGAGAAACTGCGGCCTCAACCACGCCTGAGACCCTGCGCAAGTGGGCCTACGACGTGACTGCCACCTCGAAGCAGATGGACTGGGAGATCACATTCGGCCTCTGCAGCTCAAGGACGCCCTGGCGGGGAGCGGGCACCCCATCACGCTGGATGGACAGACGCGCTCCACCATCACCATCACCGACGAGCTCAGCCCCGGTCAGGCCCTATCCCAGGACCTCTCGCAGTGGGGGGCTCAACATCGGCTCCAGTTCCACCCGCGATGACGTCTACGGACAGGTCACCGACGCCACCGGAAACCGACCAGGACACCTCCCAGGGAGACTTCGATCTCTCAAGTCGCCATCGACGGCAACCGGGCCACGATCACCATCACCGGCCCCTTCGCCGCGGACACGAACTACAACATCCACTACTCCTCGACGCCCACCTCCGACAGCGGGACCGTCCAGCCCGGACTGGAGTACAAGAACCACGCCCAGCTGAAGGGGCACCGATCAGGACTCGTCCTGGTCCGTCTACTACACGAGGTCCTTCACCATTGACGTGGAGCTCGCCCCGGGCTTCGGCGGTTTCAAGCATCGCCAAGCTGCTCACCGGCTCGGGCGCCCTGAAGGTGCCCGCCGGCACGACCTTCGACGTCGGCATCGACTACACCCCTGCCGGGCGGCGCCACCGTGACACCTACCCGGGCTGGAGTGCGCCCCGGCACCGTGAACGCACGATCGCACCGGAGGCCACACGACACTGAAGCGTCACCAGCGGTGACACGACACTACCCGGGGACCTTCCCGACCGGCACCGTGCTCACGCTCAGCGAGGACACCTCCACGGCTTCCGCGACCCCGGAGCGAACCACCTGGGGCACCCGAGTTCACGGTCGGCGACCAGACCAGCCCCACCTTCACCCATCGCCGACCAGAAGTCGACGGCGGTGACGCTGAAGAACACGTCCGAGGAGACGGTCGTCCCCACCGGCAAGTTCTCGATCGCCAAGACGGTGAACGGTGATGGCGACTTCGCCAACTCCACCTTCGCCTTCACCTACACCTGCACCGACCCGCGGCCACCACGGGCACGCTGAACGTCCCCGGTGACGGCACGGCGGTCACGAGCCCGAGCTGCCCGAGGAACGAGCTGCACGATCACCGAGGACACCGCTTCGGCGGCGCAGGCCGGATACTGCTGACGCCCACGCTCTCGGCGAGCTCGGTGACCATCCCCGCAGGCGACGTGGTGGCTGTGACGGCCACCAACACCTACTCGCGCGACACCGGCACCTTCTCCGTGGTCAAGAAGGCCGTGGAGTCCGAGGGCGCCCAGCCCGAGCCGGCCGATCTGCTGACGCAGAGGAGTTCACCTTCACCTCACACCTGTGATGACGCCAGCGCCACCACGGGCACGGTGAAGGCCAGGGCGACGGCACCGCCGTTCTGTCCAACGTGCAGCTGCCTGTGGGCACCTCGTGCACGATCACCGAGGACGAGGCCGGCGCGCAGGTGCCCGGATACACGCTGACGGCCCCTGAGGCGCAGACGGTGAAGATCGAGGCCAAGGACCAGGTGGTGGAGGCGTCCTTCACCAACACCTACACCGCGCCGGAAGCCGACGCCCTGAGCTGACGCCGGAGCCCAGCTCCACGCCGACCTGGAACCCACGCCTGAGCCCACGCCGGAACCGAGCACCACGCCGACGCCCGAGCCCACGCCGGAGCCCGAGCACCACGCCGACGCCCGGAACCCGACGCCTGAGCCCAGCACCACGCCGGACGCCTGAGCCCAGCACCGAGCCAACGCCCGAGCCAACGCCGGAACCGAGCACCGAGCCGACGCCCGAGCCAACGCCGGAACCGAGCACCACGCCGGACGTGTGCGTCACCCGGCACCCACGGCCTCGACACCGGACAGCCCTCCACGGACTCGACAACCCCCGAGGCCGAGCTCCCTCGGAGACGCCGAACCCCTGCACCACGCCCACGGCGGAGCCGACGCCGGAGCCCAGCTCCACGCCGGACGTGTGCGTCACCCCGGCACCCACGGCCTCGACACCGGGACAGCCCCTCCACGGACTCGACAACCCCCGACTGGAGCTCCTCGGAGACGCCGAACCCCCTGCACCACGCCGGATGGACCGGATGGATCGGATGACCTCCGAGCTCGCCGGCTCCGGAAGGCGGGTCGTCGCTGGCACACACCGGTGCCAACGTGGCCATCGCGCTCGTGGGCGTGGCGGCCATCGCAGGCGGCATCGCCCCGCTGATCCAGCGCCGTCGGGCCTGATTCCGCTCAGTCCAGCATCACTAGGAGTGCCGGTGGGCGCCCTCCGGGGGCGTTCACCGGCACTCGTATGCGTCTCGTGTCTCGGAGGCGGACAGACGAGACCGACATTGTGGGACGAGGTAGACGGTGTCACCGTCGATCTCGTCCCACAATGTCGGTCTCGACGCCGGAGCGAACCACACGGGCCGCTGCGGCGGTCAGGCGCGCGCTGGCGCTCCGCCCACCTGCGGGGGCTCACCCGGGATCCGGGTGTAGAAGGGGAGGTGTCCTGGCGCACGTGGAGACGGGCCTCGGTGTAGCGCTGGTGGTGGATGACGCGCCCTCCAGGCGGTCCAGGCTGTCGGCCTCGAAGGCGAGAACCCACTCGTAGTCGCTCATGCCGAACGTCGCGAGCGTGGAGCCCTGACATCCGGGTACTTCGAGAAGCTCATTGCGGCCGTGCTCGGCCATGATGCGGGAGCGCTCCTCATCGGGCAGCAGGTACCAGTCGAAGCTGCGCACGAACGGGAGACCATGCACCAGTCGCGCGGGGCGACACCGCCCAGGCAGGCCGGAATGTGCCTGCTGTTGAACTCGGCGGGCGTGTGCAGACCCATGCAGGACCACACGGGTTCCAGGTAGCGGCCCAGCGCGCTGGCGCGCAGCCGGTGACTGGCGTCCTGCAGCTTCTCGGGGTCGTCGTCGAGCCACCAGATCATGAGGTCGGCGTCCGAGCGGAAGCCGGCGACGTCGTACCAGCCGCGGGTGGTGACCTCGGACTGATCGACGAAGAGTTCGACTCGCCGACCAGCCGGCGTCGGGTGTCCTCCAGGGCGGGCAGTGGCGCCACCAGGCAGTAGACGGCGTAGAGGGCGTAGTGGAGCCGATTGTTTGACGGCATCGAGATCGACGTCGGTGGCGTCGCGCGGATCGCGGTAGGGGACGGCGCTCTCGTCCTCGAAGCGGTGCAGGCGAGGGCCGCCCCGCCGGTATCGGCGGGCTGGCTGTCGGTTCGTCATCGCGGGATTCCTTCGTCGACGAGAGCAGTATCGGAAGCAGTATGCGGCCTCGCGGCACTGAGGGGAGCGATTTCGCGGTCGGACGCATTGCCCGGTCGTCAGCGGAGGCCGGCGGGCGGCGACCGCCGGTCGGCAGCACTGGGGCGGACAGACGGTGTGGAAGGGCCGACGCCGGTCGTCGACGCCGGGCGAACCTTCTTGACCGCGCGCTGCGGCGGCGCGCTCCGGCGAGGACATCCACCAGGGAGGAGCACCAGGGCCGGATGCGTTCCAGCGGTCGCCGCTCGCACGTAGGGCAGGCCCAGGCCGGCGGCGGTCTGGCGGCCTCGGTATCGAGATCGAAGACGACCTCCAGTGATCGGCCACGAAGCCGATGGGCGCGACGACGACGCCCTCGGCGCGCCCTCACGGGCGCGCCATCGGTCAGGCGACCGGCGGCAAGGGCCTCCAGGTGGTCGTTGATGTCCGGCTCCAGCCAGCGGCCTGCGGAGGCCGGGCGCGAGCAGTACACGAGGTCGTGGTCGGGTGCGTCGCCCAACCCGAGGCGCTCGGCCACGACCGGCAGGAGCACGTCGATGAGGCGACGGTGCTGCTCCACGTAGGGAGATCCGGTGGACAGGTCCGCAGTCATTCCTGGTTCGAGATGGGCCGGCCCGGGAGCCGCCGTGCGCAGACTCGTCGGTCGGACCGGCCGTGAAGCCGTCCGGCGTCGTCGCCTGCGCTCCCCCGCTCCGCTTCCCGGGGCCGGGCGCGGACAGGCGCTCCATGGAGGCGGGGATGGAGTGGGTGACCAGGACCAGCCTGATGCCCTCCGGAGGGATGCCCCGCCCAGCGAGGCGCCCATAAGCCTCGACGATGGCGTCCGCGTTGACCCAAGCATGCCGTCGGTGTTGTAGAAGGGGCGGGTCTGTCCACCACGAGAGCTCTACCGGCTCTCCCCGAGGCCGCCGACCCGTGCAGCGGCGTCGGCCTCGGCGCCGCGTCCGGTGGCGCCATCGGCGCCCGCGGCGAGAAGGGCCACGCACCGGCCACATCCTCGCGGTACTGGCGGCAGCCCGAGTAGGGAGCCGTATGCGGAGGTCGTCATCGCCAGAACGCGGCGGGGCCCCGCCGTCGGCCAGGGCGCGCAGGGCTCCGAGACGAAGGGATGCCAGTTGCGATTGCCGATCACCACGGGCAGGTGCGAACCGCGGGCGGCGAGCTCGGTGCGCAGGGCGGCCAAGAGCTCGTCATTGCGGGCGTTGATCGGCGAGACACCGCCGAAGCGGCCGTAATGGCCGGACACCTCCAGAAGGCGGGAGTCGGGGACGCCGCGCCCTGCGGTGGCGTTGCGCATGAAGGGCAGGACGTCGTCAGGACCTTGGGGGCCGCCGTAGGGAGAGCAGCAGGACGGCGTCGTAGGCCAATGGATCCCATGCGCGCCTGACGCCCTGACAACCCTGAGAGCCCTGACAGCCCTGAAAGCACAGCCAGGTCCTCGGCCTCGAGGCCGTCCGGCGCTGCGCCAGGACCACCTGGGCAACCCGGAGCCGCCTGGGCCAACCGGGTCATATGGCTCGTCCTCCCGCTCGGCGGCAGTCGCGGGACCTGCCGGATCGGGATCGTCGGAAGATCAGCGGGACCTGAGGCGAGGTCAGCGCCCGCGCCTCCCAGGACCCGCCGTGGGCGGGACAGGAGGCGGGCGGCCCGCCGCCGCGCGGTCCCGCGGCGACCTCCGAGCCGAGTACGAGGCCGAGCCTGAAGATACTCCTGCTCGTGTCCGGTCTCCCCGGCGGTGCGCGCGGCGACGGTGGGGTGGTGCAGGAGGCGGGCGGCCAGATGATGCAGTGCGCGCGCGGCCTCCTCGACGTCGACGCGTCCGTCCTGGCGCGCAGGCGGGCGATCTCCTCTCGACCACGGCCTCGACCCGCTGCGCGAGTCGCCGCACAACCGGGTCCATGCGGGCGGCCGGCCGCATCCTCCTGAGCGCGACCTCCTGGTCGACCAGCTGTCGGGCGGCATCGATCTGGGAGGCCTCGACATCGGGTACCGCCGCGCGCTGCACGGCGGGCAGGTCGATGAGCGCAACACCGGGCAGGGAGCCGACGGACAGTTCGACATCGCGACTCAGAGCGAGATCGAGCACGACCAGGGGGCGCCCGACGTGGCGGCCCTGGCGCTCCCGATGCCGGCGCATGGCCGTTGACACCAGCTGCCGAGTCAGAACGGGGCGCCCAGTCCCCGACAGGTGATGACGAGATCCGCGAGCGCGAGTGAGCGCGGCAGCTCGTCCTCATCGACAGCGCGCACGCAGTGCCCGGCGGCGAACTCCCGGGCGCGCTCGGAGCGGGAGTAGACGCCGATCTCGCAGATCCCGCGGTTGCGCAGAGCGGTGACGGTCGCGCCGGCGTAGGCGCCCGTGCCGACGATGAGGCGCGCGCATACTCGGGCGGCGGCAGGCGGCGCGCAGCGAGGTCCAGGCCGACGGCCACGACGCTGCGTCCGGCGCCCGCCAGCGCTAGTTGTGGCGGGCGACGCGCCTCGAGACGGTCGAGGCGTGCTCGACGGCGCGAGTGATGTCGCCGGTGACGGTGCCCTCTGCGGTCGCCAGGATCAGGGCGCGGCGGAGCTGCCCGGCGATCTCGCGCTCGCCGACGACCATCGACTCCAGTCCGGCAGCGATTGCGAAGAGCTCGCGGTAGGCGGCCCGCCCCGACCAGAGGCTCAGATCGATCGGGAGCGCCGGTTCCCGAGCGCTCAGCGAAGAAGGAGCTCACGGCGTCGCGCAGGCCTCGGCCGACCGGCCCTCGGGGGCGTCCAGGAGGATCGCCAGCCGATTGCAGGTGCCCAGGACGAGGACGCCGTCGAGTCCCCGGACGGTGCAGAGCAGGTCGAGCCCAGATGCGCGGGAGACGCGCCCGAGGCGGAGACTGCCTCAGGCTCCCGGACGCGATGGTCTGCAGAAAGAAGATGAACGGTCACAGTGGGCGCTAGTCAAGCATCCCTCGGCGACGGGATTCCAATGACGCTCGCGGCACGCGGAACCCACATATCAAGACGATGCGTCAGAACTATTTTCGACATCCCGTCCAAGCGCCGTTCTCGTTGCAAATCCGGTTCTACTGCCCCTCGCTCGAGTGTCGCGGAGGCCTCGAGGAAAAGACGTCGATTAACATCCGCGAACAATACAAGGTGTCACCTCGGATGCATTCAGGATGATTTCATGATCGGTTCCTCACCAAATTCGGGCGAGAGCGGTTCCGCGGCGGATGCGGCGCCGCCGCCTGCTCAAGGCACTCACGGCGCGCGGCCCGCTCACCCCCGTACGGTTCGCGCCAGGCGGGCCGGAGCCTGCCGGGTACCGGCTGCCCGGACGCACGCCGGCACCCGAGTCATGCTCGACGCCTGCCTCGATCCCGACCGCCGCCGAGTTCACGCTTCAGCGCGTGCGCCGGCCGGGAGTGACGCCGCCGTCTCTTCTCCGACATCATGGTGCCGCTGCGGCTGGCCGGACTGAGCGTGCGAATCCGGCTAGGGCGTGGGCCCGCTTCGACGACCGGTTGCGCACGCCCGGACGACGTCGCCCGCTGATCGCGCACCGCTACGCGGAGGTGACGCCATCGGGCAGGCGGGCGCAGGCGCCATCGAGACCGGAGTGCGCCTGCCGTCGGCGAGAGCTCGGGACCGGCGCGGGCGGGCTTCGCCCAGTGGGCGAGCGCGCCCGAGCCCGGACTGGCCGAGTCGCGGTCCGGCCTCGTGGACTCTCATCGGCTTCCGGCGGGGCGCCCTTCACCCTGGCGGCATACCCCGTGGAGGAGGCGTCCGAGCCGGGATCACCTGGCGGCGCGCACCCTCGCTGCACGCCGACCCACGCGGCCGACGCCCTCGCTGACCCTGGTACGCCCGCGACGGCCCTTCATCGCCACGCAGGTGCGCGCCGACCAGCGCCGTCCAGCTCTTCGACTCCACGGGCCGGTTCGCGCTCTCGCCGGCGGACTACCGCGCCCGCGTCGCGCCCGCCACTCATCGCTGGCGCTGGACATCGCCGGCCAGGCGGTCTCGCCCACTGTCGGCGGGCGCGTCCCGCCGCTGCACTTCGGCACGGGCGCGGCCCGGATCCTGAGGGACATGCGTCCGCGGGCTGACGGCAGCTGCGCCGTCGATCGATGACCGCACGGATCTGGCGGGCCATCGACGAGCTGCGCGCCGACGACGGCAGCGGCGCGATGCTCAGGCACCAGCATCCGCACCGGCACCGGCACCGGTCGCCCGTCGTCGTCCAGGGCAATCTCGACCCGGCCCTCCTGGCCGCCCCTGGGAGGTCCTGGCGCCGGCCGTGGATGCCTGCCTGAGGCGGAAGCGCCGCGGACGGACATATCGTCAACCTCGGTCATGGCGTGCCGCCGGGCACTGGACCCGGATGATGCTCACCCGCATCGTGGCCTGCGCACTGGCTCGGAGGAGTGGGAGCGCACCGCACTCGCCGGCTGGGACGGCGCGGCGCACTCCTGAACCGGCGATGGCCGGCCGGATTTCCGGGACCTCCGGATTTCGGACTCTCGCGACTCCGCAGCCATCGCCAGAGACGTCGGCGGGATCAGGACGAAGCCATCATCTCCCTGCTGCGACGATGGATGCACATGGCGATGCTGATGCCGCCGACGACGATCAGGGCTGCGGCCAGGGCCGCGTCAGGGGCGCTGATGCCCGTGCGCGCAAGCATGGCGGACCCGCTGGCAGCACTGCTCGAGGAGGGCACCGCACGACCACCGGAGACGACGGCGATCCCGGGTCTGCGGAATCGCCCAGCGCGCCGGAGGCATCATCGGGCGCAGTATCAGCCGCTCCGTCGGGCATGACGGGCGCAGCAACGATCAGGGCGGAGGCGTCCGGACCAGTGCGATCGGCGGCGGGCGCGGCACTGGGCGAACTGGCGGCGGGATCAGAAGGATCAGCGGAATCGGCGGAATCGGCGGAATCGGCGGAATCATCCGTGGCGCGGAGGCGCCGTCGGCGACCTCGCTGACCCCAGCGCTCATCCTCGTCCGGGAAGCCTGGGAGGAGTCGCACCGTCCCCGACGCCGTCGGCGTCCTCATCCGTCTGCCCCCAGTTGTGGATGTCAGGGCAATTGTCCACGATTCCTCGGGGTCTGATCACCGTCATCGGTGACCATGATCGGGGAGGTCGCCATCGCGCTGATCCCGTCGGACTGAGTCGCACCCCGACAACGCCCTCGAACTCCGTCGGGGAAGGCATGCTCGACCGTGGGCGCGGTGGTGGTCTGGTCAGGCGCCGTCGCCGTCGAAGTCCCACTCTGTAGGAGACGATCTGGCCGCTCGCGGCGTATGAGAGCCGAAGCGTCGATGGTCAGCGAATCGCCGGCCTGGATGACGTAGTCCCCCTGGATCCAGGCGAAGGGCTTGAGGTCTCCGCCGCACGGCGCCGTCGATCAGCCCGCCAGATCATACAGAGCTCGAGTCTCCACGCTCCCGCCACTGGCAGAGGCCAGGGGCTCAAGAGACTGAGGCGCCGGAGGCGTCAGGCGAGCCGGACGAGGCCCGCAGTGCCTCTGCCAGCCTGGTCCCGCGGTCCCGCCGGCTCCTTCGGTGCCGGCGCCGATGGCGTAGATGCTGACCGAGTCCGCCTCGTAGGCGGCCCGCCACCAGGCGGTGGTGTAACCGGTGACGGCTCAGTCATCGGCCAGCGTCCCTCGACGACGATCACCTCTCCTGGCCTCGGACCTCCAGTTCAGGGCCTCACCGCCCGCATGACGCCGGAGTAGGGCGGGGCACTCGAATCGCCGACGGCACCGGCATGATCGGCGTCGCCGCCCCTCGAGGGCAGGGAGTCAGCCCGCTCTCGATGGCGGCCGGGTCGGCGGTGAGTCCACATCGGTGCGCGCCGATTCACCATCGGAATCGTCGGGGGAACGACCCCCGTACGAGACCAGCGCGAAGCGGTAGGAGGATGAGGATGCCGCGGCCTTATCCGCGATCGAGCGCAGCATACTGCGCGCGCACGGCGGCCGTCGTCGGCCATGGAGTCCGCGGCATTCACCGCGAAGACCAGGTCGAGACCCGCATTCGCGGGTGCGACCGGCTCGGCATTACCGGGCACGCCGATCTTCTCCTCGATCGGCTCGGCGATCTGCTCGTGACCGATCTTGTTGGGATGGTAGAACATATTGGGATCGAGGCTGAAACGCGACGTCGTTCTGCCGTCATTTCCCCGGACGCCCTCGGTCTCCATGAATTCGTTGATCCATCGGTAATCGTTCCTTCTAGCGGCCGAGGGATCGGGCTCGTGCCCGGAGAAAGCGGTCGCGCGTGGAATCGATGTAGGTGACCTTCAGGGTGCTGGAATGCACCGTATTCCACTCATCGACCAGTGCCGACTGAGTCTCCTTCGCCTTATCGCTCAGGCTCCGCACCCCAGTCCCGGCATCATATGAGCCGCTCGCATCGGCGAGAGATACTCCTTGTCCATCGACAGATACGGGTAGCCCACCAGCACCACCTGCGCGCCGTCGGGCAGCTTCGCGTCGATCGCTCTCCAGGATGGTCCTGGTCTGCGTTCTCACGCTCGGCACGGCCGTACCGCCCTCGACGGCCTCGCTTCCATACGACTATCCGCATTCTCGACGACCTCCCGGCAAACCCGAGGCGCCCGAATCGAGCGAGAAGCAGCGTTTGACGATATCCCCGAAGCGCACGTCATTGCCGCCGATCAGTCGCATCACCAGATCGGTGTCAACGGACATCTTGCCGATCTGCCCGTTCATGACGTCACTCGTCGTACTGCCACTGTGGGCAAGATTCGTCGTCGTGCGCGCACCGCGCGCATTGAGCCAGTCCACGTAGTGGTGCGCCCAATTGCTGCGGCTGCGGTACGCCTTTCCCCCGAATCGCTCCGGATCCTCGCGCCGCTCATAGTCACCGGCACCATTGCCCGCCGAATAGGAATCACCGAGCAGAGTGATGTTCAGCGTCACGTTCTGCTCATCCTCCACGCCATTGTTCACGGCGTCCTGCGCGCATCCTCGTACAGCCGCCTCGACCGGCGCCGCGATTGACAGCGGCCCCAGGAGCGCGAGAAGCAATAGGACTGGGGTCAGCGCAGGAATCCGTGCGAAACCGCGGGTACAAGAGCACGAGATCGTTCTATCAGGTTCATCAGGGGATCTTTCGTAGGGAAGGTCGGAGGAGAAGAGCGATGAGTTAACAGCGCGGCTTTCGTGGCGGCCCGATAGAAGAGCTCCACCTGGACAATGGTGGAGAGCGGATCCGTCGGAGGGGCCTGCAGGGTACCGGGTGATCGACAGTCCCATCGCCGCCCCTTTCAGGGGGCCGGGGCGGGCCGCCGATCCACATCGAGGGAACGAAGGATCGGGATCGGCGGCCCATCCCTGCTCCTGCGCATAGCAGACCAGTCGGCCCATGAGATCCTCCGAGGTGGAGCCGTCCTCCTGGAAGCGGCGGGTCAGACGCATCCGTGACAAGGGGCTCGATCGAGAACCAGCTGCTCGGCTCGGTCTCCTCGACCCCGAATGCCCGCAGCCCCCAGCAGCGTGGTCGAGGACATCGGATCGGCCCCGAGTGCCCGCAGCTTGACCCTGTCCCTGGTGAAGTACCCCGCGGGTCCGCAGGCCAGCAGTACAGGCCCCCGCCGGCACAACCACGCCTCGGCCAGCCATCCCAGCATGCACCGGCGCGACAGTCGCCCTCGCGCCGATGGCGCCAAAGGCGTCGATAGTACTGGCGGTGTCGACGAGGCCGACGATCTTGCTGGCCCGACGTGCCCGCTGGCTCCGACACCTCTGCTGGACGCTGCGTCTGCGCGTCGGCTGAGTCCGCCGAGTCAGCTGTGCCTGCCGATGCGGCGGGTAGGGCCTCAGGCGCGCCGTCGGACAACGACACGGGGGCCACGGGACGCGGCATTATCAGGAGCCAGGGAACCCACAACTGAAAGCTAACGAATCAGCCGCATGACGTCAACGCTCGCGCCAGCGCCATTCAACAGATCACCTGAACAGGTTTCTTCTACAACTTTTCACACTGAAGAGGCGCACAGCGCCTCCCCGGTCTCCCATAATTGTTTCCCGCAATCGTCCCTGGCCTCATTCTCCGCCTGTTCCATCGACAGGACTGCACAGAACAATGACGACTCTCGACGGCGCCGGAGCGCACGGCTCGTCGAGATCGGTCCGCTTCCGCACCGAGATCGGTCTGACGCGTCCTGAGCCATCCGACCGCTCGGACGCCGGAACCCGTCGAGCACTGACGCCC
>BNJT01001351.1_pt1 | contig 109495 bp, 156 predicted proteins | sample 8540491 | NCBI WGS metagenome assembly BNJT01 (sample SAMD00202455, study PRJDB9452) | human saliva metagenome | host: Homo sapiens
GGAGGTGAATAGGGCGGATGAGCAATTTTTAGAGAAATTACCTCTACTTGTTTTATCGAAACTCGTTTTGCTTGTTTTCAAGTGCGCAGCCTCGTGGTGGGACGACCTTTGCCGTTCTTGAACAAGTTGAGGGCTTTTCAGGGCAGAGCTTCTGCAAAACCGAGGATCGCTAAAAAGCAAACCTGACAGTTCGCTGCCCTCTCTAGCCCTCTCCCAGGAGGGAGAGTTAGAATACCGAAACCCAACCCATGTTTGGGATTTGATGATTGTCCCTTCTCCCCGCGGAGGGGTTGAGTACCGAACCCAACCATGTTTGGGATTTCCAGCTAATTTTGTCCCTTCTCCCGCAGGAGGGGGATTGAGATATGCTGAACCCAACCATTTTGGGGTTTCCGGCCAATTTATTCCTCTCCCGCGGGAGAGGGTTAGAGAAGGGCAGTGAAAGCCCTGGCTTACATTCAGGTTTCATGATCTTCTGAAAGGTCATCTGAAAACAAAGCGGCGGAGTTTCGCCAACACGGAACGCTAAAACCTTTTCAAAAAGGAAAATACGATGAAATTCAATCAATCCATTTTATTGTGTATTGCTGCAGTCTTGGCGCTTGCAGGCTGTAAAACACAGAAGTTCCGTTAAACAGTCAAGTTGGATTGCCTGGAAACATTTTACGCAGGATGCGGCGGCGAAGGGCAATGCGGACATCGGGGCGTGGTGGCGGCGATGAACGATCCGGTGTTAAGCGGTTAATCGCGCAGGGTTTGGCGCAGGGGCATGATGTGAAAATCGCCGTCAGCCGTCTGAACGAAGCCCGTGCCGTGGCGGGGGGCGGCGCGTGCCGATTTGGGGCCGACCGTCGGACTGAGCGGCAAGGTGCGAATTACAGCAAAATGGATAACCCGCTCGACAGCAATGCGGGGCGTTGCTCGCGTTATCCGCAGGCCTTCGCAAACCGGGCGATACCATCGAGTCCACAGGCACCAGCATGTACGGCGGACTGACCGCTTCGTGAGAACCGGATATTTTCGGCAAGAAACGCAGTGATGCCGATGCCGCTCGTTATGCCGCACTCGGGCAGCGAGCTGGCGTATGGCGCGCAAAATGCTGGTGGCGGGCGATATTGCCGACAATTATTTTAAGGCGCGTGCGGCGCAAGGCCGTCTGAAAAACCGCCGATCGAAACCGTTGCCACCTTGCGGCGAATGGTGCGCTATATCGAAAGGTCGGTTTAAGGCGGGACATGTCAGCGGCTGTGAAGTGAACGAGGCGAAAGTGCAACTGACCGCAGCGGAAGCTAAACGCGCCACGATAGGGGCGGAACACGCCGCTCATGTGCGCAGTATCGCCGTGTTGACCGGCAACGTGCCGCAGACGTTTACGCTGCCCGAATCGCCTGCCGACGCGCTGGCGCGCGCACCCCTCCGCGCCGGGCGGGCAGACGCCGCAAGGCTGCTGGAACGCCGACCCGACCTGCGCGCGCAGGCGGCGCAAGTCAATGCCTACGCCGCCAAATTCGCCAGTGCCAAAAGCCGACGGTTGCCGCGCTTCACCATCAGCTTTATGGGGCAGGGTGCATCGGTGGATGACGGCGACCGTTCGCCGGACCGGCTGGGCAAGTTTGTTGTCGGTGGGCATACGACGCCGCTGTTCACCAATGGCCGCATCAGTGCCAATATCGAGCCGCCGACGCGCGCCTTCAGACGGCATTGCTGGAATACGACAAACGGCTCTGACCGCGCTGGGCGAAGTTGACAGCGCGTATCAAGGCGTGGAATCGCTAAGCCGTCAAACCGAGTTGCTGCAAACCGCCCATAATCAGGCGGCACGCCTACGCTGCCGATACGGAAAAATGTTCCGTAACGGCTACAAAACGCTGGATGTTGCCCTCATGCCCATATCGCCGAAGGCCAAATGCAGGAAAACCTGATTGCGGCGCGGCTTGCAAGGGCGCAGATGCTGGTGTCGCTGTATAAGGCATTGGGCGGCGGTTGAGTCGTGAAATAGAAAAGATGGACGAGGCCGTCTGAAAATATGTTTTCAGACGGCCTCCTCAGACTTTTGCATAATGACGACAGATTTTGCGTTTACGAAATTTAACCATATTGTGTGATTATTAAATGCGAAGAAGATTTTTCAAGCGCATATTTTTCAGACGGCATGTATAAATCCGGAATCGCTTGATTTCATAAGCGGATAGTCGAAACCGAATTTTCTCGCCCGATTTCCCCTTTTCGCCGCAAACGGTGTAAAGGCCGAATTAATGAAAAGCCGCCTTTCCGTCGCTGTCAATGGGGTGGAGCGTAAAAATGCGGCAGGCCGTCTGAAAAGCAGACGGCGGTTTTTCGTGAAAGTCAAGACTGGAAAGCGGAATAAAAATACTTTATATTGTGGCCCAGAAGTTTTCTACCTACCGTATCTTGTGTTTTATAACTGGAAGGAACCGAAGATGAATGCACCGACTGGATTTGAAAGTGTCCCAAAGCGCGACGACGTTTGGAAAAATCTCGACTTAGACAAAATCCACCGCGTTGTTACTTGGGCGGCGGAAGGCTTGAAAACGTTTCCGTATCGCAGGTCGAGCTCAAATCGCACATCCAGGTTTTACAACGGTATCCGCACCGACGACATCCACGAAACCATCATCAAGCGGCTGCCGACCTGATTTCGCAGGATACGCCCGATTATCAATATCTCGCCCGCGTCTGGCGATTTTTCCACCTGCGCAAAAATCGCTTACGGCGAGTTCGAACCGCCGCATCTCTTTGACCACGTTAAAAAGCGCACCGATGCGGGCAAATACGACCGCCACATCATCGAAGATTACAGCCCGCGAAGAGTTTGACGAGCTGAACGCCTATATCGACCACAGCCGCGACACGACCTTCTCCTACGCCGCCGTGGAAGCAGCTCGAGGCAAACATCTATGCAGAACACGCGTGACCCGATGATATGGCGAAACGCCGCAGTTCTTATAGGCACTTTTGGTGGCGATGTGTCTTCAGCAAATACCCGAAAAGAGACGCGCTTTGGATTACGTCAAACGTTTTTACGATGCCGTTTCTACGTTTAAAAGTATCGTTGCCGACTCGATTATGAGCGGCGTGCGTACGCCTACACGCCAATTCTCGTTGTGTAGCATTGAATGCGACGACAGTCTGATTCCATCAATGCCACCACCAGCGGTTGAACGTTTCAACGCGGGCATTGGCATCAACGCTGGTCGTATCCGCGGTTTGGGCAGCGAAAACTCGCGGCGGCGAAGCGCAACACACCGGCTGCATTCCGTTTTTAAAATGTTCCAAGCGGCGGTTAAATCCTGCTCGCAGCGCGGCGGCGGCGGCGCGGCAACCTTGTTCTACCCTTGTGGCACATCGAAGCCGAAAGCCTGTTGGTGGTTGAAAAACAACCGCGGCGTGGAAGACAACCGCATCCGCCAGCTTGATTATGGCGTAAATCAACCGCCCGCTCTATACTCGTTTGATTAAAAGGCGAAACATCACGCTGTTCTCACTAATGAAGTCGGCCTGTACGACGCATTCTTTGCCGACCAAGACAATTCGAGCTGTCTTTACACGAAATACGAGCAAGACCCGAATATCCGCAAACGTACCTTGTCGGCTACCGATTTGTTCTCCACGCTGATGCAGGAACGCGCCGGAACAGGACGCATCTACATCCAAAACGTTGACCATTGCAACACGCACAGCCTGTTTGATCGGGCGTGTCGCGCCCGTGCACCAGTCCAACCGTATGCGGAAATCGCCTGCTGACCAAAACCGCTGGACAACATCAACGACCCGAACGGCGAAATCGCCCTGTGTACCCCTGTCTGCCTTCAACTTGGGCGCATTAAACAGCTTGGACGAGCTGGAAGGTCTTGCTGATTTGACCGTGCGTGCACTTGATGCCTTGCTGGATTATCAAGACTATCCGGTCGAAGCCGCCCGCACCGCGACCACGAACCGCCCGCACGCTCGGTATCGGCGTCATCAACTACGCCTACTATCTGGCAGAAAAACGGCGTCCGTTACAGCGACGATCCGCGCTCGGCCCGGACCCACCGCACCTGCCATGCAGTATTACCTGCTCAAAGCATCGGTGAACCTTGCCAAAGAATACGCGCATGTCCGCTGTTCAACCAAAACCGTTTATTCGCAAGGCAAAACTGCCTATCGACACGTACAAAAAGACTTGATGCGGTGCAGCGAACCGCTGTTGTGCGACTGGGAAAGCCTACGCGCCGACATCGTCAAATACGGCCTGCGCTAACCCAATCTTGACCGCACCTCATGCCGTCTGAAACCAGTTCGCAAATCGCCAACGCCACCAACGGAATCGAGCGCCACGCGATTGGTAACGGTTAAAAGCATCGAAAATGACGGCATCCCTGAAAACAAGTCGTACCAGAGTTTGAAACCCTGAAAGACGCCTATGAAACCTTGTGGCAGCTTCCGGGCAACGAAGGTTACCTGAAACTTGTCGGCGTGATGCAAAAATTCGTCGATCAGGCAATTTCCGCCAACACCGCCTACGACCTGGCAAATTGAAGGCAACAAAGTTTCATGAAACAAAATGCTCAAAGACTTGCTGACTGCTTACAAATACGGCGTTTAAAAACCCTGTACATCATAACAGCCCGCGACGGCGCGGACGATACGCAGACCGATATTCAGGATGACGGCTGTGTAGGGTGGAGCGTGCAAAGATTTAAGCTAAAGGAAAGATTTCAGACGGCCTTTGAAATTGAGAGAAGTTGCTTAAAATGAAAATGTAATTATTTTTAATAATTTAAAAAGAGAGAAAAATGTCGAAGCCAAAGATTAGTTCAAAATAAACTAGGTGAGTATTTAGATGCTACGCCATCTCGCCGTAGAAGAATAATTCAAAGACCAACAAAATCCAGAGCCACTTTATTACCACTCGTTATCAAGATGCAAGAGAGGGTATCATTAATTTTTATTGTTGTTGAATGTGATGACGCGAAAATTATTAGAATCTGCACAGGAGTTAAGAGAAAATCACTCACCCCACTCCTTTTGTTCAGCAAGATAAGAGAGCCTCGGCAGAAGCAATGAGCAATTCTTAGATATTGCAGATAATATTGATATAGATGGATTAAGAGTTGAGAGAATAGACAAAAACACAATCATCCATTATGGAGTAGCAGGAGTAGATGTTTCTATTCGTCCCGATGCTATCTAAAAGATGAAGAAACAGGTCAAATAAAGGGGGCGATTAAACTTCATTTTTCTCAAAACACATCCCTTGAATGAAAAGTCAGCAGGCTATGTTGCAACTACGCTGAAAGTATATTTTAGAAAATGGAAATAAAGGAATCAACTATTGATCCCAAAAATGCTATTTAATTGATATTCCTACTGCTAAAAGCTACAACTGCTTCCAAAGCTCATAAGAAAAAGATGAATGATGTCGAAGCTGCTTGTGAAGAAATTGATGCTAGATGGAAAGAAGAAGGCATAAATATTGGAAGTTATCTTTTAAAATGAATGTAAGTTCAATTTATTTTTAGATAATGTTACTTTGTTTTAAAGAGAATCCTACCATGTCCTGCGAACACCTAGTCAGTGTCATACAGCACCTTTCCAAAACCAAAAACGAGCGCTGAAAGAGCCGATGTTTTTCGGTCAGCCGGTGAATGTTGCCCGCTGACGACCAGCAGAAATACGAAGTATTTGAAAAACTGATTGAAAAACAACTGTCGTTTTTCTGGCGGCCGAAGAAATCGACGTGTCGCGCGACCGTATCGACTACGCCAATCTGCCCGAACACGAAAAACACATTTTTCATCAGTAATCTGAAATACAAACCTTGCTCGATTCCATTCAAGGTCGCAGTCCGAACGTTGCTTTGCTGCCTTTGGTGTCGATTCCCGAGTTGGAAACTTGGATTGAAACGTGGGATCAGCGAAACCATCCACTCGCGCAGCTACACCCATATTATCCGCAATATCGTCAACGACCCGTCAGTCGTGTTCGACGACATCGCAGAACGAATACATCATCGCCCGCGCCGAAGGACATCGCCTGCTATTACGATGATTTAATCGAATACACCCCGAGTATTACAACCTGTTGGGCGAAGGACGCACAATGTCGGCGGCAAGCTCGTTAACGTGTCTTTGCGCGAGTTGAGAAAAACTCTATCTCTGCCTGATGTGCGTCAATGTGTTGGAAGCCATCCGTTTCTACGTCTCATTCGCCTGCTCGTTCCGCCTTTGCCGAGCGCGAGCTGATGGAAAGGCAACGCCAAAATCATCAAACTGATTGCCCGCGACGAAGCCCTGCACCTGACCAGCACGCAGCATATGCTCAACTTGATGCGCGCCGGTTCAGACGATCCTGAAATGGCGGAAATCGCCGTCGAATTGCAGGACGAATGTTTCAAACTCTTCAAAAAGCGGCGGAGCAGGAAAAAGAATGGGCTGCCTATCTGTTTTAAAGACGGTTCGATGATTGGTCTGAACAAGGAAATTCTGGCGCAATACGTCGAATACATCACCAACCTGCGTATGCAGGCGGTCGGTCTGCCTGCCGGATTTGAAGGCGCTACCCAAAACCCGATTCCATGGATTAACGCGTGGCTGTCGTCCGACAACGTACAGGTCGCGCCGCAGGAAGTAGAAATTTCTTCTTACTTAATCGGTCAGATTGATTCGGAAGTCAGCGCGGACGATTTGGGCGATTTCGAACTGTAATCGGGCTTAGCGGCTTTTCTGTAGTTTCATGGTCTTTGAGGCCGTCTGAAAACTTTCAGACGGCCTTTCGTCCCCAAAATAACGATATGATACTTATCAGCACACGACAAAACTTTCGAACCCAAGAGGAGAAACCTTATTGGAGGGCTTGGAGCGCACCGGCCACGAGGTCGAATACCAGTGCCGCAGCGGCTATTGCGGTTCCTGCCGCGTCAAAATATTGGACGGCAGGGTGTCCTACGACGATTTCCCGCTGGCGTTTGTCGCGCCCGGAGAGATTCTGCCGTGTTGCTGTCGGGTTCCGAGGGACATTAAGGTCGATTGCCGCGGGCGGGTAAGCGAACCGGATTTGTTCGATGTCGAGCTTGTTTGATGAACAGGATTGAAGTTGCTGTTCCAAATGGTTTCAAATATCGTGAGGCCGTCTGAAAAACCTCGCAACAGGTTTTTCAGACGGCCCTTATAGCTGATTCACTTAATTTAATTCCCGATACAACACACCTACGTCAATCGCCATTCCCGCGCAGGCGGGAATCCAGAGCGTGGAATTGAAGAAACTGTTTTTCCCTCGATAGGTCTCTGTACAGATAGGTTTGAGATTCCCGCCTGCGCGGGAATGACGAGGTTAATAAACAAGTTGTGTCGAAGTAAGTGGTTTAACCATATTTGATTTTATTTGTCCACGGCAATTTTGTTCGGCTGTATGTTTTCGTATTGCGTCGATTCGTCGCCGTAATACAATACGCCCAGCTTGATGGGGATGCGGCCTTGCGATTTGCGGTGGGCATTGGAGTCGCGCAGGGAGTAGGCGCAACCGCAGTATTCTTGTTGGTAGAAATGTTCGCGTTTGCTGATTTCAATCATGCGCGCGCCGCCGCCGCCTTTGCGCCAGTTGAAATCCCACACGACGTCGTCGTAGGTGTGCGGCGCGGTGGCCGCAGTCGTTGATTTGTGCCATGTTTTTCCAGCGGAAATGCCCAGCGAGCTGGTGAAGACGGGAAGCCGTTTTTCGTGGGCGTATTGGGCGGCTTTTTCGAAACGCATGTCGAAACACATGGTGCAGCGGATGCCGCGTTCGGGTTCGAATTCCATGCCTTTGGCTTTGGCGAACCATTCTTTGCGGTCGTTTTCGTAGTCGTCGTCTTTGTCGATGAAGGGAATGCCGAATTTATCCGCAAAGCGCATGTTTTCTTCTTTACGCAACATATATTCTTTGAGCGGGTGGATGTTGGGTTGTAGAAGTAGATGGTGTAGTCGATGCCGCTGGCGAGCATGACTTCCATGACTTCGCCGCTGCACGGGCGCAGCAGGAATGCAGCAGGACTTTTTATGGCCGCCGGGTGGGACGAGGACGGGGCGGTCGATGGGGGTAACTTGCGGGGTATCGTGTTGGTTCATGGTGTTAGATATCTTTCAGACGGCCTTGGAGCAGGCTGAAGGCCGTCTGAAAAGAGTATTGGATAAATGCTTATTTTAACAGAAATCGGGCGGATCGGCCGCCATGCCGCCCGAAGGAATGTTTCCAGACGGCATGGTTAGGGTCGCGATACTTTAAGCATATGGACAAGCCTTGCCGACTGGTCTATCGTTCGATGCGCATTATGCATTCCGTCTGTCGTTTCCGGTGCGGCAGTGCCGCCGGCCGAGGGTTGTCGGCAGACTTTTTATATTGACTACATCTGAAGAGGCTGAGAAACATGACTGTCCGTATCGAACACGATTTGCTGGGCGACCGCGAAATTCCCGCGAGGCGTATTGGGGTATCCATACTTTTGCGCGCGGTGGAAAACTTTAAAATTCCAATCAAAAATTTCCGACGTGCCGCAGTTTGTCCGCAGCATGGTGATGGTGAAAAAGCGACCGCGCAGGTAAACGGCGAGCTGGGCGCGGTGAAGCCTGAAAATCGCCGCCGCCATCGAAAAGGCTTGCGATGAAGTGTTGCTCAAAGGCCGCTGTATCGACCAATTCCCGTCCGACGTATCAGGGCGGCGCGGGGACTTCGGTCAACATGAATACTAATGAAGTCATCGCCAATCTTGCTTTGGAAATATTGGGTTTACGAAAAAAAGGCCGCTACGACATCGTTAACCCGATGAGACCATGTGAACGCCAGCCAGTCCACCAACGACGCGTATCCGACCGGCTTCCGTTTGGCAGTGTATGACAGCGTCGGCGGACTGCTGGAAAAACTGGCGTTGCTGAAAGACGCGTTTGCCGCCAAAGCCGATGAGTTTAAAGATGTGTGAAAATGGGTCGTACCCAGCTTCAAGACGCCGTACCGATGACGGCGGGGCAGGAGTTTCAGTCTTTCCAAGTGCTGCTGGAAGAAGAGTTTTGAATCTGAACCGCACGCGCGCCTTGTTGTTGGAAGTCAACTTGGGCGCAACCGCCATCGGTACGGGTGTGAACACGCCCAAAAGGCTACGCGGCTTTAGCAGTGATTGTCCGGGAGTCAGCGGCTTGGATTGCAAACTGACCGAAAACCTGATTGAAGCGACTTCCGACTGCGGCGCGTATGTGATGGTACACGGCGCATTGAAGACGCACGGCGGTCAAAATTATCGAAAAATCTGTAACGACTTGCGCCTCTTGTCGTCCGGCCCGCGCCGGTTTTGAAAGGTAACCATGCCGGAAATGCGGGCGGGCTCGTCGATTATGCCCGCCAAAGTCAATCCCGTGATTCCCCGGAAGTGGTGAATCAAGTCTGCTTTCAAAGTCATCGGCAACGACACCACCATCACCTTCGCCGCCGAAGCGGGGGCAGTCGCAATTAAACGTGATGGAGCCGGTCATCGCGCAATGTATGTTTGAAACCATCTCCCTCTTGGGCAACGCTGCGGTAAACCTCGCCGAGAAATGCGTCAAAGGCATTGCACCGTCAACCGCGAAATCTGCGAACGCTATGTGTTTAACTCCATCGGCTTGGTCACTTCACCTGAACCCGTATGCATCGGGCATGGCAGCGGCGATTTGGTCGGCAAAATCTGCGCCCAAACCGGCAAAGGCGTGCGCGAAGTCGTACTCGAACGCGGCCTGTTGAGCGAAGCGGAACTCGACCGCATCCTGTCGCCGGAGAATCTGGCAAATCCGCATCAGGGCACCTGATTCGGCTTTGAGAATAGCGAAAAGGCCGTCTGAAACAACGTTTTCAGACGGCCTTTTTCGGTTTATCCGTTTACTGGCGGTAACTGCGCAGGAAACGTTCCAGCTGTCCATCGCCTCTTCAATCTGGTAAACGTGCGGCAGCGTAACGATGCGGAAGTGGTCGGGCCTGATCCAGTTGAAACCGCTGCCCTGAACCAGCAGCACTTTCTCGCGCACCAGCAGGTCGTAGATGAATTTCAGTGTCGTCGCGGATGCCGTACATTTCGGTATCGATTTTTGGGAACACATACAGCGCGCCCATCGGTTTGACGCAACTGACGCCGGGGATTCGGTTCACCATTTCCCAGCCTTGTTGCGCTGTTCCAGCAGGCGGCCGCCCGGCAGAGATCAGCTCGTTGATGCTCTGGTAGCCGCCCAAGGCCGTCTGAATCGCGTGCCGCATCGGCGTGGTGGCGCACAGGCGCATCGAGGCGAGCATATCCAGTCCTTCGATATAGCCTTTGGCATGTTCTTTCGGGCCGTTGAGCAGCATCCAGCCTTGGCGGAAGCCTGCCACGCGGTAGGCTTTGGAGAGGCCGTTGAAGGTGATGGTCAGCAGGGTCGGGAGCGAGCGCGGCGATGTGGTGGTGTACCGCGCCGTCGTAGAGGATTTTGTCGTAGATTTCGTCGGCGAAGATAATCAGGCCGTGTTTGCGGCGCCAACTCGGCGATTTCGAGCAAGATTTCTGCTGTACACCGCGCCGGTGGGATTGTTGGGATTGATGACGACGATGGCTTTGGTTTTCGTGGAGTTTTTGGCTTCCATATCGGCAAGGTTTGAAACCAGTCGTTTTCTTCGTCGCACAGATAATGGCGCACCGTACCGCCCGCCAGAGTGGCGGCAGCCGTCCACAACGGATAGTCGGGCGCGGGAATCAGGATTTTCGTCGCCGTCGTTCAGGAGTGCCTGCATGGACATGGTAATCAGTTCGGACACGCCGTTGCCGATATAAACGTCGTTTACCGTGATGTCGCGCAGGCCTTTGGTTTTCGTAGTAGGACGATGGCCTTGCGGGCGGAGTAAAGCCCTTTGGAATCGCAGTAGCCTTGCGAGGTTGGTAGGTTGCGGATAACGTCCACCAGGAATTTCATCGGGCGCTTCAAAGCCGAATGGCGCAGGGTTGCCGATGTTGAGCTTGAGGTTTGGTGGCCTTCTTCTTCGAGTTGCAGGGCTTTTTGATGTACGGGGCCGCGGATGTCGTAGCAAACGTGGTCGAGTTTGGAAAGATTTCGGGAATTTTTCCATGGCGTGTGTTCCGTGAAAATTGTCAACAATATTGTAAATGTACATTGTTTGCCGCCGGATGGAAAGGCGCAACAGGGATTATTTTATGTTGATAGCGAGGGCCGTCTGAAAAACAGTTTCAGACGGCCTCATGTGGAACGATCAGCCGAAAGACTCCCGCCAAATTCCCTTTCCGCAGGATTCTGCTCGCAGAAATTGTCCCTGCGCCGTTTGCTGCCGTTCCCGTTCCATCCGTGTCTTCCATTCTGGCATGGAAGGAATCGACAACGATCTTGGTTTTTCAGCCAAAACCTGTTTGGAGAAAAGAGCCGTCCGTATCGTTGAGCAGACCGTGCACCATCGCTTCGAGCTTGTCCACTCTCGACATCGGTTTCGGACGGGTAGGGGCGGTGATCTCAATATTGTTATCTCTGCGGTGGGCATCGGCGGGATGTTTGACGCCGTAAGCCGTATTCATACGGAAGTTTTCAAATCCTCCATATCCAGTTTGCCTTTGACTTTAACCACTCCCGGCCGTGTTTACCTGGAAGTTTGATGCCCGCATCGCGTTCCGACATATTGATGAAATGCTTCAGCATCGTTTTACTTTATCGCCATATTGGTGTGCGTATCGGCACTGAAGACTTTAGCTTGCATATTTGATTGTAGGAACTGCTTGTTATCGGGGTTTGTAACTTTAGAGATAACGTCATTTACCTTATCAACTTCTTCCGTTGAGGACATTATCGTAATCTTGGTTAATTAATCTGATACCGTATTCAGAAGCCAAAGCCTGATTCAGTTTGGGTTTCAGATTTTTGATACACCTGTTTGTCCTCGTCAGACATTTTGTTGAACGGTTTATATAGATGTAACTGCATCTGTTTTATTTCATTATCGGAAATAAAACGGTTGCCTTCGAATCCGTTGCCCTCTCGTGCAATCCGCTCCAACAAATTCCGCCCCTCGTCGTGCCGCCTATATCATACTCTGGATGGGGCCGAAACTGGGGCCGCTGTCTGCTGCATTTGATATTTCGTACGCACCGTATCCGCCTGACAATTCGTTTACCATCATTGCCTGATGGATATAGTATTTCAAACCGTCTTCCGGTTTAAGATGGTCTCCGCCTGTCAAAACGACCCATATCAGCCTCCTAACTATCTATCAGCTTTATAAAGAATTTTCAAAGCGTTTCAACGCTTCAATGGTTTAAATTTGTCGAATCTGCAACATACGGATGCTGGTCCTGCAAGAGGACGAACTTCGTCGTAACGGATGGGTCTGAACACAGCATTTCCGTATAACTTTCCCAATTCTTACGGATAGTCAAAAATATTCTGGATACTCCATTCAATTTAGGGTCTGAATCGATAGGTGCAGCAGATTTTGTATTTCTTATTCAATTGCTTTTCCAACCTCATGCTGAAAAATATCCACACATTCATAGCCTTGTCGTCAATGGCGTTTCATCATGCCGCAAATATCCTTACCGTCCTGTTTTGCCTTGTTACCTTTTGGAACAGCTCAGACGGCCCCGCCGCACCGACACAGGTGGCGGATGTTATTATTGCCAGCAGCGGCAGAATGTAACGGATTTTGTGTTTCGACATATCAGTCTCCTATCAAAACGTTCCAATGCCTTCAAATGATGTTGTGTTTGTTCGATATGACATTATAAAAAACTCTGTCCGCTGGTGATTTTGAAATCAGTCGCTGCCGTCGGATCATCATGAGTTCGTCGATAAGCCTCCCATTGAGCGACGCTTGCAAATACCGTTTGGACAATCCGTGCAGTTTTCGGTCTGGCTGCTGCACGTCGGAACACTCTTCATACTTCTTCTTCAGCTTGTCCTCGAATTTCCCTAAAGCGATACTCACAACATCACCATCAGATTGACAGGCTCTGGACAAATAGCCCTGTTCGTTGCTTTGCATCTTTTCGTTAGTTTTTCAGACGACCCCGCCGCACCGACACAGGCGGCGGATGCCATCACGGCCAGCAGCGGCAGAATGTAACGGGTTTTGTGTTTTTGACATAATGCTCTGCTAAAAAGTTAGTTGTGGTGATTGATAGGGCCGTCTGAAAAGTTTTCAGACGGCCTTCACGTTCAAACCGCTATCAGGCGGGCATTCAATCAATACAGCTTCTTCGCGCTCTTCGCGGGTGGAAAATGTAGATGTTTTTCACCCGCGTGCGGCGAGCATCATTTTGTCGGGTTTCGCGGCCGATACCAAGTCTTGCAGCTCGCCGAACGGTGCGCTCGCAGGCAGGCGGTTGTAGCAGTCTACCCAAACGCGGCCGGTTTCCAGCGCATTGGAAACGCGCAGGCAGCGGTTGATGTCGGTACTCAAACCGCGCCACCCGCCGTATTCGCTGTCGTTGGCCATTTTGATGACTTCTTCTTCGGTTTTGAATTTAATCACGGCAGCAACCGGGCCGAAGATTTCTTCTTGGGCGACGCGGGCGCTGTTGCTGCCGGCTTCAATCAAGGTCGGCTCGACAATTCGCCTTTCGCCCAACCTCGCGTCTGATTTTCTTACCGCCGGTACGATGCGGCAGCCTTCTTGTTCGCCGATTTTGACGTATTTCAAAAATGGTCTCAAGCTGACCGGCGTTGACTTGAGGAACATTTGGGTGTCGTCTTCCCAAGGCAGGCTGACTTTTGATTTTTGAATTCTTCCGCCAAGGCGTTGACGAATTTGTCGTAAAATACCTTCCTGCACGAAGATTCGCGAACCGGCACAGCACACTTGGCCTTGGTTGAACAAAAATACACTACGCGCTCTTCGAGGGCTTTGTCGAACGAGCATGTCGTCAAAGAAGATGTTGGCGGATTTGCCGCCCAGCTCCAAGGTGGCGGGAATCAGCATTGGCGGCGGCGATGCCGATGTGGCGGCCGATTTCGGTCAGGCCGGTGAAAGGCGAGTTTGCAGTTTTCAGGCGCAGCATGTATTCGCCAGATTTAGAACCGCGACCGGTGATGATGTTCAATCACGCCTTTTAGGGCAGCAAGTGGTTGATTTTTGAGCGAACGACAGCAGGCTCAGCGAAGTGCTGGAAGACGGGTGGATAACGATGGTACAACCTGCGGCGAGTGCGGGCGATTTTCAAGCCGCCATCAGGAAGGGAAGTTCCACGGGATAATTCTGACCGACTACGCCGATAGGTTCGCGCAGGACGATAGACAAGTCTTCGGAGTCGTTGGGTGGTAGTGCTTCTTCGCCGCGGATCACGCTGGCAAAAGTGGCGGAAATGGTCGGAAGCCAGCGGGATGTGCGGCGGCACGGGTTTCTCGGATGGGTTGCCGTCGTCCAGCGTTTCACTGCAAGGCGAACAATTCAGTTGTCATCGATCACATCGGCGATTTTGTTGAGTATGGCGGCGCGTTCGGTGGTGGTGGTCTGCACCATTTTTGAATGCTTCCGAGCGGCGGCGACGGCGGCATCGACATCGGCGTCGGTCGCGTCGGTGAATTTCGCCAATACTCGCCGTTGGCGGGATTAGTGCTAATCCAAAAGCGCGCCGGGTTTCGATCCACACGCCGTTAATCAAAAGGCCGTACTTTTATCAAACATATTAACTCTTTTGCCATGATGCTGTCTCCCTTGGTTGTCTTTCTTAGGTTTTGACGTTTCCTCAAAACGTCGTCTGAAAAACAGGATAGTATCTTTCCAGTTCGACACTAAAAATGATAACGCTCGTAAAATTCCCAAATATGTAATTTTCTAAAAGGAAATTTAAGCCGATAAGGCGGACTCGTATAGAAACGAAGCGCGTTTGTTAATATATTTAAACTCAGACGACCTTACATGATATGTGTAAGAATTTTTCAGCGTCTTGGTGGGCATATTCTCAGGCAGGCAAAATGTTATGGTATAACATTTTATTCTTTATCAGATAGGGTGTTGACATGCGAATGAAGGATATTCTCATTTAGAGGGCGTTATCGATTCCGCCTGTCCCACCATTTACGGATTTCTGACGAGTGCCAAGGAGAACACCCATGAAGATGCAAGCAGTTGTTAGCGAATCAAAATGTAGCAGGCGATGTAGAAGTTGTAGAACGCGAAGTGCGCCCGTTGAATACGGCGAGGCGTTGGTTGAAGTCGACATATTGCGGCGTGTGCCATACCGACTTGCATCGTTGCGGCAGGCGACTACGGCGAAAAACCGGGCCGTGTGTTGGGGCACTGAAGGCATCGGCATCGTCAAAGAAGTCGCCCGGTGCGAACGCCCTGAAAGTCGGCGACCGCGTCAGCATCGCATGGTTGTTCCAAAGCTGCGGTTCGTGCGAATACTGTACTACCGGCCGCGAAACCTGTGCCGTTCCGTATTGAACGCGGGCTACACCGCCGACGGCGGCATGGCGACCCACTCAGTATCGTCGATGCGGACTACGCGCCGTCAGTACCCGACGGCCTCGACCCCGCACAAGCCTCCAGCATCACCTGCGCCAGCGTAACCACTTACAAAGGCGTGAAAGTTTCCGGCGTGCGTCCGGGACAATGGATTGCCGTTTACGGCGCGGGCGGTTTGGGCAACTTGCGTCCAATACGCGAAAAAGCGATTCTGGCGCACACGTTGTCGCCATCGACATCAACGATGAAAAACTGGCATTCGCGCTAAAAGAAAGCGGCGCAGATTTAGTCATCAACGCCGCCAAAGAAGACGCTGCCAAAAGTGATTCAAGAAAAACCGGCGGCGCACACGCAGCCGTTGTTACCGCCGTATCCGCCGCCGCGTTCAACTCGCTGTGGACTGCGTCCGCGCAGGCGGTCGCGTCGCTGCCATCGGTCTGCCGCCCGAATCTATGGACCCGTCCATCCCGCGTCTGGTCTTTGGATGGCATCAGCGGTCGGCTCGCTGTCGGTACGCGCAAAGACTTGGAAGAAGCTCTTCCACCCGGCGCAGAAGGCTTGGTGGTACCGAAAGTCCAACTGCGTGCTTTGACGAAGCCCGGCGATTTTCCAAGAAATGCGCGAAGGCAAAATCACCGGCCGCATGGTCATCGACATGAAAAAGAATGCGGCTGCGGTCATCATTAATTTGATGTGGCAGTTGATAAAAGGTCGTCTGAAAACCTTGTTTTGAGGTTTCAGACGACCTTTGTTTGATTTGAACCATCGCGATTGCACAATCAGAGGCAACCTGCGCGGCCGAATGATTTCATGCCGAAAAGGCGCAGGATGGCGATATTCGACGGACGTTGCCGCTTTATAACCAACGGCGGACGCGGCGACAGTACGCTTCGTACTCGGCACCGAATTTCCGCGCCAAAACACGTTCTTCGGCATGATTTGATCGCGCGTCATATAGGCGGCAAAATACCACCACAGCCACGGCAGCGGATGCGCCAAGTGTCCCGCCCATGCCGCCAGCCAGAAGCCCATGCCCGCATACATCGGTTGCGGCTGAAACGGTACAATACCCGTTTGAAACGAAGTGTTCGGTTTGTTCGGGGTGAACGGGCTGACGGTCGTGCGCACACGGCGAAACGCCCACTATCACCCAATACGCCCAACAAAGTCCCCAAACACCATCAAAACAACCGACAGCAATATAGAGCGCGGCAGTATGCCTGCCAGCACGGATACTTGCGCAGAGGCATACATCAGCAGTGCGCAGATAAAACATATCGCCGGCGGAGGGATTTTTCGGTTTCTAAATTCATATTATTGCTATAAACAGATACTGTGACGTTTTCAGACGACCCTGCCGTCATTCCCAAGTCTCAACCAATTAAAACGACTCTATCCGCACGCAGATAACGCCATTTGCCGCGGCAGTTTGCCCAGTTTGACTTTACCCATCCGAATCCGCTTCAGCCTGACGACGCGCAAACCGACGAGTTCGCACATACGGCGGATTTGCTGCTTTTTGCCTTGTTTCAACACGAAACGCAGCTGGTCTTCGTTTTGCCATTCTATTTAGCGGGGCGCAGTTTCGCCGTCCAAACTCAATCCGTGGTTGAGCAAGGCAAGTCCTTTTCATCCAATTTGCCGCGCACGCGTACCAGATATTCTTTTTCGCTGCCGCTGTCGCCGATAAGCTGCTTTGGCGATGCGCGCCGTCCTGCGTCAACACCAGCAACCCGATCGGAATCGATGTCCAGCTGACCGGCGGGCGCTGCCGAATTTGTGTTTTTCGCTGAACGGAATGCGGCTGTCGTCGCCTTTCAACGGTTGTCGGCGGTAATCAGCTCGGCGGCGGATTTTGTAGCCTCCGCCTGCGCGCTGACGTAGCCGACAGGCTTGTTGAGCAGGATGGTAACGCGCTCCGCCTGGTCGTGCGCTTGCCGGTTGAGGTCGATGCGGTCGCGTTCGGTTACTTTCGACCGAGCACGGCGGTTTGCCCGCTGACTTTGACCCAACCTTGCTCGATGTAGTTGTCTGCCTGCGCGCGAGCATAGTTTAATTGCGCCATACGCTTGGAAAGGCGCATGGTTTCGTTTGAATCGTGTTCCATAATGGGTTCGCTTGGTGTGGATGAGGTGATTATAGCATTCCTTTGCCGGTGGTCGGAGGTCGTCCCGAAATATCCGCCGACACGGTTTCAGACGGCCTCGGCGGGTTTCATGGTTTGGGTTTCTGCGAACCGAGATAAAATTGCCGCCAGAGCAGGCTGCGCCGCCCCACTGCAGCCCGTTAATCGGTTTGCGGAGTAGGGAAATAGTCGATTAGCAGTGCGGCGACAGGTCCCGAAAAGCAGCAGCAGGCCGGTCAGCGAGAGCGACAGCATCGGAATCGAATAGGCAATCAGCCCCTCATGCGAAACACCGCATCACTGCACTGTAAACTCAGCACCCATCCGATGTCGCGCAGAGTGTCGATAAAGCGCGCCGCCGTCGAAAACAAGGGCGGGGATAATCAGCGAAACCGCCGCCGAAGCTCAGAATCATCATAACGGGAAACAACGGGACCGGTTCGATTTGATGGGTCTTGCGCACGAACACCATCGACAGCGCCAGCATCGCGCCCGAAATAATGCCGCGACGAATCCCCAAAACTGCGTTGCCGTTGTGTCCGAATTCGGGCTGCCAATCAGCGACGCCGACGACGGCCAGCAATAAACTCAGAACTTTGCAACTTGTTTAGGCGTTCTCTTGTAAAAGAAAAATCCGATGGCGGAGAGGAAGAAAATCTGCAAGCTGTTCAGCAGCGTGGAAATGCCCGGCCCGACCGCGTGGATACTTTTTCGTGCCACAACGCCAAATCGAAGGCGAGGAATACTCCGAGAGCAGGGCGTGTAGGCGGCTTTTCCTGTTTTGGGGCAGCTTCGTCCGAAGAAACGCGCTAGAGCCAAAAATAACGGCGATGGCCAAACGCCAGAAAGCGATGGCGTAGGAAACCGACAAGAACGAATTTCTCACAATCAGGCTGCCCAGCCCGAGAAAATAACGCAGCCGACAACCAGCAACGGCGCGCGCGGGAACGGTTGCGGCCGGCATGGTGTTTCCTATGGTGTTTTTCCTGATAAGGGTTGATTCGCTATAAAAATACGGGGATGTAAAACAAAGGGCCGTCTGAAAATGTTATTTGATATTTTATTAGAGCAGCCTTCTGTTATTAATTGAAAATATAGTTTTGCAGAATTATATTTTGTTTAGCATAAAAATGAATTGTTAAGAAAATTATGTCAACAATTCATTGAATTGTGATAGGTTAAAGTCACTGTTATAATATTTATATTTATATTTAATTTTAAATTAAACTTTTTATTAATGAATATTGTCTACTAGGTGCAGATGAAAACTATACTGCGATTTTCCTAACCCTTTTGTGGAAAGGATTAATCATGAAGTTAAACAAAGTTTATACGACACTGTTTGTAAGTTTGGCAGTTATGGCAGTGGCCCAGCGCTGATGCGATTGGAGATGTGTGGCCAATGTCATAGCATGTCAGTCTCAGTCAAAGTGTAAATACAGATGTAACAGTTGCGCTCGTTTACTAACGGTAGTGATGTGAATGCAAAGCAGCAAAGCCAGCGGTTCGGGATCAGCAGCTATGGCTGGTGGTGTTAAGCTGCTACCGGAGGCGGTGGTAACGGGATTGGTAACATACCAGCAACCGTAGGTGTGTTTGATCGTTCGAAAGTGAAAGCCATAGGCTGAAGCGCCTCGATGGTGCTGCTGAGGCTTACGGCAGGTGGTGCAGTTTCATGCTAGTAAAGATAACAGTTATTCGGACTTCCATCTCGGATCAGGGTTTGGAGATGGAAGTCTTTGTTGGCAACATCATTATTTTGGTGCTTCAGTGTTTACTTTGCTTTAATCGGAAAGATGATCTCAGCGAAGAATATATTGTTTGCTAATGTATTTGGATTATGTTGTTTGGGATTGATGCGTGGTATCTGATGCTCGTCTAATTCTTTACGTGATATTATTGTTAAACGTAGGCGAAAGATGAGGCTGTAAAAGCCCAGCAAGGTACTCCTGATAATGCACATGTAACCGTGCGGCATATTTAGGTGGCGGCGGGTCAGGTCAATGCCATCGGCAAACTCGCTTCGCGGGCAAGTGGCCCCAAAGCCATGGCGGAGCAGTCGCAGCACTGACCAATACAAGAAAATGCGAAAGGCGTAATCGGCTAACGGCCGATTTTCGGAATGCCAGAATCGATGCGACCGCTACGGCACTGGAGGAAAAGTGCGGGCGTGGTGGAGGAAGGTGCATCGCGCACTCGAGCGAGCAATACTGGAAAACAGACTTCCTCGAATGATGGTTCGATTTATTTGATATGGAGCACCGTCTGTCGAAATTTCCAGTATGTCTGTGCCTGTCATGCCGCCTGCAGTCTGCCTCCCCGCCCTCTTCCACTACATGATAAAGGTCTGATCAGCCAAAAGAGGGTCTGTTGTTGCAGAGGAAGGCAAAACAACGTGGAAGTGATTACAGCAAATCAATATCAACGGTTTGGTGCAAGGGTGACAAGTCATCAATTCAGGCAGCACAACCGACTTGTCAAAGCGCGGACGATAACGACGAAACACGGCAAAACCAGAATCAGCTTTCGCTTATGGCTGATAAAAATCCCGAAATAAGGGAAATCTCATATTGAAAAATACGCGCATCGCGACTGATTGACGGTACACAGGATGCAAACAAAGACGGCTAGTGCAGGCGTTAAGCTGTGGAAAACGCAAGAAGAAAATGGCGAGAGAGACGGCAAAATTCATATGAAAACGTAAGGCTACGTTGAGTCTAGAAACAGTGAAATTAACGCCCGTGCGACGTCTTCGGAGCGGGAGCGTCGCCCGTGCCGGTGTTGTGTGTGTACGGACGAAGATGTGGGATTCGCTGAGTTATAGTTAAAATAAAAAGGCAAGAATAAACGCTGAAGTGCAGATCGTCAAAATGATACAAAAACTCTCCTTCATGAAGGCCATTGCGATTGATTGTTTTGGCCCACGTTTTTCACTTCTTCATGCGCGCCACTTTGATTTGAGTGATGACGTGCAAAAATATGCTTCCGAGTAGCGAGAAAAGTGTTCTGTGATAGTGCAGATTTACGCCATGCCCGGCAGATTGAAAGGAAAACAATATCAGTAGCGGTAAGAAGCTTCGGAAGTGCCTGAGCCGACATGCGTGAAGCGGTGATTTCTTTATGGCGTCCCCAAACAGGCCGCATTACAAAACGGAACGACGGGACGGAGCGCCCGTTCTGCATTTTCGGTCGCTCCGGATGCGTGGATAAGACGGGAAAGTGCGTTTGAAGGCAGTTCGACGGTATTGTCAGACATGTGGTGAGGTGATTCGTTAACGAAACTCAAAACATTTTGATGTCGTTGAAACACTGCTCGCACCGCCAGATAAGTTTTGGCTGTCAAATCTAGGAACAACTTCATCAAACCTACTTTACAACCCGCCAAGCCGTGCGGATTGATACAGGGTTTTCGCGGCCACTATGACGCTGCATATGCCGATAGTGATGTTTCCGTCTCAATTACTATATCAGCGGGCGATAAACCCAATATGACGAAACCAACGTTATCCCCAACAGAAGATGATCACTGCCGATCTTGATGCGTACCAGCTTAGAGGTACGCAGGCGATGACCGTCAGTGCCGAATTTGCGCTTGATTGACCCGGAGCGTACCGGAAACGGGTGGTTAGAGTGGCGGGCACGACGATCTGGCAGGCGTCAATCTGACCAGCCACTTTCTATTCTGTGACGGCCGTGGTACTTTCTTCCGGTTTGATTGGAACGAAGGATGTACGCGCTCGATTATTCGCAGGTGGGATCCGAAAATGGGCGGCCGCTTAGAAGAAATCACAGACGTTGGGTTATAACGTGAATTGGATAAATTCCTGAAACCTTTATCAAGTTTATATAGAAAGACTCGAACCGCTAATACCAAGCGAGTCACTCGAATGTTTGATAAACGCTATTTTAAGAAGATTATTTTGGTTTGCTCGGTATGTTGGCACTCTGCTGCTTTCTGCGATATGAGCAGGTTCGCATCACACCAGACACAGACGCCTGATCCCGCTACGTCGAGACGGTTCAGCCTTTCAACTTCAAAATGTTGGCACCAAAGGTCGTAGTGCCCGCAGACCGGTAGCAGGTAGCGGGAAGCCGCGCCTGTGCGGTGGTCTGACGCGTCTTTTATCGACTCCACCAAGGCACTACTGCTGGAACGTTACGGTCAGCAGAAAATCTGCACGTTGCCTCCCAGCAGCAGGCTTTCGATTCCGTAAGGATTTGGCCTTTTACAGATGAAACTCGCAGAAGTAGCGCGTCTGAAAATGGTTTCAGAGTTGAAGCGTACAATGAATCAACTCATCTGAAATCGAAGTCGTTCGAGTGCGGACTTGTCTAAATTTGAATCGACGGCTCAACAACTGTGGTCGTGCGTGAGCAGCAAAATGCTCAGTTGAAGCAATTGCAGGCCAAACTGAATAAAGTGCCGGTTGTTTCCTGAGCGAGCAAACGGTAGAGCATCGATAAAGAGGCCGTCCGGAAAATCTGCTTCGTGACGTGCCTCTGGTCATTCGGGTGTCGCTTATTTTTCTTCGAACCCCCGCAACTTCTCCAATCCGAATCCGGCCAGGCCGGTGAAGGAGGAGGGCTGGCCTAGCACGCAGCGCGTTTGACGCGTTCAGGCTGGCTAGGAATTTGTGCGCCCGGCGCCGTAGCTGCTTTGCCGTCCATTTATAGGCTTGGCTGGCGCCTTTGCAGGTGCGGTCGATGCAGGGTGGCGCCGTCTTCGGCAGACGATGCGTCAGGATGACGACGCCGCTGTCGGCCCGCTGGATGCGTCGCAGCGCGTCGGGAAGCGGCCACGAGTGGCGCGGATTGGGCTGGATGAAGTCCATCGCGCTGAAGGGTTCGTGTACGCGCACGAGGGTTTCGGTGTCGGCGGAGGGCTACCTGACCAGCGCGAGATGTGGCTCGCCGGAGAGTTTTGGTCGACGTCAAACATGTTAAGCTGAGTCTCGCCCGTTGGCAGTTTTGTGCGGGCGCCGCCCATTTCTTCGGAGCAGGCTCCTGTGCGGCTGCGGTATTCGATGAGGTCGGTAATCGTGCCGGATTTTCAGGCCGCGTTTCGGCGAACTCATCAGTTCGCATGCTAGCGCCATCGTGCCGTCGCGTCGTTGATGACTCGCAGACGACGGCGGCGGGAATCAGGCTCCGCTCATCCGTGTGCCAACCGACGCTCTGCTTGCTGCTGGCCGGCGCGCACCCAATACGCCGCCGCCTTTCGCGCGCGCAGCGGAAAGATGTGGTCAAGCTGGACGATGTCTTCGGGTTTGGCCGAGGGCGATACGGCGGTCTGGATGGTCAGGCGCGCGGTCGGCGGCGGAAATGCCGGTGGTGATGCCTTGCGCCGCTTCTTCGATGGAGACGGTGAAATTGCGCCGCACTGTGCGCAGCGTTTTCTGCGGCGTCATCATCGGCAGGCCGAGGTTTTCGACCATTTGTTCCTCCTGATCGGCAGGCAGTGACGAGGCCGCGGGCGTAATCATGAAGCTGATGGCTTCGGGTGACTTTGAATTGTGCGGTTACCATCAGTAAATCACCTTCGTTTTCGCGGTCTTCCGCGTCGGTGATGATGACCATCTTGCCGGTTTTGATGTCGGCCAGAATTTCTGAATGGTGGAAATTGCCGTCATTTTTCTGCCTCTTCGGATTGTTCGGTCCGTTCCGGCGCGGCCGGTATCGCGGGTGTCGAGCCACATGTCGGGCGCGACAATACGTCGGGCTTGTCTGATTTTGCGGGCTCTCGCCGAACGATTTTGTTTTCAGGCAGGAGGAAAGCTCGCCTTGGTTGACGGAGGCAGCTTCGGCGAAGCGCGACTGCTGTCCGCCGTATTTGTCTGGCAATCCATTGCCGCAGGTTGAGGCGGCGCAAGTCGGTACGGTCATTTCGGCTCCTGTGGATGAAGGACACGGACTGATTAGGCGTTTTGCTTTACTCAAAAGCAAATTTGGTAAACGTTTGTATTTTATTACTTTTAGTAAAATTTGTTGTGATGGAATGTGGTGTGTTTTCGGTTTAAATAAGCGTGAGGCAACACACTGCTTGCGTGCAAAGGCCGTTCTGCAAAGGTCAAAAATCCGCTTTTCAGACGGCCTGTCTGATTGAAATTTTATCCAGCCCGCCCTATGGCGTGCAGGCTGATGAAACGCGAGGTTCGAGATGGAAAAGTCCGTTGGTTGACGGTGTTGCTGGGGGTGTGGCTGCCGGTTTTGGCGCGGCTGGTATTACCACGATAGAGGGTGACGACGCGCATGAGGTGCCGTCGCGCGCGAGGGCGTGCTGATGCAGATTAAGCTGCGTAAACCGGCTGGAAAGCACGGCGTCTCTATATCGGCGACGATTATCCGCACCGAGAGGCAACCGGCGCATGTTGTGGCAGGACGCGCAGGCGGTGGCCCGGTCGTGCGCGGTGCAAGGTGCTGGCCGGTTTGGATTTGCATGCTGACGGCGGAGAATGTGAATATTGTCGACGGCAAAGTCATTCTTCAGCTTCAAGCTTTTCGGTGGAAATCCTCAGCGTGGATTTGGAAAATATCGAGGTGCGTACGACGAAGACGGGTTCACCAATCTGCTGCCCGCCGATAAAGGTGTGTTCCAAAACCGCGTGAAAGGGCTTAGGCGCAGGTGCTGGGCCAGTGCGTGCAAGGCGGATATTATTCTGCAACATGCAAACCGGCAGGCGGCTGCTGCAGTTGGAGAATCTGTTTGCAGCTGACGCAAACCCAAGCGTCGCTTTATCCCGCGGCTGTTCCGTGCGTGTAAGGGTAGAAGTTGTTCCGGATGAAGAGTTTTGAGTGCGTCGTCTGAAAAACCGTTTTTCGGACGGCCTCTTTCGCTGGCCGCCATTTGCCTTCGCTTTAGCGTGTGGACAAGGGCTGCCGTGTTTGCGCACTCTTCCACTTCAGCCCAGTTGTGCAGGCGCACAATCAGGCCGAGTGCGGGAATGCCGGCATCAAAGTCGCGGCTCAGGCGCTGGGCGCGGCGGATGCGCGAGCTGGAAGCCGCTGCACAAAGTTTGTCTGGCCGGCCACGTTTACGCTGGATGATTTCTTCCTCTATCAGCTCCAGCAGCCAATCACGGCGGCAGCGGCTGGCAGCGAGGATTTGCTTCGAAAGTCAGGTGTAACACGTCGGTGTGTTGCGTCATGGTTTGTCCTTTCAATTTGATGTGCTGTTGTCAAAGTGGCGGGCAAGCTGCAGCCCATGCGGCGCGGTCGGCTTCGCTGGCCTTGGGAACGCTGATGCGGATGTTGAGGCACAAATCGCCCGCTCTTCTTTGGCCGGAATGCCTTTGCCAGGGCGGCGCTATGCTTACCGTTTTGGCTGTTGGCGGGCAGGTTGACCTGCAAACGTCCGAAGCTGCGGTGGAACGATGATTTTGCCGCCCAATACGGCCTCCCAAGCGCTTTGACGTCTATGGTCTGGTATATCGTCTTTTGTTTTGACGCATAAATCGGGTTTTCTGTCGGAACTTGATTTTCAGATACAAATCGCCGTTTGCGCCGCCGTTGTGGCCGGCAGGCCCTCCTGTAACCGCCAAACGGATTTGCTGGGCTTTCGCAATGCCTTCCTTTGGGATTTTCGACGTTGATGGTGTTTGGACACCGATGTAACCGACGCGGCCGTATTCGTCCACGGTGGTCGGCACGTTCAGATTCAGCGAACGCCTGCAGCCGACATAAAGCGGCGTAAACATCGGCTACTCAGCTCGGCATGCTGGTCTTCGCCTTTTAATCGGACCGTCCGGCCTGGCGTGTTCATAGTCTTCGACTGGCGGCCGAAGCCGGCAAACAAAGTCTTCAAAATTGAAATCGCCCGCTGCCGAAACGTTCGCCGCCACGGGTATTCGTCATGCAGCCGCCGGATTGCGCGCTGCCGAACGGATTGCCGCCTCGCGTTGCGAGACCGTAGGGCTGGCCAGCACTCGTCGCGTCCGGCACGCCACGGTCGGATAAGGCTCGCAGGCGGTGTTGATTTCGGCGGTACGCCTCGGCGGCGTCAGGTTCTTTTGCCGACGTCGGATGGTCTTGGCGTCCAGTTTGCGGCAGGCCTTTTACCCTGGTGTCGGCGTCGGCGGTTTGTCCACGCCGAGAATTTCGTAAGTGGTTTTTCTGCCATATCGTTCTTTGCGTCTTTATCATGTTAATCGTTATGACGTATTTTGCTATTTATAAGGGCGGAAGCGCATAGATTCAATACTCTATGCTACAAATGAACGGTTAAGGCGGATAGGATTGAGAGGCCGTCTGAAACGAGTTTTTCAGACGGCCTCTAAGTATATTTGATAAGGGAAGGTCTCGATATGGATACGCCGGATCGGAAAATGATTTGACTTCCGTTTTCGGCGTCGGCAGCGGTAGTCAAGACAATCGCCAAAATGGCGCTACAAACCGACGCCGGCAAAACTCAACGTACCGACATGAACCGCCATGCCGACGCCAACCGTCAGAACCGAGCTGACAATCACCAGATTTTTCGGCTGCATCAAATCCACTTTTTGCATCCACCAGCGTTTTAATGCCCAAAAACAATCGTACCGAACAAAAAGCAGCATGATGCCGCCCATTACGGGTAGAGGGATAGCGAAGGAGAGCATTGAATTTACCGAACGCCATGGCGAGCGGCAAAATCGCCGCCCAAGTCATACGACCGGATTGCTGTCTCGTAATCATCACTGGCGCCGTACCGCCGTAAGTCAGCTACCGGCGGCCGCCATCATCAACCCGCCACGCATACGCCTAAGCCGTCGCCCGCCAGCGTTTTCTTTATCCAAGCCCGGCCCTTTGGTGTAGAAAGCGTCGCTCACATTGCCGATGCGGCGCGATGCCGCCGATGTGTTCGATGGCGGCGCAATGGCGACGGGCAGCATAAACAGTGTGCTGGCCTGCCAGTTGACTTGCGGGCGACGTCAAAATGCGGCACGGCAAAACCACGGCGCAGCCGCGACGGCGGCGGTGTCCACCAGCATCCCATGGCCAAAAATAGCCTGCAGCCACGCCGATTAAAATCGGAACCAGTTTCATCATACTGGGTGCCGAAACCGACACAACCACCGTAACTGGCAAAAACGTTAAAAGCCCGGACAAAATCAGCGCATCCGCATAGCCAGACTACTTGGTTTCCGCCCGGATTTCGCCTCTATTGCCATTTCACTGCGGCCGCAGCGCCAGCGACCGATCACCATGCCAATCACAGGCCCGATAACCACCGGCGGCAGCCGGTTGATCACGAGCAGCCCGCGCTATTTAATCAGCGCGGCAAACACAAAATACATAAAACCCGCCGCAAACAGCCTGAACATGGTCGAAGGCAGACCATGTTTTAATGGAGTAGATAATCGGCGCAATAAAGGCAAAAGAAGAGCGCGAGAAAAATCGGCACCCTTTACGTTTGCGACATTATTTTGAAAGAGCAGCGTACCGACACCCGCCCCAAAAGTGCCAAAAGAAGGATTCAGTCCGGTCAACAGCGGAACAAGCACCATCGCCCTCAGGAACGCCACAAACAAAATTCGTGCGCGCCGGAAACGCACAATTTAAAGTTGGTCCATCAAAAGCCTCGTCAAATCAATTCAAACGGCGGAAATTATACTGCTTTCACCCTAAAATGAACATTAATTTACAATTGTAATTTCAGACGGCCTTTGCAGCTTGAAGGCCGTCTGAAATCCTGATAATTCAAGAATTGGATTTGGCTGCTGTACTAGATTTAGTGTCGGATTTTAGGCGATATGTCCGCCAGGTTGGATTCGGCATGTTACGGCCGCTCACGATTTGAATATAAATTGAAGCGCGTTGAGTTTTTACCTTTGAACAGTCGTGCGATATCCGCGCAACGGCAAACTCGCCTGCGCAGAAGTAGCAGCAAAAGCGTCGTCTTGAAATACAGCTTTTCAGACGGCCTTCTTTATGCTTGCGCGGTACGTTACAGGCAATGCGGCCAACTTTTTAAAATTGCACGTAGCAGGTTTCAGGAGGAAGAATTGAGCATCAAACAAAAGTAATTGCCATCGACGGTCCCAGCGCACGGGAAAAGGAACAGTCGCTGCGCGTCGCCCAGGCTTTGGGTTTTGACCATCTGGACTCCGCGTTAGTATCGTCTGGACTGCGCTTTTGGCGCGGAAAAACGCGTCGGTTGGAGGCAATGAAGACAGCCGTCGCTCAGCTGGCTGGAGAACCTTCCTGCCCGTTTCGAAGAAACGCGGATTGCGTTGAATGACGAAGATGCTTTCCGCGCAAACTGGCAGCGCGAGGCCATCGGTACGAGGGCGTCCGCCATAGCGCAACCGCCGCAGGTGCGCGCGCCGCTGCTGCAGCGCGCCAGCGTGATTTTCGACCGAGAAAGGGCTGCGGCCGACGGCGCGATGTGCGGTTCGGTCGTAGCTGATGCCGTACGTTGAAAGCGTTTCTGACCGCCTCGGCACAGGTCAGGGTCATGGCGGCGCCCGACAACTCGGTTTGCCGTGCGAAGGAATGAGTTTGACCGAACTCCTGCCGGACATTGAAGCGAGGGACGGTGGCCGACTGCCGCCGCCCCGCTCGCCCTGCTTCAGGCAACTGTCCGATGGTTTTACTGGATACGACGGACTTGGGTATCGAGGAATCTGTGAAAAAGTGCTTGATTGGTATCACAAATTATAGCATTTGCTGTATCACTGCCCCTGAAGTTTGTTGCTGCTTTTCAGACGGCTCCTGCTTCCGATGAGGCCGTCTGAAAATTATTTTTGAAGTGTCTAAAGTCATGCCGTGCCAAGGACGGCAGATTTTGATCAATCCAACTCACCTCTGGCGGTGTACCTGAAAGAGTCTATATGTCATGGAGTATTTTGCTCCAGCTGCTGGAAGAAAAGCTTTACCCTGCAAAGAGATGAACCCGGGCGAGGTGATTACCGCCGAAGTGGTGGCAATCGATCAAAACTTCGTTACCGTCAATGCAGGTCTGAAACTCAGAGTCTCTGATTGATGCGCTGAATTCAAAAACGCTCAGGCGCGATTGAAGTGAAAGTAGGCGATTTTTGTTGCCGTTACCATCGAATCCGTTGAAACGGCTTCGGGCGAAACCAAATTGTTCACGCGAAAAGCCAAACGTGCCGCCGACTGGATTGCTTTTGGAAGAAGCAATGGAAAATGGCGACATCTGTCCGGCGTTATCAACGGCAAAGTCAAAGCGCGGCTCGACTGTTATGATCGGCAGCATCCGCGCATTCCTGCCCGGCTCGCTGGTTGACGTCCGTCCTGTTGGGAAAGATATCGCACTTTGAAGGCAAAGAAATTTGAACTAAAGTCACTGCTGGACAAAAACGCACTAACGTTGCTGTTTGCTCTCGCCGTGCCGTTTTGGAAGCCACTTTACGGCGAAGAACGCAAAGCTGCTGGAAAAATCTGCAAGAAGGTACTGTTGTCAAAGGTATCAATGTTAAAACATCCCGACTACGGCGTGCGTTCGCTGCTGACTTCCGGCGGTATCGACGGTCTGCTGCACATCACCGACGGCATGGCGGCGTCGTGAAACATCTGAGCGAAGTGTTGGAAGTCGGTCAGGAAGTCAGAAGCCAAAAGTCCTGAAATTCGGACCAAGACAAACAGCGCGTTTCTTTGGGCATGAAACAGTTAGGCGAAGACCCGTGGAACGGCTTCGACCCGCCGTTACCCGCAAGGCAAGGTAATCCGCTTGAAATCGGCAAAGTGTCCAACCCGACCGACCACGGTGCGTTCGTTGGAAATCGAACAAGCGTAATTTCGGCGGTTTGGCACATCGTCTCCGAAATGGATCTGGACCAATAAAACGTACATCCGAGCAGTCGTACAATTGGGCGATGAAGTCGAAGCTAGGATTCTGGAAAATCGACGAAGACCGCCGCCGTATTTCTTTGTGGGCGAAACAGCGTTGCTAGCTAACCTGTGGAAGAATTCTGGTCCCAACCACAACAAAGGCGACAAAACTCGGTGTGCGGTCAACCATCACCGATTCTCTGCGTGTCTGTCGGCTTGCCGGGCAACATCGACGGTTTCGTCGCGATCCCGTCCGACTTGTCGGTTTTGGACCGAATCCGGTGAAGAAGCCGTACGCAAATGCTGAAAAAGGCGAAGAAGTCGAAGCCGTCGTGTTGGCCATCGATGTTGAGCAAAGAACGCATCTCTTTGGGCATCAAAGCAGCTCGAAGGCGATCCGTTCGGCAACTTTGACTAGCGTAAACGATAAAGCGTTCGCCGGGTAAAAGGTGTACCGGAAACTCCGTTGATGCTACAGTGTGCGGTTATGCGCACTGTCCGACGAAGTGGAAGGCTACCCGCTGGCCGCGTCAGGAGTGGTCCAGCGCGAACGCGTGAAGACGTGCACGTCGTTAAAGAAGGCGACGAAGTCGAAGCTACCGCCGCTACCGTCGACCGCAAAAACCGCAGCATCCGTTTGTCTGTGAGCTCAAAGATGCCAAAGAAACCGTGTGAGGCCCCTCAATTCGGTTACACGCTGCAGCTACCGCCAGTGCCGGCACTGACCAGCTTGGGCGATTTCAAGTTGAAAGCCAAGCTGTCCGGAGATCAGGGAACAAGTGTTGCGGACATGACTAACCGGAATCTTTAACAACATCCAGTTTGGCAGAAGTATTTGCTGAAAAACGGTACTCTCATCTGATGGCGAAAGACGTGGAATACAGCGTAAAAGTTTTGCTGACACCATGACCCGCCTCGCCGGTCGCGGCCAACGTATCGAAATCCGCGGTCGGCAGCTTCGATCCGAATCATCGGCCGGCCCGTATCGGCCGTAACCCCAAAACCGGCGAGCGTGTGGAAGTGCGCCTGAAAGCGCTGTTCCCTCATTTCGCCGGGTAAAGAGTTGCGCGAACGTGTAGATTTGGCATTGCAGCAAACCGCCAGTGCGTAGATAGCTGAAACCGCCGCAGAGATGCGGCGTTTTTGTTTCGCCTATGGCGACAGCGTGATGCTGTTGAGGCCGTCTGAAATCATTTGCAATGCTTTGCATCGCAAAGCGTAGGGACACTTTCGTAGCCCGTCTGTGGAAGCGAAGCAAGCGAAGAGTATCTCGCAACCCGTAATCTGACAACGATAATATGAGGGCCGGTAATGAGTAACAGTGAAAATCTTTTTGTTCCCCGAGTTTGATAATCACAGCCCGCCGGACTCTGCATCGCCGCTTCGCAAAAACCTGGTTTTATCGTGACGAGGCACAGGCGCGCGCCATTGAGCATCTTAGGACCGGTTGTGGACGGAACTGATGATGCTCAAAGGCAAACGTAACCGTTTCTCTTAGGACGCAGCTGGCGTTCTCCGCAAGTGCCGAAAGGTTTGTATTTCTATGGCGCGGAGCAGGCGGGGCAAAAGCTGATGGATGCTACGCTGTTTGCCATATCGCCGTAAGCGCAGGGTGCATTTTCATGCAGCTTTATGGCGGAAATACACCGGCGTTTGAAAGGGCTGGAAAAGCGAGGCCAACCCGCTTAAAAGCAGTAGCGTGCGGTGAAATTGCGAAAGAAAACGCGCGTGCTGCTGTGTTTTCGACGAATTTCATGTCAGCGATATTGCCGATGCGGATGATTTTCGCTGCCTGCCGAAAAATTTGCCGAACGCAGGGTGGTTTTGCGGCAACTCTCCAACCATGCGCCGCCGTCAGAGCTGCATCCGGCAAGTGTAAACCGCAGCAGCTTCTTACCGACGATTGCATTGATTGAGGCCAATCTGACGGTCTCAAATGTTGATGGCGGCGAGGGATTACCGTCTGCGTGCACTTTGAAACCCGCAGAAAATCGCACCCGATAATGACGAAAACGAACAAAAACCGTCTGACGGGAGCGTAAAACATGTCGTGCGGAGTTGCCGCCGAAGTGCCAGCGAATCAGCGCGTCATACACGGCAGTGGAAATTTCATAAGCAAAAATCGGAGCAAGTGATCTGGTTTGATTTGTCGTGCTTGTGTTTCGGTCCGCGCGTTCGCAGGCGGATTATCTTTTATTTGGCGGAACACTACATATGGAAATCGTGTTCCTTTCGATTGGAGCGGCTGGACACTTCAGTGAAAAGCCGAGGCGCGCCGTCTGATCTTGCTGATTGACGTCTTGCGGTACTGATTATTATCGGGTGCAGTTGTGTGCTACCAGCAGCTGCGTCGACGATATTTATGTCGAAGCGTGATTTTGCGCAAGAATTTACACGCACAGCCAGCCGTGTGGCAAGGAAATGCAGTCGGAAGCCTCATTTTAGGCGCTGCCTGCATCTGACTTTCAAATGCGCAAATCCTGACGATTCATCAGACGGCCTTATGCAGTATTGAGGCCGTCTGAAAACACGTCGAGTCCGACTTAAAATGAAATGCAAAATCCGCCGCTGTTTTTACCAAAGGAAGGAATTTTGCAAAATAGCCTGCAGCGAAAATTACCCGTCAGTGTTGTTGATACAGCAAGAGATAAGGACATTTATATGGCGATTGAGCGTACCATTTCCATTGTGGGAAAGCCGGATGCGGTGGCAAAAATATCATCGGGCGCTGAAATTTACAGCCGTTTTCGAGCAAACGGCTTGCGCATCGTTGCAGCCAAATGAAGCATCTGTCTGTGCGCGAAGCGCAGGATTTCTGTATGCAGTGCATAAAGAGCGCCCCTCTACGCAGATTTGGTTGGCATCATGACCAGCGGGCCGGTTATGATTCTGGTGTTGGAAGGTGAAAATGCCGTGGCCAAAAATCGCGAGCTGATGGGGCAACCGATCCCGCAACGCCGCTCGGGCACGATTCGGCGCTGGATTTTGCCGAATCTCTTAGAGACATCAATGGTGTACACGGTTCCGACAGTTTGGAAAATGCGGCAATCGAAATTAGCGATTTCTTCAGCCAAAGCGAAATTTGTCACGCGTTGAAGGTGTGGGAATGACCGTTAACCGTCGAGGCCGTCTGAAAAGAGAGTGTCTCGGCGGCTGGCGGTGACGCAGAGCTTTCAGACGGCCCGCCGATTAGAATTATTTTGCCGTTTTGCGGGCGGCTTTGTTTTATGTCCGCTTTAAAATATCCGATAACTTTGAATAATAAGAAGGCTGACAGGGATTTGCAGGCCGTCCGAAACCCTGTTTTCTGACGTTAAGAATACATGAAACCAATCTACTGAATTACGATTTGAACAGCCTGACTCGGCATTTCGCCGAAATGGGTGAAAAACACTTCCGGGCATGCTAAGTGATGCGTTGGATGCATCAAGCGGGTGCGCAGAATTTCGATGAAATGACGGATTTGGCCAAACTCGCTGCGCCAAAACTGATCGACGGCGCGACGATTTGAAGCGCCGGAGAACTAATGGCCGCCCAAGAACCTTCCGCGTTGACGGTACGCCGCGCAAATGGCTGCTGGACGGTACCCGGCAACGGCGTGGAGACCGTATTTATTCCCCGAAACCGACCGCGGTACGCGTTATGTATTTCTTCACAGGTCGGTTGTGCCTTGGAATGTACTTTCTGTTCTACCGGCCGCCATGGGTTCAACCGCAATCTACCGCTGCCGAAATCATCGGCCAACTTTGCGGGCGAACAAGGCGATGTGGTGTTACCCGAAACGAACGGGCCATTCCAGTGTGGTCAGCGATGGGTATGGGCGTGAACTGATGGCGAACACCCCGATAATGTGGTTACGGCATTGAGTACAGTGCTTTGATAATCACGTTTGTTACGGTCTGAGTCGCCGCCGTGTGTACCGTATCCACTTCCGGCATGGTGCCGCAGATGGACAGATTGAGGGATGCACTGCCGGTGGCTTTGGCTGCCGCTTCGCCTGCCCAATGACGAAGTGCGCGATAAAATCGTTCCTTTGAATATACCCGTTGAAGGAATTAATGGCGGCCCGCTGCCAGCGCTATCTGGTCAAAGCACCTGCGATTTTCTGCTACGTTCGAGCATGTGATGCTTTGAGCGGTGTGAATCGTGACAATGCACAACATGCGCGCTGAAATTGATTGATTTGGTACGCGATGTGCCGTGCACATTCAATCTGATCCTTTCAATCCTTTTTCCTCTCCCGGCTACGAACGCCCTTCCGCAGAAAATATCCGCGTGTTCCGCAGCGATATTTTGCAACAGGCGGTGTTTTTCGTCGGACGGTGCGCAAAGAAACACGCGGAGACGACACTGATGCTGCCGAGGGCCAACTGGCCGGCCAAGCAAAGATAAAACGCCGCCAGCAAAAATGGCAGCAAATCGTATCCAACAACAGGGCTGAAATATGAAACCGAAAATATGGCAACCCCTATTGCTGGTGCTGGCGCTGTCGGCCTGCGCCGGCATTCCGGTCCCAGTGCCCGCGAGCGCGAGGAGGTCTCCAATATCAGAACGCATGCTTGCACTGGAACATATGCGTGCCCAGGATTAATCGCGAAGCGACGCGCGCCATCGAAGAAGCTACTGAAAGCCAATCATAAAAATGCAGTAGCAGGGTTTGTGCGTGCGCAGATTTATCAATTTCTGAAAGTCGATGGGGGGGTTTTTGTTTGTTTTGGGTGTTTTGTGGTTTTTGGGGTTGGTTGGGTGTTTTTGTGGTTTTGGGGTTTTGGGTTTGGTTGGGTTTGGTGGTGGGGTTTGTGGTTTTGGGTTGGGGGTTTGGTTTGTTGGGGTGCGATGGCGGGCAATCTGCATGCCGATGCGGACTTATTATTTCCGTCAATATCAAAGCAAAGTCGAAAACAAGTTGGATGGCAGATGACGTGCTGCTCGGCTGAAAGATTGCCAATGCTTTGGGCAAAGTTCAGGCTGCTTTATGAATACGAAGCAATTAAGAACGAATTTCCCTTTATTCCGAAGAATTACAAGCTGTTACCAAAAGGCATTGATATACGGATAATAAACAAAGCGGCGGATTTGACGCTTTGGCCGCAAAAACGCTGGGTGGAGAGTTGCGGTCGATGCGCAAAAAGCAGGGCATTGACATAGACACTGTTGTTGAACGACTGAAAGGTCACATATTGAGCAGATAGAAGTATTGGAAAAAGGGGAATATTCCCTATTACCGGGTATTGTTTTGTAACCGGTTTTGTCGTTCCCATGCCCGTGTGCATGAAATGGGACGAACAGGAATTTGCAGGCCGTCTGAAAAATGGTTGTTCCCGATGAAAGAGGACATGTTTATGCGGTAGAACTGCGTGAGGCTTTGATTTATCGTCAAAACTGAAAAGGTCTGCTTTCCCGAAATGGATTCTAGGTGTGGCAGGGCATATTGTTTGCGGCGGTGCATTTATGGCGCGGCAAAACAAATCTAATCAGAAACCGTGACACTGCAGAACCAGCAGGATAGCAGCGCGGTACAGAACAGCATGCAAGTCTGGCAGCTCAAAGCCAGCACCGTTACGTAGCCAAATGCCTGGCGAAAAGATTGCCGATAAAGTTCAGCTAGCCAATGCTTCGGAGGCTTCCGCTGTTGCCGCTTCGCGGAGGGGAAGTACCGGTCTCCGCAGCGCCGGACGAATTGTGGCTTAAAGTACACTATCGCAGCAATCTGATTGTAGAAAGATAAAAACGGCACATGGTCTTCAGTCGTAAATTATTCCTCGAAGGTAGCGAACGACTGCTTTTCAAGGCGGTGCGCCGTAACGACGTCTGGATAGGATCTCTACGCGCACAAGCTTCAATTTTGTGCGGAAAAAGAAATTTCGCAGTTAAACCTTTATAAGGCAGGAGCAAGAGCCGCGTCATTTATTGCAGGATCAAATTATGAATACGCCTCAAACGGCGCAAGACACACTGGCAAAATTGATTACATTATTGTCGGTTCGATGCTCCCGTGCATTGTTCAATCGGCGACCAATACCGATACGCAGATGCGGCGGCAACTGCGCAGCAGGGTGTGGAAAAGAACTGCGCGATGCTGGTTCCGAAAATGGTGCGGAGGACGCGTTAATTGTCCGGAAGCTGCGTCTCAAAGTAGCCGAAATTAGGCAGCGCTGGATGATGTGGGGTACTGGGCACCCGCTTATCGGCGACTTCTCATCAATGGCGAGAGACTCGTTGGCAGAATTTCCGGATTGCGGCAAGGCTTTATCTAAATACCGTATCAACCCGGGTACGTTGGTGGTAAAGGCAGCGTTGCGACTGAAAAATTCCGTGCATATGATTCGGACCGCTGCTGAAAAACGATAAAGCGGTTCGTATCGGTGTAACCATTGCCCGGTCGATCAAAGTTTGGCGTACAGCGGATGATGGATGCCGACTTAGCTGCTACATCTCCCAGACCCTCCGGAAGAAGCGAAGAAAGAGTACGATTGTCTCGGCGTTGGAGTCTTCAGAAAAGCAGTGAATCTGGGACTGCCGGAAGACAAAATCATTCTATCGTGCAAAAGCAAGTTCCGTGCAGGATTTGGCTGCTAGGTTTATCGTGACGCAGGTGGTCGTGCCGCAAACATCCATTGCATTTGGGCGCTTCAACCGAAGCTGGTATGGGTAGTAAAGGTATTGTCGCTTCCACTGCGCAGCATTGTCGGTATTACTTCAAGAGGGTATCGGCGATAGTTACTATTCGAATTTCGCTCTTACTCCTGAACCGGGTAGTTCACGTACTGCAAGAAGTGATTGTGGCACAAGAAATCCTGCAAAACGATGGGGCTGCGCTTCCTTTACTCCAATGGTAACGGCTTTGTCTGCTGCGGCCGAACCACAAGCACTGCATTTCAAGAATCCTGCACAGGATATTCAAAATTATCTGCGTAATAAATGACAGTTTGGCGCAATCTCTATCCGGGGGTGGAATCACCGAATGTGGCCGTTATGCGAGGCTGTGTTGTAAATGGCCCGGTGAGAGCAAAACTGGCAGGATATCGGTATGCTAGTTTGGCGGTACAGGTGAAATCACACCCATTGCCCCTGTATATATATAGATGGGAACGTAAAGCAAAACCCTAAAAAGGTGACAATATGGCTGCCGAATGGCAATTGTTGAGTGATTGGCGTCAAACCAATTATGGAGAAGGTGGAAGTAAACGTAATCAGAACCGTATTATTCCGATTCTGAACTTATTTGATTTTAAAATAAAAGTTATTTTATTTTAGATAGGATTTGCAACGGTACTCGTTACTTTTTAGTGATGTGCAATTGAAAGCTTTTATTTAACACCGAAAGAAATAAGAGGTACTCTTCATGCTATTTTGTGTTTTATCCTCTTTTAGCTAGGTTACAAAGGACAGTTAGCTATCAGCTGTGCAGAAGGAAGCATCATGTTTTCTGAGCAAAATTTGAGTCGTAGAGGTGTAGGTGGAATAGATATGGCGGCTTAAGTGACAGTTTAATGGTGTTTACCGGTAATGCGAATCCTGAATTGGCGCAACGCGTCGAAGCATTTAGATTTCTTTAGGTAATGCCTCAGTTGGCAACTTTCACGGTGAAGTCCCGCAAATAGAGCTGTTAGTAAATGTGCGTGGTCGATGGCTTATCTTGCAGCCGACTTGGTGCGACAAACGTGAGAGATAATTTGAAAAGCAATTTGACTATGGCGGATGCATTGAAACGCTTCGGCCGGTCGTATCACCGCTGCCATCCCATATTTCGATACTGCCAAGACTGCCGGCCCTGTTCGGTACGTGTTCCGATTTCTTGCCAAACCAGTTGCGAATATGTTGTATTCGGCAGGTATCGCTAGAGTATTAACCGTTGATTTGCATGCCGACCAAATTCAAGGATTTTCGATATTCCTGTTGATAATATTTATAAAGCACCAATTTTACTGAACGATATTAATCAGCAACGTATTGAAAATTTGACAGTTGTCAGTCCTGATATTGGTGTTTTTATGTGTCGCGGCGGTTACAAGGCTTTGAATGCTGATTTGGCACCATTGATAAGCGCCGACCGAAAGCAACGTTGCTGAAGTGATGAATATTATTGGTGATATTCAGGATCGTACGTGTTTTACTGAGCTGATGATATGATTGATACTGCAAATACTTTATGTAAAGCAGCTTCAGCTTTAAAAGAACGGGGGAGCTTCGCGTGTATTGGGCCTGGCGTAACCCATCTCGAAAGCTAGAGAAGCAATTAACCGCATTGGCTTCTTCCGATATAGATCAGTTGTTGTAACTGGACACCATTCCATTATCTGATGCCGCTAAAACTTGTGGGCGTATTCGTCAGCGTAACGATTGTAGGTTGCTTAAGATAGTCCGCAGAATTAGTACGAAGAATCTGTAGAAGTCATATCTTTCAATGAAGATGGATGATTACGCAGCATGTTGTCGCTATAAACCTGCCGTCTTTAAGCTCGGTCGCGTGGCCGATGATTTATTTATTTATTATATTGGAGTATTTTTATGTCATATGAAATTGGCTGCTATTCGTGAGCGCGGCTGGTGCGCAGCCGCGTTTGCGTCGCGAAGGCCGATTCCCGCCATCTTATATGGTGAAGATCAAAAGTCGATTTCGCCACGCATCTCGGTTGATCACAAAACCATTTTTATGCATTGAGAAGGAATTCGTTCCATACTGCATTAATTAAATTGGCCCTGAATGGTAAAGACTTATGATGAAGGCCGGTGCGATTTCCAAATGCATCCATTCCGCCGCGAGGTTCAGCATATTGATTTTCAGGTAGTAAAGCTGATCAATTTTATATCCGTGTTCCTTTTGTATTGTTAATGCTGAAACTCAGGCTGTGAAATTCAAGGTGGTCGTTTCATTATTGAATACGTCTGTTGAGATTTTGGCATTGCCATCTAATATTCCGGCTTTCTTAGATTTAGATTGTGCTTCAGTAGGATATTTTGCAATTTGTCACGACATTAAGTTGTAGAAAAGCAAGCCACTCCTTAAACGTATGAAAATTTAGTGCCGTTACCGTGACAGGTAAGAAAACGCTGATCTGAATTACAGAGAAGAGTTTTAAAACCCCAAGAGACACTATGGGTTTCCATATATCTGGGTAAACAGGTATTGTTAATTAACCAACAGGAAGCTCCTATTAGTACTAATATTATTATGTGGGTATTTGGCAAGTAACAGCACAACCCAATCTCCCAGTAGGTTCAAATCGCTGACCAGAGGTCACCGCGTGTATTTCTCACCATCTGCGGATATCATTAATATCAAGATGAATTGGTTAGCAATAGTATTCAGAGATCCCCTTTACGAACAGTGTAGGATACATTTTGATATTGCTGGTTTTGTTTTTTTGCAGGAGAGGCTATGATCTGTAATACCTGGACCTTTTCTGGATGTTGTTAGCCTTTAATGTTATTATTTGTAATCAAATCAGCAAATACTTAGATTATAGCGTGTTGAGAACATTGAAAAAGAGTATTCCATCACTTACTTTATGTGTACTCCAGTGTTACATGCGCTGTTTTTTACCAGCGTGCAAGACGATTCAATTCTATGTTTCGCTTACCGCGGTTTTCTGGCACCTTTTTCAATTCGGGCTTGTTGTGCTGCTGCAGGCTCGCCGGTATAAGTAGTAACCCTAGCTTCAGTTATTATTGTAAGTGCATTTGCAGTAGAATCTGTTTCATTATTTTTCACTGGGCGATTATTAATTCATCATCCTGTTCGGTAACAGTTTGATTTAATGAAATTACAGGCAAGGGAGTTAGCTTGTAATGCGAGTTTTGCAACGGCATCAATAGCTTGGGACTATCAGACCCATTATCTGATAGATAAAGTTAACATCGATTGCTTCGAAGCCGCAGATGCAATCATTGGTTTGAAATTCGATCCGAGTATCGATCTCTTTGGCAACAAGATTGGCTGCGATACCTTGTTTTTTAGCTTTGTTGATTCGTTATTTTTTAGAAATCGCCATATGGTTTCAGAACTGTTTTGAACGGCTAACGAAATCAATTAAGCGATGTTATTGTTTTGAGATGAAGCAGTAGCCAAATCAGTTGGTTTTTTCTGTTTTTACAATTTGTTCTGTTCTCGGTACGCTTGGTCGGTATGAGTCAGGAGTAATATCGATGTCAACTGTATGAGTTTGTCCCACTTATTATTACTAACATTGTTATTTTTGGGCAACTAAATGCTGCGATTGGCAGAAACAGAGTTACTACCAATATTGTTCAATCGTTTCAGTTCTGCCACGCTCATGCCAGTTTCAGCAGCAATTTGTAAGCGAATTGTGTTATCTGCTGTTATAAATATCCCAAGATAGCAGATTTTCGGTTTGCATTACGGTAATTTTTTTTCGAAAGTTGCGGATTGCAACTGGCAGGCAACAATAGTTTGCGGTTATTTTTAGGAATGAAGACTGGTGTTGAAGCCGGATTTTAACGCCAGTAATTCAATTTCGCTAATGTTGGCAAAACGGGCAATCGTACTATTATCAATGGTTTTATCGATAGGCTGACGGATTTGAAATACGGTTATTGTTGATTTCCGCTGATATTCAGACCAAAACATTTGGGGGTTGGATACAATATTGCGGACTGCCAGCAATTTTGGTACATAGTTTCTTGTCTCATTGCAAGGTTTCGTAGGCTGGTTCCAGGCCTTGTGCGCGAGCACGGTTGATCGCGCGGCCGACATTCTTCGCCCCAGTTATATGCAGCAAGGGCTACGTCCAGTCACCAAACATGCCGTAGGTATTCGATAGTTTAGGGCTGCATTGCTGAGGTAACATCATGACGTCCGTCGTACAGGCAGTTTTCTAAACCGCAGTGACGGCTCGTTGATGGCATAAACTGCCATAAACCTGATGCCCTACATGTGATTTCGCTTTGGTAAATGCGCTTTCAATAAACGGTGCAGTGTTATTTTCAAGGCATATTGCGGGCTTTATCATATTTGCAATATGGATACATATATGGTTTTGCTACGGTTGATCGTGCGATCGAAATAACCGCTGTTGCAGCAATTTGCTGTGGCGGCGCACTAGCTCGGTATTGACTGCTGATGCGGAAGTCTTTGCGTAATGAAGCCCACAGGCTTCCGCTCGGATGTTTGTTTGTTTGTGCTTGATCAAGCAGAGATGAATTGAGTCGCATCATAGCCATGCCGAGTTTGTTGGGAAGATGCATCGTTTCGGCGCTTGCGGCTTGAGCGTGTGTTGTCCCGAAAGTGATAAACCCGAAATGGTCACTTGATTGTTTTCAGTTTTGCCATGATTGATAGTTATTCAGTGAGTTTAGGAATTGAGATTAAGTTTTGCCTGATGTTACCGTCTGGGAGAGATAACGTCAAGCGGATAGCATTGTAATTTCAGAATTGTGGAAAGAATGGAAAATTAGCAGCGAAACAAAAGCCCGGCGGTTGGGACTGGTTGCTGGGACAACTCGGTATGATGGTTTGAGTCAAACTGAATAAGGAGGCCGTCTTGAAATGATTGGAAAATCGGGAGTATGGTCGGAGGAAACACTGGTTGACGTACAAAATAGTGTGAAAAATACTTTTGAATCCGAACACCAACTTTCCATGCTGCAATGGGAAATATTGTCCAATTTGGGGATGGATCAGGTGGGCTCAGGCCGTCTGAAACATTATTTATATACCGTCTGGATGTGGTTATGGATGGTACGTTTTGGCTTGGGCAGCGCAATCTTTTGGACATTTTGCTGATGCCGTATAGTCATGAATATTGCCACCAGCCCCATGTTGCACCACAGAGGCAGCTCGTGTTGAAGTTTGGGCGGTAGACTGCAATAGTGGATTTAATCTCGGTTCGTTATGGGGATGTGAGTGGGTGGTTTGATGGGAATTTACGAAGCGGAGAAAAAATTGTTTTACTCTGCCTGTCTTAAAAAAAGGTTTTATCGTTGGGATTTGAAATAGAATATTGGGAAATTATGGTGTATGTTCCTCCAGTTAAAAACCGAAAGTTGGTTTGAATGGCAGTTTATGGAAAAAGCAGAATGCCAGGCTCATGGCTGCGGCTATCATGGTTTGGTGCTGGTTAAAAGAGAAGCAGGGCTGACCTTGTTGCCCGAAGCGAGAATCTGTTGGCGACGGAAGATGTTGTGAGCTGGGACGGCTAGAGTGGACAGTCTCAAATTATTTATAGGGTAACAGCTCAATGAGTCATATGGAGAAGGGTACGGTAATAAATTTTGTGTGGCAGATTAAATTTTGATGAGCCGTCGTCGAAATTCAGATTAGGTTAATTGATGAAACCATAATATAATAGAGGCGGGCTGCCGTGTCATAGTATAAAAGGTTGTATGGTGGTTTCGATAATACCAAATATGGAATCCCCTTTACTTATAAATCACTGTTCCCGCGGCTTTTCTGCCGTCAGTTGGTCGAACATGCCGCCATCGGCGCAAAAGAAATTCTTTGCATAATCTGCGGCCAGCCGCCAAAGAGTTCGGCCGGGACGGAAGGTGTCCAGGTCGGGGAAGTCGGCTTTGTGCCAGCGCCAGTATTTCTTTGTCGCTCGACGAAATACACTTTGCCGCCAACCTGCGCGGGGTTTGTTCATGCAGGTATTCGAGGTAGGCGCGGGCGGCGGCTTGGCGATCTTTTTCTCGGCATTTTTATCGACCACCGCTACGGGGCCGTCCGCGGCGGCGGTGTAGCTCGATAGACGATTTCAAACCGCCCGTTTTCCAATTTCTTTACTGACGTAGTTGGCTTGCTTTTCAAGGGTTACGAGTACGCTCGCCGATGTCCCGCCGCGTGAAACTGGTGGTGGCTGCGCGGCTGCCGTTTTCAAACATCGGCACGTTGTTCAGTATTGCTCGGGTGAACTGCCGGGCCTGCGTTTTCGTCGCCGCCGGATGTTTTCAGGCCGTAACCGCATGCGCTGAGGGAAGGCGTAGCGGCCGTTGCCGCTGCCGTGGATTGGCGAATACGGTTTTGACGTCAGGGCGCGCTCAAGTCGTCCCAGTCGCGGATGTGTTTTGGGATTGCCTTTGCGGACGAGGAAAACGGTGGTGCTGGTGAACGGTACGGTTTTATCCGGCAGGCGCGACTGCGCGGTTTGACGGATAAGGCCGCGTGCTCGAAGCGTGTCGATGTCGGAAGACTGGTTCATGGTAACGACGTCGGCAGGCAGGCCGTGTTTGCCACCGATAATGCTCTCGCTTGCTCGAACCGCCGCTGCGATTGCTGGACGCAGGTCGGTTTCGGATGTTTTCTGCAAATTCGCGGATGAACAGCGGGTTGTATTCTTTTGTAGAAATCACGGGAAACGTCATGGAGACGTTGAGGATTATGGATCTGTCGCCGCTCGCCGGCGGTTTTTCCGCCGGAGCAGGCGGCGACGGCCAGCAGGAGCGGCGATGGTGCCGATTGCCGGGACAGCGGATTTTTGCTCATTATTTCTATCCTTTTTATTTTCATTGTGCGTTACTGTAACGTGGCGGGCGCGTGAAAAGGGAAAGAATGGATTATTTTATTGAAAGTGATTTTGGTTATATGGTTTACGCCCGTGCCCGAAAATATGGGGAGGCCGTCTGAAAAGCGTTTATAGCACGATGCGCTGCCGCCCGAAGGCTGTGTATGAAAAAGTGCAGAAAAACGTATTGGTGCTGCACAGCGCAGAGCAGATGTTCGAGCTGGTCAGAAGGGTCGAGGATTATCCGAAATTTTTGCCGTGGTACAGCAAAAACCGAAATCATTGAGCGCAGCGGCAACGAGCTGAAGGCGCGGCTGTTTATGGACTATATGCGCGTGCAACAGTCTGCGACGCACAACCACAATATCCTCGGCAAGGAAATCCAGTATGGATTTGCTTGAAGGTCCGTTTAAAACTTTTGCGCGGGACTTGGAAGTTTATCGATTTGGGACGGCGATAGTGTGCAAAATCGAATTAAACTGAATACGATTTTTCCAGCGCGCTCTTGTCGGCGGTGATTTCACCCGTGTTTTTCCCACCTGACGGGGACGCTGGTGGATGCGTTCAATCAAAAGAAGCGTGACCCGCTGGCATGCTTGAAATCGAAATCGTCTACGGGCTGGCTGACCGGCAGGAATTGCACATCATGCGGGTGGAAGAGGGTACGACCGTGCGGCGAGGCCGCTTTGCGCAGTCCGATTGCCGAGCGGTTTCCGATGTGGATTTGAATACCGCGCCGCTGGGCATCTTCGGCAAGGTGGTGAAGGACGACACCGTATTGCGCGCCCACGACCGCATCGAAGTGTACCGCCCGCTGCTCATCGACCCGAAAGACGCGCGCGCCGTAAGCGCGTGCAGGATAAAGAAGAAAGTGACGATAGGCCGTCTGAAACCCGCTTTCAGACGGCCCCGTTTGAAGGAACGATATGCCGAAAATCAAACTCATCGTCGGCTTGGGCAATCCCGGCCGCGAATACGAACAAACCCGCCACAATGCAGGCTTCTGGTTCCTTGACGAACTTGCGTGGCAATGGAAAGCCTCGTTTAAAGACGAAAAAAAATTCTTCGGCGAAGTGGCGCGCGTCGGCCTGCCCGATGGTGATGTCCTGGCTGCTCGGCCCATGACTTTTGAGAACCTTTTCCGGCCAGGTTGCTGCCGCGTGGCTGGCGCAGTTTTACAAAATCAGCCCGAAGAGATCTTTGGTGGTGCATGACGAATTGGATATACCCGCGGCCGCATCAAATTCAAACTCGGCGGCGGCAACGGCGGGCACAACGGCTTGAAAGATATTCAAGCCCGCTTGGGAATCCCCGACTATTACCGCTTGCGGTTGGGCATAGACCATCCGGGCGACCGCAACCTTGTGGTCGGTTATGTGTTGAACAAACCCAGTGCCGAGCACCGCCGACAACTCGATGATGCGATTGCAAATCATTGGAGGCGATGCCGTCGATACTTGGCGGGCGAATGGAAGAGGCGGTGCGTTTTTGCACAGCAAGTAGATGAAAAGGGCCGTCTGAAATTTTCAGACGGCCTGAAATTATACTGTTCGGAGGAACAGGGCGCGTGGGCGAAAGATTCCGGTTTATGCGTGGCGGCCGTTTGCGGCGCGGGCTTGCTGTATACGTTGCCGGCCTGTTGTTGCCGGAAACACGCAGCTTGAGCAAAACAATCGTATTCTGATGCGCCGATAGACATTATCTACTGTACTGTTACCGATAACAGGCATTGGCATTACCGCACTTCGCGGATGATTTGCGGATAGTGAGCGAAAACGCGCGGAAGGAGGTCTGGCTGGAAAACAACGGGCGGCATCACCATCCGTTTTGAAAGCTGATAAACATTATCCTGACCATTACGCTTTCAAGATGGAACATCGCCTCTTTGACGGGATATGGACGGCTGAGCTGGAAGCTGTTTCTGCAAAACCGCACCCGCTTCACGGCTACGGAGATATCCGATAGATCCGTTTGTCCGCGCCGTCGGTCATGCCCTGATGGATTTGGATAAAATGATGCGGACCTATCAGGACGAATTGGCTGGAGAATTGGCGCGGCAAACCCGTATTTCGCCACCGGAAACAGATTAACTTTCAGACGGCCTCGATATGACCGAACTTTTAGACCTTATCCGAAAACGAATCCGCCGGTACCGTAGGGAAAACCCTCGATTTCTGGCTGTATGAATGCAGTATGGACGAAGCGCCGTCCGCGGCAGAAGTGGCGCAATGGCGCGATATATGAACGCCCGCGGCGGCAGGTTCTGCCCGTTTGGCCGCCCTCTGCCAGACCTGGCTGGATGAGGAACAGCCATGAAATTGTCCCGCAAACAAATTACACTGTTCGCGCCGCCGCATGGTTTGCTTTCGCCGGTATCTACGCACTGATTTTCAGGGAATCTGGGCAATGCGCCGCCGCCGTTTCCGCATTTCGACAAAGCCGCGCATTTTCGCCCTGTTTTTGCCCGATCTGGTCTCGTTGGCAAAAAGCCTTTATCCATGACGGGACGAAAATCCCTGCATCGCGGGCTGCTGGTGTTTGCTCGTTTGCCGCGGGCAGCGAATGGGCGCAGGCGGCGTTTACCGCTACGCGAAGGATCGGTCGGCGACGGTATCGCGGATATGCTCGGTGCGTCGGCTGCTTTGTGGCTGGCGGCAAAACCGCAGCGGTAGGCGGCACGCGGGCCGTCCGCACAATAAACATCAGTGAAAACATATAGGCTGTCTGAAATCGTGTTTTCAGACGGCCTTATGGCTTCAAACAAGGATGTATCAGAATTTGCTTTTAATATCGTTAATCAGGGTTTCCGGCTTTTTCTTTCGCTTCATCAACCAAATGTCCCGCTTCTTTGCCTTTTTCAATACGTCGCCTGCTTTTTCCTCAATGTCGGCAGCGGCCTTTTTTATCTTGCCGATTCCTTGCTGGATAACGCCTTCCGCTTTGAGTTTGGAATCGTCGAATACTTCTCCGGCAGTTTCCTTTTACTTTTTACCGCTGATTTGGTCCCAGATTTTCCGCCTGCATGGCCTATTCCTTGATTTCAAGCTAATGGGGGAAGTCACTATATCCCCGATGAGCGTCCGGCCGCAACCTAGAGGCCGTCTGAAAACCGTAAAATGGCTGTAAAACGGCTAAGACTCTACATCTGCTTCGATACCGCTTCGCCACCGCCTTGCCGGATCATTTCGCTGCCGAACTCGTTGAAATGCAGTCCGTCCGCTACAACATCAGCGCGGTCAGGTCCTGCCGGAACATCAGGGTTGTAAATCGTTGATGGCGAAACCGTATTGTTTTGCCAAATCGTCCCGCCACACGGTTATACGCCTTCAAATCGGGCCAGATAGCGGCGCAGGGATTTGACGATGTTGTGCATCGCTTTCCAGAAACGGCGTACTGTCGGCCCCAAAATGATTTTCGCCCCGTCTCTTTCAGATAATCGAAAATACGGGTCAGATTGCTCCGGTAGGTTTCAAATCGGCTACCGGCCCGTTATGGGGCCTCGGTCGCGGCGTATGTCGCGCAGGCCGCAGTTGATGTGGACGATGTCTCTGGCGGCCCGCACCACACCGTCCATTGCTGATATGCTGCAAAACATCGTGCGACGAACGGCGGTTTCAGACGGAGAAATCGATGCTCACCCGTGGGCAGCGCGGGCTATGAGTGTTCAGCTGCCGCACGGAGTCGCTGCTAAGATAAACGGTGTTTATTCCCTTTGTTCAAACGGAACGGCACATGAGGGCCGTCTGAAAATATTACTTATTATAGGTGATATTTTCAGACGGCCTTAAATCGTCAAATTCTATTGTTAAATCATGCAATCAGTTCCGACTGTTTTTTATAAAAATCAATCAACTGCTTGGCCTGCAACATGGCAGCCGAAGTGGTCGCCGACGGTTTTTCAGGTTTCCCATTCCTGGCCGGCTGCAGGTTTGCCCGACCCATTTGAGGTTTTCCGGATTGCTTTTTGATTTTTCTCAAAATATGCCTGCTTGCGTTTCCAGTTGCGCGACCACACCAGTAACATGGTGAAAAGTATACAAACAATCAATAAAAATATTGGTAAACGTCATCATGTCCATACGGTGTGCTCTGGTTTGGTCAGATTGGTTAGGATAGGGGATTATATCGAGCTAGAGGCCGTCTGAAAACAAAGGGGAGCTTTCAGACGGCCTCATCCTCACTCAATATTTACGCTTCACGCGCGCGCACTGCTCAACACTGAAAACCGAGCTTGCCGCCATTGCCGCGCCCGCGATGACGGGATTTAAAGCGCCGAGCGCGGCGAGCGGAATACCCAAGATATTGTAGAAGAAGGCGAAAAATAGGTTTTCGCTTGATGTTCTTCAAAGTCGCCTGCGACACCAGCACGCATCGGCGAGCTGGTTGACCGAATGCTGCATCAGCGTGGCGGAGGCGGTGTTCGGCAACGTCCGCACCGCCTTCTGATGGCGAAGTTGACGTTGGCGGCAGCGAGTGCGGCGCGTCGTTGATGCCGTCGCCGACCATCGCCACGGTTTTGCTGACGGCTTTTGAGTTTCTGCACTTCGGCGGCCTTTGTCGCGCGGACTCATGTTGCCGAAGGCGTGTGCGATGCCCAGTTGTTTGGCGACGTATTCGGACCGTGCCTTGGTTGTCGCCGCTCGTCGATGTAAACGTCGATGCCGTGTTTTTTCAGACGACCCTATGGCTTCGGCGGTATCGGTTTCAACGCGTCGGCGGTGCGAATGCGCGATGGGTTTGCCGTTGGCGGAAACGGCGACGATGCTTGCGATGCGCCAGACGTCGTCCTGAAAAACTCAGCAGGGTCGTTTGGCAAAATCGTTTGCCCTTTCACTAAGCCAACGCCTTCGACTTCGGCGGTAATGCCTGCGCCGACGACGGTTTGCGCGTTTTGTGCGGCGGGAATCGTCCAAACCGCGCGCTGGGCGGCGGAGACGATGGCGCGGGCGAGCGTGGGGCGGCGTTTTGTCTGGACGGCGGCGGCGATGCGGTACAGCATCTTCGTCAAAGCCGCTGTCGGGGTGTAATAGACGGCGGCAACCTGCGCCCGCCTTCGGTCAGCGTGCCGGTTTTGTCCAATACGACGGCATCGACGTTGCTTCTTCCATCGCCGCCGCGTCTTTGAACCAAATGCCGTGTTTTCACCGCCTTGCCCATGCCGACCATAATCGCGGCGGGCGTCGCCAGACCGAGTGCGCACGGGCAGGCAATCACCAAACGGCAACGGCGTGCATCAGCGCAACTGTCCAATCGCCTCACCAGCCAAGTGGCGATAAAAAGTCAGAAGCGCGATGCCCACGACGGCAGCACGAAACACCGCCGCCGCCTTATCCGCCACGCGCGCAATCGGCGCCTTGTTGCCTTGCGCCTGAGCAGCGCGTTCATCATGTCGCCGAGCAGGGGTTTGGCTGTTGAGCTGCGTGGCGCGGTAAACCACGCCTTCGGTCATCAGCGCGCCTGCCAAACACTGACGCCCGCCTTTTCTCTTCGGGATTGATGCCGGTGAGGTGGCCTCATCCGCCCAGCCGCCGCCGCTGATACATGCCGTCGGCGGCAATGCGTTCGCCGTGGTTGGCGCGGATTAGTCGCCGATTTGCACTTGGTCGATGGGCAGTTGTTTCCATTCGCCTTGCGTTGAACGTTGACTTGGGTCGGCGTAAGTTTCAGCAGCAGCGCCCAAGCTGTTCAGGCTGGATTTTTGGTGCGGTGTTCCAAAAATTTGCTCCAGCGAGACTACAAAAACCATATCACCATCACGCCCGCTTCAAAATACACATGCGCTATGCCGTGCGCCGTGTGCGGGCTGAAAAACAGCATATAGATGGAATACAGGTAAATCGAGACCGTACTGATGGTAACGAGCACGTCCATATTCGCCAGCCCGCCTTTTAATGCTTGCCCACGCGCTTTTGTAAAACGGGACAGCCAGCCAAAGCTGCACCACGCTTGCTAGCACGAATCTGCCACAACGGCGGAATCATCCAATCGTGCCGACCAATCATCATCCTGCCATGCTGATAAGGAACGGAATGATTGATGCGTCAGCAAAAGCTACAGCCGCCAGCTTACATGCAGCGGTTTGTTCGGGCTGAGGGCAGCATCGGTTTCTCTTCGCCGAAAAACCGGTCGATGATGGCGGCGATGTCTTGCACCGATGCCTTGTCGATGTCAAACACCACTGCAGCTCTTCATTGGCGTAGTTCACTCCCGCTTCGGCGACAAAAGTCTGGTTCAATACTTTTTCATTGCATGCGAAGCACAGGCCTGACAGGTCATGCCTTCGATTTGGAAACGGACTGTTGCATATAGACCTTTCAGCCGATGCCGTCTGAAAGTAAATCAGACAAACTTTATTAAACTGTATTTTCAGACGGCCTTAATCTAAAGTTATGGGTAAACTATAAACCTTTACCGCGGGTAAAAAGTCAAATGGCGGATAAAAAGCATTTCGAGCGGGAAATAGAGAAGGCCGTCTGAACAGAAGGAAACAATCCTGTTTGTTCAGACGGCCTTCATACGTATATCCGCAGTCAATTAGTGCCGCCTGGGCTGATCTGCCTTTTCCGCTTTTTGAAGCCCAATAGGAAGCCAGCAGTGAACCGGAGATATTGTGCCACACGCTGAAAAGCGCTGGGTACGGCCGCCAGCGGAGTAAAGTACGCCGAGGCCAGCGCCGCGCCCAAACCGAATTTTGCATACCGACCTCGATAGCCAGCGTTTTTGCGCATCGGGTAAGGCAGTTTGCAGAGTTTGGCGGCAAGAAAGCCCAGCAGATAACCGATGCAGCTGTGCAGGGACCACCACGCCGAAAATCGGTAAACCGCTTTCATGATTTTGGGTTTGCACCGACGACCGCGCCGATAATCAAAACTATCGCAATAACGGAAACCAGCGGCAATGCGCCGGCGGCTTTTCGGTCTGCCTGCAGGAACAGAGGGTGCGCAATCGCGCCCAATATAATCGGCAGCAATACCATTTCATAATGGAAACCAGCATATCGGCAGCGGATATTTCCAGCCATTGGTGCGCCAGTGCCCAGAAAATAAACGGCGTCATAATAGGAGCCAGCAGAGTGGTAACTGAGGTTACCGCCACCGAAAGAGAGCCACATTGCCGCGCGCCAGGTAGGTTATAACGTTGGAGGCTGTTCCGCCCTGGACATGAACCTGACCAAAATAAACGCCGACGGCAATTTCGGCAGGCAGGTTCAGCCTCACGGCTAAGGAATAGGCGGTTAGCGAGATAATGACGAATTGGGGAAACGACACCGATGACGACGGCTTTCGGATGCCTGCCGATGATTTTAAAGTCGGACGGCGTCAGCGTCAGTCCCATTCCCAAAACACGATGATGCCTAAAAACAGCGGGATATGTGGCGTTACCCATTCTGAATGTTTCTGGGAAATAAAATGCGACAGCGGCGCACAATGCCGCCCAAAAAGCAAAAGGTTTTGCTGATAAAATTGCTGATTCGAGTTAGTTTGTTCATAAAATTGTCACTAATTGAAAAGAGAAAAAAGGAGAGGATACGCTATATTCCGGTTTCCGGTACAGATGCCGGATATCGAGGGCCGTCTGAAACTTAAGCGGTATTATGCTAACGAAAGTCTAAACGCTTTTGATACATTACGCTTGCTTTGCTCGGCAGGATTACCCCATAATAGCGCGTTTCACAACCTTGCCTTTTGACTCTTCGCATGGTAGAAGGCTGTTTTTCAATCCATAAAGGAGATAGCATGCGTCATTACGAGATCGTGTTTATCGTTCATCCCGATCAAAGCGAGCAAGTGCCCGCAATGGTTGAACGTTACAAAACCATGATTACTGCAAGCAAACGGCAAAATCCACCGTTTGAAGATTGGGGCCGCCGCCAACTGGCTTACCTGATTAACAAAAATCCACAAAAGCACATTATGTGTTGATGAATATTGAGACTACTCCCGAAGTAGTGGAAGAGTTGGAAACTGCTTTCCGCTTTAACGATGCAGTGTTGCGTCATCTGACCATCAAAACCAAACATGCCGTTACTGAAGCATCCCGATGCTCGGCGGCGAAAAACTAAAAATCTGCTTAACAGCGCCGCAACTGCCGAAGAAGTTGCCGAAGCCGAATAAGATTGAAAATCTTTTTACGCCTTACCGCCTGAATCGCCGAATGCGGTGATTAAGATACACGCCGGCAGGCATTCCTGTTTTGGATCGGATATTGATACATGAATCTTGGCAGGAAGAAAAACGGACAAAAATGTCTTGTAAAAATCTGAAAATGCACGCGCGCATCTTAGGTAGCGATGCAGAAATGTGGCAGATCGGCAAAATATTATGGTAGAAGCCGAAGGTTTTAGCGCAACGCAGCCAGCGCTTCCCCGCGACCGATACTGGCGGATACAGAAAAATCAAAGAATATAAAGGTTAAAACGACAATGGCCCGTCAATCATTCAAACGTAGAAAAATTCCTGCCGTTTTACGGCTGAAAATCCAAGAAGTCGATTACAAACAGGTAGACCTGTTGAAGACTTTTATTTCCGAAAACGGAAAAATCATTCCTGCCCGCATTACCGAAACCAAAGCCCATTACTCAACGTCAGTTGGCTACCGCCGTTAAACGCGCTGTTTCTTGGCTTTGCTGCCGTATACCGATCAACACAACACTTCTTTGGAGCGTAAATCATGCAAATTATTCTGTTAGAGAAAATCGGCGTGGGTCATCCAGCGATATCGTAACCGTGACGGTTACGCCCGTAACTTTTTGATTCCTAGCGGTAAATGCCAAACGTGCTACCGAAGCCAACATGCAGGAATTTGAAGCACGTCGCGCTGAATTGGAAGCCAGACAGGCCGAGATTTCATGGCTGATGCTAAAAGCACGTCAGGAAAAACTGGACGGTCAAACCATAACCATCGCCCAAAAAGCAGGCGTGGACGGTCGTCTGTTTGGTTCTGTAACCAATGCTGATATCGCGGCTGCCGTTGTTGCTTCCGGTATTGAGCTGTTGAAAGCGAATGTACGCCTGCCCAACGGCCCATTGAAAGCTGTCGGCGAATATGAATTGGAAGTTGTACTGCATACGGATGCGGTTGCGAAATTACCGTTGCAGTAGTGGCTGCGGCCGTTGAAGTAGTCGCCACTGCATATTACGACGCTAGAGGCCGTCTGAACAGCACGGGAGCAATTTTAAATTTGCTTCGGGCTTTTCAGACGGCCTTTATGTGAATAATTTACACTGCATCAGATAATTGTACATTACAGTAAAAAGTAAACGATGTTGTATGATGTAGGTTGTTTTGCTGTTTGTAGAGAATGTCTTTTGCGGTAAAACTTAATCCAATGTTTTTAAATTTAAAACTTGATTAGTATACTTTTTAACTTTTTGCTTTTGAAAGGGATGAAACGAAATGTTTGTGAAAAAATCATTAATGTTGTTGAGCGGTGGCGGCCGCATCTGGCGGCCTGTAGCAGTAATCAGACCGAGAGACCTTCTGTCAGCAGGCAAGAGAAGGGCGTGCAACCTTTAACGAAGCGTCCGGCTTTTCGATGCTGCTGCTGAGTCGGTGGCCAGTAGCGGGTTTAATGCTAATACCAACGTTCAGGCGTTTATCAAATATGAAGCGGCCAAAGGACGCTTTAAAAGAGCCGATTTGCGTGATTTTTGATAATGCCGTGTATAAGGGCAATATTATCAGCATTATTTACCGGCCGAGCACTTCACGTCCGTGGTATGAATTCCGTACCGGAAATTCGGGTGAGTCTAAGTTTAACGGTGGCAGACAATTTTTATGCAGCGAACCGTGACGTAATCGATGATGTGTCGCATAAATACGGCGTGCCTCCTGAGTTGATTGTGGCGATTATCGGTATCGAAACCAATTATGGTAAAAATACGGGAGTTTCCGCGTGGCGGATGCAGCTGAGTACGTTGGCATTTCGATTACCCGCGTCGCGCCGAATTTTTCCAAGACGAATTGAGCGAACTGTTTTTTGATGGCGAAGGAAGAGAAAACCGACATATTCAGCTTCAAAGGCAGTTATGCGGGGGGCGATGGGTATGCCGCAGTTTATGCCTTCGAGTTTCCGTCAAGTGGGCGGTGGACTATGATGGCGACGGGCATCGCGATATTTGGAACAACATCGGCGATGTGGCTGGCTTCGGTGGCCAATTATATGAAGGCGCACGGTTGGCAGACCGGAGGCAAAAATGATTGTGCCCGTAACTCTGAATCCGACTCCGCAGATTCAGGCGATTATTGACGAGCAAACCGCGCTGACGCGTACGGTTGCGGATTTTCGGGAATTGGGCGTAGTGCCGATGGAAGGCGTGGCTGACAGTGAAAAAGCTCGTTTTGTACCGTTTGGAAATCAGCCCGGGCGTATACGAATATTATCTGGGTTTAAACAATTTCTATGCGGTTTGAAATACAACCACAGCCGTATGTACGTTACCGCCGTGCGCGACATTGCCAATGCCGTCGGTCCGGCCGGACTGTAAAAATCCAAGGTATCGGTTGAAACCACCCTGTAAGGGTGGTTTTTGCCCTGAGATGCCGCCGCATATTGCATTGGATGTTAGAATGCGGGTTCCGGTCGGTTTTGAACACATTTTTCAGACGGCCTCGGCGCGAATTTATCATTATCCAGAAGAATTATGGCTTATCAAGTGCTTGCCCGAAAATGGCGGCCGAAAACTTTGCTGATTTGGTCGGACAGGAACACGTTGTCAAAGCTTTGCGCAATGCACTTGACGAAGGCCGTCTGCATCATGCTTATCTGTTCACGGGCACGCGCGCGGGTGGGTAAACCACGATTGCGCGTATCTTGGCGAAAAAGCCTTAATTGCGGACATGCCGAACACGGCGAGCCTTTGCGGCGTATGTGAAAGTTGTACGCAGATTGACGCCGGAGCGTTACGTCGATTTGCTGGAAATCGATGCCGCTCTAATACCGGTATCGACAATATCCGCGAGGTATTGGAAAACGCCCAGTACGCACCGACCGCAGGCAGATACAAAGTCTATATCATTGATGAAGTGCACATGCTGTCGAAAAAGCGCGTTCAGTGCCATGCTCAAAACGCTGGAAGAACCGCCGGAGCATGTGAAAATTTATTTTGGCGACGACCGACCCGCACAAAGTACCGGTTACCGTATTGAGCCGCTGTTTGCAATTCGTGCTGCGCAACATGACTACGCAGCAAGTGGCGGATCACTTTGGCGCACGTGCTGGAAAGTGAAAAATCCCTTTATGAAGCAACCGCTTTAAAGCTCATCGGACGCGCGGGTGCGGGTTCGATGCGCGATGCGTTGAGCCCGCTTGATCAGCTAAATCGCAATGGGTTCGGGCAGCGTTGCGGAACAGGATGTGCGCCAGATGATAGGCGCGGTGGACAAACAATACCTTTACGAGCTGCTGGCCGGAATCGTCAATCGGACGGTAAGGCTTTTATTGGCAAAAGCGCAGGAAATGGCCGCGCGCGCCATCGGTTTCGACAGTGCGTTGAGCGAGCTGGCTCATGCTGCTTCGGAGGCTTGCGCTGATTCAGGCCGTGCCTTCCGCTTTGGCCGGCGACGACCCCGAACGGGAGAACTCTGCTAAATTTTCGTCCGCGCTTTGAGTGGTGAACAAATCCAGCTTTACTATCAATGTGTTATCCACGGAAAACAGGATTTGAGCCTTGCCCCTGACGAATATGCGGGCTTTTGTGATGACGCTGTTGCGGATGCTGGCGTTCGCTCCGTTTGCCGCCGAAGCGCATGGTACGGACGGTGTGATTGAAAATACGCAGCTAGGTTTTGCATCAGCTTCGAGCCGACCGAAAAAAGCCGCTTCGGATTCTGCCGCAGGAAACTGAAGCGCAGACGATTCGGACAGCCTCGGCCGGAGACGACAGGCCGTCTGAAAAATATGGCGGCTAAAGATGAAGAGATTGCCGAGTCGGAAGTCGGTTTGACTGATTCAGGCGAGACATCCGTCGACTCTGTTCCGACGCCTGCCGAACCTGAAACGGCGGCATCGCAGCTTGAGCGTGAGGGGCCGTCTGAAACCGTAGCGGAAACGGCGGTTGCCGGAGAAGCCGTGCCGCAGCCGGAACAACCGCAAACCGTTCAGGCGGAAACGGCGGCAACCGTAAGGCCGTCTGAAAACATACCGGCGCAGTCGAACGAAGCAGATATTTGGACAACCGGTCTGATTACGCTGCCGACGAACCGCCGCCGTATTTCCCGAAGAAGCGGAACTCGCACCTGAAAGCCGCTGCAATGTCCGGCATGGCCGGAATGGACGAAGAGGAAGACGAAGCGGATGAAGACGAACAGCAGTCTGCCGCTTTGCCCGAATTTCAAGCCCAAAAATTGGGCGGCGGTGGTACAACGTTTTCGCAAGGAAATGGGAGCGGCGCAGATGCTGGCGCAACATGCGGCATGGGCCGGTTACGATGCCGGCACCCATCTGCTGATACTGGCGCTGGCTGACGAAGCGCGCGCCACACCAATAAAGAACGTTTGGACAAAATCCGCGACACGCTGGCTGATGCCTACGGCCTGCCGCTTAAGTTGCAAAACCGAACCGTGGGACGACGGCAAGGGGTTTGGAACACGCGATTATGCGCCGCAAACGTTTGCAGCTCGAAGGCCGCCAGCAGGCGCAGGAATGTCTTGAAGCCGACAACGAAGTGCAGCAGATTATGCGGATTTTTCGAAGCGCAGTGGCAGCAGGATACGTTGGAACTGGCTGAAACAAAGGAATCAGGCGGAGGCCGTCTGAAATTTAGAGAAACAGCCGGCATATCTGCCGGTTTGCAACCGATTATGACGAGGGCGGAATGTGAAACCAATCTGACCTGTTACTACAACCCCATTATTGAAACAGGAGTTTAAAAGGAATGTTCGGAAAAAGCTGGATTGGGCGGACTGATGAAGCAGGCCCAGCAGATGCAGGAAAATACGAAAAAGGCGCAGGCGAAGCTGGCTGATACCAAGGTCGGCGGCGAAGCGGGCAACGGTTTGGTCAAAGTAATCGCGACCTGCGCCTCATGTCGTGCGCAAACTCGAAATCAGCGAAGACCTGATTAAAAGAGGCCGCCGACGATAAAGAAATGCTGGAAGATTTGGTATTGGCGGCCATCGAACGACGCATCGAAAAAGCCGAAGAAACCGCCAACAAAGACCATGGCGCGTTTACGCAGGGCCTGCCTGCGGAATGGGCGACTTTTTCCGCTGATCAACGGTTGGCAAGTACAAAAGGCCGTCTGAAACAGGTTTTCAGACGGCCTGCTAGCCTATACTGAAAACGGGGACCATTATTATTGTTTTCATAAGATTAGCTATCATGTCGGCAGAGGCGTCGTGGGAGAACATGATCCGCCGTCCCAGCCTGTGTCGGCGAGCAACACCCGGAAGGGCAGTATCTAAAAGCTCGGAAAAAGTATGGCAGGGCACAGGTTGGAACACGGTTTCAGACGGCCTGCGGTATGTTTGACCTGCATCAAAGGGATACGGTATGACGGGCGCGTCTGGTATTTTTCCGCGCTAGAGACGAATCTTTGGCGGATTATGCGTTAAACGAGATAAATAACGTCATTTAAGTGTCAATATATTTTTCAGACGGCCTAAAACAGAGCGGCAATGCTTCGCAAACCGGATTCCGGTTCGGACGAAAACGGGACGTATCTGCCTGAAAACACGGTGAATGCGTGTCGGCTATCTAGGCAGAAACAGTGGCTTGAGTATGATATTTCCCGATTGCCGTTGTGTATTGTGATGGTGAATGCCCTTGTTTTATAAGGATAAACACAATTTTTCTCGAATGTGCAGCCCATCCGGTGCGTAGGCAACGACCGCTTGCAGATTTCCTATTTTTACCTCATCTCAAACGGAGTAGGCATTATGTTGACCCAAGCCCAACAAATCGATTTTAACGCTTCAACACCTCAAAGATTATGCTTTGTCAGGTTATGCCCAGGCATCGCGCACAAGGATTACCGAGGATTGGAAGAAGTTCAGCGAGCGTCTGGACGTGCATTTCCCCAATCTGATGCACGAATTGGACAATGCATACGGCAACAACGAAGCAGTGCTGCCCATGCTGGAGCAGTTGGTTACCAACGCTTTGAAAAGTTATTCGCAGCGCGGCGGATTTGAAGGCGACCGACCTGTCGCGCGAGGAAAATCCCGACTGGCTGTTGTCGAACAAAATGGTCGGCGGCGTATGTTATGTCGACCTGTTCGCCGGCGACCTGAAAGGCCTGAAAGAAAAATCCCGTATTTCAGGGAACTGGGCCTGACTTTACCTGCACACGATGCCGTTGTTTAAATGCCCCGAAGGCGGAGAGCGACGGCTATGCGGTCAGCAGCTACCGCGATGTCAATCCCGCGTTGGGCACAATAAACGATTTGCGCGAAGTCATCAGTGCGCTGCACGAAGCGGGCATTTCCGCCGTGGTGGACTTTATTTTCAACCATACCTCCAACGAACACGAATGGGCCATAGGGCTGCGTCGGCGGCGACCCGCAATACGACAATTTCTACTATATTTTTCCCTGACCGCTGGATGCCCGACCACATACGACCGCACCCCTGCGCGAAATCTTCCCCGACCAGCATCCGGGCGGCTTCTCGCAACTGGAAGACGGCCGCTGGATATGGACGACCTTCAACTCTTTCCAATGGGATTTGAATTACACCAATCCGTGGGTATTCAACGCCATGGCGGGCGAAATGATGTTCCTCGCCAACTTGGGCGTGGATATCCCGCGTATGGACGCCGTGGCCTTCATCTGGAAGCAGATGGTAGCCATGCGAAAGCCCTGCCGCAGGCCCACGCCCCTGATTCGCGCGTTCCAACTCCGTCATGCGCATCGCCGCCCCCGCCGTGTTCTTCAAATCCCGAAGCGATTGTCCATCCGGACGAAGTGGTGCAGTATATCCACCAAAACGAATGCCAAATCGGTTACAACCCACTGCAAATGGCCTTGCTTTGGAACACACACTGGCTACGCGCGAAGTCAATCTGCTCCAGCAGGCATTGACCTACCGCCATAACCTGCCCGAAACACACCGGCTGGGTCAACTATGTGCGTAGCCACGACGACATCGGCTGGACGTTTGCCGACGAAGACGCCTCGCAGTTCGGCATTCAGGGCTATAACCACCGTCAGTTCCTCAACCGCTTCTTCGTCAACCACTTCGACGGCGAGTTTTGCCCGCGGCGTACCCGTTCCAATACAATCCGAATACCGGCGACCGCCGCGTCAGCGTACTGCGGTCGCCTTTGGCGGGACTGGCGCAAAACGACCCCTACGCCGTCGACCGCATCAAACTCCTATACAGCGTCGCCCTCAGTACCGGCGGTCTGCCGCCGATTTACCTCGGCGACGAAGTGGGCACGCTCAACGACGACGAATGGGCGAGCGACAGCAACAAGAGCGACGACAGCCGCTGGGCGCACCGTCCGCACTACAACGAAACGCGGCATGGCCAGCGCAACGACCCGTTCACCAACGCAGGCAAAATCTACCAGGGCCTGCGCCACTGATTCAAATCCGCCAGAGCAACGACAAATTGACGGAGGCCGTCTGAACACGTTCAACACCAATAACGCGCATGATGCTGGGCTACACCGCAACCATGCCCCTGCTGGTGCTGGCGAATTTCAGCGAAGACGCCCAAACCGTCGGCGCTGACGCTGTCGGCCATGCCGGAAGAAGCGTTCGACTCTCATCAGCGGCGAAACCGTTTCCTGCACGAAGGGGTAACGTTGCGACCGTATCAGGTACCGTGGCTGGAAATCGCCTGATAACCGCCCCACCGGCATGACGACAAAGGCCGTCTGAAAATCCGCTTTCAGACGGCCTTCCATATTCCGGCAAATACAGCCTTTTGTATTACACGCCTGCGTTTCTAAAAATGATAGAATTCAAAAACTGACCCTGCAACGCGGCAGCAAGCTGCCGCTTGATAAAGCCAATCTGACTGTCAGTCCGCGAGCGCCGCGTCGGGCTTGTCGGCAGAAACGGTACCGGCAAGTCCAGCCTCGTTTGCCTTGATAAAGGGTGAAATCGCGCAAGACGGCGGGGATGTGTTACTGCCGGCGCATTGGAAGCTCGCGTCGGCGGCGCAGGAAACGCCCGCGCTGGACATATCCGCGCTTGATTTGTGCTTTTGCAGGGCGACGGGGAATTGCAGCTTTCTTTTCAGACGGCCTTACACGAAGCCGAAGCGAAAAACGACGGCATGAAACAGGCCGAATATCAGTGCCAAATTGAGGAAATCGATGCCATAGCAAGGCGCCCGCCCGCGCCGCCAAACTGTTAAGCGGCTTGGGTTTTTCCCAAGAAGAACACGGCCGGCCGGTCAAATCCTTTTCCGGCGGCTGGCGGATGCGCCTCAATCTGGCGCAGGCGCTGATGTCGCGCGCCGATTTGCTGCTGCTGGACGAACCGACCAACCATCTCGATTTGGAAACCGTGTTATGGCTGGAAAAACCATCTGTCCGGCCTGCCCCGCACCCAAATCATCATCTTTCGCACGACCGCGATTTTCTCAACGCCACTACGACGCAGACCGTCGAACTTTCCGATCAAAAGCTCACGCTTTACGGCGGCAATTACGATTTTTACCAGGCCGAACGCGCCCGCCGCCTGGCACAACAGCAGGCGGCTCACCTCAAACAGCAGGCGCAAATCAAACACCTGCAATCCTTTATCGACCGATTCAGTGCTAGGCCACCAAAGCCGTGCAGGCGCAGAGCCGCATGAAGGCCTTTGGACAAGCTCGAACGCATCGCGCCGGCACACTTCGACAGCGGGTTTCGTTTGAATTCGACAGCCCCGCCCACCTGCCCAACCCGTTGCTGCAACTGGACAAAGCCGATTGGACACGGCGGCGAGCCCGTTGCACGGCATCGATCTGTCGCTGGAAAGCGGCGCGCGTTACGGACTTTTGGGGGTAAACGGCAGCGGCAAATCGACTTTATCAAAACGCTGGCGGGCGAACTGAATGTCTTGTCCGGCCGGATTGTCCGCTCGGACAAGCTCAATATCGGCTGCTTCGCCCAACACCAGCTCGACACGCTGCGTCCGGACCAAAGCCCGCTGTGGCACATCCAAAAACTTAGCCCCGACGTGCGCGAACAGGAAAATCCGCAACTTCCTCGGCAGCTTCGAACTGTCCCGGCGATGCCGCTCTGCAGAAAAACCGAACCGTTTTTCCGGCGGCGAAAAAGGCGCGGCTGGCGTTGGCGATGATTGTGTGGCAGAAACCACTTGTGCTGCTGCTGGACGAACCGACCAACCATCTCGATTTTGGACATGCGCCACGCACTCACGCTTGCATTGCAAAGTTTTCAAGGCGCGCTGATTGTCGTCTCGCACGACCGCAGCCTGCTCGAAGCCACCACCGACAGCTTCCTGCTGATAGAACAAGGCCGTCTGAAAAACGTTTGACGGCGATTTGAAGACTCACCGCCGTTACCGTTTGGCACAAGAAAACGCCGCCGCGCCAGCCGCTTCGGCGCAAAGCCGTAACCGCAGAGACGCCAAGCGTGTCGAAGCGCAAAATCCGCCAAGAAAAAGCCCGCCTCGGCAAACCCTTGCAGCAGAAAAATCGACCAAGCCGAAAAAGAGATGGCCGCCCTTGGTGAAATTCAGACGGCCTGTGAAGCATTTTTGGCACAGGGAAGACGCCTATTCCGATGCCAATAAAGCCAAATTGCAGCAGACCCTCGCGCAGCTTTGCGGAAACCAAAGTAAAATTATCCGAATTAGAAGAAAGCTGGCTCGGCTGGCGGAAGAATTGGAGCAGATTCTGGCGCAGATCGACGCAATACGCTCCAAACCGCCTCTGACCGGCAGCCGCAAAAATATCAAAACTGTGTTTGAATATCGCTGAAATTTAACTTTTTCGCCATTGCCGCCGCGTAGGCGCGAACGATAGCGGTATAACGAACTCACATAACTCGATAACGATAGTTAAAAATCAACGCAATATCCGAACGCAGCCATATAAAAAGGTCGTCTGAAAACGCCTGACACACGGAAAACAATATGTCTTCGATAATCAAATCAAGCGGATGCCTGCTAGGCTTCCGCATTCGTACTCGAGCTGCCGCCATACTCGGCGGCGGCCGTCTATACCTGCATATCCGCTTCGCGGCAAAACCCATACTTCCAAACGCACGTCTGCTTGCGAAGCAGGCGATTTTAGCCGCGTATCGGCAGCTACCAAGGCTACCGTTTGAAAGAAGCGAAAGCCAAGCCGGAGAAACGCAGAACGAAAGCGGCCGGACAAAGCAGGCGCAGCAGACGGGAAACGAAGCCCATTCCGGAGGAAAAACAAGAGGCCGTCTGAAAAAGGCCGCGGCTATTCCGGTTTCCCGGCAACAGACAACTGAACGGACGACGTTAATGAACATTTTATTCAAAACTTTTTGCGGCGGTACTCGCCTGGCCGCGGCGCAGTCAGCCGAGGCCGGTTCGAAAATCTACACTTTGCGAAATCAACGGGGAAATCGTGTACACCTGCGGGCATCGGGCAACCGCCATTCCGCCGATCTGCCGTCCATCGGACGTTACAGCAGCAGCCGTTACGACAGTCCGATGCCTTCTGAAATACGGACCCAGCCGGAACCGCAATACCGTCCCGTACAGAAACGCAGCGCGGCAAGGGCGGGCATGCCGAAGCCCCAGCCGGTGCAGCAGGCCCCGTTATCGCCGCGCCGAAATCATCGCCCGGCAACAGTTCCCGCCGCGCCATTCTGGAGCAGGAGCTGGCTAACGAACGCAGAGCGCTCTCCGACGCTCAGAAATCCTCGCGCAGGCGCGCGGCGCGAAAGGCGGCAGCATCGACCAGCAGCAGATCAGTACGCTGCAAAGTTCGTCCTCGACCGCCAGCAAAACATCCAAGCCTTGCAGCGCGAGTTGGGCAGGATGTAGCGCAGGGCGGGGCGGTTGCCTCGTTTGATGAGCTTGAGGCCGTCTGAAACTTTGTTTTCAGACGGCCTCTCCGTTTATTTAGGGTCGAAATCAAACGGCGTGCAGGTATTCTGGCCCGCACGCCGTTTGGTTTTCGGAACGCATCCGCCGTTATTTGTTTTTCCTGTCCGTCTTAGCCCGCACGGGATAAACCAGCAGCAGCGGATTGGCTTTAATCTGCGTCCACACGCTGTTGAGTAACTTGGAATGCTGCTGATTTTTGGTTCCGCGCGAGCGCAGGGCGACGAACAGGGCCAGTGTGAAGCTGACCATAAGGTTCACCGCGCCGATGGCGAGCACGCCTGCCAGCCCCAATAAGAACGCTTTTATGGCGCCCGTTGCCGCTGACAACGGCGTAACCCAAGTTGGCCGATGAGAAGGCGACATGGCGGATGTCCAGCGGCAAATCGAGCAGGTGGCCGAAAAATCCGGTCATGCCCAGCAGCATGCCGAAAATGAAATTGCCCGTCAGCGAGCCGTAATGCCGGGTGCATATAGGCGGCGAAAGCGTGGCGCGCTCTGGCGGCATGATTTTTCGCAGCAGCGGGTTGATGGTCAGCCGGTTGCGCAAATCCAGATAGTCGGCGCGGTTGTCGAAAAATCCGGCGATGATGCCCGAACAGAACAGCCACAGTCCGGCAATGGCGGCATACCATAGGGTCGGCTGGGTAATGATGTCGACCGATTTCATCTGGTAAGCGACCGTATGGGCGTCCAACAGCGGCTGCTGCGTGTTGGCGCATAGGCGGCGGAAACGATGCAGGCCAGCAGGATGGCACCGTCACGTTGGCCGAACACGGCCACGCTTTGCGAGCGGACACGTCAATCAGCAGCTTGGCGAGCTTTGTTTTCCACCGCGCGGCCGCGTTCGTTCAATTCGACCTGTTCAGCAAAGCTGGCGGCGGTCAGCGGCGGGCTGTTTGGTGGCGACGGTGCAGTGCAGCATGTATCAGCATAAAAACCGATACCGTAGTTCAAACCCGACAATACGGATGTGGCAAACTGGCCGAAAACCGAGCGTACCCGATATGGATTTTATGCAGCGCCATCAGGGCGATCAGAATGCCGCCGCCCGCCGCGGAAAAACATATTCAGATATTCGCGCTTGTTGCGGGTGATGTAGTGTTCGCCGTGCTGGCTTTTTGTTTTTTCGGTGATGCTTTTTGCCAGCATCCTGATGCTGCTTCTGCGCAGGTAGCGCGTGTGCCGCACTGCTCTACGGCGGCATAGGTCAGCGAGTGCAGCGGGTGAGTTTGAAGCGGTTGTCTTCGGGGTGGTTGGATGTCGATGAGCAGTTTCAGCCGGTCCAAAGTCTGTTGCAGACGTTCCAACAGGTGCGCCACCTGACCGACGAACCGGAACCGGCGCTCGTCCCGCGGCGGCGCAGGTAGTCAATCTGCGTGCGGCATTGGTCGAACACGACTTCCAGGTGGGCGGTGTCATAGGGGGCGGTATCGTGCAATAGTGTTCGGTCAGTCTTGCCGTTTCCGTTGTAAGGCGACGAAGGCGGAATCGGCTTCCAGCAGCTTGGGCGCGAGGCGGATTAAATCGGGCTCGAGCGCCTCGGGGCAATCCATATCGCCAGCATTTCCATCGCGCGCAGCCTTGCTCGCACAGCTGCCTTGAGGCCGTCTGAAGCAGGGCCGCGTCGGTATGCCGCGCGCAGCAGCCGGGAAAGCGCCAGCCATTGTTTCAAACTGATCTTGCGCAAACCATTTTTCGTCGTTTTCGGTGGAACAATACAGAAAGACTTCGCGCAGATTGCCGAAGTCTTTTGTAGGAAGGGCTGAACCGCTCGTAGATCGGATGCTCATTTCGCGGGTAAAGCTGTGGCGAGAAAAATATACCCAGTTTTACCAAGGCGGGGTAAACGTGATCCTTGCGCCAGCCAACCGTAAAAGCGTTGGCTGAATTGCCGGCAAAGGTTTTCGTCTTGTTCGAGGGAGTTGAGGAGCAGATTGAATCGGACTGAGGCCCGTTTTTGCCCCTTGGCGGAGAAATTCTATTAATGCGTTGAGTATTAAAACAAAAATCAGTATCAGGCAGATGTTCGGCCAACATCGGGCCGAGGTTTTGTGAAGTGAGTTTTTCATGTCTTCATTATTTCATAGAACACGGTATGAGCCAAGTTGATTGTAAAAATTAATAAAATGCAATAAATAAAATTATAAATCAAGTATTGACTATTTGAAGCAGTTAAAAATTTTAAGCGTATGAAATATATATATAAAAACCGTTAAGATTTTGTAAGCAATATGCTATTATCAAAACGGATTTTACGGTTTGATTTAAGTCATTATATTTTGTGTTTAATCAATAGAATAGTCGGATTAATACAAAATATTGATTGATGGGCGACGGTATTCCGTCGCCGGACAAGGAACACGAAATGCGGAAAATTCCGAATTGGTTTGTCCTGCCGGCAACCTGCCCGCTCTGAAAAACGGCGGTGGACAACGGTGCAGACACGGTGTACATGGGCTGAAAGACGCGACCAATGCGCGTAACTTTCCCCGGTTTGAATTTCGACATGAAGTCGGCGCGGGAGGGGTGGCCTACGCCCATGCGCGCGGGACGCAATGTGCTGATGGCGATTAATACGTCTCGCACAGGCCGGGCAGGTGGCGCGCTGGTATGCCGCGGTGGATACGGCGGCAGAGCTTGGCGCGGATGCGGTGATTGTCGCCGACCCCGCCGTATGCGCCTATGTGGCGGAACGGTATCCGAACCTGCGGCTGCACATGTCGGTGCAGGATCGGCCACCAATTACGAGGCCATCAATATGATGAAGCGAGCTGTTCGGCGTCCGCCGCGCCGTGCGCCGCGCGTGTTGACCGTGGATCAGGTCAAACACGTTATCGACAACTACGGATGTGGAAATCGAAGTGTTCAGGGTTTTCGGCAGTTTGTGCGTCATGGTGGAAGGGCGCCGCATTTTGTCGAGTTATGCGACGGGTGAATCGCCGAATATGCAAGGCGTGTGTTCGCCGGCGAAGGCCGTGCGCTGGGAACAGCTTCCTGACCGTATGAACGTGCGGCTGAACCAGGTGCTAATCGACCAGCACAAACCGAACGAACCGCCGGTTATCCGACCCTGTGCAAAGGCCGTTTCGAGGTGAACGACGAAACCTCATTACGCACTGGAGGAACCGACCAGCCTGAATGTTTTGGAAATGTTGCCCGAACTCATCAAAATCGGCGTTTCCGCCATCAAAATAGAAGGCCGCCAGCGCAGCCCGATGTACACGGCGCAGGTTACCAAATCGCTGCGTCAGGCCTCGATGCGGCCGCCGCCAATCCGGAACATTTCAAAGTCAATCCGCTAGTGGAACAATGCTTTGAGCAAAGTGTCGGAAGGGCATCAGACTCACCTCGGCGCGTACAGCCGCCCGTGTGGAAATAAGGGGGAAAAGGATGAATCCGATGAAATTATCGTTGGGGCCGGTTTTGTTTTTCTGGCAGAAGGAAGCGCTGCTGGAATTTTACGCTTCCATGCTGGATGCGCCGGTGGACACGGTTTATTTGGGCGAGGTGGTGTGCTCGCGCCGCCAGAAAATGCGCTTTGCCGACTGGTTCGGGCTGGCGGAAGACTTGGCCGACAGCGGCAAGGAAATCATCCTTTTCGTCGCAGGTTCTGCTCGAGAGCGAATCCGACTTGAAACGCCTGCGCAAAATCACCGGACAGGACAAATTCAAAGTCGAAGCCAACGACATGGGCGCGGTCAAGCTGGCGCGCGAACACGGCATCCCGTTTGTGGCCGGCGCCAGCCTGAATATTTACAACGAATGCACGCTGGACGTATTCCAGCAAACTCGGCGCGTTCCGCTGGATTGCGCCGTCCGAGTTGAGCCGCGACAAAGTTGCCGCCATCGCCGCCGTTTCAGACGGCATCGAAACCGAACTTTTTCGCTTGGGGCAAAATGCCGCTTGCCTACTCGTCGCGCTGCTTTACCGCACGCCATTACAACCCTGAACAAAGACAGCTGCGAGTTCCGTTGCCTGATTACGCACAACGGCATGGATATGAATACCCGCGAAGGCAAACCGTTTTTAACCATCAACGGCATCCAAACCATGTCTTACGGTTGCGCAAAACCTGCTGCCGCACCATGAAGATTTGCAGCAAATCAGCGTGAACATGTTGCGCCTGTCGCCGCAGATGCACGGCATGACCGAAATCATCCACCTGCACCGCGATGTGTTGGACGGCAAAGCCGCATGGGCGGACGTACGGCCCGAATTGGAAAAACTCGGCCGTCAGCACGCTGTTGACGGCTATTGGCGCGGACCGCCCGGTATCGAAGCCGTAAAGGAGGAATATTATGGCGCTGCCTGAAATCGTACTGCCGAAATGGATGGGCGAGAATCGGCGCGAAACTACCCGGCAAACCGCCGCGTTTCATACTGGTGTCGGCGTTGAACGCCATGTTGAGGGCCGCTGCTCGCCGATGATGGAACTTTTCGCCGGAAGGAGGTTCGAAATTGAAGTACTGGATGCGGGTATCACAGTCCGTTTTCAGTGCCGACAACCAAAAATTTACCGACGATACTTCAACGGCACGCCCGATTTGCGGCTTGCCGCCAACGGCATCGACTTCATGCGCATGATGATGCGCGAAGAAGACCCCGACACCTTGTTTTTCAACCGCAAGCTGCAAATCGAAGGCGACACCGAGCTGGGCCTGATAACCAAAACCTGCTCGACAGCGTCGATTGGCCGTTTGGAGGCTGGTTTCTGAATAAGGGAGCTTCTTCATAGAGACCGGGGAATGAGCTGATCGAGGCCGTCTCCGAAACGTTTTCAGACGGCCTCATCACAATCAGGGCGCGATATTCGCGCGGCAGCGGCGACAAGCCGCCCATATACAACCTGACACCGACAACAGGAGCCGTCATGAAAACCCATTCCCCCACCCTGGCAGCACCCGACGAAACCGCCTCGTACGTGCAAGACGGTCTGACCGCCGAATTTTTACCGCGGCAGGCAGGATGCCGTTCCGACCAGGCCGTCATCATTCTCGGCGGCAGCGACGGCAACTTTGAAAGACCACGCAGCAGTTTGCGCCGCCGCCTTTGCTGACCACGGCTTGAACACGCTGGCGCTGCTCTTTATTACGGGCAGCCGCATCTGCCTAAGGATTTGGCGCAGATTCCCGTCGAAACTGCGTCGAAACTGCGGCGGGCTGGCTGCACCGGCGCGGCTTTTTACCCGTATCGGCATCTGGGCATTTCGATGGGGCGCAACTGGCGTTGCTGGCCGCCAGCCTGATTCCGGCGATAGGCCGGGTTGCCGCCGTCAGCCCGCTGGATGTTTGCGTACAGGATTTGCAGGTTTCGCCCCGCAAACGGCTGCTCGACTGTCTCGGCCTTCACATGGCGCCGGGCAGGACCCGCCGTATTGCCCGTTGCGGATGAACAGGCGGCGGGTATGGCGCGACAGCCTGAAAAGCCTCGGCCTGAATATGCGTTCCTGTTATCGCAGCGTGGCGACGGCGGCGGAGGAAGCCCCGCATCAAGATAGAAAAGATCAACGGCGCCATCCTGCTGCTGGACTGCGGGATACGATCTGATGTGGCCCGCCCATCCGTCCGCCCAGCGCATGATGCGGCGTTTGCAGCGCAAACATTTCGCCCATCCTTACAGCGAGCAGAGTTACCTTCATGCCGGCCATTTCCTGTTCCCGACCTGCCGCATATCAAGAAAACCGTTTGCCGCAACCCCTCCTCGTTTATGCGAAGGAACACGCGCGCAGCAGTCGGGATGCGTTTCGAAGCGACGGTAGCGGTTTTTCAGAGAGTGGGCAGATTGATATTTTTATTGTTGAGGCTGTCTGAATTTTTTCGCAATTTTTAAAAACGGTATCTCAAATTCAGTGCGATTTCATTCCTGTCGGTAAACATAAAAATCCGAATTGCTGCGGCTGGACCGTCCGCTTGAATCTTAATTCGGGCGAGATGTATTTAAACCGCTTATTTCGATGCGCCCAAAGCGGCGGTGAAAATGGTCTCGCTGTCGCGGCGGCGTTCTGCCGTCGGTGTGGTAGCTGCCTTCGTCGTAGCGGCTGAGGCGGTGAAGGGCGGCGGCGCTTGAGATAGATACCGTTGCCGAAAATTTTATAGCCGCCGATGCGGGCGGTGTATTCCGCTGCGGGCAAACGCGTCGGGATACTTGCGGCGGGTGAGGTCGATGCCGCTGAACAGGCCGAGGCCGTCTGAAAACGTGTAGCCCAATCCTGCGCCGGAAGTATAAAGGCTGTAGTCGCTGTAATATCCGCGCTCGCTTTCCAGATATTTGACCCGTTTGCCTTCCAGTCGGGCGTTGACCGACCATTTTGCGCCCCAGATTCCGTTCCCAGTTCATATCCGCGCCCCATGCGCGGTAACGGCTGCGGCCGCCGCGAAAGTAATGTTCGAAATACGGGGTCAGTGTCAGGTCATCGTCGGCATCGGCGTATTGGTAGCCGGCGGACAGCAGGGCAGTGTTTTCACTGTATTTTTCAATCGGTTCGCTTTGGGTGTCGGCGCGGTCAAATCGGCTGCCGTAGGCAATCAGGCGCAGGATGAGGTTGTGATGGCCCTTGAGCGGAACGGATTTCGAGGCGGCGGCGCTGTATTGCCAAAACGCCGAGCCGACGGGCTTGGGCAGGGAGCGGTAGCGAAACATTCGCCCATCAATTCGCCCACGCATTCGCGTTTGCCGTTGCCTTGATTGATGTTGTCGCTGTAACCGCGCCCGACGGAAATGTCGCCGTGCCAGCGGCTGCGTTTGTCGAGGATGTCGAGATAGTTTTGCACCGTCTCTTTGGTTTCAGACGGCATCCCGCCTTGCAAAACCTTTTTCGAAACCGGCTTTTGCTTCTGCGGGTCTGATTGTTTTCACCGTAAAGCCGTGCCAGTTCCAACCCCATGCGGACATCGTCGTGCAGCCTGTTGCGCCGCTTTCATCTTTTCCAGCGCGCCGGAAACATCGCCCTGCGAACGCGCCAGCAGCCCCTCGGCCATCAGCACCAGATGCGGTTTGTGGCCGGAAAGGGTGCGGTAGTGCGTCAGAAATTCTCACTTTGTTCCATTGTCTGTCGTTGACCGCGTAATAAATGCCCAAAGGCCAAATCGCGTTCCGTGTGCGGCACATGATAAGTCTCGCCGCCGATGTCAATGCGGCTTTCATCTGAAAGGCCGTCTGAAAAACGCTTCCGCTTCCTGATACTGCCTGACGGACGCTGAACTCCGTCGCGCAGCATACGCGTGTCGTCATCGTCGGCAAAGGCGGGATGGAAAGGGGAGCAGCAGGGCAAACAGGCAGGCGCGGTTTTTCATTTCGGGTTTCACAATATAAGGGGAAGCCGAATCACATCATCGGCTTCCCATCCTTAAAAATCCATCGGCGATCCTTTTTGAATACATAGCCAGACGGCCTCAACGCTTGCGTCCGCCGAAATGCCACGTCGTCTGCCGCACCTGCTTTTTACGCGGTGGCGATACCCGCCATTGCCGCCGCGCCCTTGCCGTAGAATTCGCCCTCTTCATACCTTGGGCGGTATCGGCAAACGTGCCTTTGGTGTTGTCGATTTTCGCTTTATCGAAGCTGATTCCGTCCGCGCCGCGCGCAATCTGGCCGCCCATTGTTCCTTGAGTTGTCGTACCGAATTTTCGCCGCAACCGTGCCGCGGTAGAAAATCGTTTGCGCCGGGCGTGTTTGCTGATGCCGACCATATCGTAGGTCTGCCGCTGCCAGTCCTTGAGTCCGTCCGGTCGGATTGTCGCCGGCATACCATACCGTGCGGCGGCGTCGGCCATGTTCAGGTTGGTGCTGCTTTTTGAACAGGCGTACCCGATGCGCGCGGCGCCCATTCGCCGAAGTAAACCCCGCTATTGTCAGGCAGGTTTTTGACTCTGGCCGATGACCAGGCGCGCCGAATTTCGGCGCGATGGGCAGTTTGACATCGGTAATCTGGCGTACGGAATAAACATCCACATTCGCCGCGCGTTTTCTCATACCAGACTTGGCCCAACGTCGGATTGGTAAAGAACGAAATGACGGGATTGACGTCTTCACCGTCAGATAAGCTCGGATTGGCCGAAACCGTTTGCCGTGCCGTTGATATTGGCTCCGTTAATCGGCCTGTTGCCGTATTTTTGTTGATGTGTTTGACGGGGCCGTCGCCGATGTTGATGCGGATGGAACTGTTGTTGATTCTCGAAGCCGCTTTGCCTGCGCCAAACGGTATGGCGGTGGAAGGCCGCTCCGTATCGATGGTGTTGTAGTTGGAAGATTCGCCTGTCGGAGCGGCGGAGACGGTTGCAGATGCGGCCAGTGCCAAAGCTGCGTGCCAATAATTTCAGTTTCATGGCTATCACCTTTAGATTAAAGAATACGCCGTTTGCGGAACAGCGCAGCCGTTTTGCGTTTCAGCGCAAAATGTTGCGGCGGGGAGCGTTCGTTCGGGCTTTGGGCGACCTGTCGTTGTTCTTTTTGTAAGGCAGCGGCATGGAAACAGTGTTTGTAAATATTTTTGTAAATTTTATCTTTTTCTAATTATGAAAAATGAATATTAATACCGTTTGTATATATAATCAACCGTTAATCAGTGGATGTTGTGTCTGGTTTTGTAAAAATCTTAAAGAAAATAACTTATGGTAGAACCGGATAGAAATATCCATTTGAATTTACTAGAGCTGAAAACCACTTATATCGATACAGCTGTTTATTAATCGCCTCGTCATTCCCGCGCAGGCGGGTAATCCAGACCCGATCCGCACAGAAAGTTATCGATAAAACCGGGTTTTCTGCAATTCTGCATATCTGAACAGTTTCTCGCCTCGCGCGGGAAATGACGGTTGATAAGTAGTAGCAGGCGTTGTATCGATGTAAATGGTTTAGCTATACAAAAGGCCGTCTGAAATTTTTCAGACGGCCTCTCAAACTTTGCCCCGTCAGAATTTGCCTGTCAAACCCGACGGTAACCGCCCGTCCCGGTGCGGGATGGGGACGTTGGACATCGGGTCGAGGTAGTAGCGGTTGGTCAGGTTGCTGACGCCGAAGTTCATGCTCAGGTTTTTGCCGAAAGTTGTAGCGTCCGTAAGCGTCCAATACCAAGGCGGAACGCCAGTGGTAGGGTCTGCCCGATGCTCGCATAATCCGCGCCAAGCCCCGACGCGCCAGTTCGTCCCGTTGGTCGGTATCGACGGTGCTGTGGTAGATGCCGCGCATGCCCAGTTCCAGCCTGTTGTTGAAGCGGCGGGTGCCGACATCGAGGTTGAGCGAGTATTTCGGCTGCATGGTTTGATAGAAACGGTGGCGCTGAAACCGCCGTCGAGATGCCCGGGGATGCGGTTGTTAGTAGACGTCGTAGTTGAAGCGGTCGATTTGTCGCAGGTGCGCTGCTAAGCGGTAGTTCGCGCCGAATGAGGCAAACCATTTGCCGCCGTCGATACGGCTTTGCAGCCTCGATGCCGCTGGTTTGTTTCTTTGCTCTATTGGGTCAGGTTTTTGTTTTCGGTAACATCGATGGCGTTTTTGATGGTGTTGTTGTAGTAGGTCAGGCGGATGTTGCCGTACTTTCAGCTGCCGCCAGTAGGGGAGCGAAATTGAAGGGGAATAGCCCGCTTCCCAGTTGGTGCTGCGTTCGGGCTTCAGGTTGAATCTGTTGTAGGCTTCCGCAGGTTGACGTCTGCTGGTGGTGGTTGCTTCAAATACTGGGAAGCGGGTTACCTGCGCGAAACGGGCAAAGAGACGGCTGTTGTTTCGGTCAAATCGTAGCTGATGGCGATGACGGGCGACCATGCGCCGGCTTTTCAGGTGTTTGGGCATGGCCATACTTCGTCTTCGTTGGCGGGCTATAGAGGCGGTGGCCGCCAGTACTGCGCCCATCGTAGTCGCCCGCCTGCAGATAGGTGTGGTTAACATCATCTATTGCCGCATTGGTTAAATATTTGAAATAGCTGCCTTGCAATCCCTGCGGATTGTTTACTCGTTAAATCTGCCCTTGCGCGAAAAACCGGCCCTTGATATTTGCCGTCGATATAGGGCGTATAGACTCTTTCTGCCGGTAAACGGCTTCGTCGTGGTTGAAGGACGGTTATCTACCTGTGGATTGTCGCCGTTTGCGTTGGCATAGATGACTTCGCCGGTCTGCCTTTCTCCGTTAATCGAATATCCTTTATCGTTATAGTCATAACCGTATTTGTGGCGGAATTCGTTTATCAGGCGATTTGACTCGTCAACATCTTCTGTTCTCTAGGATTTTCCGCACATCGTCCGCTTCTTCTTTATTTGGCAATCAGTTCGCTAATAGGATATAGCTGCCGAGGATATAGCCGTCCGAGCTTTTCCCTCCTTGCAACTCGACGGAATAAAAACGGATCTTTCTCTCGCCCGCCTTGCTTTTTGCCAAGGCATCGTCGTAAGCCCAGAATTTGTCGTAGCGTATGCCTGCCTCGAATGTTCAGGCGGTCGGCTCGCCCGCCGTCGAAAGCGATTCCCCGCGCCCCCATTCGTGGCGGCGGCCGGCCCTCGGACCGGCAACGGCTGTGGCGGCTGTGGCGGCACCGATGATGTCGAAGATATCTTTTGTCGTTGTTGGTGATTCGCTGGATCTCGTCCAGTTTTTCATATTGAACGTTGGCGGAGAGGGTCATGGCGAGCTTGTCGCTCAGGCGCATGCGGTTGCTGATGTCGGCGCCGGTACGGTGCGCGCGTGCGCTGTTCCACGCCTGATTAGACGCGGTATGCACCGGCACTAGGAGGCGGATCTTTCGGCTCTTCGGCAGGAACCAACCTTCGGCGAATCCAGCCTCGCGGCAGCCTATGCCTCGCTGATGTGCCTGCTGGATAAATTCGTTGGGAATTTTATTGTGGACAAAGCAGTTCGCCCACTTGTCGTATTCCTGATCGCCGTAGGTAACGGCCAAATCCGGCCCGCCGCTCTGATGGCGCGAGCTGGTGGTTTTGGTGCGCCAGATATTGGCCTGCAAGTCTCATCCAGCGGCTGCCTTCGGGCTTCCATTCGCAGCCGATTTTATGGCTTTTGGTGTCGATGGTGGAATTGAGCGTTTGCGCAGGTATGACCAGCGGCGGCCCGCCGGTGAAGTTGAACTCGCTGCTGGAAGCCCAGCAGTATGGCGTTGCAAAAGGGGTTGTCTCGCCGAAACGGACGCGGGGTGCGCATATGGCCGAGGCTGATTTTCTGATTGTTGGGCAGATACCAGTTGTTTTTCAGCAGCAGGCTTTGCTCGCCACGTTGCTGTTGAACACTTCTTCGCCGGGGCTGTAGAGCTCGCCATGTTCGGTATCATGGTCGCGCCCGTATTGCCGAAACCGCATTGTCCGGGGTCGTATTCAGGATTGTTCAGATAGCCGCCCGCCCCGCGTTTGCCGCCGAAGCTAATTGCCCTTTTTGTGCGGTCGCTGTAAGCAATCAGGCCGTCTGAAATATCGGTTTTAAACGCCGCCGAAACCATGCCCGAACGGTCGTCTCCTTTGAAATTGCCGATTTTGCTGCTGAGGCTGCGCGGCGGGTTTTTCTCTTGGAAATCGAGTGCCTGATAAGGCTCCAACGTTCCGGCGACTCGCTGCCCGCCGCCCCGTCTCGCCGTCGGCTCGCCCGGAATGGTGCGGTAGTCTTCCACACCGAGGTATTGCAAATTGTCAACGCGAGGGCTTGGCTGTATTGCCCGAAAAACTGCCTTTATCTGAATCCCCCATCCCTTCTGGGAACAATGTCTTCCGGGTTCGATGGATTTGAATGGCGACCGAGCCGCCCACTCCTGATTTGACACTCGGTCATCGACGGTCCTTTTTCTACCGCAATACCGCGGAAACAGGGCGGATCGACGTAGTTTCGTCGGCAACGCCGTAATTGTTCATCCATACGTCGACGGTCTGCTCCGTTCCGTCAATCGTACGGGGATACGGCCTTTCCGGCGATGCCGCGAATGCTGGGCGTAATCGCGCTGCCCGCATTGCGCGTATTCATGTTGTAGCACGCCGTTGAGCCCTTGAGGATGTCGCCGGCGGCATCGGGGCGGTAGCGTTCGAGGTATTCTTTGCCGAGGTAGGCGTTGGAGACGTTTTTAGCTGTATTGCTGCGCTTCGCCTTTCTGGTCTTTGGTCAGGCGTTTGCCGCGGACTTCAACAGCATCGAGGACGGCAGTTTCGGCGTAACTGGCATCTGCTGCCCACAGGTGTGGGCTGTACCACAAAATACCCGAGGCAGGCGGCGACGGTGTTGAGGGTGAGGGATGGTTTCACGGATATACTCCCAAGTGTTGTTTTCCGAGGTAAACCGACTCGGATTTCAGCCGCGAAAGCGAGAAATTTCGAATGGCCAGTTCGTCCTAGATATGTTGCGCGCAGATTATTCTTGCGGCGGATAAAGACAAATGAGGAGTAGTGGTTTGTGGAATATTATGGTTCGGATCGGGTATTTTCAATCAATAAAAACGCCCTCCGTTGATTTATGAATATTATATGATTTGAAAATGTTTTATAAGTTTTGTTCCCTTATGTGGATTTTTACGGATAAACGGATTTTTAGTTTATGACGAAATTCAAAAGGCTATCCCCGTGTGTGGTGACAAAAATGACGATGATGGCGAACTTTGGAGGAACAAACTAACGATAGTCATCAATGCACTGTCCGAACGCCGTTACTAGTAGCTGCCGGTCTTCGAAATTTTCAGACGGCCTTTTCGCGGGTTTTGTCTGCCAATTGTCAGGAAATATCGCACACCCCTGTTCTGTCCAGCCAGCGTTCGGCGTCCAGTGCGGCTTGGCAGCCGGAGGCGGCGCTGGTGATGGCTTTAGCGGTAGGTGTGGTCTTTGACGTCACCCGCCGCCCATACGCCTTCGATGTTGGTTGCGCCGACGTTGTCGCCCGTACCGCCTTTGGTTTTCAGGTAGCCGGTTTCGTCCATATCGAGCTGGCCTTTGAAAAATGTTGGTGTTGGGCTTATGGCCGATGGCGATGAAAACGCCTTTCTGACGGCGATTTCTTCGGTGGTGTCGTCGTTGCGTTTCAGGCGTGCGCCGGTTACGCCGCCTTCGTCGCCCAAGACTTCATCCAGATTGCTGTTGAGTTTGAGGATGATTTTGCCTTCTTCAACGCGCTGCATGAGTTTGTTTACCATGATTTTTCGGCACGGAAACTGTCGCGGCGGTGAATCAGGGTAACGGTGTTGGCGATGTTGGCGAGGTAAAGGGCTTCTTCTACGGCAGTGTTGCCGCCGCCGACCACGACTACGTCTTGTTTCTTATAGAAAAATCCGTCGCAGGTGGCGCAGGCGGAAACGCCTTTGCCGGCGAAGGCTTCTTCGCTGGGCAGCCCCAGATATTTGGCGGATGCGCCGGTGGCGATGATGAGGGCGTCGCAGGTGTATTCGCCCATGTCGCCTTTGAGGGGTGAAGGGCGGTTTTGCAAATCGACGGTGTGGATTTGGTCGAAAAATCATTTCGCTGCCGAAGCGTTCGGCGTGGGCTTGAAACGCGCCATCAGTTCCGGGCCTTGTACGCCTTTGGCGTCGGCGGAGCCAGTTGTCGACTTCGGTGGTGGTCATCAGTTGTCCGCCCTGTTCGACACCGGTAATGATGACGGGCTTGAGGTTGGCGCGGGCGGCATAGACGGCGGCGGTGTAGCCGGCGGGACCTGAAACCGAGGATGATGAGTTTGTGATGGTTGCTCATGATGTTTTCCTTGCTTTTGAAATGTTTTCAGACGGCCTTTAAGTTTTTATCAGCGGCGGCGGCTGAAACCTCCGCGCATGGCGGGACGGCGGTAGTTCGGCTGCATTCTGGTGGTCTGGCGGTAGTTGGGTGTGGCGGCGGCACGGTTTTTGCGCGGGCAGGCTGCGGGTGTTCAACTGCTGCGTGGTTCTGCTGGTTCGGACGGGCTGACTGATAATAGCTGGTGCGCGCGCGTTGTGCGACGGGGCTGTTTTTGGTTGCGTGCCCTGAGTGAATTTGTTGGCCAAGGCGTTGCCGATGAAGGCGCCTGCCGCCGTGCCGATAAGGCTTTTGCAGCAGCCAGCTTCCGCTGGATTGGTCGTAGATATATTGTTGGCCGTCGGTACCTGTTACCGGCTGGCCGTTGTTGCCGTTGGCCTGGGCTTCGGCCGGAATGGTGTCTTTGACGCCTTCGGGGGTGAGTTGGTAAACGGTGTTGTCCTGCTGGCCGCCGTTTTGTTGCGCCAACTGCTGTTGTAGGGCTTCGATTTGTTTTTGCTGCTGCTCGAGTTGGGCTCGCGATGTTGTCTTTACATGCGGCTAAGGCAAAGGGCGGAAAAGTGCGGCAAGGGCGACGGTTTTTCATCTTTAATCCTGTGTGAAGTGTTTTTAAGGCCGTCTGAAACGGCGGAGCAGGCGGCTTTTTCCGGCTCTTGCGCCTTTATATGGTGTATTTTTCCGTTTATCAAGTTTGTGTTACAGCGGCAGAGCGGGCAGTTTGGCGGCAAGGGCGAGGCTGTTGGCAATCATGCTGCCTCGTTCTTCCGCTTCGTATTCGGTCTCGACTATCAGCAGGTCGGCCGGTCTGTTCGCATGGAGGCTCATGTGCATTTCTGCGGGGTAAACGGCAGCTTGTGCGCCCGTGCGAATGCTTGCGCGCGGCGGTTGGCGGTTTTCAGCATCGGCAGCAGGGTGATGTCGAGATGGAAGCGGCGCGCGCGCAGGACGATAATGCGGGCGGCAAACCAGTCTGCGTCGTCGGTGAAGGCGACGGGCTGTGCGGACCGAAATCGTGGCGCATGGCGGCAATCGCGACGGCGACGGCGCGGATTTGCGGCAACAGCGCTTCGCTGACGAAGTTGTCGGACCGCTCCGGCAGTGCACGGTCGCGGTTGGCGCGGCTGACATTACCGTCGGTAATCATCATGCAGCGGTGGAGGCGGGCTTCTTGGAGGAGGGTTTTGCGTACGGTATTCATTTTGTCTGTTGCTTTCGTCATCATTTCAAATCTTTTTCTTTTTGAGTTTTGATTCCGGCGGCAATCTTCAAAGTATCAAAAAGCCGCCTGAAAATCAGGGCGGCTCTTATTCACATCTGCTTGTTTTTAGGTTTCAGACAAGCGCAAAAAGTACCGCACGGTTGTGTGGTACCAATAAAAATAAGCAAATGGGCGAATATTTGTCGGGTTCATGATATGAAATCTAATGTGACTTTGGTGTAGTGAGACGTAGTGTAAAACAAAAACGGGCCGGTTTCAATGTTTTGCTCTACGGATTGATATTTTTCAACTTATTGAAATTGATAGAATTTATTTTACAGTTAGAACGGTGTTTGCAGTTATGGAGGCCGTCTGAAACGTTTTCAGACGGCCTTGGCCGTTAATAGACGTCGCGCTGGTAGCGTTTATCTTCACGCATGTCGTTGAGGTAGTCTTCGGCTTCGTCGCGGCTGAGTTTGCCTTGTCCGGCGATGACTTCGAGCAGGGCTTCCTCAACGTCGCGCGCCATGCGGGTTGCGTCGCCGCAGACGTAAACGTGCGCGCCCTGTTGCAGCCAGTTCCAAACTTCGGCGGCGTGTTCGGCGATTTTGTGTTGGACGTACACTTTGTGTTCGCCCTGGCGGCTCCACGCCAAGTCGGCACGGGTGAGCAGGCCGTCTTTGCGGAAATCTACCCATTCGAGCTGGTAGAGGAAATCGTCGGCAAGGCGCTGGTTGCCGAAGAAAAAGCCAGTTTTGCCGCCGTCGCCGTTGGCGCTGCGTTGCTGCATGAAGGCGCGGAAAGGCGCGATACCCTGTACCCGCGCCTATCATGATGACGAGGGGTGTCGCCGTTTTCGGGGAGGCGGAAATGCGGGTTGGGTTCGATGAAGACGCGCACTTCGCCGCCTTCTTCCAAGCGTGCGCCGATATAGCCGGAGGCTGCGCCGGTGTAGGTGTTGCCGTGGTGGTCGAAGCGGACGACGCCGACGGTGAGGTGTACTTCTTCGCCGACTTCGTCCTGCGCCGAGGCTATGGAGTACAGGCGCGGGGTTTGGGCGCGGAACAGGCCGAGTAAGGTTTGCGCATCAAGCGGATGCGGATTGGCGGCCAGTACGCCTACGGGCGGGTGGCGGCGAGATAGGCGTCCAGTTTGGCGTTATCGTCGGCAATGTCTTTGAGTTCGGCGTTGTCTGACAATTCGGCGTATTGCCGCACGAATGCGGGTGTGTTCTGCGTGATGTCGGCGGCTTCGCTCAAGGCCGTCTGAATATCGGTTTCGCTGCCGTCGGCGAGTTTGACGGCTTCGCTGCCGGACAGGTTGTTTAAATCCAGAATTTCTTTGACCAGTTCAGGGGCGTTGACGGGCCATATGCCCAACGCGTCGCCGGCTTTGTAACGGATGCCGGAACCGCTCAGGTCGATTTCGATGTGTTCGACGTCTTTTTCGGCGGTGCGCGAAGTGATTTTCTGGCGGACGGACAGGGCGGCGGTGTAGGGGCGTTCTTTGGTGTAGGACTGAACCGGCTCTCCGCCGCCGGAAGCGGCGGCCGTTTGCGCCGTCGGGGCGGGAGCGGCGGATTGGGCGCACAACTCGGCCACTTTCGGCACAACGGCCGCCACCCACGCATCGGCGGCGGCTTGAAATTCCAAATCGCACAATGCCAAATCGAGCCAGACGGCCGGCTCCCCAAGCCGGACAGTTTGGCATCGAAATCTTTACCTGCCTGACAGAATTTCGGATAGGAGGAATCACCCAGCCCCAAAACGGCGAAAGTCAGTTTGCCCAAATCGGGGCTTTTTGCCGGATAGGAATTTGTACAGCGGCAGGGCTTCTTCCGGCGGCTCGCCTTCGCCCTGTGTGGACGTAACCAGTAAAAACGATGTCTTCATCCGGCAGCGTTTTTGCTTTTTGAAAATCGCCCGCTCCGGTCAGGCGGGCCTCCACGCCCGCGGCTTTCAGTCCGGCATGAAGCTGCTCCGCCACGCGGCGGGCGTTGCCTGTTTGCGATGCGGATAAAGACTGGTAACGCGGCGGGCGGCAGGTGCGGGGCCGGACGGCGGAAACTCGGGCAGGGCGCGGCGGCCCTTTGGCTTTGCGCCCAGCAATAGCCCGACAGCCATGCAAGCTGGGTGGGGAGAGGGCGGACAGTTGTGCGGAAAGCTCGGCTGGAAGCGGATTGGCTTGGTTCATGTTGTTCCTTTGCGGGCGGCTTTGGCGGGCCGGTTTTATTCGGTGCGGCAATCGGCCGGCGATTCGTAATGGGCGTTACTTTATAGAGGCCGTCTGGAAAAAGGAAAGAATGGTTTGTTTTAATTTAATGCGATTTCGTTATATTACGGGGCTTGAGGGGTAGAGACCTTCTGAAAAAGCGGCGGCGCGGCCGTACAAAAATTTACTGAAACGGTTTTTGTAATTAAATTTGATAATAATGATTAGTTTCATTACAATTCGCGTTTTGTTTGTGTAATTATTCTATTAACTAACCGCCACACAGAGGAAATAAACGATGAATACCCGTCAACCGACAAAAATTCCATTACAGCGCGCTGGTACTGGCGCTGAGCGGCCGTTTTCGCCCATGCCGAAAACAAACAGCCGTGCTTTGACCGAACTGGATGAAGTAAAAGTAACCGCCACCGCCTGGCCGACCCGCGTTACGCGCAACCAGCTCGACCGCGAAACTTCGACCGATTTGAAACAAGTCATGAAAGACCAAATCGGCATGGACGTCGGCGGCGGCAACGGCGTGGCGCAGTTTTACAGCATCCGCGGCGTTGGCGAAGACAAGATTAATCTGGAAGTGGACGGCACCAGCCAATCCACCAAAAATCTTCCACCACCAAAAGCCGCTTCCAGCTTGACCCTCGCTTTGGTGAAAAGCATCAACGTCGAAAAAGGCACGGGCGCGGCGAGTGCAGGCTTAGGCGCGGTCGGCGGTACCATCCGCGTAACGACGGTTGATGCGAAAGACCTGCTGACCGACGGCAAACCTTTCGGTTTCAAACTCGGCGCAGGCTTGAGCAGCAATAAAGGCTCAACCGGCAATGCGGCGGTTTACGGCTATCAAAACGGCTTCGATGCCCTGTTTGCAGGCAACTCTCAACAACCGCGACTACAAAGACGGCAACGGCAATGTCAACCGCGGCAGTCGTCTGAAACAACACAGCTACCTCGCCAAACTCGGCTACGACTTCAACGACGACCACGGCATCCGCCTGACCTACCGTCAGGAATACCAAAAAGGCAACCGCACCGACAAAGCCGAGTTCCAAAACGTTGACAGCTACATCGGCGTGGACGGCACTTATCAAAAAGAGCAATCCTACAATCTGGAATACCGCGGCCGCAACGTCGGCTTCCTCGACAAAAATCGACGCCAATGTCTTCCAAATCAACACCGACGACACCAAACCGCCTAAAGGCGCGCCCTCCCCCGAATGCCCAAGCCTCCGGCACGGCGCAAGGCGGCGTTCCCCATCGGCAAGCTTGAGTTGAGCAAAAATCAGCGACCGGCGCCAACCTGAACCTCGCCAGCTCCTTCGGTGACGGACACATGGTGAAAATACGGCGTCAACTACCGCCACGAAACCTCCGAGCCGTCCGACAAAGGCGCATGGCTGAAGATTCTCGGCCTGTATGACCGCGACAAAGAGAAAAAAGCCGAATACGGCGTGTACGCGGAAGGCATTTGGAACCTGCACCCCGTCACCCTGACCACCGGACTGCGTTACGACCATTTTCAAATACAACGCCGCCAGCAAACAAAGCGCGTCGCACGGTCAGCTCAACCCCAGCATCGGCGCGATTTGGGACATCAACGACAACTTCTCCCTCTTGGCAAACCTCAATCAGGCAAGCCGCGCGCCCCGCCTGAACGAAGCCCCTGCTGGCTAACGAACGCGCAGGCGCCGCCGCCGATTTGGACAGCAACCTCAAAGCCGAAACCGCCCGCCGTGCCGAAATCGGCTTCAAATGGCGCAACGACAATTTCAACGTCAGCGGCAGCGTGTTCCACCAACGCATCAAAGACCTCATCGTCTATCGTTGGGCAAAAATCAACAACAACACCGCTCCATCACCGAACGCGGCAAGATTTACAACGGCGGCACGCTCAAAACCCTACGGCTACGAACTTGACGCATCCTACCGCTGGGGCGGTCTGACCGCGCGCGCCGGCGTGTCCTACGTCAAACCCCGCCTGAACGGCGAAATGTACTACGGCGAAAGCCCGATTCAAGCCGAAGACCACGAAAGCTCGTTCACCTTTCTGGAACACCGGCCGCCAATGGCTGACCGGCCTGTCTTATCAGTTTGAAAACCCCAAACTCGAAATCGGCTGGCGCGGCCGCTACGCCCAAAGCGTGAAATACACCGACGTCGCCCGCGGACAAGGCACGATACACGGCAAAGAAAGCCGGCTACGGCGTACACGACATCTACGCCAACCGGCAGCCGCTGAAAAAGACAACCTGAACGTCAACTTCGCCGTCAACAACATCGGCAACAAGCAATACCGTTCGCACAGCCAACGCTTCCCCCGACGGCAACGGACGCGTGCCCTTCTACGAGCGCGGCCGCGAGTTTGCCTTGGGCGTGAATTACCGCTTCTGACGCTAAACGACGTTGGGGAAATTAGCAGGCCGTCTGAAACTTGGGTTTCAGACGGCCTGTTCCCGTGATTATTAAGACAAACGCGTCAATCATACGACCTTTATCTTTCTTCCCAGCTCCCTTTCCCGAAAAATAAACCGCAACCGCGCACAAGGCTGCGCCTACGCTCAGGCAGCCGAACCAGCTTGTGCTGGCGGCGGCGGGATGAGGCGAAGCGAGTGCGGAGACAAGGGCGGCGGCGAGGAGGGTTGAGCCGGCGAGGCGCAGGCGGGCGGGTGTTGACGGGTCGTCCGAGCATGGTTTTTGGCGTGGGGCGTTTGCGAGAGCATGAGGCAGAAAAAGCCGCCGGAGCAGAGGGAAAAACATCAGGAAATACAGCATGGTCATTGCGCCTTTTTCGATGCGGCGGGCGATGAGGAAGAATATTGCCGCAAATGTCAGGAAACACAGTTCCACCGTCCAATAGAGCGTGTCCCCGACCGAATTGACAGCCAGAGAGGCCGTCCGACATAAATATCCAAAGAGCGGGATCAGGGTGCACAGTGCGGCGGCGGCGTGAAACAGACCGCGCCATTTGATATGCGCGGGCAGGGGAAGAAGGCGGCAACCGCAGCGGCGGCCCAGACAGCAAAGAGGCTTTGCGCTTCCCAAATTTCACGCCCGTCCCAGTCTGCGGGCAGCAGGCGGTTGGTGCAGAAAAAGGCGGCGCAGGCGAGCGGGAAGCCGGCGAACACGGCGATGTTGATGCGTTCCGCCCACGCAATCCCGCGCAGGGGCGGCTGTTTGCGGTTGCGCCGCTTCATCGGCCACATTACCGCACCCGTCGCAATCATAGCCCGCAACCCGCCATACCGCTGAAGAAATAAAGCCAGAGCGTCGGATAGTCGGCAAAGCCCGCCGTATGCAGGCTGTAGAGCGAAGAGTAGCCTGTTCGAAGCCGCCGTGAGGCATCTTTTGCGATACACCTGCGCCCCTGTCGCGCAAACGTACCGCCACCGACAAATCAGGGTTCGAGCCGATGCTTCTTTTGTCGAAATAATCCGCCGACAACACCGCTTCTTTGCGGTCGGGGTCGGTGATGGTCAAGTTGATTTCCTTGTCCGTCCCATTTCGGGCGCAGCCTTTTGCACCGTCGGATACCAATCCGCCATCTTCCGCCGCTCTCCCGCGTTTTCAGACGAGCCTCGGCACATAGGCGGAGCGCGCCTCGAATTCTTCACCCGACAATTCCGCCGCCGTTTGACTGTAGATCATCACCGTATGCGAAGTCAGCAAGAGGCCGCTGTAAACAATCATCACATGAAACGGCAGCGGCAGAACGCCCAGCAGGTTGTGCGCGTCCAGCCAGCTTCGAGCTTTTTGCCCTGCGCGGAAAGTGAAAAACTCCGCCAAAATCTTTTTATGCACAATCACGCCGCTGATTACCGCCGCCAGCGCGACCACCGCGGCCGCAGCCGTCAGCCAGTAGCCGCCGTATTCCGCCGCCGCGAGGTTGCTGTGGATGGAAACCAGATAACCCGCCCCCGCCGTTTCGCGCGGTTTGGACTGCGGCGCGTTAGGATAAGGGCTGATGGTGGTATAGGACGCCCTTCGGCCCCGCGCTCCGTCCAGCCCAAATCCAAGTACGGCGAACGTTCGGTCGGCAGAGAAACCGACCATTCTGCCGCATTCGGCGCATGGCGGCGCAGATAGTCCAGGGCGGTCGCCAGCGAAACCCGTTCGTCCGGCAGGCCGTCTGAAAACGGCAGCTCCGGCTGCATCCATACATCCAGTTCGGCACGGAAAAACGCAATGCTTCCCGCAAGAATATTACGAACAAAAACCCACGAACAGATCAGCCCCGTCCATGTGTGGATTTCCGCCATTACCTTGCGCAGCCCTGCCTCCTTAGCCATGCGGCAGCCCCCGCCGCCGAAAGCAGCAACACCGACAGCGACAGCGCGCAAAACACCGTCCGCAGCCGCCGCGCCGCCAACGCCCACAGAAATACCAGCGGCAGCAGCGTGATGCCCTAGGGAGGGTGCCGCCGTAAACGGCATTGGTTGACCCGCCCGCATAAAGCGGAACCGTACCCGCCGCCAGCGCGGATACCCAGTAGCTTCCGGCCGAAGCCAGCACAATCCGCGCCGCGATGTGCAGCGGGCGTGGCAGGATGGGACTCATATGGTTTTCCTTGGGATATTTGTTACTTTTTATTCGATTGGGTGTTTTTCAGACGACCTTTAGAAATGACAGGTTTCAGACAGCCTTTGCAGAGTACGGCAACCTCACGACCGTCATTCCCGTGAAAACGGGAATCCAGACCTTTGGAGTTTCAGGAATCTCTAAAAATCGCCGAATCCCAAAGATTCCTAGATTTCCGCCTGCGCGGGAATGACGGATTATATAGTGGATTAACTTTAAACCAGTACGGCGTTGCCTCGCCTTAGCTCAAAGAGAACGATTCTCTAAGGTGCTGAAGCACCAAGTGAATCGGTTCCGTACTCATCTGTACTGTCTGCGGCTTCGTCGCCTTGTCCTGATTTGAAATTTAATCCACTATAGGTTTTCAGACGACCTTCAAGAATTACAGCAACCCCAAACCCCGTCAAAACTTATACCTAGCGTCCCCGACAAACTCCTCGGCTGGCCGTAGTCGTGGTACATCGTGTCCATGCGGTAGCGTTTGTCGAACACGTTGTCGAAGTTTAGTGTCAGATTGGCGTTTTTGGAAATGTCGTCACTGCGCGGTCAGGTCGACCACGGCGAAGGATTTTTGGCGGGAGAGGACGCGGGCGCGTTCTTTGGCTTCATCGTCGTCAAACTCGATATTGCTGAGGTCGCCGTATTTGTCCACGAAAGGTCTTGCTCTGCCAGCGCACGCCGCCGCCGAGGGTCCAGCGGGTTTTGGGCAGGCGGTAGGTGGTGAAGAGTTTGAAGCCGTGGCGCGGGTCGTATTGGCTGTTGGGCCGGTTGCCGTTTTCTTCGCGGGTCAGGTGCGACCGCACGCCCGCGCTGATGTCCCAGCCTTCGGCGGGCGAGCCGCTGATTTCGGCTTCCCAGCCGTGGGCTTTGGTATTCGCTGCGCGTAGTAGGTGTCGTCGTTGTCAAATTTGCCCGCTTCGACGGGGACGTTGCGCCGTTTGGATTGGAACACCGACAGCGAGGCGTTCAGACGGCCTTCGAGCCATTCGCCTTTCAGTCCAGCCTCGACGGTGCGGCCGGTAATCGGATCGATGGGGCGGCGGTTGATGTCTGTTTCGCTGTTTTTCGTGCGGCGTCAAACAGGCGGCTATAGGAGGCGTAGGCGGAGAGGTTGTCGGTGAGGTCGTAGGTGATGCCGGCGTAGGGGCGAAGCGGCCTCTTTGGCTTCCGTATTCGGGCTGCCGCCAACCGGTATGGCTTGGTAATGGTAGCGGGCGTAGCTGGCGCCCAAAAAGCAGCGAGAGAGTTTGTCGGTGGCGTGCAGGCGGGTGGCGGCATAGCCGCTGATTTGGCGTGTCGCGATGGTGTCTCCCTCCCATTTCAGTCGTTGACGGAAGCGATGGAGGATAGTCGCGGCGGCGTATGAAATCGTAGATGTCGCCCATGGAATAGTTGCCTTCAGGGTTTGCCCAGGCGCGTTTGTTCCGCGTGCGGTAGCCTCCGATGCCGAATACGGCTTCGTGTTTGCGCCCCATAAATCGTATTGCCCGTTGAGCTTGAAGCTGAAGGCATGGCTGACGATATTGTCGCCCATTTTATAACTTGGCTCTGGCCGAGCTGTCGTCGTGCCTGAGATAGTTGTATGGGGCGTCACCCATACCGGGATTGAGGGTTTTCTCACGGTTGTAGCGGTATTCCAGCTTGGCTTTCAGTTGTTTTCAAAGCGGTGTTCCAGTCCGGTAAAGAGTTCCGTCGCGCGTTCCCTATACCTGCTGCCTTTGATTTTGTTGTTGTCACGGATGCCGAGGCGGGTTGGGTAGCCTGCGCTATCGTAAACGGGCAGGTCCCCGCCGTAAAATTCTTTTCTCGCGCGCGCTGGTGGCTGATGCCGGCGTGGCGGTGGTTTGCGGCGAGAAATCGTATTCGGCAATGCCGTAAACCATGTCGGAGCGGTCGCGCGAACCCTCGGTCCAATGCCGCCCGCCCTCGGCGTTGATGACGGCGCGGCCGCGCAGGCTGCCGCTCGAGCTGAGCGGTCCGGACACGTCGGCCTCGGCATTCCAACGCCGCCATCTGCCGATGCCGACGGAAATTTCAGCCTCGCCGCTCTTTGGTCGACGCTTGCGTACCAGGTTCACCGTCGCGCTCGAGTCGCCCACGCCGCCCTGCAAGGCGGAAGTGCTGCGCACGACTTCGCACCCGCTCGTACGCGCCTGAGCTCAGCAGTTGGTTGCCGTCGATTTTCCGGTGGTCATGCCGTCTATCTGGTAATCGTTGACCGCCTCGCCGCGCGCGCTACATGTTGGTTACCGCATAGCGCGAACTGCCGGATTGCCGCTGATACCGTTGACCCAGCGAGAGCGCGTCGTAAACGCCGCGCTTGCCTTGGTCCTTCATCTGTTTGTCGGTTACCACGCTCACGCTCTGCGGCACCTCGCGCAGCGTCAGCGGCATCCCCGTCGCGGCGTGCGCCCGGAAGCGGTAGCCCTTGTTCAACGACTTCGCCGCTTGCCGCGCACGGTAACAGTGGAAAAGGGTAACTGCTGCCGGTTCGGCATCGGCGGAACGTATGCGTCCGCCGCCCGCGCAGACAGGCAGGATAAGTAACAGCGGCGCGCTCAAATGGTAAAACTTCATTGCTACAAATTCTCCTTTTCAAGTTCAAACAATAGATTGATAGGATTGATAATAATTTTTGTATAAAAAATTGGTAATTTTGTTTTCATTTTTGTCCTTTGTAAAAGACAGAATGAAGAAATGCTGTTCGGCAAAATGCCATGATACGGGGAGCGAAGGCGGAAGCGCGGAATGAAAAGGAGTTTGTAAAAGTTTGAAAAGTGCAGATTTGCAGGATAACGGCGGAGTGCGGAGGAAGGCAACAGGTTTTGACGACCTTTTGGAAATTGCGGCAACTTTTGACATTCCGTCATTTCCTGCGAAAACGGGAATCCAGACCTTTATTTTCAGGAATTTTTGGAAAACTGCCGCAGCCCAAGGAGCTTTTGATTCCCGCCGCAGCCTGTCTTCGCGTAGGCGGGGGCGGAATGACGAATCATAAGTTTCAGACGGCCTCAAGGAACAACGATAAAACAGCCTGCAAATATTAAGCAATGTGGGCTCGGATAAAGCAGTTGATAAAAGACAGATTCCGCCGAGGTATCGGTTATCCTGCTCCCCTCTGCGGGGAGGGTCGGGGAGAGGGGAAAACGGTGAGGTATAAAAACGGTTCCAACTGCCAAACCAAGCCCTCTACCACGGAAAAGGGAATGATGCGCCGTTCAGCGTCCCGGATGCTTCTTCGTCCAGCGATTTGAGCCACGCCAGCTTCTCGCCGATTTTTGATTTCCAGGCCCGCGGGACGGGTTGGTAGAAAGTCCGGTTCGTCCAGGCCGTCGGGCATATAGCTTTCACCGGCGGCGTAGGCGTTCGGTTCGTCGGGCATAGCGGCATTCGCGTCCGTAGCCCACCCTCTTTCATCAACTTGGTCGGGGCGTTGCGCAGGTGGACGGCACTTCGTCGCTGGCGTTTTCTTTGACGAAAGCGGCGCATTTGGTTGCTATGCCTTGTAGCCCGCGTTGATTTGGCGGCGGCGGCAAGGTACAGCACGGCTTGCGCCAGCGCGAGTTCGCCTTCGGGCGAGCCTAAACGTTCGAAAGTGGCGGCGGCATCGTTGGCGATTTGGAAGGCGCGCGGGTCGGCGAGCACCGATGTCCTCCCACGCCATGCGCACGATGCGGCGGGCGAGGTAGCGCGGGTCGGTGCCGCCGTCGAGCATACGGCAGAAACCAATACAGCGCGGCGTTCGGATGCGAACCGCGCACGAGATGTGCAGGGCGGAGAGTTTGTCAGAAACTCTCGCCGCCTTTGTCGAAACGGCGGATTTGTGCCCCTGAGACTGCCGGCGAGAAATTCGGCGGTCAGGGTTTTCAGACGACGTGTCGGCGGCGCGTAAAAGTGCTCCAATAAATTCAACAATCTGCGCGCATCGCCGTCGGCGGTATTGACGAGCAACTCCGCGCATCGGCTCAATCGTGAAATCGGTATTCGGGCAATGCCAACACTTTGGCAATCAGTTTCTTTGAGGTCGTCTGAAGACAAGGATTGCAAAACATACACCTGCGCGCGGCTCAACAGCGCGGGATTGACTTCAAACGACGGGTTTTCCGTAGTTGCGCCGATAAAGGTCAGCAAACCGCTTTCGACATGGGGCAAAAACGCGTCCCTGCTGCGCTTTGTTGAAGCGGTGGACTTCATCGACAAACAAAATCGTCGCGCGTCCCTGCTGCAAAGCAGATTTCAGGCTTATCGATTGCCTCGCGTACGTCCTTTCACACCGGAGAACACGGCGGAAACAGGCAAAAACTGGGCGTTGAAACTCTGCGCCAAAAATCCGCGCCAAAGTCGTCTTGCCCACGCCCGGCGGCCCCCACAGCAACATAGAATGCGGCTTCCCGCCTTCCACCGCCACGCGCAGCGGCTTGCCTTCGCCAATTAAATGCTGCCGCCCGATAACATCATCAAGCGTATGCGGACGCAGGCGTTCGGCAAGCGGCGCATCGGCTGGCGGCGAAAAGGTCGGACATGGCGGTTTCGTGGGATGGGTTTTCAGACGGCCCTCATTATACCGCAAGCGTTCGCACGACCCTAAGGCCTCTGCGGTATAATCGTCCGACTGCAGCGTTTCAGACGGCCTTTCTCCGAATCGGGCGGTGAGGCCGTCTGAAAAACTTTTTATTCTTTGAAACTTGAAACTGAACCCAACGGAAGAACGGTAAAAATGAACTACATCAGCACCTCGCGGCAAAACCGCGCCCAAAACCTTTCAGCGAAGTTTTATTGATGGGTCTCGCACCCGACGGCGGCCTGATGTTGCCGGAATCCCTATCCGCAAATCAGCCGCGAAACTTTTGGACGAATGGCGCAATCTCAGTTATCCTGAACTGGCGTTTGAAATCATGAGCCTGTTCGTTACCGACATTTCCGGCGGACGATTTGCGCGGCATCGTTGGGCGCAATTCTATACCGAGGCCGTGTTCAACAGCAAAGAAATCACGCCCGTTCGTACGCTTTCAGACGGCCTCAAAATCCAAGCCTTGTCCAACGGCCCGACGCTGGCGTTTAAAGATATGGCGATGCAGTTTTTGGGTAACGCGTCTGAATATGTGCTGGACAAGCGAAGGCCGGCAGCTCAATCATCTTGGGCGCGACCAGCGGCGACACTGGCTCCCTGCCGCAGAATACGCATTGCGCGGCAAAAAGGCGTCAACGTCTTCATGCTCTCGCCCGAAGGCAAAAATGAGCGCGTTCCAATCGTGCGCAAATGTACAGCCTGCAAGACGCCAATATTCGCAACATCGCCGTAAAAGGCATGTTTGACGATTGTCAGGATATTGTAAAGGCTGTACAAAAACGATGCCGGATTTAAAGCAACTTATCATATCGGTACGGTAAACTCTATTAACTGGGGACGCATCGTTGCCCAAGTGGTTTACTACTCGCCGGTTATTTCAAAGCCACGCAGAGCAACGGCGAAAAAGTCAGCTTCTGCGTACCCAGCGGCAATTTCGGCAACATCTGCGCCGGACACATCGCCAAGCAAATGGATTGCCGATAGGACGCCTGATTGCCGCCACCAACGAAAAACGACGTATTGACGAGTTTTTCAAAACGGGTCGCTACTCGCCGCGCAGCGCCGCGCAGACGCACGTTACTTCCAGCCCGTCGATGGACATTTCGAAAGCATCGAATTTTGAACGTTTTGTTTTTGATTTGGTCGAACGTGATACGGACAAAGTAAACGCCCTGTGGGCCGATGTGCTTTCGGGCAAAGGTCTTCGACTTGTCCGACTTGCTCGGTACCGTGCGCGGCAACATACGGCTTTGTTTCAGGCAAAAGCCTGCACAGCGACCGTTTGGCTACCATCAAACAGGTTTACGAACAGGACGGCCAGTTAATCGACCCTGCACACCGCCGACGGCGTGAAAGTTGCCCGCGAGTTGCGCGAAACGGGTGAAACCGTGGTTTGTTTGGAAACCGCGTTGGCTGTTAAGTTCGAAGCGACGATACACGAGAGCCGTGGGTGATGTGGCTGTGCTGCAGTCCGGCGGGTTTGGACGGTTTGGAAAGTCTGCCGCAGCGTGTGTGGAAGTGGTGGCGAACGATGCCGAACTCGTGAAAAACATTATCGAAAAAGCTGTTAGCGTTTGATATTACGGTAGTATTCCGGATAAAAATACCCGCCTGCGCCGTTTCCCCGCTTGCAGGCGGGTTTTTCTTTTGACAAGACAATGAACGTGATATGGATACGACAAACCAAGCACTGGGAGTACCGGATTTCTCCGGTTGTTTGACTGTATCTCGCAGCAAAACAAAAGGCCAATATTGCTCTGCTACGAACTTTCAGACGGCCTCGTAGTATGGATACGCAAGGCCGGCGCGCGCAATCCGGCATGGCGTTACGCACTATTGGGGATGATAACCAAACCGCTGCGGTTGGGTGTGTTGAAGCCGGTACTGAATCTGGGCGGCGAAAAAGCCATCTCTGTTGAAGAAAAACGCTTGCGTGAGCTGAAGGCTGCCGGAATCTCCGTTCCCCTGAAGTTTTGGCTCATCAGGCAGATGCACTGATGCTCAGTCATTTAGACGGCAAGCAGCTTGATACGCAAATCGAACAGGAAGCCAGAGGGAAACACCTCACCGCTTGAATGCCGGATTGAATGCCATCGGCGAAGTACACAGAAAAAGGCCAGTTCCTCAGTCAGGCGTTTGCACGCAACATCATGATTTTCAGGGAAAGATGTCAGCTTTTTGGACTTTGAAGACGACCCGTCGGAAGTAGTTGATCCCTTGCTGAATGCCAGAGCCGCGACTGGCTCTGTTACCTGCATTCGACCTCGCTGATGCTGAAGAAGTACGGCCCTGCTTGAACGGGCGGCGGCTTTGGCACGACAAACCGCTGACACAGCCCGACGAAATGCAGTATCTGGTTACGCAGACCGCCAAACCGATACGCTGGATGCACAGCCTGAGCCATTCACGCTGGGGACGCGACATGCTGCGGCTGGCGGCGGTGGCGGGATTGTTTTATCTGGCGGATTTGTATTTCTAGATTGCGCCGTAGTACATCGAGGCCGTCTGAAAACCGGAGTTTGCGGTTTCAGACGGCCTTTGGTTTTTGATTGGGCGCATTCGTGCCGCAAACATTGTGATGAGAAAATTTTCGTTTAAAAATCCCACGTTTGCTCTGATTTTTGGATTGCTATGGCGACGACACGGACGATTTCGAACCGGCAGCTTTACATACGCCTGCTGGGCTATCTGAAAGACTACTGGAAGATTTTTGCCGCTTCGGTCGTCTCCATGCTCGTGGTCGCAGCAACTATGCTGGCTGGTTATCTGCTCAAGCCCTTTGATTAACGAAGGCTTTGTCGATAAAAACATGCAAAGATGGCATGGCTGCCGTTGGCAGTCGTCGGGCTGTTCCTAGTGCGGGGCGTCTTTAATTTCTTTAACGACTATTGCACCACCTATCTTTCCGGCAGCTTGGTAGACCGCATCCGCCGCGAAATGTTCGCCAAGATGATGCGCCTGCCGTCGTCGTATTACAGCGGCAATGCTGGCGGACGGTTGGTGTCGCGGGTGCTGGAACGACGCGGGACAGATTACCGAAGCGGGATTCAACGTCATCACCGTGATTGCCAAAGACGGCGTCAGCGTCGTCGGATTGCTCGGTCTGCTGATGTACCCTCAACTGGCAGTTGACGTTGATTACCTTTTGCCGTGTTGCTGGTCGTTACAGTCAGCGTGCGTACTGTCAGCAAACGGCTGCGCCGATTGTCGCAAAGCAATCAGCAGTATCTGGGACAGATGACGCAGGTGTTAAACGAAAGTATCGACGGCGCGCGCGTTATCAAGGTTTACGGCGGGCAGCCGTATGAGACCGACCGTTTCGGCAGGATTTCCACCGATGTGCGGCGCAATCTGGTCAAACAGGTAGCCGCAAGCTCGGTCGGCACGAGTTTTTACGCAACTGATGGCGTCGGTGGCTTTGGCCGTCATTGTTTATACCGCTGCCAGGCAGGCGGGCAGCTCCGATTTCAGCGCCGGGGATTTCGGCGTCCTTCCTGTCGAGCATGATCATGATGTTCGACCCGGTCAAACGTATGACCGGCGTGATGCAGTCTTTGCAGCGCGGCTTGGCGGCGGCCGACAGCGTCTTTTACCTTTTTGGATGAACCGGAGGAAGACGACGGCGGCAAGGCGGTGTTGGACGCAGGTACGGGCGACATTGAATTTTCCGGCGTTTATTACCGCTATCCCTGAAGCAGAACACAACAGCCTGAACGGTATCGATTTGACCGTGCCGCAGGGTAAAGTAGTCGCGCTGGTGGGTGCGTCGGGCTGCGGCAAGACCACATTGGCCAATATGTTGCCGCGTTTTTCGATCCGACCGGGGAGCGGTGCGCATCAGCGGTGAAAACATCCGCAACTCACATTGAAAGCCTGCGCGGCCGTATCGCGCTGGTCAGTCAGGATGTGGTGCTGTTCAGCGGCACGATAGCGCAGAATATCGCCTACGGGCGGTCAGGGGATGCGTCCGAAGACGAAATCATCCGCGCCGCACAAGCCGCGAATGCGTGGAATTTCATTCAAGCCATGCCGCAGGGCTTGCAGACCGAAATCGGCGAAAACGGCCTGAAAACTTTCCGGCGGGCAGCGGCAGCGTATCGCCATTGCCCGCGCGCTGCTGAGAAACGCGCCGATTCTGATTCTGGATGAGGCCACCAGCGCGCTGGACAACGAATCCGAGCGGCTGGTTCAGGCGGCATTGGAAAAACCTGATGCAGAACCGCACCACCATCGTCATCTGCCCACCGGCTCTCCACCATCGAAAAAGCCGACAATATCGTGGTCATGCACGAAGGCCGCATCGTAGAGCAGGGCACACATGGCGAACTGTTGGCCAAAGGAGGGCGCTACGCCGAGTTTCACAGCCTGCAATCCGGCGGAAGCCAGGAACCCGCATAGCGGGGCGGGTACACGGTCAAGTTTTAAGTTATAGACACGATTTTTCAACAACGGCCGCTGTTTTTCAGACGGCCTCATCGATTAAACAGGAAACTTCAAATGGCAGCATTCAATACCGAAAAGTATTGTCCGTAGCATCACCGGACAGACGCCTACTTCACTTTCACCTGCACCCGCGACGAATCGTTGCGCTTTGAAAAACGGCCAGTTCGTTATGGTCGGACTGATGGTGGACGGCAAACCGCTGATGCGCGCATACAGCGTCGCCCTCGGCCAACTGGGAAGAGCATCTGGAATTTTTCAGCATCAAAGTGCAGGACGGTCCCGCTGACCAGCCGCCTCCAGCATCTAAAAGTCGGCGACGACGTGTTAATCAGCAAAACCGACCGGTACGCTGGTGGCAGGCGACCTGAATCCCGGCAAACACCTTTTATTTTTGTTGAGCACCGGTACCGGCATCGCCCCTTTCCCTGAGCGTAACCAAAGACCCGGAGATTTACGAGCAGTTTGAAAAATCATCTTGGTACACGGCGTACGTTATAAAAAGATTTGGCGTACTACGACCGCTTCACCAAAGAATTGCCGGAACACGAATACCTCGGCGATTTGGTTAGGGAAAAACTGATTTACTATCCGATTGTTTCCCGCGAAGAATACGAACATCACGGCCGCCTGACCGACCTGATGGTAAGCGGCAAACTGTTCGAAGACATCGGCCCGCCCAAAAATCAACCCGCAGGACGACCGCGCCATGCCAGTGCGGTAGCCGGCCATGTTGAAAGACACCCGTCAAGTGCTGAATGACTTCGGTCTGGTGGAATCACCCAAAGTCGGCGTGCGCGGCGACTTTCTGATTGAACGTGCGTTTGTCGACCAACAAAGACACCGGGATTCGGATTAGACTACGATGCCGCCTGAAACTTTGATTTTCAGACGGCATTGCTTTTTGGATGTTTGTATATTTTATTTCAAACAAGAGGCACGGATTCGTATGAGAAGCCAACATCTATGCAAAAAGTTCATTACTGGTCATTCTATGTGGCGAATAATATTTGGTAATTACTGTATAGCCGCTATACGGAAATACTAGGATGAATAGGGCCATACCCAAAAACATTTTGGTTATGAAACGCCAAACGCCTTATTCCTAAACTTGTTTCAAATCTTATTGTCTTAGTGTGCTACCTTTATTTCAAATCCGAACACAAGAGCCGTCATCAATCAATAAAACGGATTTGCACCGCCGCGTTCGTAACCCGCTTCGCCGACGGCGATATCTAAGCCCAGTGTGGCAAGGTCGTCGGCGACGGGTCAGGCGTACTGTTGTTTGTCTTGCCGGTAGAGCTTGCGGTAGGTATGGCAGGATCTCGCAACTTTCGGCATGGGCGGCGGCATAGGCCGGAGCGAGGTGCGGAACGCTTTTTCTTCGACCTGTTGAGGCGCATTCCGCCGGCGTCGCCGCAGGTCGGGCATTTGGCGCGCAGGGCGTTCCCAGCGGCTGTTACACAGCGGGCAATGCATGTAGCGGAAGCCGGTCAGGGTCGCTGCGGATAAGGATGACACTGCCGACGGCTTCCGTGCCGCAGCAGGGGCAGAAGATGCGGTCGCTGTTTTCGGCGGTCGGAATGTCGTCTTCGGACAACTGCGCGGCCCATGCCGTCCAGACGACCTGCAAAGCGGCCTGTACCCAAATTTCGGCGGCGCGGTCGGACGGTTCCGTTTGTTGCGTCAATATGCGTCGTGCAAGGGCGGCGGCCCCGGCGGCGGTTAAGGCTTTAAGTTTGCGTGTTTCGGCGGCGACCGCGGCATTGGTTTGACCGTCGGTTGCATTCAGCAAGTCAGTAAAACAGCCGACAAATCCGTCCGGTACTTTCGCCTTGGGCCGCTGCGGGCAATACGGTTTGTCCGCGGTAAAGCGGCGGCAGCGGAAAGGTATGGCGGTCAAACACGGCCTCGTTGCGCTTCGCAGATGACAGACAGCAGGGACAGATAGCCGCCCAGCTGCTGCTGTCTTCCTGCGCCAATTCTTTGAAACGGACGGCGCGGCTGGCGAAGATGTCTTTTCGGGTGCAAGCCAAAACGGGGTATGGAACAGGCCTTTCTGGATTTTTCCGTCGGGACGGGCGGAGCGGGTGTTCATGGTGTTTCCTTTATTTGGATGTTCAGATTTCAGACGGCCCTCGATAAATTCCCGCATGGTGCTACTGGTGAATTTTTCAGGGCCGGCGAAACCGATCAAGGTCATTCCGGCCTGTTCTGCCACGGGCGGACGGCCAGAGCGGTGGGGCTGAAACGGCAACGATGCAGCCTATGCGGGATACGGCGGCTTTGGCGACCATTTCGTAACTGGCGCGGCTGGAGATGATGGCAAACCCTTGCTGCCAGTCGAACGCGTTGAGCTGCCGTGACCGATGAGTTTGTCGAGGGCGTTGTGGCGGCCGACGTCTCGAATGCGGCGACAATATCGTGTTTGTCCGCCCATGCCGCGCTGTGCAGCGAACTGACCGTCTGTCGGAGCGGCTGGTAACGGTTTAAAGCCGATAAGGTTGTTCGAATTTCGCCGACGGCAAACGGCGGCTTCGGATTATCTGCGGCAGCACGGGTTTTACCGCCGACAGGCTGTCGATGCCGCACAAACCGCAACCGGTGCGTCCGTTTTAAGCTGCGGCGGCGTTCTTTCAGGGCTTGGAAACGGGAAGAGGCGATGTCGAGCCGCACTTTCGATGCCGTCGCAAGAGTTGCGGGATGTCGGTGCCGTAAAGTTCGCTGCGGTTTTGCAGGATGCCTTCGCTCAGGCTGAAACCGAGGGCGAGCTCTTCAGGTTTTGCGGAGTGGCCATCAATACGGCGTGGCTGATGCCGTTGTAAACTGAAAGCGACGGCCGATTCTTCGGCCAGCGAGTCAGTGTCTTGAATCATGCCGTTTGAGCTGACTCGGCAAACGGTGGCGGCTGTAGGGCTGGCTGCTCATGGCGGGTGCGTGGAGAGATGTTCCGTTTGTTTTGTGTGTGCGGCGGTTCGCCTGACGCGTATCGTTCGTCATTTTAACATATCGGGCTTTTTCAGAAGAAAAGGCCGTCTGAAAATTGAAAGCAACCGTTCAGACGGCCTTAACCTCGATTAAACACAGCTGTCATCTATAATAAAAACTATTTTTGACAGTTTGAAACACGGAGCAAGGATATGGGAGCATTTTCCCGTACGCTACTGGCAGGTTCGCTGGCCGCAGGCCTGGTCGCTTGTTCGACGGTGAAAAGACGGCGCGGCAGGCTACGACTTGGATTTTTCCAAACAGAAATACACTGAGCAAAGCCTCGAAGTCAATGGCCGAAGCGTGAAATTCCGCGCGTATGAAGGTATTGTTTACGTCAGGAATCCTGTTGATACAAAAATATGAAATTATCAATATTTATGTACCGGAAGCTTATTACAGCGGCGGCTCGGTTGGCGGTTTTACTGCGTGAAACTGCACCCGATTTTTCCTGAACCAAATTGGCGAGTTATATGCCTGCCGAGCTGGCAAACTGTTCGGCGGGGCGGTGAAGCATCCCAAACCCTCGAATGCCGCTTTGACGGCCCCTGTCGAAAGCGTTATGTGGTCGCTTCCCGGCGCGCGCGGACGGACAGCCGCCAACGGCAAGGCACCAGCCGCCATCGTGGATTTGAAGGCTGCGGTCCGTTACCTGAAATTCAACGACAAAGCCATGCCGGGAGATGCAGGCAAAATCATTTTCAACGGAAACCAGTGCGGGCGGAGCACTTCCGCCCTGCTGCAGCGACCGGCAACAGTCGCGATTATGAAAACCCATCTTAAAGCATTGGGCGCAGCGGAAGGTGGCGACGACATTTTTGCCGTGTCCGCATATTGTCCGATTACCGATTTGGACCATGCCGATATGGCTTACGAATGGCAGTTTAACGGTGTAAACGACTCATCAAAAATGAATATTTCCATGCTCGACTACAATGTCAAGCGCGAACTGGTACCCGGCACGCTGACCAAAGAAGAAATCTCCTCTCCAACCAGCTCAAACCGCTTTATCCCGCTTATATCAACAGCCTGAAACTGAAAGATGCCGGCGGCCGCGCGCTGACGCTGGATAAAAACGGCAACGGCAGCTTTTAGTGATTACGTCGCCGGTTATCTGGCGAAATCGGCACAGTCGCAGCTGGATGCAGGCAAAAACTGGGTAACCGGAATTGGCTTACGGTAAAAACGGTAAAGTAACCGCCGTTGATTTTAGTAAATACGCCAGCCGCCGGCCGCAGAAAATACCGCCGGCGTTTGACGGTGTGGATTTAAGTACTGGAGAAAACCAGCTCGGCAATGCCCAAACCGATAAACGGCATTTCACCGAATTTTCGATGCGGCACAGCACGGCTGAAAATGCGGCGATGGCTGACGCCGAAACCGTCAAAATCATGGGCGAACCCGCTCAACTACATCGGTACATCCGGGGAAAATACCGCAAAACTGGCGTATCCGCGTCGGTACCGCTGACCGTGACTACCTCGCTGGCCGTGTCCGCCGTATTGGCCCGCTAAGCTGCAAAAACAACGGATACGCTGCTGATTACTTCCTCGCCATGGGACGTAGCGCACAGCGGCGATTACGATTTGAAGAACTATTCGTCTGGATGAAGCAGGTCAGCACGCAAAAATAGTTCGTTTCTCAATACCTGTTTGCAGTTTTCCGCAAGTTCTGCTGATTAAAACGGACCTGCAGCGGCTGCAAACAGGTTTCCACTTTTATGAAAAGGCCGTCTGAGACATGCCTAGAATACTTATCATCCGACCTAAATTCCGAGCAAAAAGCAGATATGCAGACCTGTACCGACGCCGGCTGGCTGGCAGTACCTTTTCAGTCCGATAGAAATCGAAGCTGACGAAGGGGAGCTGCGGCGGCTGCCCGAACGTTTCAAACAGGCGGATGCGGTGTTTTGGGTCAGTCCGACAGCCATTGAAACGGCGGCACCGCATCTTGATTTTTCAGACGGCCTCAAAAACAGATTACAGTCGGGCAGGCCAGCCGCAAAAATCTTGGCGGTATTCTGTCATCACGAGATTTACAGCCCGTCTTCAGGCAACGACAGCGAAGCCGTTTTGCGTCTGCCGCTATGGAAGGAAATGCCGAAAGGTTCGAGCGTTTTAATTGTCCGCGGACACGGCGGGCGGATTTGCTTGCGAGCGAATTGCGGCGGAAAGGTTTTAAGGTCAGTTTTGCCGAAATCTATTTCAGACGGCCCTAATTCCTTGAATTGGCATGATTTTAATCCACATTCCATCAAGGCCGCATATGTTGCTTCGGGCGAACTGGCGCAGGCTTTGTTCCGCCAAGTACCGTCTCAATTCTCCCTGTTCTTCAAATCCTTGCTATACTTCACCCACCATCCGCGCATAGCCGACACATTGAGGCTTGCCGGAGCGGAAAACGTCCGGGTCATCCAGCAGTTTGACACAGCGGTATTGAATGAAGCGGCAAATGAGCCGGATACCGCTGATATTGTCGCTTCCCGAAACCCTCCGCCTGAAAAACGGTGAACAATCAAACAAGGTGGCGGCCGAACGGCTGGATTCCGATAAAGAAAATACTGCCGCTTCGGATAAGCGGGATACCGTCCCGACGTCCGAAACCTTTGCGGCAACGTTCGAAAATAATGTCGGGCCGTCTGAAAAGCAGGCGGCCGGCGAAATTACAGGAAATACTATGTCAGAACCGAAACAGATTCCCCAAACTTCCGCCAATCCGGTCGTCATCCGGCAGTCTTCCGGCAAAGGGCTGGCCGCAGGTGCGCTGGTCTTCGGCGCTGCTGGGGCTGGGTGCAAGCGGATTTCGTTTGTAGAAGGGCAGAATGTCTGAAAACCAGCAGCTTGAGTTTTCACAAAAAGCTCGACAAAGCTGCTTTTGGGCGAGTCGGGAAAAACGCTGCCTTGTTGAAAGAAAAACATCAACCGCCAGACCGTTATCCAGTCCGAACTGGAGCGCTTGGGCAGCGGACAGAAAGCAAACGCCGAACAGATTGTCCTGACGCAGAAAGCTTATCAGGAACTGGCTAAAGGCCGCGCCAACTGGCTGGCGGACGAGCCGAAACTCTGCTGAACCAAGCCTCGCAGCAGTTGGTGCTGTCAGGTAACGTGCAGGGCGCAATCAGCGTGCTGGAGCATGTCCACAACCGCCTGGAGCCGTTCTGACCAACCCGAACTGCTCGCCATCAAACAGGGCCGTAAGCAGCGATTTGGCTTCGTTGAAAAACCATCCCTATGTCGATATTTCGGGTACCGCTTTGCGTATCGATCGTTTGAGACTGCCGTTGCCGGTCTGCCGCTGCTGATTGACGGCACATCAGCCGAGCAAAAACGAAAACAGCCGGTCGCCGAATCCGAATCTTTCATGGTGGGAAAAATGCTTGGGAAAAAAATCGCTGGATGCGCTCAAAGGCTTGGTGGAAGTACGCCGGCTGTGGACAACAACGACGCCATGCTGATTGCGCCCGACCAAGTGTATTTTAGTGCGTGAAAAACCTGCGGTTGCGCCTGCTTGATGCACGCACCGCCCTGATGCAGCACAACAGTGAAGTTTATCAAAGCGATTTAAACAACGCCGAAGCTGCGGTAAGGCAATATTTCGACAGCAACTCTCCCGCCACCCGCTCTTGGCTGAAAGAATTGGCCGATTTGAAATCGCTGGACATCCGTCCGGTAGCGGAAGACGCTTTGCAGTCGAGCAGGGCGGCGGTTTACGCATATCAGGAGGGTATCCGCGGACAAGCTCCGGAAATGCCGCTGATTGCCGCTCCTTCTATCATTACGCCTGCTCCGGCGCAATCGGCGGCACCTGTCGCCACGCCGGCCGTTCCTGCGCTGCCGTCTGAAAAACAGGGCTGCCAGCGCAGCCGGACAGCAGGCCGTTCCGGAAGCGAACGGGCCTGCTTCGGCGGCCCAGCCCAAGCCGCAGATTCCGGTAGCGCCTGTGGCAATCAAACGCCCCTCAGGTTCCCGTCGTACCGGCCAAACCCGCACCGGCAACACCCAGCCCCTGCCGCCGATCAGCCGCCGATGAGGGATTTCATCAGTAGGAATCCGCCGGCGCAAAACTGATCCGACGCCTTCGGCCGACACTTCCTCAAGAGGAGATCAGGTACGAGAAGCGTCGTTTGATAGTGATTTTGTTTGCCGTGGCCGTCGGTTGGCCCCTTGCTTCGGGCGTCTATACCGGTAATGTGTATGTGGTGGCGGGACAAACCATGTTGCGTATGAACCCGCACGCGTTCGTATTGGGCTTGATAATTGCCGTCGTGATTCTGTATTTCCTGTCCGCCTGATAGCCGGTTTGCTGAACATACCCGGCAGAATGCAGCGTTTCGGTACCGCCCGTAAAGGCCGTCAGGGCTGCCACCGCGCTTTCATAATGCGGACAGGCTTTCTTTGAAGGCAAATTCGAGCAGGCGGAAAACGAGGCGGCTAAAGTTTTGGCAAACAAAGAAGCAGGCGGCAACCGTGCGCTGGCATTGATGCTGGCGCCCATGCGGCCGACCAGATGGACAATATCGAACTGCGCGACCGCTACCTGAAAGACATCGAAGCATTGCCGAAAAACAGCAGCTTTCGCGTTACCCTGTTGTTGGCCGAGTCAGCCTCGACCAACCGCGATTATCCGGCTGCCAAACAAAACCTAGATGCCGCCGCGCAAACTCAATCCCAATCTGACCAGACTGGTCCGTCGCAGTTGCGTTATGCCTTTGATGACGGTAATGCCGCCGAAGTGCTGGGAAAAATCCGAAAAACTGGAAAAAGCCGGCGCAATCAGCGATTACGAGGCCGAACAGTATCAATCTTGGGCATACCGCCGCCCGCTGGCGTCCGCTTCCAATGCAGACGGCCTGAAATCCTGTCTGAAACGCATCCCCGAAAATCTCAAGTCGGGGGCTGTGTGGAAATCGCCGAAAAATACGGGAACGCTTGGGCTTATACGGGCAGGCGGTCAAATGGGTTGACCGCTACTATCCGCAAACCCAACAGATAGAATTACTGGAACCGTTTGTCGGCAGCGTGCGTTATCTGAGCGACAGGGAACAGCAACAGGCCATCGATACGGCCGACAGTTAGCTGCAAACCCGACCGACAACGCCAAACTTTTTGATGTATCTGGGGCAGCTTGCCCACGGTAAGCGTTTGGGGCAACGGCTCAGGGCTATCTTGAAGCCAGTATCGCCATCAAGCCGACCGTATCGGCGCGTCTGGCGCTGGCCAGAGTGTTCGACGAAACCGAGCAGTTGCAGAAAGCCGAGGCGCAACGCAAGTTGGTTTTGGAGAGCGTAAGCGACGAAGAAGAACCTCTAGCCTTGGAAAACAAATAATCGGCCATCAGATGAATAAAGGCTGTCTGCAGATCTCGCCGCGCAAGCGGGACAGCAGGCGGCCTTGTTACTGAGAAAGAACCATGATTCCCCTTTAAAAACGATACTTTCCTGCGCGCATTGCTCAAACAGCCCATCGAATACACGCCTGTTTGATGATGCGGCAGGCGACGCTATCTGCCGGAATACAAAGCCACGCGTGCGAAAGCGGGCAGCTTTTTGGATTTGTGCAAAAACACCGAGTTGGCGATCGAAGTAACCGTCCAACCCTTGAGCGTTTCGAGTTGGACGCCGCAATTCTGTTTTCAGATATTCTGACCGTGCCCGATGCGATGGATTGGGATTGTACTTCGCAGAAGGCGAAGGGCCTAAGTTTACCCGACCGCTGCAACACGAGCGGCACATCGCCGCACTTGCAGGTGCCGGATATGGATCGGCTGCAACATGTGTTTGACGCCGTGGCTGCATCCGTAAGGCTTTTGAACGGGCGCGTGCCGCTCATCGGCTTTTTCCGGCAGCCCGTTACGCTGGCCTCGCTATATGGTTGAAGGCGGCGGCAGCAAAGAATCCGCACCGTCAAAACCATGATGTATTCACGCCCCGATTTGCTGCACAAAATCCTTGATGTCAACGCCCGCCGTTACGGCCTACCCTCAATGCCCAAATCGATGCCGGCGCTCAGGCGGTACAGATTTTCGATACGTGGGCGGCGTATTGAGCGACGCGGCATTCCAAGAGTTCAGCCTGCGCTATATGCGCCAGATTGTCGGCGTCTGAAGCGGGAGAACGAAGGGAGCAGGGTACCGGTTATCGTATTTGCCAAGGGCGGCGGCTTGTGGCTGGAACAACATGGCAGACATCGGCGCCGATGCGCTCGGACTGGACTGACCTGCAATATCGGCGAAGCCTCCGCCGCCGCGTGGGAGATAAAAGTTGCGCTACAAGGCAATTTCGACCCGTTCGCACTGTTCTGGTACGCCCTGACAGTATAAAACCGGAAGTCGCGCGCATTCTGGCCGGTTTCGGCAACGGCAGCGGCCATGTGTTCAATCTGGGCCACGGTATCAGCCAACATACCAACCCCGAACATGCCGGGATTCTGGTAGACAGCGTGCACGAACTGTCGCGTCAGTATCACCGTTGACGTCGGAATACGGCCCGATACAGATAAAAGAAAAATACCCGGTAGAGATGCCGGGTATTTTTCGGACTGTTCGAAAAATACAGAGACGCCGTTTTCAGACGGCCCTCAAGCCTGTTTTTCCAATTCCGCCGCGGCCTGTTGCGCCCAAGCCATCGTTTCGGCAAAGGTGGGGCGGGCGGTGTGGCGGTCGATATAGGCGGAGAAGACCGGTCTCGTCCGCAGTGAAAAACCGGGGTATGCTGCGCTTCGGTATGGTGCGGATAAAGTGGATCAGCAGGCCGGTGAAAATATACGTCGAGTGCGGAAAAAGCGGTCGCCGACGATAAAGTCGTGTTTGGCCAGATGGTCGCGCAGGGTGGCGAAGGCAGTGTCGAAATCGCCGTAGCCTGTGTCTTTGCGCCGCTGATCGCCGTCCGGTACACGGTGGATTTTGTCGAATCCGGCGTATTCGAGGGTGGATGGAGAACACAGCCAGCGGTAGAACCCGCCGCGTGCAACGAATCGGCGGCCGGAATCAGATGTTTGTCGGGAAACCGTCTCGGCCAGAAAGGTAATGATGGCGGCGGTTTCGGTCAGCACGGTGCCGTCTGCTTTGAGTGCGGGAACTTTGCCCATCAGGGTTGACCGCCAGATAGTCGGCGGATTTCGCTGGCTTCGCCGAACGGAATCAGTTTGACGTCGTATTGCGCGCCGCATTCTTTCAGCATCCAGACTACGTTAGTGCCGCGGGAATAAGGGTGGTGTAGAGCGTGAAACGGTGCATGGTTTTTCTCCTGCGGGGTTGAAAAAGACCCTATGATACAGGCAGGGCGCGTCAATTTTTGTCAGCAGGCTTTTTCAGACGGCCTGTTTTGATGTTTCGTTTTTCGCCATTTCCGCGCAGGCGGGAATTGAGAGCCTGCCCGTACGGAAACCTGCCGAGAAAAAGTTTCCAAATTCCACATCCTGGATTCCCACCTGCGCGGGAATGACGGGATTCAATCAGAGGCCGTCTGAAAAATAGGTTTCTAAATCTCAAACACCGACAAATCCAAATCTTCCTGTTGCTGCCATTCGCGCAGCAGCACCATGCGCGGAACGGGGAAGGTGTCGCCGATGCTCAGGTTTGACATGCGGTCGGTGCGGAAGTGGCGGAAATCCCGCCGCTTTTCGCACCATGCCGCCAGCAGGCAGAGCGTCGGGAAAAATAGCCGACAGCCAGCGGTCTGACGCTGCGGCGGGTAGGGCGGCCTTGGGCATCGGTATAGTCAGAACGAAAGGACGCGGTTGCCGCGCAGGGCGGTACGGATGGCGGACAGCGTTTCGCTTTCCTGCGGCGTAAACGGACGGGTTTGGCACGGGCGGGGATAAAGTGCCCGCGTGTTGAGGTGTTCCTCAAATGGCCGGGCAGCACGGCATCGATTTTCGCCAGCACAGATTTGGCGTCGGCGGCCAGACCGTCGTCTCCGTTCGCGGCCACCCAGCGCATTCCGAATACCAGCGCTTCGATTTCCGGTTTGTCGAACATCAGCGGCGGCAGCTCAAAATCGGTATGCAATACGAAGCCCAGCCCGGCCTCGCCGCGTATGTCGGCGCCTTGCGCGCATAATTGGGCAATGTCGCGGTACACCGTGCGCGTGCTCACCGATAACCGCTGCGCCAGCATTTCGGCGGTAACGGGACCGTGCCGGCGGCGGAGCAGGTCGAGCAGGGTGAGGAGTCGTCGGCTGCGGGGCATAGCGGGAATGGGGAGTTGTTGAAGCGGAGGTAAAGAAGGACGGAATGCGGCGTAAGGGAAGAGGCCGTCTGAAATACGGTTTCGGCGGAAACGGTTTTTCAGACGGCCTCAAGAGGTTCCTGCTCCGCCGAATCGCAAGGCTAAACGGGGTTTAATCCTGATTCTGCGCCCGTTCCGCTTTCAGCAGCACCCTGCCCCCTGCGGTCGGTCAGCAGCGTATCGCCTTGATGCGGTAGGATTCGCTTTTTGAGAATGCGCGGGAAACGGTTTCTTCCTGCTTCGCGATTTTCTTCGTCGCAGGCCATCAGCGTACTGGCCGCATCGTCGATTTTCAGACGGCCTTTGGCCGCGTGAAACCGCCGGTCAGGGTATTGCAGCCGGTACCGACGCGGAAGCGGCGGTCGGCGCCGTGAATTCAAGATAGGCTTTGGATGCAGTTACAGGCTGCCGTGCCGCTTCGGTAATGTTCCAGCGTCCGTCAAGCGGCGCGCCGACGGCGGGGGCGGCGAAAAAGGCAAAACAGCAGGGAGGCGGGAGGAGGGCGGTCATCATTTTTCCTTTTCGTTCAAAATGCGGCATTCTGTTTTCAGACGGCCTGCATAAACACAGGCCGTCTGAAAGAGAGACAACAATCAGTCCGAATGTTCGCTGTTTTGTGCCAAAACAGTGCGGTTGCCGTTTGTTTCCGGTGCGGAGACGATGCCGTCGGCCTCCATCTGGTCGATGAGGGCGCGCGGCGCGGTTGTAGCCGATGCGCAGGGCGCGCTGTATGCCGGAAATACTGGCTTTGCGCGACTTGACGATATAGGCGACGGCCTCGTCGTACATCGGGTCTATTTTCGCCGTCGCCGCTGCGGTTGAGGCCGGGCAGGTCGTCGGTCATGCCGCCGCTCAGGATTTCGTCGATATAGTCGGGTTCGCCGAATTGTCCCAAATATTCGACTCACGCGGTGGACCTCGCCGTCGGATGCGAATGCGCCGTACGCGCTGCGGATAACCCGTGCCCGGCGGCAGAACAGCATGTCGCCTGGCCGAGCAGGTCCTCCGCGCCCATCTGGTCGAGGATGGTACGGCTGTCTACCTTGCTGGACACTCTGAAGGCGATGCGGGTCGGGATGTTGGCTTTAATCAGGCCGGTAATCACGTCCACGCTCGGACGCCGCGTCGCCAAAATCAGATGGATGCCGGCGGCGCGGGCTTTTTGGGCGAGGCGGGCAATCAGTTCTTCGATTTTCTTACCTGCGGTCATCATCAGGTCGGCGAACCTGTCGACCACCACCACGATAAACGGCAGTTTTTCCAAAGGTTCGGGATCGTCGGGGGTGAAGCTGAACGGATTGGCGATTTTTGCGGCCGTGTGCTGCGGCTTCGGCAACTGGCCTGGTTGAAACCGGCCAGGTTGCGTACACCCAGATGGCTCATCAGGCGGTAGCGTTTTTCCATTTCGTTGACGCACCAGTTGAGCGCTTCGCCGCCAGCTTCATATCGGTAACGACCGGCGCGAGCAGGTGCGGGATGCCCTCGTAAATGCTCAGTTCCAGCATTTTCGGGTCAATCATTATCATGCACACGTCTTCGGGCGGCGCTTTAAACAGCATCGATAGAATCATGCGCGTTGACGCCCACTGATGCTACCGAACCGGTCGTACCGGCCACCAGCAGGTGCGGCGCCTTGGCCGATCGGTAACGACGGGTTCGCCGGTGATGTCCCGCCCCAGCGCCAGCGTCAGTTTGGATTTTGATTCGGTAAATGCGGGCGATTGAAGATTTCGCTCAGGCGTATCATCTGGCGTTTCGGCTGGCAGTTCCAAGCCCATGCAGGTTTTGCCGGGTATGGTTTCCACCACGCGGATGGAGGCGACGCCGAGCGAGCGGGCGAGGTCTTTTTCGAGGTTCAGCACCGCATTGCCGCGCACGCCGACATCGGGTTCGATTTCATAACGGGTAATCACCGTCCGGCGTAGGCGTCCATCACTTTGACCTTGACCTTGAACTCGGCCAGTTTTTCCTCGATGGTAATGCTGTTTTCCAGCAGGGTTTTCTTCGGTTTGGGTCGCGCTGGGAGTCGAACTGCGGCGGCAGCAGCAAATCCACCGTCGGCAGATGTGCGGACGCCAAAGCCGGCGGCGTTTCCGCCTGATGGTGGCTTACCGGCCGGATAACGGTTTCAGACGGCCTTGCAACGGCTTGCGGGGTGTGTACAGTGCGGTGCAGCGGTACGGACACGGGTTCGGAGTCCGTCTGAAACTGCTGCGGCGTCGCTTCGACCGCCAGACGTTCGGCCTCCGTCGGAATGACCGATGTGTTGGTGCCGGAATCGGGATGATGGCGGGCGGTTCGGCAATGATGACGTTGGATGCCTCGCTAATCAGGCGGTCGGCACCGACCAACTCGGTTTGTTGCTGATGTGGGCGTTTATCGGCGCGTGGTTGAGGGTCGGATTGACCGGCTGCGCCGCGAACACGGGCGGTTTGTGCGCTTCAGGCTGAGGTTTGACGGATGCCGCCGGAGGCCGTTGCGGCGGGCGCTGTTGCGGATGCAGGGTTCGGACGGGCCGTTTTCGGCGGGAACAAAGGCTTCTTCGGCTGAACTTTGGCCGCACTTTGCTCCACGCGCGCGTTTCCGAAGCACGCTCTCGCGTCGGGACGTATCGATGCGGCGTATCGGGTTGGCGGCGCGGCGGCTTAGCGGAGAAGAACCGTGCGACAGATTGGCCAGTATTTCTTCATTGCGGATGGTTTGCGGGCGGTAATCGTCGGCTAAAATCTGCGCGGCCGAGAAGCGGCGCGCGGCCGAATGCCGGCTCAGGCTGGCGCGGATGTCGTCGGCTCGGATTTCGTCGGGATGTTCGGGTTTCTGAAACGGCGCGAGCGACTCAGCTCGACCGCTCGCATGGCGGCCTGCGGTATCTTCGTGCCGCAGGCTTTGCGCGGCAGGGATTTGACGGGAGATTTCGCTGACGCTGGCCAGCACGCGTTCGCGGGTACGGCGCACGGCAGGGTCGTCCAAGTCGATGGTTTTCAGGTTTTCAGACGGCCCGTGGCTGGGGACTACGGGCTGCGGTCGAAGAAGGCGGCTTTTTGTACGGTTTTCTTCCGCCGCCTCGTGCAACGAGCGGGTGGCTTCTTCCAGTGTGATGACTTCCAAATCGGAATTTACCAGCTTGGCTGGTGTGTATTCGGGCGGTTCGCTGTCGACAAACGGCTCGATATAGGGGTCGGGAACGGTGGATTTGCGCGGCGGCAGGGTAAGAGCGGCGGTATGATGTTCTTGATGCTCTTCTATCGCGCTTTCTACAGCAGGTTCGCGGAAAACGGCTTGCTCGGACGGTTCCTGTGTTTCCGTTTCGGCATCAATTACCGCATGGCCGCCGAACTGGTTGATGAGGGAACTGAGGGTAGCTGCCGTTTTTGCTGAAGATGTCTTCTTCGTCTTCGCTTTCCTCGTCCCTCATTGCCGGATTCTTCTCCATCTTGACAAGGCTCTCGTGCGGGCGTTTCCGCTGTTTCGGTTTCTTCCGCTTCCTGAGCGGTTTCCTGCCGCCATCCGGCGGGAATGACGGTTTCAGAGAGGTCTTCTTCCTCATCCAGCTCCGTGTGCATACCCTCCAACATGGCCAGTCTCGTCCTGCCATGACCGCTGCTGGCTGTAATGCAGCCACATAGGCCGCCAATCGCACACAATAAAACCAAAATCAAAATCGTCCAAAAACATAAGCAGCAGTCCAAATCAGTCCGAAATTCGGTAAAGGCATATATTCTATCGTGTTTCGGCATCGCGGACTATCGGCAATCACGCTTTGCGCCGAAATCTGCGACGGACAGAAGGGCGGCGTTTCGGCATACATTTAAGGGTTTGACGGGATAAATCAAAGTACGAACTGTACTGAAGTCGTCTTTTTTTGGCTTTTATTTGTTCATTCCGATTAATCTAGGAAAAATATTACTTAGGAAAGTATTATCTGAAAATCATATAATCTTGCCCTCGTGCCTTACTTAAACACTGAATTCCAAAAACACTTTGTATACATCAGATTTCAACTTCATTTGCATTTCGTAGAAATTCTTCATGGGTAGATTAATGATTAGCACAATATAGCCACGCCGTTCGGATAGCATTGGGCAGATATTTTTATAGATAGGTTTCGCGTACACTATCAACTTTTCTTTCCCTTTGAAAGCTCTAATCATCGTCAAGGTAAAGACAAATAACATACAGAAGAAACTAAGCACTATATAGAATTTGAAAAGTATAATTCGAACCAAGATATATAGTTAATATTTACAATACTAAATCAGTAATTATTTTTATTCATAGCATGGTCAAGATTTGTATATATAACTTCTTAGCAAGATTAGATAAAATAACAAAAACTACTTGATATATAAAGGCCTGCCCTGAATCAGACGGCCTCCAGTGCTCAGAGTCTGAACACTATGCAGACTCTAACGATCAAAAAGCCTTAATTATTACCTGTAAATCAAAAATCAAGACCAAAAAGAGTAACACCGGCACGTTCAGCACCAGCTACCGCTTTCAATTCGTTTAGATTCAGTTCTTTCATGATATAACTCCTCAAAAAGGTTAAAAGATAAGATAACAAAAAGCTATTTGATATAAAAGGACCGCCCTGAACTCAGACGGTCTCTGGTGCTCAGAGTCTGAACACTATGCAGACTCTAACGATCAAAAGCCCAATTATTACCAGTAAATACCAAAATCAAAACCAGCAATAGTAACACCGGCACGTCCAGCACCAGCCACCGCTTCCAATTGTTCAGATTCAGTTCTTTCATAATATAACTCCTTAAAAGGTTAAAAGATAAGATAACAAAAGCTATTTGATATAAAAGGACCGCCCGAATCAGACGGTCTCCGGTGCCCAGAGTCTCGAACACTATGCAGACTCTAAACGATCAAAAGCCTTAATTATTACCAGTAAATACCAAAATCAAAACCAGCAATAGTAACACCGGCACGTCCAGCACCAGCCACCGCTTCCAATTCGTTCAGATTCAGTTCTTTCATGATATAACTCCTCAAAGATTAAAAATAAAAACAAAAGCTATTAAAAAGCCTTAATTATTACCAGTAAACGCCAAAAATCAAGACCAAAAAGAGTAACACCGGCACGTCCAGCACCAGCCACCGCTTCCAATTCGTTCAGATTCAGTTCTTTTCATGATATAACTCCTCAAAGATTAAAAAATAAAAACAAAAAGCTATTAAAAGCCTTAATTATTACCAGTAAACGCCAAAATCAAGACCAAAAAGAGTAACACCGGCACGTCCAGCACCAGCCACCGCTTCCAATCTCGTCTCAGATTCAGTTCTTTCATAATATAACTCCTCAAAGATTAAAAAATAAAAACAAAAGCTATTAAAAGCCTTAATTATTACCAGTAAACGCCAAAAACTCAAGACCAAAAAGAGTAACACTGGCACGTCCAGCACCAGCCACCGCTTCCAATTCGTTCAGATTCAGTTCTTTCATAATATAACTCCTTAAAAGATTAAAGTAAAAGTATATGCATACTATATGCAGTATAAAAAGAAACATTACATTCCTTTTTATTATTTAGAAAAAGAAAAGAATAAGTGAATAAGAAATTTATACTCTTCTTTTTTCCAAATTCTTCAAACAGCCTTCTAATCTGATAAACCCAAACTTATCCAACGCGGATAAAAACCCCCAATTGCTCAGGCATCCAAGCATCGCCACCTGCAACCTGTTCTAATTCATGTTTTTAAGGCTTTCATAACATATAAATCTCCTGCTGTTTATATTGATCAAACACTGTTTCTCAAGCGTTGTTGTTGTGTTAGTCCGCTG
>BNJT01000259.1_pt1 | contig 109181 bp, 132 predicted proteins | sample 8540491 | NCBI WGS metagenome assembly BNJT01 (sample SAMD00202455, study PRJDB9452) | human saliva metagenome | host: Homo sapiens
ACTCGCTGCTTCACATCTGCGCGCTTCTTTCGGGCTGATGCTGAGGAGGGGCTGGAAGTAGCGTGTATAGATCGTATAGACATCGTACTTGTCATCGGCGAACTCTCCCTGCTCCTCCTTCAGCTCAATCTGGGCAGCAGGCACACGCTTGAGGATATCCTCGAGTGTCATCTCGCTCGTGATATCCCCGATGCTATTTTTCGTGACCGTGGACTTGTAGTAGGTCTCAGGCATAGGGACTCGGCCATCGCTGTACGCCACCCGAGAGGGATCTCACCGTCCTTCTTCGTGAAGACCGTGACGCCCAGCTGATCGTGGCTGGGTGCGATACACATCGTGACACCCTCGGAGGGCTCACCCAGTGGGACGAAGATCGTGTCACGGCGAAGCGTCCCCAGCTCGAGCCAGGTCACTATGCTCCTTGCCCAGCAGCTGAGAGCCAGAGATGGAGATCAGGTACTTATCTTCTTCGTGGAATATCATGAGCGTGCGATGGGAGCTGTCGCCTTCTTGGGGGAAGCAAAAGTATACGTGCCAAGGAAGTTGTAGGGCTGGCGCTTACGCAAGATATAGCGAGAGGACTGATCTCCCTCGATCTTATTTCCATTGACATCGAGGATGGTCAGGGTCCCATCACCGAGGGCAAAAGCGCTCCGGAATGTCGGGGGTGTTAAACGTCAAGATGCTATCCTTCACGGTATAGGTCACCTTCCTGATGTCGCGCACATGCCCAGCATATTCGCCCATATAGGTAGCGTGTATGGAGTCATCGAGAGTGATGGAGAGCTCGATGCCCTCGCAGTCGTCACATGGCACCGTCCCGAGATAGACGGGGGAGCGGCGTGCGATGAAGTATCTTCAGCCTGCTGCTTCCCTCCGCCTCGGCAGGAGATGAGTCCGAGGGCGCAGAGGGCGATGATTAGACGTTCTTTTAGCATAACTTATTTGCCTGCAAAGTGATTATTCGTAGTGAAGACGGGGCAAAGCAAACACCTTCGCCCTGCGCAGTAAAGGTAGCGTATTTACTGCTCGCAGCTCTCGGGAAGGGAAGCGCTTTCTCGGGGAAGGCAAGCAGCTTAGCCCAGGAAGCAGCAGAGCTTCGTGAGGGAAGGAGAGGAGGTCGGCGAAGGAAGTAGAGGAGGAGGCGAGGCAAAAGTAGTAGAGCTGAACGACGAATGCAAAGGAGTTTCGTGAGCGAACTACCTTGAGTTCGCCACCATTCAAGCGGTAGTTGCTGGAAGATTAACCGAATGAAGGCAAAGATTTATACGTATAAACTTGGGAATTAATACGTATTAAGTCGGGATTTTATACGTATTAATTTGCAGATTAATACGTATTAATCCGCAATACCCAAGCGATAAAAACACCGAACTTAACCGAAAAGAGATTTCGCATTCTAACGATAGTAACTACCTTTGCTCAAGGAACAAACCTCGCGAAGTCAAGTACCTTATCTCAGGCACTTCAGCTCCTTCGCCCAACTACACAATGTACTATGACAAGCAAAACCCTTCAGTACGTCCTCTACCAGAGGAAAGTCACCTTCGGCAAGCACCGTGGTAAGAGCATGCAAGTCGCACGACTCACGGGCCGATACCAGGTGGACTTCGAGCGCTTCTGCTCGCTCGTCGCCCGCAACACTACCCTCAACTACATGGAGGTGCAGAGCGTCCTCAACCTCGCCGCAGACACCGCGCGCGACCTCGTCTCGGAGGGCGCCATCGTCGACTATGGTCGGCTGGGACACCTCATGCCCACCTTCAAGTGCCGCGCCGTAGAAGAGGGGGAGAAGTTCAACCCCACCATCCACATCGAGGAGGTCAAGGTGCACCTGCGTCCCTCGAAGCGCTACTTCACGCTCGAGGATATCCACTTCCGCAAAGCCCCACGCAAGGCGAAGAAAAGCAAGGCGTAGCGGAGACAAGACAGAGCTTTTTTCCTACCTTTATTAGGGCAAAGCGGGAGCCTTCTCACGCCTTTGCCCTACCCCGATCAAATACATTCACCCCTTGGACCCATACCTATTATGAGCCAGATCAAGAACTATATCCGCGAGCACGAAGCTCGCTTCCTCGAGGACCTCTTCGAGCTCATCCGCATCCCATCGGTCAGCGCCAAGAGCGAGCACAAGCCCGACATGCAGCGCTGTGCAGAGTACTGGCGTGACCACCTCAAGAAGCTCGGCGTACAGACCGTAGAGATCTACCAGACGGCAGGTAACCCCATCGTCTTCGGGCACTATGAGAAGGACCCTTCCAAGCCCACGATCCTCGTCTACGGACACTATGACGTCATGCCCCCCGAGCCACTTGAGCTGTGGAAGAGCGAACCCTTCGAGCCCGAAGTACGTGACGGCCACATCTGGGCACGCGGTGCTGACGACGACAAGGGTCAGTCGATGATCCAGATCAAGGGCTTCGAGACGGCTCTGGCACTCGGTCTCGTCGAGTGCAATGTGAAGTTCCTCCTCGAGGGTGAAGAAGAGATCGGCTCGACGCACCTCGAGCAGTTCTGCCGTGAGCACCTCGAGATGCTCCGCGCTGAGAACATCATCGTCTCCGACACGAGTATGGTCAGCGCCGAGACGCCTTCGCTCACCACGGGCCTGCGCGGTCTGGCCTACTGGCAGATCGAGGTCACGGGTGCCAACCACGACCTGCACTCCGGCCACTTCGGCGGTGCTGTCGCTAACCCCATCAACGAGCTCTGTAAGCTCATCGCTCAGGTCCAGGACAAGGACGGGCGTATCACCATCCCCCACTTCTACGATGACGTCGTGCCCCTCTCGGATGAAGAGCGCGCGATGATCGCGAAGATCCCCTTCAGCGAAGAGGAGTACAAGAAGTTCCTCGACATCGATGACCTCTTCGGCGAAGTCGGCTACCACACGCTCGAGCGTAATAGCTGCCGTCCTTCCTTCGACGTCTGCGGCATCTGGGGCGGCTATCAGGGCGAAGGCTCGAAGACCGTCCTTCCCTCCAAGGCCTATGCTAAGGTCTCTTGCCGCCTCGTAGCCAACCAAGACCACCACAAGGTCAGCCAGGCCTTCATCGACTACATCGAGAGCATCGCTCCCGAAAGTACGTCCGCGTCAAGGTCACGCCTATGCACGGCGGCGAAGCCTACCTCTGCCCCATCGACCCTGCCCGCCTATCAGGCAGCCGAAGAGGCTGTCGCAGTAGCCTTCGGCAAAGCGCCCTCTGGCCGTACGTCGTGGCGGTAGTATCCCCATCATCGCAGCCTTCGAGCGCGTCTTCGGCGTGAAGACCATCCTCATGGGCTTCGGTCTGGAGAGCAACGCCATCCACTCGCCCAACGAGAATATGCCCCTGGATATCTTCTACAAAGGGTATCGAAGCCGTCGCCGAGTTCTACAAGATTTACCCCAAGCGATAGGCTCCTCACCCCGAATAGATATCTATGACCTCTATCCTAATAAAGAATGTCCTCCACGGGACGACGACTACCGACGTCCTCATCGAGGGAAACCTTATCACTCGTATCGCCCCAGGTATCTCCGCTCCCGCAGGAGCGGAGGTGCTTGACGGCACTGACAAGGCGATCATCCCTGGCTTCATCAATACGCATACCCATGCGTCGATGACGCTCTTCCGTGGCTACGGCGATGACCTACCGCTGATGACGTGGCTCGAGGACTACATCTGGCCCGTCGAGGCGCAGATGACTCCGCATGACGTCTATGTCGGCGCCAAGCTCGCCTGCCTCGAGATGCTTCGCTCGGGCACGACCTGCTTCCTCGATATGTACATGCACCCGCTGGAGACCGCCAAGGCTGTCGAAGAGATGGGGCTACGTGCACATCTCTCCTACACGCTCTTCGACCAAGGCAACCCCGAGCGTGCTGCACTGGACCGCAAGCGCAGCTACGAGTACATGGAGCGCTTCGGCGAGTTCAGCGACCGCATCACCTTCACCCTCGGCCCGCACGCTATCTATACGGTGAGCGGTGAGCAGCTGCAGTTCTGCCATCAGTTCGCAGTAGAGCACGGCGTGAAGATCCACCTGCACCTCTCTGAGACCAAGGGCGAGGTAGAGGAATGTATCCGTCAGCACGGCCTCAGCCCCTGTGCGCTACCTCGAGAAGCTCGGTATCCTCAGCGAGCACCTCGTACTGGCGCACGTCGTCTGGGTAGATGATGAGGAGATGGATCTGCTGGCCAAGCACAACGTCTCCGTCGTGCACAACCCCGCCTCCAACATGAAGCTCGCCAGCGGCTACACCTTCAAGTACGAGGAGATGAAGCGCCGTGGCATCCGTATCGGTATCGGTACGGACGGCTGCTCTTCGTCGAACAACCTCGATATGGTCGTAGCGATGAAGCTCGCTTCCTTCCTCGGGAAGGCTTGGCGCTTCGACAGCACGGCGTGCAAGGCTGATGACATCTTCGCCTCTGCTACGGCTGTGGGTGCAGACATCCTCGACCTCAACGCAGGGCGCATCGAAGAGGGATGCCTGGCAGACGTCTGCCCTCGTCGACCTCAATACGCCTGAGCTCGTGCCGCTGAATGACCTCACGTCGAACCTCGTCTATGCTACCTCGGGCAGCAGCTGCATCGACACCGTCATCGTCGATGGGACGCATCCTCATGCGCGACAAGCACGTGCCAGGACAGGAAGCTATCATCGCAGAAGCCCGCGAGGTAGCCCAGCGTCTCTTCAGTAAGCACAGATAAATGCGGGGACTTCCCTCCATACTTCACCGAGTAGCACACGCAGCCCTTCGGCAGGCGACTAAGCGAGCGTCTCTGGCTCTTCGTCTTAGTCTTCCTCGCCCAGCTGCGTGTGCTACTGGCTTATCTACCCTATCAGACCGAGGTACCCTCGGGCGAAGTACTCCCGCTGGTCCTCAGCCAGCTCCTTCGCATCGGGGGCTGGGCGAGCCTCCTGACCCTCCTCTTCGCCCTCTCCCCGTGGAAGTGGCTGACCCGCACGCTCGGGCTCCTCTTCTCCGTCGTCGTCCTCACCCTCTCCGCCTACGAGCTCTACCTCATCGGGCTCTACCATGTGACCTACAACATGGACTTGGCGCAGATCATGCTCTCGACCAACTGGCGTGAGGGCAGTGAGTTCGTCGACAGCATCACGGCCCAGCAGGCTCTCCGCGTGCTCTGCCAGCTCACGCCTGCCGTCGTCATCGCCTTCGTAGTATCCCTCGTCTTCAGGAAGAAGTATCCCTCCTGCATCACCCTGTGCTGCAGCCTTACGATTACACTCTCTCCCTCTTCGTGGGTCTCGAAAAACATCTATAGTAACCTCCGTCTATGTCGTCGGCACTACAACTTCGGAGGACTCGAATACGCTGGTATTGATCGCACGATCTTCAATACCCTTAGTGCTCACAAAGCGATGAAGCATATCGCTGCAGAGCTGGATATGATACGCCGCTCCCAGCACAAGCTCAATAGCGTCGTCATTAACCCCATATCTAAGGCTCCACTCAACATCATCCTCATCCTCGGAGAATCAGCCCGTCGTAGCAGTATGCACTGCTATGGCTATCCTCTGCAGAACACCCCCTATGCAGACAGTCTAATTCAGGCTCAGGAGCTTATTCCATTCTCCAATGTTGTCTCGCCAGCCTCAGCAACGATCCTCTCCAATACGCGTTCACTGACCTTCTACACTCAGGAGCAAGGCGAAAAGCCCTGGTATAAGTTCCCTTCGATTATTAATGTGCTTCGCCAAGCAGGGTATGCTACAGCCTGGATCGCAAATCAAGAAATCACAGGTAAGTACTCGATGTCTAACCTGCTGGGTAGACAGGCGGATATCCTCACGGGCAATCCGGCCTTCTTCAAAGGACTGGGCGGAGAAGGTGTAGCAAATCGCCCCGACTTGTTTGATGAAGTCATACTCCCCTTTCTCCTTCATCATCGAGACCTATCAGATAGTCTCCGAATGAGCTCCCCCAGAGGACTCTTCCAGATCGTTCACCTTATGGGTTCGCACATGACCTACAAAGAGCGATACCCCCAAGCATTCAACAAGTTCACATCCGATAGCCTACCCATCCACAAGGGAGAAGCTAAGGATCTGGTCATCTCAGCCTACATCAATAGTCTTCTCTATACCGACCACATCATCCACGAGATCATCGAGCGCTACCGCGAGGAGAACGCCCTCGTCATCTATCTCTCCGACCACGGCGATGCGCTCTTCGACGAAGACTACCCCGAGCTGATGGGCCATGCCCTTGTGCCCCGTGCGGTCGAGATCCCGCTCTTTGTCTACTTCTCCCCGCAGCTACGCAAGGAGCGTCCCGACCTCTGGCGCCAGATCAGCCGTCAGCGGGATAAGCGTATCCTCTCGGATCTGCTCACACACGCTCTCGTAGATCTCCTCGGCATCCATACCGAGTACACGCAGCCACGCTTCAACTTCTTCGCGCCCACCTACGACGACCGTCGTACTCGCATCGTCGTCTCCCCCACGTCGAATAAGAAGATGGTGATGGAGTAGCCCGCTTCACACCAAGCCTCCCCACGTATATATTCATCAAGCGATCACGGCGATTTTTTTGACGCCAGCTATCTCCCTATATATTGGGTATATCGCTCCGCTAAATCCACATACACTTTTTTTCTACTTTTGCAGCGTCAAAAGACGAACGAACAATAGATCCTATATGAAGCGATTACTCTATCTACTAGCCATACTACTTGCGCCCATCCACGTGTCGGCACAGATGCTTTTCTCTGAGAATATGACGATGAGCATCGATAGCACGAAGACACTCCAGGGGACGATCAGCCCTTCACTCAACTTCCAGACCGAGAAGGAGAACGTATTCACCTTCCGTAATAGCGCCAATATCAACCTGCTCATCAAGCGTAGCCGAGTGATCAACCTCATAAATAAGTTTGAGTTCTCCTACCTACGGCAAGAAGGTAACCCTCAGTGGTGGGTATATCCATGCTGAATTCCGCTACCTGCTGGACCATGCCTTTGAGGTCTACCCTTACGCAGAGTCCCAGTGGGCTGCGAGTAGAGGCATGGCCTTTAAGTTCTCCTCGGGGCTTCAGTCGCGCTATCGTCTGCTGAATTCCTCCACAACCCCTCATGTTTCGCTACACTGGGCTTATTCTACGAATATGAAGAGTGGGAGCGCCCGATGCCCGCTACGAATGGCCCCAAGTATGCCTACAGCCACCGCATCAAGAGCCATCTCTCGCTCAGCATGCGGAATAAGATCGGCGAGCACTGGGAGCTCACGACGACCGCCATCCATCAAGCGACTCCTGACACTTACTTCAAGAAGCCCGCTTCGGAGGTGCCGTCGACCTCAAGTACAACATCACGCCCACCATCGGGATACGAGGCACCTACCGCTTGATCTATGATACAGACCCCATCGTAGACATACGTAAGGACTACAATGTAGTCGATGCCGGCCTCGACATCTCATTCTAACAGCAGTCTAATCAATCTCACCTCATTCATATAATATGACAGCACTTTCCTACCTCCAGTCGGATGACCTCTTCTATCTGAACGTCTTCCTGAAGCTACTCCTGGGCTTACTTGCCATTGTCCTCGTCATCAACAAGTCCGGCAAGGGCAATCTGGCACCAACCTCTGCGATAGACCAGGTGCAGAACTATGTCCTCGGGGGTATCATCGGTGGGATCATCTATAGCCCAGCCATCTCGATCATCCAGTTTGCAGCCGTCCTCGCGATCTGGGCCTCCCTCATCATCGGCCTGCGACGACTCAAGACGAAGAACCATAGCATCAAGAGATTCATCGATGGTGCTCTGTTGTCCTCATCAAGCACGGGGTCCTCGATGTAGAGGCCTGCCGCAAGGCTAAGATCACAGCGAACGAAGTAGCATTCAAGCTACGCCGCGAGGGGGTCTACCACATCCGCGACGTGAAGCGAGCTGTCTTCGAGCAGAATGGAGAGCTCATCATCGTCCTGAAAGGCGAGGAGAACCCCAAGTACCCTGTCATCACAGATGGCATCGTACAGACCAGCGTGCTGGATGACGTAGACCGCACCGAAGAGTGGCTCGCCGAGGAGCTGCAAAAGATGGGATATGAGTCTGCTGCAGATATATTCCTCGCCGAATACGAAAGCGGGGAGCTGAAGCTGGTACCCTACAACTCCACCGTGCAAGAAAAGGAGTAGATAGCGCCGTCTCCCTTCCCCGATTATTGCTATATTTGTTTTGCCCTTGAGGCAAATACTATTCGCAATATTCGGCAAGATATATCCCTATTATTATGCTCGACCAACACTATCACGAGGCGGCCAACTACCTGGCATCACGCCTACCAAAGGATATCAAGACCGCCATCATCCTCGGTAGCGGCCTTGGCAAGCTCGGCGACATGCTCGAGAATCCCACCATCATCCCCTACACACAGATCCCCCACTTCTCACACTCTACGGCTATCGGCCATAAGGGGAATCTCATCGCTGGTACCCTCTCGGGCGTAACCGTGCTGTGCATGCAGGGGCGCTTCCACTACTACGAAGGCTACCCCATGGAGCAGGTCACCTTCCCCATCCGCGTGATGAAGCTCCTCGGTATCGAGAACCTCCTCGTCTCCAACGCCGCAGGTGGTATCAACCAGACCTTCCGCGTAGGTGATCTGATGATCATCCGCGACCACATCAACAACCTCCCCAACCCACTCATCGGCCCCAACGTCGAGATGTTCGGGCCCACGCTTCCCAGATATGACGCGCCCCTACGACCGCGAATTCATCACGAAGGCTAAGGCCATCGCTCAGGAGCTCGGCATCCACGTCCACGAAGGTGTGTATGTCGGCCTCACGGGTCCCTCCTACGAGACCCCTGCTGAGTACACCTACTGGTCTCGCTCGGGTGGTGACGCTATCGGTATGAGTACCGTGCCCGAAGTCATCGTCGCACGCCACGCTGGTATCCGCGTCTTCGGTATGTCGGTCATCACCAACGAAGGCTGGCACTTCGATGATGACTTCGTCAACGATGGTGACGACGTCGTACGCGCCGCCAATGCAGCCTCCGACCGTATGGGCCGCATCTTCAGCGAACTCGTACGTCAGCTGTAAGTATGACTCCATAGCACAAAGACATCAGCCCCAGCGTAAGTCCACCTCCTTACGCTGGGGCTACTTTGTAGCGATCTCAAGGGAGGGGAGGCACAAAGCTCTTCTCCAATCACACAAATATTAGCGTGTCGCAACAATTCGCAGACCTGCGATGTTACCAAGGCAGTTCGCTGATATGGGATCCTCTTCGCAGCTTTGGCTCCGCTGAGAATCATATTTAGCCTTACATAGATCAAATAGCCGTGAGGCTACGTCCCCTTTATAGAGGTCGGTACATCTAAATTAGACCTATCGACTTCAGTCCTCCTCGGCATACGCACTTACGCAGTGCTTCGCTATCATCACCCTTTCCCTCAAGTAGTATATGTCTCATCAGTCGGCGGCATCTTCTGATTCGTCTCGATCCATCAATCTCAATAGTCAGGTCTTACGAGGCCTGGCCATCCTCTCGATCATCCTCCACAACTATACGCACTGGATGTATGGAGCGATCTTCGAGAATGAGTTTACATACCAAGAATGGCACGTCTCGAAGCTCCTTGACTACCTATCACACCCCGACGGAAGACTCCCCCTACAGCTTTTCTCCTTCTTTGGACACTATGGCGTCGTGATCTTTATCTTCCTCAGCGCCTACGGTCTGGAGAAGAAGTATGGACGCACTACCAAGGAAGTCCGCCCCCTCCCCTTCATTTGGACGCACTACCTCAAGCTCCTCTCAATGTGTATCGTGGGGTATGCGGCATACCTCCTGCTAAATGCTTTCTACGTAAGCTATCCCGCCTCTACGATCTTCGGAGTACTGAGCCAGCTCACAATGCTCTGCAATCTCCAGATTTGCTCCTTTGACACCTTTGCCCCAGGGCCCTATTGGTACTTCGGGCTCATGCTCCAGCTTTATATCGTCTATCGTCTGCTCCTTTTCCGTCGCTCGTGGGGCGTGATCGTCGGAGCAATCTTAGTGTGTAGCATCGCTCAAGCCTTCGTCACCCCTGATGGAGCTGTCATGACGTGGCTACGTACCAATTTCGTCGGGAGTATCCTACCCTTCGGCCTTGGCCTCCTCTATGCGCGCTATGAAGAGGATATCCAACTGAGCAGGCCAGCATACGGAATCATTGCCTTGGTCTCGATCGCACTGATCTTCGTGACAAGCCTCTCCTTCCTGCCATGGATCACGACTCCGATCTTCGTCTGTACTCTTGGCATCTCATGCACCCAACTCCTTCCGCAGAGTGTGAATAAACCTCTCGCTTGGGTCGGTGGTATCTCCGCAGCGATCTTCGTCAGCCATCCGATCGTACGCCAGCTGGGGCTTGCACTGGCAGAGAAGCTCCACTTCTCCCCCTACCAGAGCGTCCTGACCTTCCTCATCAGCGCTCTACTGCTCGGAGCTCTTTTCCAGCCCATCCTCAATCGCTCAACCAAACTTTTCATGAAGCTGGCTAAGCACTAATCAAGAGCAAGGCAAAAGATAAAGCACGCGGGGTGGACCAATATTGGTCCACCCCGCGTGCTTTATTAGGAGCCCCCAACTACGTATAAGGAATGGGGGTGTAGCACAGGACGAAATTGCGTACCTTTGACAAAGGAAAGCGCGAGCATGGGGACGACCTTATCCCGTGCCCCTTTACCACCGACACAAAACAAGCACTATTCAAAGCAAGCGATATGGACATCAACGAAGAGCTTCTACACCACCCAGAGAATGATCCAGCCTACCTCGGGCTCAAGGTCAATCAAGGCGTGGCAGCCCAGCCTATGGTCAATCCCAACCTACGACGCGTAGCTCGCCGCACCTATACGGTGGACGAATTCGTCGAAGGCATCCTCCGCTCCGACATCACCTGCCTCAGTCAGGCCGTGACACTCGTCGAGAGCAACCGCCCCGACCATCAGGCCATCGCCCAGCAGATCATCGAGCGCTGCCTCCCCTACGCAGGGAAGTCTATGCGTATCGGTATCACGGGGGTACCAGGTGCAGGGAAGAGTACCTCGATCGACACCTTCGGGATGCACCTCGTCAAGCAGGGGCGACGCCTGGCAGTCCTCGCTATCGACCCCAGTAGCGAGCGCTCTGGTGGTAGTATCCTCGGGGATAAGACCCGTATGGAGCAGCTCTCCCGCGAGAAGAATGCCTTCATCCGCCCCAGCCCCTCAGCAGGATCACTCGGCGGTGTAGCTCGTAAGACGCGTGAGACGATCGTACTCTGCGAGGCTGCAGGCTTCGATACGATCTTCGTCGAGACCGTCGGCGTCGGTCAGAGTGAGACGGCTGTACACTCTATGGTAGACTTCTTCCTCCTCATCCAGCTGGCTGGGACTGCGACGAACTGCAGGGGATCAAGCGCGGTATCATGGAGATGGCTGATGCCATCGTCATCAACAAGGCCGATGGTGATAACATTGACAAGGCCAACCTTGCGGCCACCCACTTCCGTAATGCCCTCCACCTCTTCCCCCCTACAGAGTCAGGTTGGCGCCCCAAGGTCCTTACCTACTCAGGCTTCTACGGCCTCGGCATCAAGGAGATATGGGATATGGTCGATGAATACCGACACTTCGCCACGGACTCAGGCTACTTTGAAGAGAAGCGCCAGCGCCAGACCAAGTGGTGGATGTACGAGAGCATCAATGAAGCTCTGAAGAGCTCCTTCTACCAGAGTGAGGCTATTCGAAGCCTACGCCCCGAGGTCGAGAGCGACATCCTCTCAGACCGTCTTTCCTCCTTCGTCGGAGCTCAGCGCCTCCTCGACGCCTACTTCAAGAGTCTCAAGTAAGCAAGCAGAAGGTTAAAATAAAGTATAAGGGAGCGGGGTGGAAGTGCAGTCTCTACCCCGCTCTCTGATGCTAAGTACACCTTGCATATTCGAAGATTTACCGTATATTTGCAGGGCAAAAAGAATGATATTCATACAATTAAAATATTTCATCAACTATGACGAAAGCAGAAGTGGTGAGCGATATCGCCAAGAGCACGGGAGTAGATAAAGAGACTACTCTGGCAGTGGTAGAGGCGTTCATGGAGTCAGTCAAGGACTCTCTGGTACGCGGAGAAAACGTCTACCTCCGTGGCTTCGGTAGCTTCATCATCAAGGAGCGCGCAGAGAAGACTGCTCGCAATATCTCGAAGAAGACTACGATCATCATCCCCAAGCGCCGCATCCCTGCCTTCAAGCCCTCGAAGCTCTTCGCCTCCAAGGTCAAGTAGTGGATCGAAAGTCGAACTATAGTAAATAATCATATAATCAAAAGCAGCTATGCCAAGCGGAAAGAAAAGAAAGCGCCATAAGATGGCTACGCACAAGCGTAAGAAGAGACTCAAGAAGAACAGACATAAGAAGAAGTAATGTCACATGCGCGGGGGTAGGGCAGTTCACAAGACGTATGCCTTGCCCCCGTACACTTTATACTACTTCCTTTTTTACTCTACTATCATTAACGAATCCGCCAAGTGAACAGTGAACTGATCGTCGACGTCTCCGCCAAGGAGATCTCGATGGCTCTACTGGAAGACCAACGACTGGTAGAGCTCCAGCGCGAGCGTCGTGACCTGGCATTCGCCGTCGGAGATATCTACCTCGGACGCGTCAAGAAGGTGATGCCTGGCCTCAACGCAGCATTCGTCGATGTAGGATATAAGAAGGATGCTTTTCTTCATTACCTCGACCTGGGGATGATCTACCAAGCGCAGCAGCGCTTCCTCGAGCAAATCGAGAAGACCAAGGCAGTACCCTCCTTGAGCAAGATCCCCACCTTCCCTGACCTGCCGAAGGATGGGAAGATCGCTGACTACCTGAAGGCTGGGCAGAATGTCCTCGTCCAAGTCGTCAAGGAGCCTATCTCCACGAAGGGACCACGCCTCTCGGCTGAGATATCCATCGCAGGGCGAAACCTCGTCCTCGTCCCCTTCTCCGACAAGGTATCCGTCAGCGCTAAGATCGAATCACACGAGGAGCGAGCACGCCTCAAGCAGCTCATCCTCAGCATGAAGCCTAAGAACTTCAGCGTGATCATCCGCACCTCGGCCGAGGGCAAGCGAGCCAGTGAGCTCGATCAGGAGCTCAGCCGTCTGCTAAGACGCTGGGAGGAGAGCATACAGAAGCTCCCCAAGATCACCAAGACCCCAAAGATCGTCTACGAAGAGTCCAGCCGTGCCTTAGGCATCCTGCGCGACACCTTCAATCCCTCCTTTCAGAGCATCCACGTCAACGACAAGGCCTACTACGAGGAGATACGCGAGTATGTCCGTCAGATAGCCCCTGGGCGTGAAGATATCGTCCACCTCTATACGGGGAACCTCCCCATCTTCGATGAGAAGAATGTCACCAAGCAGATCAAGGCGTCCTTCGGGCGTACTGTCACCTGTAAGAGTGGTGCTTACCTGATCATCGAGCAGACCGAGGCCATGTACGTCGTGGATGTCAATAGTGGCAACCGCTCCCGTAAGAGCACCGAGCAGGAGGGCACAGCGATCGACGTCAATCTCATCGCAGCCGAAGAGCTCGCTCGTCAGCTCCGCCTGAGAGATATGGGTGGTATCATCGTCGTCGACTTCATCGACATGCATGACCAGAAGAATCGTCAGCTCCTCTATGAGCACATGGTCAAGCTGATGGAGAGCGACCGCACGCGACACAATATCCTACCGCTGAGTAAATTCGGTGTGATGCAGATCACCCGTCAGCGTGTGCGCCCCGCCACCCAGATCAATACGGATGAGACGTGCCCCACGTGCCTTGGCACAGGGAAGATGAAGTCCTCTATCCTCTTCACCGATCAGCTCGAAGAAAAGCTCCGTGACTTAGCTCCACGCTTAGACACATCCTACATCAACGTCCACGTACATCCCTACGTGGCCGCCTACCTCACCAAGGGGTTCTTCATGTCCATCGCCCGCCGCTGGAAGCTCCAGATAGCTCGCGGTATACGTGTGACCCCCAATCAGAGCCTCGGCTTCCTCGACTACAAGTTCGTAGACAAGGAAGGCAACGAAATCGAGGCCCTCGAAGAATAACCTGCGATAAAGCCCGTAGAAGATCCCTCCCCTATCCCATAGCGATAGTACTCAGGGTATCTTCTGCGGGCTTTATCTCTACTGAGAGCGAGACCCGATACGATGAACGCCTACCCGTCCAAGCTCGTCGAGCGAGCCGTAGAGCAGCTCTCTACCCTACCAGGGGTAGGGCGCAAGACCGCTCTACGCTTGGCGCTACACCTGCTCTCACGCCCCCCGATCGATACCCATACCTTCGCTGATGCCCTCGTAGAGATGCGAGATGGTATCGTCTACTGCCGGCAGTGCTACAACATCAGTGATACCGAGCTCTGCCCGATCTGCTCCAGCCCCCAGCGTGACAGCTCCACCGTCTGCGTCGTACAGCACGTAGGCGATGTGATGGCTATCGAGAATACCGGTCAGTACCGTGGTGTCTACCATGTCCTCGGCGGTGTCATCTCCCCTATTGACGGCATTGGCCCCGACGATCTGAAGATCCCCGAGCTCATCGAGCGGGTACGTAGAGGCAGTGTCCGTGAGGTCATCTTGGCGCTGGGCACGACGATGGAGGGGGACACGACGAACTTCTTCATCTACCGTAGCCTCGCGGGGCTGGACGTACGCCTCTCGGTCATCGCCCGCGGTGTAGCCATCGGAGATGAGATCGAGTACGCCGACGAAGTGACGCTCGGCCGCTCCATCCTCACCCGCACGGACTTCGATCAGTCGCTAAGCTTCTGACCCCATGCACACGCAGGCTATCGGCATCCCGGGCAAGCACATACAGCTCCGCGCCCCTATCGCAGGAAGATCTCCCGCTACTACTCAGCTGGGAGAACGATCCCCGAGGGCTGGTACTCCAGCGGCACGATCAATCCCTCTCCCCCGACTTCATCCAGCGCTACATCACCGCCTCGTCCACGCATATCCTCGAGACGGGCTCGATGAGCCTCATCATCGAGGGCTCAAGACTCGCTCTGCACTGGGGCATCTTGTCCTCTACGACTACAGCCCCATCCATCGCCGTCTGGGCGTCGGTATCTATATCGACCGTGAGGCTCGCAAGACGGGGATAGGCTCCGAAGCCATCCGCTTAGCCCTACGCTACGCCTTCGACAAGCTCCGCTGTGAGCAAGTCTATGCCGAGGTCTTGGCTTCCAACGAAGCCTCCCAGCAGATGCTCCGCAGCATCGGCTTCGAGCATACCGCCACGCTCCCCCGCTGGCACTGGCAAGACAACCACTACGAGGACCTCCATTACTATCAGATATGGCACCCATAGCCACAGAGATCCAGCGACTACGAGAGGAGATCGAGGCGCACAACTACGCCTACTACGTCCTCTCGGCTCCCACCATCTCGGACTACGACTTCGACCAACTGCTCAAGCAGCTGGAGCGACTGGAGGCGGAGCATCCCGAGCTCATCACACCCCGACTCGCCCTACGCAGCGTGTCGGTCGTGACCGCACCGAGGGCTTCACGCAGGTAGCGCACCGCTACCCCATGCTCTCGCTGGGCAATACCTACAGCTACGACGATGTACGGGAGTTCTACGAGCGCGTCTCGAAGGACTTGGGCGGTAAGCCCTTCACCATCATTGCGGAGCTGAAGTACGACGGGCTCTCGATCTCCCTGACCTATGAGAAGGGGCTACTGACCCGTGCCGTCACCCGTGGCGACGGACAGATGGGCGATGATGTGACGGCTAATGTGCGCACGATACGCTCCATCCCCCTCCGCCTGCGTGGCACGGGCTATCCCGAGAGCCTCGAGGTGCGTGGGGAGATCCTCCTGCCCTTCGTGGAGTTCGACCGACTGAATGCCGAGCGTCATCGTGCTGACCTCCCTCTCTTCGCTAATCCTCGCAATGCCGCCAGCGGTACGCTCAAGCAGCTTGATCCCGCGATCGTAGCCGAGCGTCGCCTCGATGCCTACCTCTACTACGTGCCAGGGCAGCCCAGTCTCCCCGACAGTCACTACGAGCGTCTGCAGCTCTGCAAGAGCTGGGGGCTGAAGATCTCGGAGGCTACCCGCCGCTGCCATTCGCTGGAGGAGGTACTATCCTTCCTCGACTACTGGGAACTGGCACGTGCCGAAGCCCCCGTTGCCACTGATGGCGTCGTGCTCAAGGTCGACTCCATCACCGAGCAGGAGGAGCTGGGCTATACGGCGAAGACCCCCCGCTGGGCTATCGCCTACAAGTATCAAGCTGAGCAGGCTAAGACGCGCCTCATCTCCGTAGACTTCCAAGTCGGGCGTACGGGTGCTGTCACACCTGTAGCCAATCTCGATGCCGTGGCACTCTCGGGCACGACCGTACGCCGTGCCTCGCTTCACAACGCTGACTTCATCGAAGCCTTCGACCTACACATCAATGATCAGGTCCTCGTAGAGAAGGGCGGTGAGATCATCCCGAAGATCGTCGGCGTCGTCACCGAGGAGCGTCCCAGCGACGCTCAGCCCGTCATCTTCCCCAGCCACTGCCCCGCCTGTGGCTCTCCCCTCGAGCGAAACGAAGGAGAAGCCGCCTACTACTGCACGAACCAAGCGACCTGTCCCCCACAGCAGACGGCTCGTATCGAGCACTTCTCTGGGCGCAAGGCTGCTGACATACGCCTCGGAGCGGAGACCATCGACCTCCTCTTCACCCACGACCTCGTGCATAGCATCGCCGACCTCTACCGCCTGAAGCTGGAGGATCTCCTGCAGCTCCCTGGCTTCAAGGAGCGCAGTGCGACTCGCCTACTGGAGAGCATCGAGGCCTCTAAGGAGCGCCCCTTCCGTGCCCTACTCTTCGGGCTCGGCATCCGCTTCGTGGGCGAGACGGTAGCTAAGACGCTCGTGCAGCGCTATGCGGATATCCAGGCCTTAGGTGCAGCGACCTTCGAGGAGCTCACGGCTATCCCCGACATCGGTGCGGTCATCGCCGAGAGCCTCGTCCACTACTTTGCCTCACCCGAGAATAGGGAGTTCATCGCGGAGCTCCAGCGTCTGGGGCTTCCTCTGAGCCGTCGCCCCGAGGAAGAGCCGCTCCCGACGACCGATCATGCTGCGATCTCGGGCAAGGCCTTCGTCATCAGTGGCGTCTTCACCCACCACTCTCGCGAGGAGTACAAGGCCCTCATCGAGAGCCTCGGGGGGAAGATCGCTTCATCCATCTCCAGCAAGACCAGCTACGTCTTGGCCGGTGCCAACATGGGCCCAGCAAAGCTCGCTAAGGCTACCGACCTCGGCATCACCATACTCTCCGAGGACGAATTCCTCGCCCTCATCGAGCCCCACGAAGGAGAGCTGCCCACCGTCTCCACTGACGAGGCGGACACGGCCGACCTCCCCCTCTTCTCTAATCCCTCCTAATTCCCTCTCCACGACGATCACGAATCCTATCAGCTATCTGTAATGGACATTATCTTTATCTGTATCCTCGTCTTCTTGATCATCCTCGCCTGCTTCGACCTCGTATCAGGGGTGAGCAATGACGCGGTGAACTTCCTCAACTCCGCTATCGGGGCGAAGGCTGCCCCGTTCAAGGTCATCCTCGGCGTCGCTGCCGTGGGGATCTTCCTCGGAGCCTCCCTAAGTAACGGGATGATGGATGTAGCACGCAATGGGATATACAACCCCGCCTACTTCACCTTCCAGGAGGTCATGACCATCTGCTTGGCCGCGGTAGTCACCGACATCATCTTGATCAACATCTTCAATACACTCGGGCTGCCGACCTCGACGACTGTCTCCATGGTCTTTGAGCTCCTCGGGGCTTCCTTCTGTATGTCGGTGCTCAAGGGCTTTGACGACCCCAGCCTCCAGATGCTGGATATGCTGAATGCCACCAAGGCCCTACAGGTCATCATCGCTATCTTCCTCTCGGTAGCTGTGGCCTTCTTCTTCGGCTCGGTGGTGCAGTGGATCACACGTGTGTGCTTCTCCTTCAACTATAAGAAGACTCTCCCCTACCTCGCTGGTATCTTCGGGGGCATCGCGCTGACCTCTATCGTCTACTTCATGCTCATCAAGGGGCTCGAGGAGTCGACCTTTGCCTACAAGGACTGGGTCAACGGCCACACGCTGGAGCTCGTCATCGGCTGCCTCATCGGCTTCTCGATCATCATGCAGGTTCTACACTGGTGCGGCGTGAATATCCTCAAGATCATTATCCTAGCGGGTACGCTGGCCCTCTCGCTGGCCTTCGCTGGTAATGACCTCGTGAACTTCATCGGGGTACCTCTCTCGGGTCTCTCCGCCTATCAGGACTACATGGCTAACGGGAATGGGGCCTACGACACCTACCTCATGGGAGCGAATAACCTCCCCGCCAAGACGCCCTATATCTTCCTCCTCGGCTCGGGGGTCATCATGACGCTGGCCCTCTTCTTCTCTAAGAGCGCGCAGAATGTCATCAAGACCTCGGTGAACCTCTCCCGCCAAGACGACGGGGAAGAGACCTTCGGCTCATCCCGTATCGCCCGTGGTCTCGTGCGTACCAGCAGTGCTATCGGCTCCGTCCTCGAGCGTGCCGTACCGCAGAAGGCTCGCACGTGGATCGACTCCCGCTTCAATAAGCAGGAGCTCACGATGGAGCCTGGTGCAGCCTTCGACCTCGTGCGTGCCTCGGTGAACCTCGTCCTGGCAGGGCTACTCATCGCACTCGGTACCTCCTTCAAGCTCCCTCTCTCCACGACGTACGTCACCTTCATGGTAGGTATGGGTACGTCGCTGGCAGACCGCGCTTGGGGTCGTGAGAGTGCAGTCGGTCGTGTGACGGGTGTGATGTCGGTCATCGGTGGTTGGTTCATCACGGCTGGTGCCGCCTTCATCATCGCGATCATCATCGCTACGATCATGCGCTATGGCGGCTTCATCGCTATGATCGCCCTCATCGCGGTGGCGCTCTTCCTCCTCTTCAATAGCCATCTCATCCGTCGCAAGAAGGGTGATGCTGATGACGAGCTCTTCGTGGCTATCCTCAATGCCGAAGATCCTACGACGATGTGGAGCCTGCTCTCTGAGCACGTCCGTCAGAATCAGATCGGCCTGCTCGACCATGTCAGCCAGGACTACCTCGACATGACCAATGGTCTCTTCAGCGAAGATCTGCGCCGTCTGAAAAAGACCATGCACCATCTCGACGAGCACAAGCGTGCCTTCAAGACGATGCGCCGTAAGGAGACCATCGGCCTAAGACGCATGGCCAGCGACGAAGACATGCTGGAGAAGAACATGTGGTTCCACCTCGGTGCCAATACCTGTCTGCAGATGATCTACGCTCTCGAGCGTGCTACGGAGGTAGCGGTAGAGCACGTAGACAACAACTACAACCCCATCCCCGAGGAGTACCGCGCTGAGTTCGCCCCCATCCGTGACCGCGTCATCGACTACATCGCACAGGTCCACCAGCTCATCTCCAGCAAGCGTATGGAGGACGCCAAGAAGGCGAAGAACATGGGTAAGGAGCTGCGCGAGATCGTCAAGGATATGCGTAAGACCCAGATGAAGCGTGCTCACAAGGGCCGTCGTGAGGACCTGCGTGCCTCGATGGTCTACCTCAACGTCCTCATCGAGACCAACGAGCTCCTCGGCAACCTCCGCCACCTCGTCGGCTATAGCCAGAACCTCCTCGACGAAGAGGCCGAAGGCTAAGCCCACACGCCCTCCCCTTCGCCTTCTGCAGGCGAAGACCAGAGCCACGGGCGCGCTACTTCATCGTAGCGCGCCCGTGGCTTTTTATGCCCCCCCGATGACGGTACCGACCTGAATATAGAAGGCGCGCACTTCGGCTCTCCATCCGTACCCCCCGAGGTAGGGCAGAAGAAGACGGCTCCCCCGCTACTGCAATGGTAGCAGGGGAGCCGTCGTATATAGGGGGCGTCAGTGGCTTACTTAGCCAAGACGAGGTAGTAGTTCTTCTTGCCGCGCTGTACGAGCAGGTAGCGGTCAGCGATGAGCTGGGCAGAGGTGATGAGGTCATCGGGGCTGGCGACCTTCTCCTTGTTCACGCTCACACCACCCGAGGCGATGAGCTTGCGCAGCTCGCCCTTCGAGGGGAAGACTGCCGCATCTTCGGTGAGGAGGTCGATGACCTTCACACCACCCTGCAGCTTGTCCTTCGAGACTTCGAACTGGGGTACCCCCTCGAAGACGGAGAGGAGCGTAGCTTCGTCGAGTGACTGGAGCTGCTCGCGCGTGCCCTGCCCGAAGAGGATGCCCGAGGCAGCCACAGCGGCATCATAGCTCTCACGGCCGTGGACGAGGACGGTGATCTCCTCCGCCAGACGCTTCTGCAGGGCGCGCTCGTGGGGAGCGGCAGCCTGCTGAGCCTCGAGATCTGCGATCTCCTCCTGCGTCAGCGTCGTGAAGATCTTGATATAGCGTGCCGCATCGGCATCATTGACATTCAGCCAGAACTGGTAGAAGGCGTATGGGCTCGTGCGCTCGGGGTCGAGCCACACATTGCCACTCTCGGTCTTACCGAACTTACCTCCGTCGGCCTTCGTGATCAGCGGACATACCAGAGCATAGGCCTCACCAGCATCCATACGGCGGATCAGCTCCGTACCCGTGGTGATATTCCCCCATTGGTCAGAGCCCCCCATCTGCAGACGGCAGCCGTAGTGGCGATAGAGATACAGATAATCGTAGCCCTGCAGGAGCTGGTAGCTGAATTCGGTGAAGGACATCCCGTTGGAGTTCTCGCCGCTGAGGCGCTTCTTCACCGAGTCCTTAGCCATCATATAGTTGACCGTGATATGCTTGCCGATGTCGCGGATGAAGCCGAGAAAGCTGTAGTCCTTCATCCAATCGTAGTTGTTCACCAGCACGGCAGCGTTGGGGGCATCGCTATCGAAGTCGAGGAACTTAGACAGCTGCTTCTTGATGCAAGCTTGGTTGTGGCGGAGCGTCTCTTCGTCGAGGAGGTTACGCTCGGCGGACTTCATCGAGGGGTCACCAATCATCCCCGTAGCACCGCCGATGAGGGCGATGGGGCGATGGCCTGCCAGCTGGAGGTGGCGCAGCATCATGACCCCGACGAGGTGGCCGATGTGAAGGGAGTCTGCCGTGGGGTCAATACCCAGATATGCAGAGGTACGCTCCTTCTGTAGCTGCTCCTCAGTGCCTGGGAACATATCATGGATCATCCCACGCCAGCGCAGCTCTTCAATAAAGTTGATCATTTTTCTTCTTAAAAAGAGGTGATTATCTGTATGTATAGTGGTACAAAGATAGCTAAAGCCTCGCACCTGCGCCCCTATACGCGCGAGGATAGCCCGCTAACAGAGGGTAAGAGACTCGCCCTATCACGCAGATTTCTCTCATCCAGCGGAGGAAGAAGTGCTATCCCCACGAAGAAAAAGCCGCCCTCCCGTAGTGGTCTTCTCCTATCCAGGCACGTAGTCTTAAAGACTATGCACGTAAACCCTATCATCCACGTACGTAGATATTAGATCTACGCACGTAGATAGAGCTTATCTACCATTCGTCCGTGACTTTTATTCGCACTCGTAGGAAGTCATTCCACTACTGCTCTCAGCTTTTCTCACCGAAGCAGCGAGCCTCACATAGCGCGGCTACGCAACGTGTATCGCAAGGTTCTCTTCTCTGGTATTGCTGATTAGAAGTTTTTTTTTAGGTTTGCAGTGTGGAGAGAAGCCCTTCTCCACGCAATACAGAGACACAAGAGCACAACGCAACGACACCACTTTCATCTGATCGCGCTATGCACTACACGTTTAGATACTCTACCACCCTCAAGGTCTACACCGCCCTCTGCGTGATGGCTCTTGGTCTGATCTGCTACTATGCATTCAGATCAAGCTCTTGGCTTATAATTGTCCTATACAGCGGGATGATCTTTATATCGCTGCTCTATGCCGCCCTCTCTATGCCCCCGTTCGATAGAGGATGACGGAGAGACCGTGGTCCTGAGACGGCTCTTATGGTCGAAGCGGTATAGCCGCACGACCTACGATATCTCAGAGGTAAGTGGCATGGAGCTAACGAAGAGCTACGTCATCGTTGGCTCGGCAGGTTACTTCTGCTATAGTGGCCTCTTCTACAAGATCGAAGATGGGATTCTTCAATCTCGTCGCTACGGAGGAGACGGGTCATTACCTACGCATCCAGCGCAAGGGCAAACGCCCACTCTACATCGCCTACCGGCCTACCCAATCCAACCCTACCTTACTTTTAATAATCGCATCTTTCCTCTTAGGAGTTAGGCGCTATTCTCTTCCTACTATAAACAGGGCTTCATACTGCCCTAAACCGACAAACCTAAGTACTGATTAACAGCATCTTTCCTTAAAGATTTTTTTATTCCGAATATTTGTTTACAGGGAAAAGCTTTTTATACCTTTGCTAGTGAAGGGAGATGAAACGCACCTCCCAAATCATCCAACTACATATCATCCAACTATGAAGAGAACATTCTTCCTCTTGGGAGCTTGCTCCCTGCTCGCTTTAGTTAGCGGCAACAAAGCCTCTGCAGAGAAAATTGAAACAGACTGCGGCATCGTCTACTATGCACCTGACGGAGCATTTAGTCCTACTGAGCTTAAGCAGCTACAAGAGCAGCTAAGCCAATCAGAGTGCGACGGAACAGAAAAAAGCCCGATGCATATCCTGGACGCAAGTAAAGCATCTCATCATTCTGAATCATCTCGATCCTCTTCTATAAGTCATTTTGAAGAGGAATTCTTCCCTAAATTAAAGTTCGGATGGGTAGCCACATATCCATCCGGACTTTAACTATCACCATACCTACACACAATATCTGCATATGAAGCTACATCTCCGCACCCTATTTCCTCACAATCGGGATCGGGTGCCTGAATTTCCATAGCGCTAGTGCATCGGCACACGCTCCCCAAAAACCCGACAAGCACTATGACTTGAGCGACACCATAGCACTCACCATCTTCGACTATGCTCAATACCGAGCCTACTACCAAAAGGAATATCGAGATGTCCCCTCCGACCCGAGATCCTATCGCTGGCTTCAGCTCCTGCAAATCGGGAGCAAATATCAAGGCTACGAGAACTACGGGGAGCTTCGCGCCGACTCGATATGGAACGCCTCAATAAAGGCGGGCAAGAGTAGGAACGACTTTCACGATGAGTGGTCTGCCGCCAAAGATGATTCACGGCCCGACGTGAAGCTCCTCTTTGACCGCAACAAGGGCATCTTAGACGCACACGACAGGGTCTTCATCAACAAGTACCACTACACCGAGCCCATCCCCCAGCAGCAGTGGACGATGGCCGAGGGCGATAGCACGATCTTAGGCTACACGTGCCACAAGGCCACGACCCACTTCCGTGGGCGAGACTACGTCGCTTGGTACACCGAGGAGATTCCCTACCCCTACGGGCCCTATAAGTTCGGCGGTCTCCCTGGTCTCATCACCTGCATCTACGACACCCAGCGCGAGCACATCTACACGCTTGTAGGCTTTGAGAAAGCCCCCGCCCTAGACTACATCTACTACGGCAACGGCCGCCGCAAGCCCACCGAGGGCACACGCGAGGAGGTCAATAAGCTCCAGCGACAGTTCCACGAGCAGCCGAATCTCTTCAAGTCCGACCTTATCACGCCAGCCCCTGGCACTAAGATCAACCGCAAGCCCAAGCCCTACAACCCCATTGAGCTGGAATAACCCCGCATAGCTATGAAACAGACCATCCTCCGCACCCTCCTTCTCGCTATCGGGATGGGGTGCCTAAGCCTTTCCGCCATAGGTCAAAAGCCCAAGGTCTTCCCCGACTACACCTATGTATATGAGCCGAGTGACTCCCTGCAGATGACCATATTCGACTACGCGCAGTATCGGGCCTACTATGAGAAGCAGTACCGAGACGACCCATCTGCCCCTCAGGCTTATCACTGGATGCAGGTCCTGCAGATAGGTAGGAACTACCAAGCCTTCCTCGACTATGGCGAGCTACGTAGTGACTCGATATGGAATGCTTCGGTGAAGGCGAGGAAGAAATATGGGGAATTTGAGGCGGAGGATAAGGCTGCCTCAAGAGCTGCCTTATCTAATCTGAAGCTTATCTTCGACCGCTCCAAGGGGATGATCAATGCCCACGAGAAGATCTTCATCAACAAGTACCACTACACCGAGCCCATCCCCCAGCTCCAGTGGACGATGGCGCGGGGCGATAGCACGATCTTAGGCTACCCATGCCACAAGGCCACGACACGCTTCCGTGGACGAAACTACATCGCTTGGTACACCGAGGAGATCCCCTTCCCCTATGGGCCCTTTAAGTTCGGCGGACTCCCTGGACTCATCACCTGCATCTACGATATGCAGCGCGAGCACATCTACACGCTTGTAGGCTTCGAGAAAGCTCCGTCAGAGGACTACATCTACGAGGAAGCGCGACGTATGTGGTGGTTCGAGACCAAGCGGGAAGTGGTGGCGAAGCTCCAGAGGAACTACCACGATCAGCCCGACCTCTTCACCTCCGACATCGTCGTCCGTGACCCCAAGAGCAAAGCCGTCAAGCATCATAGTAAGCCCTACAACCCCATCGAATTAGAATAAATCCGCCCCCTGCTGAGCTATGAAACAGTCCATCCTCCGCACCCTCTTCCTCGCTATCGGTATAGGGAGCCTAAGCCTTCCCGCCATAGGTCAAAAGCCCAAGGTCTTCCCGGACTACACCTATGTATATGAGCCGAGTGACTCCATTCAGATGACCATATTCGACTACGCGCAGTATCGGGCCTACTATGAGAAGCAGTACCGAGACGCCCCGTCTGTCCCCCAGGCTTATCACTGGATGCAGGTCCTGCAGATAGGCAAGAGCTACCAAGCCTACCTCGACTATGGCGAGCTACGTAGAGACTCGATATGGAATGCCTCGGTGAAGGCGAGGAAGAAATTAGGGGAATTTGAGGCAGAGGAAAAGGCTGCCTTTAAAGCCACCTTATCTGATCTGAAGCTCATCTTCGACCGCTCCAAGGGGATGATCAATGCCCACGAGAAGATCTTCATCAACAAGTACCACTACACCGAGCCCATCCCCCAGCTCCAGTGGACGATGGTGCGGGGCGATAGTACGGTCTTAGGCTATACGTGCCACAAGGCCACGACGCGCTTCCGCGGACGAGACTACATCGCTTGGTACACCGAGGAGATCCCCTTCCCCTATGGGCCCTTTAAGTTCGGCGGACTCCCCGGACTCATCGCCTGCATCTACGACACCCAGCGCGAGCATATCTATACGCTTGTAGGCTTCGAGAAAGCTCCGTCAGAGGAATACATCTATGAGCGAGCGCGACGCATGTGGTTCGAGACCACGAGGGAAGTGGTGGCGAAGCTCCAGAGGAACTACCACGAGCAGCCCGACCTCTTCACCTCCGACATCGTCACCCCTGACCCCAGGAACAAGCCCGTCAAGCATCATAGCAAGCCCTACAACCCGATCGAGCTGGAGTAAAATGCCCCCTCCCACTCCTCCCCGCCCCTATATGAAGACAATGAGACTCCTCCGAGGCATCGTCCTATCACTCTGTATGTGCATCCTCTCCGTAGGGAGCGCTGAGGCACAAGAGACCAACATGGCCCCATTCATCGAGAGCTTGATACGTGCCTTCAAATCAATGAAGGCTGACACCATACGCAAGGACGTCATTGAGCCCAACCTCTATCGTGCATTCTATAAAGCAGAGTACCATCCTGTTGCGAAAAGCATGGCGCCAGCCTATGAATGGACGCAAGTATTGCAAATCGGGGAAACGGCCCAGCGCTATATAGACCATGGGACCTTGCTGGCTGATTCGATATTTGACGATGGAGTCAAGACGGGCAAGGCCCCTGAAGAGTTCGTCCCAGGATACCATAAGGCAAGCAAGAGCTCCGTCATGGATAGCCACATACTTTTCCTTCAGAGAGAGGGGAAGATGGAGTACTTCGATCGGATCGTCACCGACTACTTCACCTACGTAGATAGTATCCCCCAGCAGCAGTGGGAGCTGGTCGCAGGAGATAGCATCATCGCAGGATACACCTGCCACCGCGCCCAGACTCGCTACCGAGGGCGCGACTACACGGCTTGGTACACCGAGGAGATCCCGCTGAGCTATGGCCCGTATAAGTTCAGAGGACTCCCTGGGCTCATCACCTGTATCTATGATAAGGACCGTGACCACGTCTTCACCCCTACAGGGCTTCGAGCACGCTCCGCTCGGGGAGGTCATTTACCGCAAGAAGAAGTCCTACTTCAAGACGACGAGAGAGCGCCTCCAGCAGGCCATCCGCAACTATATGGCGAACCCCTCGGGCTACAGCACACCGAAGATCAACGTCCAGGGGAAGAAGACCGCCAAGCCACCTAAGCCCTACAACCCGATCGAGCTGGAGTAACATCCTCTCTCCTCACTTCCCGATACCACTATGAGACACTACGACTACACGCCCCGACTCCTATGGTGCCTCCTCACGCTGCTCCTCCTGCTCCCCGTAGGACAAGCGCATGGGCAGACGAGTGAGCGCCACGTGACTGCCCGCATCGTCAATGCCGAGACGGGTGCCCCCATCGTCGACGTCCTTTGCTCAGCATGGGACGGCGAGCGGCACCGCACAGCCTTCACGCAGAGTGATGCTAAGGGCGAGGCTCGCTTTCGCCTCACGCCCCAAGACCAGTTCCTCTCCTTCGTCCTCTTAGGCTATACGAAGCAAGAGCTACGCATCAGCGAGCTCTCGGGAGATAGCTTCACCGTGCGTCTCCAGCCCTCGACGACGCCGATACGTGAGGTACATATCAAGGCACGCCCCATCACCGTGCGGGGCGACACGCTCCGCTACCGCGTCAAGGCCTTCGCAGGCAAGCGAGACCGCTACCTCGAGGATGTCATAAAGAAGCTCCCCGGAGTAGAGGTCAAGGAGAATGGACGGATAGAGTATCAGGGTAAGCCTATCAATAAGTTCTACATCGAGGGGCAAGATCCCTTGGGCAGCAACTACACGCAGGCCTCGCGCAACATCCCCATCAATGCCGTCGATCAGGTCGATGTCATCGAGCACAACCAGCACAAGCGCGTCCTACAGGGCCTCGTCCCCAGCGACCAGGCAGCGCTGAACATCCGTCTGAGCAAGGCCTCACGCTTCCGTCCCTTCGGGGAAGTCTCAGCAGGAACGGGCCTGCCTGCGCCACTCTGGAAGGGCAAGGCCTTCCTCATGCAGGCCTCACCGACGAACCAGCTCATCACCTCACTCAAGGGGAATAATACGGGGGTAGACCTCTCGTCAGACTTCGAGCAGCAGCACGACGCAGGGAGTGGCCTTCCGCAGATCTCCCTTCCCTCGACCGCCCCTACAGACCTCCTCCCCACAGCGCCCACCTCTCGACATCGGGCGCTACCTCGATGACAGAGGCTTCAACTGGGGTATCAATGACCTGCAGAAGCTCGGGGAGTACAGCAACCTCCGCATCAACGTCTCGGGCTACCATGACCGCCGACGCCTCAGCTCCGAGAGCGAGACCCACTACCTCGGCACTACACCCCTCGACCTCTACGAGACATCACAGCTGACCCGAAGCCCCAACTACTACAATGCCGCCCTGCGCTACGAGCACAATGCACCCAAGCGCTATCTCGTAGGAGAGCTAAGCTTCGGAGGCAGACGCTCCGACCAAGCTGAGGGCCTTCACTCCAATAGCCGCGAGTACACCTTGGGGCTACGGCAGGAGCCGCTTTGGCTCCAAGCGGCCCTGCAGACGACCCTCCGCTTAGGCGGTACGGTCCTCGACTTCGTCTCCTCCACACGTGGCTACACCGCTGGAGAGACGCTCCGTGGCGAGTGGACCGAGGCGGCACTCCCCACACAGACGCTCTACGAGCAGCGACGCATCACCCAGCTTCACACGACGCATCAAGCCTCGACGAGCTTCCACTTCTCCCGCACCACGGCACTTCACACGGGGCTGGAAGCCGCGGCCGACCTACGGAGCTTTGACACGCCCTACGCCAGCCTCGACCGCTCCTGCAGCTACCGCGACCTCTCCCTGGCACTGGACGCGTCCTTCAGCTACCGCCCCGAGGGCTTCTATCTCTCGGTGGGGAGCCCCCTGACCCTCGAGCGGGAGATGCTTCAGGTAGGTATGCGCCACGATGAGGCGACACGCCTACGTATCGCCCCCTTCTTCAGCATGAGGGCGAGCCTCGGGCAGCACGGGGAGCTATGGCTACGTGGGAGCTACTCCGAGCGCCCCGACCTCGACGGCTACTACAGCCCCAGCACTCCAGAGACGAGGCTACCGCCTCTACTACCAGAGTCTCGAGCACCTCTACAGTCAGCAGACCCTCTCCAGCTCGCTCCGCCTCACCTATCGCAACCCGCTGGAGCTCTTCTTCACCTACCTCCATCTGAGCTACAACTACACGACCCACGGCTACTACCGTGACTATACTTATAGTCTCGACCGCACGGTGAGCATCCCCATCGACAGCACGCACCACCGCCAGACCTTCTCCGCAGCGGGCGTCGTAGACAAGTCCATCGCACCACTCGGGCTGAGCCTACATGCCGAGCTACGATACAGCCACTCGAGCTACATCTCCTCACAGGCACAGCGTGTCTATCAGATCCAGAGCGACCTCCTCGTGCCCAGCCTCACGATGACGTGCAACAAGCTCTCCCCGCTGGAGCTGGCCTACACCTTCGAGCTCAGCAGCCTATGGATACATCATCCGCTCACGAAGCTACGCCCCGTCCTCTCCCTACGTGAGAGCTTCGAGGCAGGCCTCCCCCTCGGTGATCGCTGGCTCCTTGGTCTGCAGGTCGTCCACTCGATGAATGAGGTCGCTCCGAGAGAGTACAAGCATACCCTCTTCGGTGACCTCGACGCCACCTGGACTGTCAGCAAGCGCATCAAGCTCACCGCCCGCTTAGCGAACCTATGGGGACAGACTGCCTACCAAGTGACCCGCCTCTCCGACACCGACATCTCGAGCTTCGCCGTACCGCTCCGCCCCCGCGAGCTCATCGTGACGGCTACGCTTCGCATCTAAGGCGCTCTCGTTTCAGCCCTTATATCCCCCACCTTCGCCTCACAGCACGCTACAAAAAGGCGTGCTGTGGGGCGCTTTTCTGCTACCGAGAGTGTCGCTTTTGAAAGGCCTTAAATAGGGTGCAGAGGAGCGCCCTTATCCCCTTGTCCATTCTCTTGTAACTCGGGCAGTTGAATATCATATATTCGTTGTACCTTTGTAGGAGACAGAAAAGTCTATATAGACAGATTTGCTAATTCGAATTAGTTTTATGGAAATTATCAAGATCGTCGGGCGTGAGATCCTCGACTCCCGTGGGAACCCCACAGTAGAAGTAGACGTACACCTTGCGTGTGGTATCATCGGTCGTGCAGCTGTACCCAGCGGTGCATCCACGGGCGAAAACGAAGCTCTCGAGCTCCGTGACGGCGACAAGGGTCGCTACCTCGGTAAGGGTGTCCTCAAGGCAGTAGAGAACATCAACAACGTCATCGCACCTGAGCTCTACGGCATGAGCGCCCTGAACCAGCGTGAGATCGACCTGAAGATGATCGCTCTCGATGGCACCAAGACCAAGAGTAACCTCGGCGCTAACGCTATCCTCGGTGTATCTCTCGCCGTCGCCAAGGCTGCCGCTCAGTACCTCGACATCCCCCTCTATCGCTACATCGGTGGCACGAACACCTATGTACTGCCCGTACCTATGATGAACATCATCAATGGTGGCTCGCACCTGACGCTCCTATCGCTTTTCCAGGAATTCATGATCCGCCCCTGTGGGTGCATGCTGCTTCCGCGAAGGTCTCCGCATGGGTGCTGAAGTCTTCCACGCACTGAAGAAGGTCCTCCACGACCGTGGCCTCAGCACCGCTGTAGGTGACGAAGGTGGCTTTCGCTCCTGCCCTCAACGGTACGGAAGACGCTATCGAGTCTATCCTCAAGGCTGTCGAAAAGGCTGGCTACGTCCCCGGTAAGGATATCACCATCGCTATGGACTGCGCTTCCTCTGAGTTCTTCAAGGATGGCATCTACGACTACACGAAGTTCGAAGGTGACCACGGTGTGAAGCGCACGATCGACGAGCAGGTTGAGTTCCTCAGCCAGCTGGTAGAGAAGTATCCCCATCGACTCGATCGAAGACGGTATGGCTGAGAACGACTGGGAAGGTTGGAAGAAGCTTACCGACAAGCTCGGCAAGAAGATCCAGCTCGTCGGTGACGACCTCTTCGTCACGAATGTCGAGTACCTCCGTCGCGGTATCGCCGAAGGCTGCGGTAACTCGATCCTCATCAAGGTCAACCAGATCGGTACGCTCACCGAGACCCTCGACGCTATCGACATGGCTCACCGCCACGGCTTCACCTCCGTCACCTCACACCGCTCTGGTGAGACGGAAGATGCTACGATCGCTGACATCGCTGTAGCTACGAACTCTGGTCAGATCAAGACCGGTTCGCTCAGCCGTACCGACCGTATGGCTAAGTACAACCAGCTCCTCCGCATCGAAGAAGAGCTCGGTGACCTCGCTGTCTACGGCTACAAGCGCATCAAGTAGTCCACACCGTACGGCCCATCTGCGCTGAGGCAACCCCTGCCCGCGCACCGAAGCCGTAGGATATAAATAGCCCCGCAGGATGACCTCCTGCGGGGCTATTTCGCTTCCTGCTGTGCAACAAAGAAGCGGGGAAGAATAGTTATCTTTGTGAGACGGGGCTTTTCAGGTGAGTACATCCCCGAGAGCCCCATATATTTAGATAGACTCCATCATCACTCCATAGCGCTGTATGCAACAGTCCTCCTCCGCCTGGACTCGCTGGGCTCCCCCAGTGACCCGCAACTTGATCGTCATCAACTTCATCATCTACTTCGCCTCAGTCCTGCTACTGCGTCGAGGCTTTGACCTTGCGGAGGTCGCTGGCCTGCACTACTTCGAGTCCTCAGCCTTCCGAGTGTGGCAGCTCCTGACATATCAGTTCCTCCACAGCACCTCGTCCATCGAGCACGTGCTGTCGAATATGTTCGCGCTCTATATGTTCGGCTCGAGCATCGAGTACTTCTGGGGCAGCAAGCGCTATCTGATCTACTATCTCCTCTGTGGTATTAGTGCAGGGCTGGTGCAGGAGCTGAGCTGGTACTATGAGCTACGCGAGGTCGTGCAGTACGCGAGCGTACAGCTCCCATCGGGGATCGTCCCACTCGACACCTTCCTCAGTATGCTGAATACCGTGGGGGCATCGGGAGCTGTCTTCGGCATCCTCCTTGCCTCTGGCGTACTCTTCCCCAATTCATACGTCCTCATTGGCTTCGCCATACCGCTGAAGATGAAGTATTTCGTCTTCCTCTACGGCGCCTTCGAGCTCTTCGCTGGCATCCACAACACCTGGGGTCAGGTAGCCCACTTCGCTCACCTCGGTGGGATGATCGGCGGGGCTATCCTCATCTATCTCTGGCGTAAGAAGGGGGTTATCCGATAGCTCTTCGATGAACTGGCAGAAGCTATATAAAGAGTATTGGCAAGAGGGGAGCATCGTCATGCGCCTCCTCATCCTACATACCTTCGCCTACCTCCTTATCGGGCTGACCTCTTGGGTCTGCACGCTCATCACACCCTTACGCTGGTGGGATCTCGGGCTCTCGCTCTCATTCTACCCCTGAGTGGGACAAGGTACTCTACCACCCTTGGTCGCTCGTCACGTATGCCCTCCCCCACCTAAACTTCTTCCATTTCTTTGGCAACATGTGCCTGGTCTATGCGCTCCTCCCCGTGATGGCGTATCGACTCGGGACACGCAGATTCCTCTGGACCTATATCGGAGGCATCATCGCAGGGGCATTGACCTACCTCTTAGGCTACCAGCTCCTCGGTGCACAGACTATCCCTCCCCTGTCGCTGCAAGGTGCTTCAGCAGCCATCCTCAGCGTATGCGCTGCGGCAGTCATGGTAGATCGCAAGATTCTCTCCTCGTTCACCCTGCGCTTTACGGGGAATCGCATCCCACCCATCGCACTCTGGGTCTTCCTCTTCCTCGTCTTCCTCGGTGCTGGACGAGGGAACTTAGGCGGTCACTTGGCGCACCTCGGCGGGCTCCTCTTCGGCATCACTTGCGGTCTCTACTACCGCAAGCAAGCCAAGCATCCCCGCAAGCGTCTTCACCAGCGACCGAGAGGAACTGCTACGCAAGACCCGTCACTCGAGCTTCTCCAGCCTAAGCCCCGAGGAGCGTCGTCGCTTGATGAAGAACCTCCCCAAAGACAAGAACTAACCTCCCCCACGGCAACCCAATAATGAAGCTTCGCGCTCTCTTCACCTTCAGCTCACGTGTCGCACGAGTCCTCCTCCTCGTGGGGACACTCCTCATCTCTGGGGTCTATCTCCTCGGGGCCTACTCGGGGTACATAGCGCCGAAGACCTGGATCCTCCCAAGCTTCTTAGGCTTGCTCTTCCCTGGCCTTCTCTTAGCGCAGCTCCTCGTGAGCCTCTTTTGGCTCATCGCACTCGACAAGAAGCACCTCATCCTCGTAGGTGCCGTATGGCTCATCTCCCTGCCACAGCTCCTCACCTACTTCCCCATCAGCCGCTCGGCGAAGATCCTCGGCGACGAAGACGATGCGATACGCGTGCTCTCCTACAACGTCTGCGCCTTCGGCTTCAAGCCCTCACAGCAAGACCAGCCCCAACGCGATCCTGCAGTATATCAAGAGCAGTGGTGCTGACTTGGTCTGCCTGCAGGAGGCGATGCTCAATCAGAATCCTTGGGCAGGTGTCGTCTCAAAGACCCTGCGTAGCTATCTCGACAAGGACTACCCCTACATCAGTGTTAATCGTGTGAATCGTGGTGGAAGTACCCTGCGCTTCTCTCAAAAGTACCCAATCACCGAAGCAAAGGAAATACCTCTCCCCTCGTGGGTCAATGGGGCTGTCGCCTACAAGGTGCTCATCCGTGGCGAAGAGACACTCATCATCAACGTACACCTCGAGTCCTTCCACCTGCGTCGCACGGATGGGAGAGGACTACCTGCGCTTAGCCTCCCAAGGGCAGGCACTCCGCTTGAAGGACGCGCTCAGCAGCAAGCTTGCGCCTACCTTCCGTGCCCATGGCGTACAGGCCAACATCATCCACCAGCTCATCCAGAGCTATGGTACCGAGCGTGTCATCGTCTGTGGCGACTTCAACGACACGCCCCTCTCCTATACCCGCCGTAAGATCGCCGATGGGCTGAAGGACGCCTTCGTCGAGCGTGGCAATGGCTTCGGCTTTACCTTCACGACGCGCCCCTTCATCGTGCGCATCGACCACATCCTCTACGGCTCTGCCTTCCGTGCTATCAGCTGTGAGGTCGACAAGACCGCCAGCGAGTCGGATCACCATCCTATCGAGGCCGTGCTCACCATGAGCCCAGCACAAGAGTAATCCCGCACCCATGCTCAGCAAGAAGATACGCCAGTACCTCATTGACTTCCTCGTCGGCTCGCTCTGGGTACAGAGTGAAGGTGACGATCGCTTCCAGCGCCGCTTCGAAGCCATCGGCTATACCGACGATCCTGAGCAGATGAAGCTCTATCCCATCGTCATCATCCCCTCAGGCTTCTTCAAGATGGACGTCTACGGCACCGAGGAGTCGATGCCTACCCTCCCGCTGAAGACGTGGCGAGGGATACCACTACTCTTCGGCGAGCCCCGAGAGGAGTGGAGTGCTGACGGGAGTCAGCTCATCATCCATGCCGACCTCCTCGCCTCGACCTACTTCCTCATCTCCCGCTATGAGGAGATGTACCGACGTAGTGAGCGCGACTCCTATGGGCGCTTCCCTGGGAAGAGTTCGCTCCCCTATCGAGCAGGCTTCCTACACCGCCCCATCATCGACGAGTACGGCGAAGCCCTCAGACAGATCCTCCTCGAGACGGGTATCGCTGAGCGCCACAACCTACGCCTCGAGGAGCGTCCCCAGACCTTCAGCAGAGTCAACCTCACCCACGACCTCTCCCGCCCGTACAACTATCGTGGCTGGAGAAGCTTCCTGCGTGCATGGCTCAAGCAGAAGAAGAGTCCCTTAGAGGCAGCACGCCTAAGCTTCTCGGCAGATGTCGAGGACGACTACTTCACCTTCCCCAAGTTCCTCAAGTGGGATCGTAATACCTGCGATAGCTTGGGTAGGGATAGATCGGATATCTTCCTCTTTCATCCGCATGCCCTCGCGCCACCCGCTGGATAAGCCTTTACTATAGTCTCCACTCCCTCTACCTCCGTCGTATCCTCTCGATAGCCGCCAAGCACAAGGTACTCTTAGCGCTACAGTGCAGCTATGCCGCGGGGCACCAGTCGGAGCTCATCAGCAAGGAGCGCCATCAGTTTGAGAAGGCCTTCCGTCAGCGTCCCCGTGGCCTGCGACACAATAAGCTCACCTCCTGCGAGCCCGAGGACCTCCTTCAGGCCTACGTCTCGGGCTTCCGCAATGATTACTCGATGGGCTACGCCGATGTCGTCGGCTTCCGCCTCGGCACCCTGCCGTCCGGTGAAGTTCATCAATCCCCAATACCCGCCTTCTGACGGAGCTCATCCTCCACCCTCTCGTGCTGCGCGACCTGACGCTGAGTGATCAGCGCTACATGGCGCTGGAGCAAGATGAAGCCGAGCGCATCGCACACGACCTCATCCGCACGACAGCTCGATACAACGGCGAGCTCACGCTCCTCTGGCACAACGACCTGCTCTCGCAGAAGACCCACCCCTGGCACTCCGTCCTCTACCGCTCCATGCTCCGTCTCATCGAAGAGCTTGGCGCAGAGCCCCAAGCGTAGTCCCAGCCCCTCACTCGCTCGCCCATGCAAGCCTCCCCCTTCCGCCCACTCACCCTCCGTCATCCCTCTCCCTTCCCTTATATAGTCTTTGCTGGCCCTTGTAGTGCCGAGACCGAAGCACAGACCCTCGCGACAGCCGAGGCGCTGCGTGCCCGAGGTATCCGCCTCTTCCGTGCCAGCCTATGGAAGCCCCGCACACGCCCGGGCTCCTTCGAGGGGGTAGGTAGCGAAGGCCTGCCTTGGCTCCAGCGCGTCGAGCGTGAGCTGGGTATGCAGGTCGCCACCGAAGTGGCCTCCGCCAGCCATGTGGAGGAAGCACTCGCTGCTGGGCTGGATACCTTCTGGATCGGAGCGCGCACGACGACAAGCCCGTTTGCTATGGCAGAGCTTGCCGAAGCCCTCAGCGGAGAGCGCGTCACCGTGCTGGTGAAGAACCCACTTAACCCCGATATCGAGCTGTGGGAAGGTGCTCTCCTACGCCTCTACCAAGCAGGCATCCCCCAGATAGGGGCTATACACCGCGGCTTCAGCACCTACGCCAAGGGACTCTATCGCAATGCCCCCCTCTGGCAAATCCCCATTGAGCTACGCCGTCGCCATCCCGAGCTTACCATCCTCGTTGACCCCAGCCATATCGCTGGGCGCCGAGACCTCGTACCGCTGGTCAGCCGTATGGGGCTGGAGATGAACTTCTCCGGCCTGATGGTCGAGACGCACCCCGAGCCCGAGAGTGCTTGGAGCGATGCCGCACAGCAGCTCACCCCTAGCCGACCTCATCACGCTCCTCTCCCAGCTGGATCTCCGCCCAGCCCACCCTGACCGATGACCGCATGCTCAGCGGACTACGTGAGAAGATAGACCACATCGATGCCGAACTCCTGCGCCTGCTGCGGGAGCGCATGATCGTCTCCGAAGAGATCGGGCATATCAAGGCCAGTGCCCACCTCCCTATCGTGCAGCCCGACCGCTACCGCAGTCTGCTGGAGGACCGCTTAGCGCAGGGCCGAGCCTTGGGACTGGATGAAGGCTTCCTCAGGGAGCTCTTCAGCTCGATCCACGAGGCCTCTGTACACACCCAGCACACCGACAGCAAGTGACCATGAAGCTCCATCGCTTTGTCTTGACCTTGGGCTCTAATAGTGAGCCACAGAAACACCTCTCTCTGGCCCAAGCGGGGCTCCGCAGTCTCGAGCTGGAGCGCCTCACCTTCTCGCCCAGCTCGCGAGTCTGCCCCCCATCAGCTTTGGGCTCTCCGATGCGCTCTTCACCGACCAAGTAGCCGTAGGAGAGACAAGCATGGAGCTGGAGACCTTCGCCACACACCTCAAGGCTCTGGAGCGTCGTACAGGCCGTACCCCCTGAGCAGCGCAAGAAGCACCCCGAAGCTATCCCCGTGGACATCGACCTCATCACCTGGGATCGGGAGATCCTCAAGCCACGGGACATCACTCGCCCCCTACCTCATCGAAGGTCTACGTGACCTCGGTGAACCACTCCTCCCCGAGGAATAACCCCACCGCTTTCACTCGAGACTTCGCAGAGTGCTCACAGCCCTCTGCCAGCTCGTCGTATCTTGAGGTAAAAGCAACCAGTACTGGTCACCGAGCGAAGTAGTACTGGTCACCATTAGTTACCAGTACTGGTCCGAAGCGCGACCAGTACTGATCGGATCAGTGACCAGTACTGGTTCATTTTCCCCTCCCCGCAATGCTCTTTCCCCCTACGACTTACGCCACAGCAGCACACCAGCAGAAAAATTCCCTGAATTCACTAATTTAGCGGTACGATACGACACGATCTATATCTCTATCCATTATGATCAAGAGACTTACTCCCCTGCTCTTTGCTCTCGGCACGCTACCCGTGCTGGCGCAGCAGACACCTAAGACAGACCCCACACAGGTCTATTCGCTCCTTGATGGGAAGACCATCATCAAGACCAATCCCTTCAGCGACATCTTCGGGAACCTCAACCTCAAGGTCGAGCGCATCATCACCGATGGGCTTAGCGCACAGCTATCCGTCTTCGCCTCTCCTAAGTCCAATCAAGGGCGACAGTTCGGAGCCTTCCACGACATCACTTCGGTGACGAGTAGTATAGCCCTCTACTCCTTCCAGCCCAAGTATGTCGCTGTCGTGCCCGCAGAGTACGATGGTATCTCAATGATGGCTTGGGCTATGGCTTCTACATGCAGGCGTATTATCACTACCAGCACACTCAGTTTACCAACCAAGAGATCAGCTCGCACCGCACTCTAATTGGCAATAATACACCTGAATTTACTCTGGTATATGATGGTCAAGCTACGATGCATGGCTTCGGCTTTGGTGTCGGGGCACAGTGGCTCTTTGGCCGGAGAAAGAATGTCGTCTTAGACTGGTACATCGCTGGGATCGGCCGTGGCTTCGTCAGAGGCAAGCTCACGGGGAGCTATACCTCAGCCCTCGACCAGCAGAGCTTCACAGAGCGCATCCGCGAAGAGCTCCCTAACCAAGGAGAGGGCACTGAGTTCACCTTTGATGCCACACAGCCGAAGGTAAAGGTCTCGAAGATCAAGTACCAGTCCTATATCCTCGATATGGGGCTCTCCATCGGCTTCCGCTTCTAACGATTCATTTAATTCAGCTCAGGGTCACAAAGCTCCCAGCCCACATCTACATCATTTATGCGAAAGACACTTACTAGCCCTTATGCTTAGCCTCGGCTACACTCCCCGTGCTGGCACAAGAAGCACCCAAGCCCGACCCTACCCAGCTCTACTCGCTCCTTGATGGGAGGACCATCGTCAAGACCGACCCCTTGAGCGATGTCGTCGGGAATCTCAACCTTCAGGTCGAGCGCCTCCTCGCCCGATGGAGTCAGTGCTCAGCTCGGTCTCTACTTCACCCCTGAGGGGGCTACAGGGACGCAGTCAGGAGCCTTCCACTACCGCAGCTATGCTCTCAGCAACTCCATCGTCTTCTCTCCCGAGCAACCGAGGTATATAGCCATCTCGCCCCAGATAAGATGGTATCTCAATGGAGGCTTAGGACACGGCTTCTACATACAGGCGCTACTACAGATTCCCAGCATAGCGACTTCACCCACCAGCATATGTATGTACAGCATCATAGGTGGTAGGCAACGAGACGCAACTACTATCAGCGTCGACTACGACGGTCAGTGCCACGACACACGCTACGGCCTCAGCATCGGGGCACAATGGCTCTTCGGGCGACGGAAGAACATCGTCTTAGACTGGCACATCCTCGGTGTCGGACGTGGCTTCACACGCGGGAGTCTTACAGGCACCTATACTCCTGCGGTTAGCCACGCAGAGGTCGAAAAGGCTCTTCGTCAAGATATCCCCAGAGATATGACGGATGCTGTGTTTACCTTCGACGCCACGCAGCCCCAGGTCAAGGTCTCAAAGATCAAGCAGGCATCTGACATCTTCGATATGGGCGTATCCATTGGCTTCCGCTTCTAAGGCGAACCGAAGTAGCGCACGCCCCTTCGTGTAAAGTCCTCCCCTTTCTCTCCCTCATAGCAAAGGCTACATCCGAAGTCAGACTTCGGGTGTAGCCTTTGTTTTGCTCCTAAGTGGGAGCATCTTATTCGGAAGGGATGAAGAGCGCCCCCCGAGCAGGACAGTGCAAACCAATAGTAGTCTACGCGTGAACCAATAGTGGTCGGTAGTGCAAACCAATAGTGGTATGGGGTATGAACGAATAGTGGTCTGAGTGCAAACAACTACTCATTCACACCCCATACCAATAGTCCTTTGCACTTCATCACCTTCTATAGAGAAGAGGAAGCACCCAGGGAAGCCCCCTCTTCCCTGCAGAAGACGGAGCTACGGAAGGCCCAGCATCTCGGAGTTTTTCTCTATCGTGGTAGGCAGGGGTAGTAATAGACGTCGGAGAAATTTGCCGCACACAATACGCGGGAAGGAGCATAGCGGGTAAAAAGCGTATCTTTGCAGGGTAACTTGGGTGGAGTACTTATCAGCTCGTCCCTACCCCCTGCAAGGCAAGGGGCGTGTGGTCATCGCTGGAGTACGCTTCATCCGATATATAATAGCGCATAGTGGAAACAAAGTACATCTTCGTCACGGGGGGCGTCGTCTCTTCCTTAGGCAAGGGGATCGTAGCTGCCTCTCTTGGCAAGCTCCTACAGGCACGTGGCTACAGCGTCACGATACAGAAGTTTCGACCCCTACATCAACATTGACCCAGGCACCCTCAATCCCCTACGAGCACGGCGAATGCTATGTCACCGATGACGGGCACGAAGCCGACCTGGACCTCGGACACTATGAGCGCTTCCTCGACATAGCGACCTCACGAGCCAACAACATCACCACCGGGCGTATCTACCAAAACGTCATCCGCAAGGAGCGTAAGGGCGACTACCTCGGCAAGACCGTACAGGTCATCCCCCACATCACCGACGAGATCAAGCGCAACGTCAAGCTCCTTGGCCTCAAGAAGCAGTACGACTTCGTCATCACCGAGATCGGTGGTACCGTCGGCGATATCGAATCCCTCCCCTTCCTCGAAAGCGTACGACAGCTCAAGTGGGAGCTCGGGCAGAACTGCCTGTGCGTCCACCTGACCTACGTCCCCTATATCGCTGCGGCTGGTGAAGTGAAGACCAAGCCCACCCAGCACTCCGTCAAGCAGCTCCAGGAGGTCGGTATCCAGCCCGATATCCTCGTCCTGCGCACTGAGCACACGCTCAGCAGCGACATCCTCCGCAAGGTCGCACTCTTCTGCAATGTCTCAGCAGAGTCCGTCGTGCAGAGCGTCGACGTCCCCACCATCTATCAGGTACCCCTTGGCACTCGGCGAGCAGCATCTCGATGAGATCGTGCTCAAGAAGAGCGGTATCACGCCCGAGGCTAAGCCTGAGCTGAAGGAGTGGAAGAAGTTCCTCGCCCTGCGCGAAGAAGCTAAGGACTTCGTCACCATCGCCCTCGTCGGTAAGTACGTCGAGCTGCAGGATGCCTACAAGTCCATCGACGAAGCGCTCCTGCAGTCTGCTACCCTACAGCGGTCGCAAGCTCCGCCTCATCTCCGTACACAGCGAGAAGGTCTCTGAGGAGAATGTAGCCGAACTGCTGGGTGGTGTCGATGGTGTCGTCGTAGCTCCTGGGCTTCGGCTCCCGCGGTGTCGACGGGAAGTTCGTCGCCCTGCGCTATACCCGTGAGCACGGCATCCCCACGCTGGGTATCTGCCTCGGTATGCAGTGCATGGTCATCGAGTTCGCCCGCAACGTCTTGGGCTGGAGCGATGCCCACACCACGGAGATTGACCCCACGACCACGCACAAGGTCGTCGACCTCATGGAAGAGCAGAAGAGCATCTCCGACCTCGGAGGCTCGATGCGTCTCGGAGGCTACGACTGCGTACTGCGCCCTGGATCGAAGATCGCTGCCGCCTATGGCTCGGACTTCATCCGTGAGCGTCACCGCCACCGCTTCGAGTTCAACAGCCAGTATCGCGAGGCTTACGAAGCAGCTGGCATGATTTGTGCAGGGGAGAACCCTGACACGGGGCTCGTCGAGACGGTAGAGCTCAGCGGACATCCCTTGGTATGTCGGCGTGCAGTATCACCCCGAGTACCGCAGCACGGTACTCCACCCCAGCCCGCTCTTCCTCGCCTTCGTGAAGGAGGCGATCAAGCACGGTGGCGAGCGCCATCAGGGCCTAAGAGCAGCCCCCGCGACTGTATCACATCGCCTCCAGCGCCCCACGGGTGCGTGTGGAGGCATAGTATAGATTAATGGATAAGAATACACTCATCGGAGCCCTACTCATCGGGGCCGTACTCATCGGGTTCACCTGGTTCAGCAAGCCCGACCCGACTCAGCAGACACCGCCACCAGCGGATACCACCCACGTCGTAGCCCAGCAGCCCGCTGCCCCACAGGCCACGGCTGACACCGCCGCCCTCGACAGCACGGGTGCCCCCATCCTCGCCCCTTACCAGCAGGCTAAGGAAGAGAAGGTCATCGTACTGAAGAACGAGAAGCTCGCTCTCTCCATCTCCACCCGTGGTGGTGCCCCTGTCGAAGCCGTACTCGCAGACTACCTCGACCAGTCGAAGAAGCCCGTACATCTCTTCCGTAAGGGCGACACGCGTCTGGACCTCCCCTGCGCACGCTCGACAACCGTATGGTGAGCACGGCTGATGCCAACTTCGACATCATCGAAGCTACCGACTCCACTGCTACCCTGCGTATGCAGCCTCGACGAGTCAGCTTACCTCGACTACGTATATAAGCTCCGCAGCTCCGACTACCGCGTAGACTTCACCATCCGCGGTCACGAGCTTCGTCGCTTCCTCCCCGTGAACATTGCGCTACAGGATATCGAGTGGCGTCAGCGCATCCCCCAGCAGGAGCAGTCCTGGAAGTTCGAGGGGCAGTATAGCGGTATCTACTACCACTACCCTCAGGGCGATGTAGACCGCCTCGAGACGACCAGCGAAGCCAACGAAGATATCCAAGAGACGCTGCGCTGGGTTGCCTTCAAGGACAAGTACTTCAGCTCCGTACTGATCGCTTCGGCTACGGGCTTCAAGGATAATAAGCTCACCCTCAAGACCGAGGGCGAAGGTAGCGGCTACGTCCGCTCCGGCGACTTCAAGGGGACCTTCCCCATCTCTGTCAAGGAGACGGAGACCGTCGTGCCCTTTATGTTCTTCTTCGGCCCGAACGACTACGACCTCCTGAAGGGCTATGACGAAGGTGTCGACAAGGCAAACGCCCTGCACCTCGACCACCTCGTCTACCTCGGCATGAGCGTCTTCCGCTGGATCAACCAGTATCTGATCATCCCCGTGGTGACCTTCCTCTCTGGCTTCCTGTCGAACTGGGGTATCATCATCCTCTTGATGACGCTCTTCATCAAGATGCTTCTCTGGCCCTTCACCCTACAAGAGCTACATGTCGCAGGCGAAGATGCGTGTACTGCGTCCTCAGATCGAGGCCATCAACGCTAAGTACCCCTGGCAAGGAGCAGGATCAGATGATGAAGCGTCAGACCGAGACGATGAATCTCTATCGCTCTGCTGGTGCCAGCCCGATGAGCGGCTGTCTGCCCTATGCTGCTGCAGATGCCCTTCCTCATCGCGCTGTACATGTACTTCCCTACCTCCATCCTACTGCGCGGACAGGGCTTCCTCTGGGCTGACGACCTCTCTACCTATGATGCTGTCATCTCGTGGAATACAAACATCCCCCTCATCTCGTCCTTCCTGGGCAACCACCTGAGCCTCTTCTGCGTGCTGATGACGGTGACGAACATCCTCTACACGCGCTACACGATGAATCAGAGCCCCTCAGGCGAAGGTATGGCCGGTATGAAGACCATGCCCTATATTATGGCGATCATGTTCTTCTTCATGTTCAACCAGAACGCCTCGGGTCTTAGCTACTACTACTTCGTCTCTACGCTCATCACCATCCTGCAGTACTTCGCCTTCCGCTGGACGCTCAACGAGGACAAGCTCCTCCGCCAGCTCGAAGAGAACAAGAAGAAGCCCCGCAAGAAGTCCAAGTGGATGCAGCGCCTCGAGGAAGCTCAGCGCCTCCAGCAGGAGCAGCAGCGCAAAGCCCAGAAGCAAGGCAAGCGCTAATCCTCCGCACCCTCCTATGCACAAATAGATAAGTCAAAGATGCGCATACTCCCCGCTGCGGGAGGCATGCGCATCTTTACTTCTTTCCTCTATACCGACTCCATAGATTTATCCCTTCACTCAATGGAACCCCTCAAGCACGAATGTGGCGTGGCGATGATCCGCCTGCGTAAGCCCCTCGCCTACTACCAAGAGAAGTATGGCACCTGGATGTATGGCCTCAATAAGCTCTATCTCCTCATGGAGAAGCAGCACAACCGTGGTCAAGAAGGTGCTGGGCTCGCTGTCGTCAAGCTCCACGCGGCTCCTGGTGACGAATATCTCTTCCGCGAGCGCGCCGAAGGAGCCTCCGCCATCCAAGAGATCTTCAACTCCGTCTACGCCTCCTTCGCTGACGTCCCCGCAGAGAAGCTCACCGATGCAGCCTATGCCGAGCGCTACCTGCCCTTCGCTGGCTCCTGCCTCATGGGACACCTGCGCTATAGCACGACGGGCAAGAGTGGCCTGACCTACGTGCACCCCATGATCCGCCGCAGCAACTGGCGCGCCAAGTGCCTCTCCATCTGCGGTAACTTCAACCTCACGAACGTCACCGACGTCTTCGACGCCATTACCTCCGTTGGCCAGCATCCCCGCCACGTCTCCGATATGCATATCCTCCTGGAGCAGCTTGGGCACCGCCTGACCGTGAGGTCGAGCGTCTCTTCAATGAGAGCCGTACCCACGGCCTCACGGGCATGGATATCACCCACTACATCGAGGAGCGCATCGACCTGGCGAACGTCCTGCGCCAGTGTGCCCCCCTCTGGGACGGGGGCTTCGTCATGTGCGGTGAGACGGGTAGCGGCGAGACCTACGCCATGCGCGACCCCCACGGCATCCGTCCAGCCTTCTACTATATCGACGATGAAGTCGTCGTCTTGGCCTCCGAGCGCCCCGTCATCCAGACGGTGATGAACGTCCCCGCCGAGCAGATCACCGAGCTTCGCCCAGGGCAAGCTATCCTCGTCAATCGCGCTGCCGAGGTCCGCACCGAGCAGATCATCCAGCCTAAGCGGGATCAGGCTTGTAGCTTCGAGCGCATCTACTTCTCCCGAGGTAGTGACGTCGACATCTACCGCGAGCGTAAGGCTCTCGGTGAGCAGCTCACGCCCGCCATCCTCCGTGCCATCGGTGGCGACCTACGCCACTCCGTCTTCTCCTTCATCCCCAACACCGCCGAAGTCGCTTACTACGGTATGATCGAGGGTATGGACAAGCACCTCACCGAGGAGAAGCTCCGACAGATCAAGAGCACGCCTTCGCTCTCCGACGAAGCGCTGCGTGAGATCCTCTCCGCACGCGTCCGCACCGAGAAGGTCGCTATCAGGACATCAAGCTCCGCACCTTCATCTCCGAGGGTAAGAGCCGCAATGAGCTCGCAGCACACGTCTACGACATCACCTACGGCACCGTAGAGCGTGGCGTGGACAACCTCGTCGTCATCGACGACAGCATCGTGCGTGGGACGACCCTTCGCCAGAGTATCATCGGGATCCCTCGACCGCCTGGGTCCGAAGAAGATCGTCATCGTCTCGAGCTGCCCACAGGTCCGCTACCCCGACTACTACGGCATCGACACGAGTAAGATGAAGGAGTTCATCGCCTTCCGTGCCGCCATCGCCCCTCATCGAAGAGCGAGGTATGCAGTACCTCCTCGAGGAGCAGTATCAGAAGGCACGTGAGCTGGAGAGCGTCTCGCACAACAAGCACGTGGAGAATGTCGTCAAGGCGATCTACGCTCCCTTCTCGCCCGAAGAGATCTCCCGCAAGATGGTCGAGCTCCTTCGTCCCGTAGGCACTCAGGCCGAGGTCGAGCTGGTCTTCCAGAGCCTGGAGGGTCTGCACACGGCGATCCCTGGGCACCCTGGTGACTGGTACTTCAGCGGCAACTACCCCACCGCTGGCGGCTCGCACTTGGTGAACAAGGCCTTCATCGACTACATCGAGCAGGACTACCGCAAGTAAGCGCCCCTGCTCCGCCCCATAATCCATACAGTACCCTCGCCCCACACCACGAGCCATCAGGCTTACGGTGTGGGGCGGGGTGCTTTTATCACTATTGAGAAGAGAGCTATACTCCTGCGGTCTGAGTGACAGTCTCCAAGCGTGAGATCAGATGATCGAGTTGCTCACGGAGTGCCGATAGTTCGCCCTCGGCACAGCCTGCATCTCGCAGCTTGCAGGAGAAGAGCGAGGGGATATCCTCAGCCTCCTCACGCAAGGCCTTCGCCTGAGGGGTAAGACAGAGGATCACCTGCCGACTATCGACCGTACCACGCGTACGCGTGACGAAGCCCGCCGCCTCGAGGCGCTTCAGCAGAGGCGTGAGCGTATTCGTATTCAGCCCCAGACGATCTACGATGTGACTGAGGGGCACCCCGTCCTGCTCCCACAGGACGAGCAAGACCAGATACTGCGGATAGGTCAGCCCCAGACGGTCAAGATGAGGCTGGTAGAGGCGTGTGATCAGCCGGACGACCGTGTAGAAGCGGAAGCAAAGCTGATCCTCCAGAAGGAGTGAAGGTGAGGACATACGATGTATATATCTTCGAAGAATGCGCACCCCATAGGCACCGAGGGAGGCTACTCCTTCGGCACCTATGAGCTACGCCGTAGATTAGAGTTGAGAGATAGGGCTTAGCACTTAGAGCGCTGGCATAGTGCCTTGAGCGCCCCTGTGGACCACAGAGCCCAGAGGACCAGCAGTGGCTGGAAGAAGAGGCGCACCAAGCGCTTCGCATCCGTATCGAGCCCGAAAGGCGCTGATCCCTCCGTGTACTGATGGATGTTGCCAGGGAAGATCGCCACGAAGAAGATCGCTACGACCAGCCCGACCCACACGCGCTGACGATAGAGAGCCACGAGGGAGAGCCCCTAAGAGCATCTCCACGACACCCGAGGCCAGCACGACGAAGTCCTTGCTCATCGTGAGCCAGTCAGGGCACCTGCGCCACAAAGTCCGCACGGCGGAAGGTCATGTGGCTGATCCCCGCATAGAGGAGGAAGAGCCCGAGGAGGATACGAAAGGCGTGCTGCGTCTTGCTCGTCGGGAGCGTAGCGGGCATCATACGAGCTCGAGGGTCACGTCGATGTTACCGCGCGTCGCATTGGAGTAGGGGCATACCTGATGGGCACGCTCCACAGCCTGCTGTGCTGCCTCACGATCGATACCATCGACCTCGACACGGAGCTTGACAGCGAGGCCGAAGCCTCCTTCACCATTCTCGCCGAGGCTGACCTCTGCGGTGACGGCCGTCTTCGCATGGAGCTTGCTCTGGCGCAGGACGAGCCCAAGGGCGCTATCGAAGCAGGCGGCATAGCCAGCTGCAAAGAGTTGCTCGGGGTTGGTACCACCGCCCTGACCACCGAGTTCCTTGGGCGAGCGAAGCTGTACATCGAGTACACCATCATTACTTACTGCGTGGCCTTTCACGGCGACCACCTTCGACACGAGCCGAAGTCGTGTACAAAAACCTTGATTGACATAGCTGAATCTATTTAATGTAAAGTGCTACTGGGAGTAAGAGCATCAGGGCGCTCCTTAGAGCTACTCAGCGAGAAAGCAAGAGGTATCGAGCAGCTTGATAAGACCGCCCCGCTCATTAGAGTCTATTCCTTTCTTGTAGCTGATGATCTGTTTCCACTGCGAAGGTAATACAAATCTTATGTATATCGCGCACGATACAAGTAACTCGAAGGGTAAAGCCTGCGAGAATAGCCTACCCTACATGCCTTCGTCTCACCACTGATCCCCCACTTTCAAGCCACCCAACAGCCCTATTCAGAGCATTATCTCCCACCCAACTGAGTCGCGTCCACCTAAGTCGCGCAGTCCCTTCCTATACAGCTTCACCCCTCACACACGCTGAGAAAAAAAGCGCCATCGCAATAGTCAAATAATAGACTTCGTATAGTGCATTTCGCTTATCTACGTAGGTAGATTTATCATCCACGCACGTAAACTCTAAGATCCACGTGCGTAGATTTTAGATCCAGGCACGTAGACAGAAGTAATGCTATACTCGTTCGTGGCTCTACCACTACGCCGTGGAAGCTTTTTCCTTCGGTAGCGTGGAACTTTCCCCTGTATAGGAATGCCCTCGCAAGTCAATGAAGACACAAGAGACTCCCGCCCCAATGACGGTAGCTCTCCCCAGCTAATGAGACTCCGACGACGGCACAGGCGAAGGCACTCCATCCCCCTTCTCGGAGGTATGACACCGAAGCTCCAAGAGGAGACACAGCACAATTCCGGCAATTCTTCACCGAGTCGTTTGGCAAATCTTGGATTTTTCAATCTACACTATCACACAGCACATTAAGCATCAAAAAGGAAAAATCCCTGAGTAGTAGTCACGGCAAATCTTTACCTTTGTAGTGCACAAAATAAGATCATCACGATGGCTACATTTCAAGACTACGAACTCCGCTTACTGCAGCCAAGCTTTGACTCAAAGCTTGTCGGGCTCATCGTATCTCTTGAAGAGCTGCGTAAGAAGCGTGTAGAGCTGACGACTCGCCCCGAACTCTTCCTCGGGGTCAAGCGACTATTCCACAGTGTAGAGAGTATCGGCTCGGCACGTATCGAAGGCAACCACACCACCATCGCAGACTATGTAGAGTCACAGCGTGGCGTCCTCACCAGCGCTACCGAAGCCGACCTTCAGGAGATCGAGAACATCGAGCATACCCTGCGCTTCATCGAAGAGACGATCGAGGAGGTACCGATCACGAAGAACTATCTCCTGGAGCTACATAAGCGCGTCGTCAGTGGACTCCCCTACGGGGCGTGGGCAGGGGAGGGATCGCACCCCTGGAGCCTTTCCGAAGCGGGCAAGCTGTGATCACAGAGTCCGAGCACCTGCCCCCTCTCCCTATGGCGGTCGATGGGTATATGGATGAGCTTATCAGCTTTATCTCAAGGGAAGATGACCCGCGCTATGACCTCATCAAAATCGCCATTGCCCACCACCGCTTCGTGTGGATTCACCCCTTCACCAATGGGAATGGTCGCACGGTGCGCCTCTTCACCTACGCCCTCTTGATGAAGTATGGCTTCCGTGTAGAGACGGCGCAGCGTATCTTGAATCCCGACGGCGGTCTTCTGCAATGACCGTGAAGCAGTACTACAACAAGCTCGATGGAGGCCGATACAGGTACGGATGCTGGACTCGAAGCGTGGTGCGAATATGTGCTCGGAGGGCTCAAGATCGAGCTGGAGAAGGTGGATCATCTGGCCCAGCACAGCTATCTCAGCAAGAAGATACTGCACCCTGCTATTGATATGGCGCTTCGGGATGGACGGCTCAGCTTGGGACGACGCACGCATCCTCCGTGAGGCTGTAGAGCTCCAGATATTCCAAAACAGCGACCTCAAGAAGCTCTTTCCTCAGCACTCCCCTCCTCCATCTCGAAGAAGATACGCCAGCTCATCGAGCAGCGGCTACTCATTCAGGCTCCCGACAGTCAGAGGAAGTATATCCTTCGACTGACGCAGAAACATCCTGACGAGCTACATCATGCAGCAGCTCTCGCAAGCAGGGCTTCTACCGCAGATCCGATAGTAGCCCCTGTCACTCCTACTGCAAGGAGTAAAGCCCCCGATACGTGTGTGTTGGGGGCTTTCTCTATAGATACAGCACCCATCATCATGGGGCTGAGTGGAAAATCTTCACCGAGTCGTTTGGCAAATCTTGGATTTTCAATCTACACTATCACACAGCACATTAAGTATCAAAAAGGAAAAATCCTGAGTAGTAGTCACGGCAAATCTTTCCACGCTTCATCAAGGGGTGGAAGGCTCATTTATAAGAGCTGAGCATCGCCCATCCTCGGAGGGAGGAGCTGGTAGGCAAGGGGAAAGGCGAGAGAAAAGCGGGGAAAAGTAATGAATATTTGGTTGATAACATTTTGTTACCTACCTTTGCATCGAAAATCACCTATGTAAGGTAATTTCACTTACCACACATAGGTCACTCCTAAAAAAACGATAAGAAATATGATGACTCTTGAGATAAAGAGTAAGGTATCTAAGCAGGGCCTTCGCGCCGGCAAGACGCTTTACTACGCCTACCCCACGAAGCGTGAGAAGCTAAGCATCGACCAAGTGATGGAGCAGATCAGCAGTATTTGCTCGCTCTCCCGCATCGATGTGGAGTCCGCTCTGCGTGCCTTCGCCGAGGTCGTATGTACGAGCTTCGAGCAAGGCGTCGGCGTCGACCTCGGAGAGATGGGTACACTGATGCCCTTCGTCCAAGGCAAGCTGATGAACACCCCCGAGGAGGTCACCGAAGCGACCCTCCAGCCTGCGAAGATCATCATGCACCCGAAGAAGAATATCCGCCAAGCGCTCGGCCGCATCACCTGCCAGATCAAGCGCGAGCCCTCCCAAGACTAAGTAAGAATAAGAAATAGCTATAATGGATCTACGTTTATCAGTACGCACCAAGCGTATAGCCCTCCTTCTCACAGGGCTCGTGGCCAGCACGTCGCTGCTCTCTGCCCAAGAGAAGCTCACCCTCGACGAGTGCCGCGAAATGGCCAAGACCCACAGCCGGGTGCTCCAGCAGAAGGACGCCGAGCGCGAAGCTGCCCACGCCCGCAAGCAAGAGGTCTTCACGAAGTTCTTCCCCAGGTGACGGCTCGCGGAGCCTACCTGCACATGCAGAAGGAATTCCACCTCATCGACTGGGACAAGCCACTGGGCTCCTTCAACTTCCTCATCCCCGATCGTCTGCGTCACCTCGGCACCGTCGACCTGCGCAACGTATGGGTAGCCAACGTCACCGCCATCCAGCCCATCTACCTCGGTGGTAAGATCACCACGGGCTATCAGATGGCCTCGCTCGCCGAGCAGCTCCAGGACAACCTCCGTGAGACAGCTGCCACGGAGATCGAGACGAAGGTCGATGAGACCTATTGGCAGATCATCTCCCTCGACAGCAAGTCCCGCCTACTTGACCAGCTCGTGACCCTACTGACGCAGACCGTGCGCGACGTAGATGCCTCTATCGCAGCTGGTGTAGCGACGAAGGCCGACGGCCTCTCCGTCCGCACGAAGCTCAGCGAAGCCGAGGTCAAGCGCAGTCAGGTACAGAATGGCCTCGAGCTCTCGAAGATGCTCCTAGCTGACCTCTGCGGGCTGGAGTCCTCTGCCGACATCCATCTGGCAGACGAAGGACAGATCGAGCTTGCCCTCCCCGCTCCTACTGAGCGCCTGCAGGCAGAGGACCTTCCCGCCGCCGTCGAGCGCCGTAGCGAAGTGCGCTCCCTGCGTATGGTCGACACCATCTATAGCAAGCGCGTGCGTATGGAGACGGCAGAGCTCCTACCTAAGGTCTACGGCTTCGCCAGCTATTCGGCTACGAATCCCCAATAGCTTCAATGGCCCGAAGAAGGAATTTGGCGGACAGTATTACCTCGGCGCGATGCTTCAGGTACCCATCTCCGACCTCTTCTCAGGCTCCTTCCGCCGTCGTCAGGCTAAGGCCGAGCACCGTGTCAAGCAGCTCGAGCTCGCCGAAGCCCGCAGTAAGATCACCCTGCAGATGAAGCAGGCACTCCGCACAGCTGACGATGCTCGCCGTGCCTACCAGACGGCTCTCAAGGCTGTCGAGATGGCACGTGAGAAACATGCGCTACGCCGAAGTCGGCTACAAGGAAGGCGTCATCCCCCTGCTCAACTACACCATGGCGCAGACCGCCTGGATGAGCGCACAAGACAGCCTCATCGACGCACAGATCCGCGTCCTCCTCTCCGAAAGCAAACTGAAGAATATCCTTGCCCTATAAAACAATGAGTACTCAACCCACCCAGCAGCCCACGCAGAACGAGGCTGCCAATGCATCGTCCAAGAAAAAGTATCATCTTCGGCGTCGGTATCGTCGTCGTAGCTATGGTCCTCTTAGCCCTCTCTGGCTTCATCTTCTTCGGTGAGAAGGAGGATATCATCACCGGCCAAGTAGAGGTCGATGAAGTACGCATCGCGGGCAAGGTCCCAGGTCGTATCACTGAGTTCCTCGTCAGCGAAGGCCAGAGCGTACATCGTGGCGACACCCTTGTACGCATCTATTCGCCCGAAGTCCTCGCTAAGCTCGAGCAAGCTCAGGCCGCTAAGTCCGCTGCCGAAGCCCAGAGCCAGAAGGCACAGGCTGGTGCTCGTAAGGAGCAGAAGGAAGGCGCCTACGAGATGTGGCAGAAGGCTAAGGCTGGCCTCGAGGTCGCAGAGAAGAGCTTCGAGCGCGTCGAGCGCCTCTACAAGGAAGGCGTCCTCCCCGCACAGAAGTACGACGAAGCCACCGCTCAGCTCAACGCTATGCGCGCTACCGAGCGTGCTGCTCGCAGCCAGTACGATATGGCGATGAACGGTGCTCAGCGTGAGGACAAGTGGGCTGCACAGGCTCTCGTCGAGCGTGCTGCAGGTGCTATCACCGAGGTCGACGCTTACCTCAAGGAGGGTGCGCTCATCGCTCCCGTCGACGGTATCATCTCCGAGATCTACCCTCATCAGGGCGAGCTCGTCGGTACGGGTGCTCCTATCATGAGCATCTCCGACTACCGCGCCGTGCGTGTCCTCTTCGCTGTGCGCGAAGACAAGCTCGCCGGCCTGCGTCAGGGTAGTAAGCTCCACGGCACCATCCCAGCCCTCGGCGGTAAGAAGGTCGAGCTAACTATCTCGAAGATGAAGGACATGGGGAACTACGCTACGTGGAAGGCTACGAAGCCCCGCGACCAGCACGACCTGCGCACCTTCGAAGTAACTGCTCAGCCCACCCAGCCTGTCGAAGGTCTGCTGGCGGGTATGACGATCGTACTGGACAAGGGTCAGCTCTAAGATGTCAACCCCCAAGACAGGTCTGGGTGCCGTACTGAGGCGCGAACTCCGCTACCTCTCGACGCGCCCTATATACCTCTTCGCCATCTTCGGGGCACCGCTCTTGGTCACCCTCATGCTCCTCTACATGATGGGCGGAGGACTCCCTGACCAATATGCCCGTAGCGGTCGTGGACGAAGACCACACCCGCTACCTCGCGTGCCCTCACACGTAGCCTCGATGCCTTCCAGAGCTCTGAGGTAGCCCTCGAGGCTGCCTCGATGCCCGAGGCGCTCGAAGCGATGCGCCGTGGGGAGGTCTATGCGATCTTCCACATTCCCTCCGGCCTGCAGGCGGGTGCGGGATCGGCACGTCAGCCCAAGCTCCACTATTATACCAATAGCGCCTACCTGATGGCAGGGAGCTTCACCTTCCGAGATATGAAGATGCTCTCCGAGCTTGCTTTCGGCCAAAGGTCGGCCTTCAGACCGGCCAAGCCAAGGGCAAGACGATGGAGGAGATCATGGCTACCGTGCAGCCCATCGTCGTGCGCAATGAGGTGATGAGTAATCCCTTGGCTGAACTATTCGGCCCTACCTCACCACGACGATCCTCCCTGGTATCCTGCAGCTGATGATCCTACTCCTCACCTCGTACAGCATTGGTCTCGAGATCAAGCGCGGTACGGCGAGCGAATGGCTTCGTCTGGCTAAGGGCTCGATGAGCCGTGCGCTCATCGGCAAGCTCCTTCCGCAGACCATCCTCTTCGTCCTCTCGGGCTGGATCATCCAGGGCATCCTCTACGGCTGGATGGGCTATCCCCTGCAGTCGGGCTGGGCACCGATGGCGCTTGCCATGCTCTTCCTCGTGCTGGCAGCTCAGGCCCTCGGTATCTTCTTCATCTCGCTGATCCCCGTGCTCCGCATGGGTATGAGCCCTCGGTAGCCTCCTCGGGATGCTGTCCTTCTCGATCTCGGGGATGAGTATCCCCTGTGAGCTCGATGATCGCACCGATGCAGACGCTGGCCTATATCTTCCCCTGCGCTACTACTTCCGCATAGGGATCAATCAGGCGCTCATCGGGGCACCCTTCGCCGACTCGCTCCCCCAATATATCGGGCTACTCGCCTTCATATTCCTGCCGCTCATCATGCTGCCCTCGTCTGAGGAAGTACCTCCTGAATGTCGGCTATATCGCTTGATGCTTCTATGAATATCATCCGATCTCTCAGACTCCGCATGAGTGACCTCTGGCAGGTCTGCCTCAGGGAGTTCCGTCATATCTTCGCCGACAGCGGGGCTATCCTCTTCTTCCTCGTCGTCCCCTTCGCCTATCCCTTCCTCTACTCCGCCCTCTATGGGAGCGAAGTCGTGCGGGAGGCACCACTGGTCGTCATCGACAAGAGCCACACGGCACACTCGCGCGAATTCATCTCGCCGTGTCGATGCCTCGCCCGATGTACGCGTGGTGGCTCATGTCGCTGGGGGAGTCAGAGGCCCTACCGCCCTCATCGGGGAGGAGCGCGCCTACGGCATCTTGATTATCCCCGAGGACTTCGACCGTATGCTGATGAGCGGGCGCCAAGCGCACGTTGACCTGCATGCGACCTTCGTCTCCGCACTCTACTATAAGGCCTTCTCTCTGGCGACGACCGAGGTAGCGCTGACGATGGGGCGCGAAATCGAAGCGGAGCGTCACCACGGCCCCTCCAGCGAAGCCACACGTATCTCCGTCCGCCCCATCGAGAGCGAATGGGTCGTACCCTACAACCCGCAAGGGGGCTTCCAAGGCTTCCTCCTGCCTGGGGTGCTGGTGCTCATCATCCAGCAGACGCTCCTCATCGGCATCGCGATGATGTCGGGTACGCAGCGTGAGCGTGGTGGGCTGAGCACGCCTGTGCAGTACGTCGGTGGGCACTACGTCAGCGTGATGCGCCTCCTCATAGGTCGTGCGATCTGCTACTTCACCCTCTACTCGGTGACGTCGCTCTTCACGCTGGTCGTCGCACCCTGGCTCTTCGGCCTGCCACAGCTGACGGACTTCACGACCCTATGTGCTGCTCTTCCCTGCCGATGATCCTGGCGATGATCTTCTTCTCTCTCGGCTGCAGTCTCCTGACGCGCCACCGTGAGAAGGCGATGATCCTCTGGGTCTTCACCTCGGTGCCCTTCCTCTTCCTCACGGGGCTGTCGTGGCCTCTGTCGGCTATCCCTGGGCCCACTGCGTGCGCTGGGCTATCTCATCCCCTCGACGCCAGGCGTCCAAGCCTTCGTCGCCGTGAGCAGTATGGGCGCACAGCTCTCCGACATCCTACCGCAGTACATCACGCTGTGGGTACAGGCTCTGGTCTACTTCCTGATCACGTCCTTCGCCTACGCTCGCGTGCTGCGCCGCTCTTAGCGCGTAGCTTAGTCGTATCAAACGTGCGAGGCCCGAAGCATCTCTGCTTCGGGCCTCGCACGTTTTACACCCACCAAGATAAGACTATTTGCGCTCAAGCATCATACGGTAGCGCAACTTTCGAGTCCGTCCCTTCGGAGAGAAAAAGCAGGAAAGCAGTAGTAGAATGATTTCCTATGAGTACGAATAAAAGTTGCTGACGAGTGGCAGATAAGTTTGATCTACGTGCGTGGCTCTAAAATCTACGTGCGTAGTCTTTCGGATTTACGTACATAGTCTTTAAGACTACGTGCATAGACAGAGGAAAATGCTCTACGTGAAGCTCCCTTTTTCTTCACGGGAATGTAGATTTTTGCTCCGCTGGGCAAGAAAGAAATCCCCGTGATGGGGTTCGCCCCTCACGAAGGGACTATTCTTGCATCATAAGCCGATAATCCATATCTTGCACGTTGATAATCACGGGGTGCAGTCGCACAGACCCGCATTTTTCCCTCCCCCAAGAATACAAGCGACTAAGTATAGTCCATCTCTCCATGCAGCAAATCACCCTCTCCCAAGTCCCTACCCTGAGGTCTTCCGTGAGCGTACCGATCTCGTCTCCGAGGTCTGGCGACAGGAGCTCAGCCTCGAGCGGGGCAAGCACTATCTCATAGAAGCCTCTTCCGGCGCTGGTAAGTCGTCCTTCTGTAGCTTCGTCTACGGCTGGCGTGGCGACTACTCGGGGCGCATCGCCTTCGACGGACAAGATATCCGCACACTCTCCGCCTCAGCCTGGGGGCGCATCCGACGTGAGTCCCTGAGCTTCCTCTTCCAGGATATGCGCCTCTTCGGCGAGCTAACGGCTTGGGACAACGTGTGGATCAAGAACCAGCTCACAGGGCATCAGGACCGCCAGACGATCGAGGGCTACTTCGAGGCACTCGGTATCGCCGACAAGCTCAAGAGCCCCGCACGCCTGCTGTCCCTCGGGCAGCAGCAGCGCCTTGCCGCTATCCGCTCGCTCTGTCAGCCCTTCGACTTCCTCCTCCTCGACGAGCCCATCAGCCACCTCGATGAGGCGAACGGCCACACGCTCGCAGGGCTCATCACCGCCGAAGCCACCGCCCAAGGCGCCTCCGTCATCGTCACCTCCGTAGGCAAGCACCTACCGCTGGAGTATCACCACACCTACCAGCTATAGCCCCATGAATAGACTTGTCATACGCCTGCTGAGCCGTCATATCAGCCCACTGCAGCTCTTCGGCTTCTTCGTCGCCAACCTCATCGGCATGGCGATCATCCTACTCGGGTGCCAGTTCTACCAAGATGCGACGAGCGTCCTCGGTGCGAAGGACCGCTTCATGAAGGGCGACTACATCATCATCAGCAAGCAGGTACGCGGTGGACTCTTCAGCGGGAAGAAGAACAACAGCTTCTCCGCCAGCGAAATCGAAGAGCTATCGAAGCAAGACTTTGCCCTGCGTGTCGGGCGCTTCCTCCCCTCGAAGTTCCGTGTGTCGGCTGGCCTGACGCTCGGCATCGGGATGTCGACGTATATGTTCTTCGAAGCCGTACCCGAAGAGTTCCTCGACGTGAAGGCCGAGGACTGGAAGTACGACCCGAATAGCGATGAAGTGCCGATCATCATCCCACGCAACTACCTCGGGCTGTACAACTCTGCCTTCGCGCAGAGCCAGGGCCTTCCCCTTCTCTCCGAGGCGACGATGAGTAGCCTTCCCTCCAGCTCGACCTCTCGGGTGCTGGCGAAGAAGTCCAGCTACGTGGCCGTATCGTCGGCTTCTCCAACCGCCTCAATACGCTACTCGTCCCCCTACCCTTCCTCGAGGCGATGAACGAACGCTTGGCTCCTGGGTGCAGAAGCCCCCTCGACACGCCTCATCGTCGAGGTCAAGAGCCCTTCCGATCCAGCCATCACGCTCTACCTGCGTGACCACCACTATGAGAGCGAAGGTGAGCGCCTCGCGTCAGGCGAATCGATGTACCTCCTGCGACTCCTCGCGGGGCTTGTCTTAGCTATCGGGGTACTCATCTCCGCCCTCTCGGTCTATCTGCTTCTACTCTCGATATACCTGCTCCTGCAGAAGAATACGCGACAGATCGAGGATCTCCTACTGCTCGGCTACACGCGTAGTGCCGTCATCCGCCCCCTACATCGCGCTGACGCTCCTCGTGCAGTGTGCTGTCCTCGGCCTTAGCCTCGTCGCTGTGGCCTATGCGCGCGGCTACTATATCGAGGCAGCTCAGCGCCTACTCTCTGACGAAGTGAGCGGAGGGCTTGGCACGACCGCCCTCATCGGTGTCGGCATCTTCCTCATCACAGCGCTCATCAATACGCTCTCCATCCGCCACAAGGTGCACAGCCTACGCCTCTTCGCTAAGGCATAGGCTCCACTAAGCATCACAAAAGCATAAGCCCGTGCCCCCCAGATGTGGGAGCACGGGCTTATGCTTTTTATCGGCTATTCAGCGGGCTACGGCGCGGGGCGATTAGCCGAGTGCCTTACGCAGCTCATCGAGCTGCTGACGGATCTGCCGTAGGCGGAGCAGCGTGTCGGCACGCGACTCGAGGGAGGACTGACGGACGCGAAGCTGGGCATTCGCCCCCTCGATCGTCATCCCCTTCTCTCGCAGGAGGAGCTGTATGGTGCGTAGCGTCTCGATATCCCGCTCGGTGTACTGCCGCACGCCCCTTGGGCGAGATGTGAGGCGATACCTGCGGGAAGACACTCTCCCAGTAGCGGACCGTCGAGACGGGCTCACCAAGCTGGTGCGCCACCTCCTTGATGCGGTAGAAGAGTCGCTTAGCCATAGCTGCGAGAGCTTACTTAGCTGCGGGGATGTAGGTCTCGAGGAGCTTGACCTTGCCCACGGGTGTGAGGGTGAGCGAAGGATTGGAAGCAGGGACGAGTACGCTCTGACCCTGATGCAGCTCGACGACCGTGCCGTCAGCATCCGTCAGACGCACGCCACCCTCCATACAGATGTAGATGACGAAGCTATCCAGCTTAGACCAGTCGCGAGCGAGTGGCGCATCGAGGTCGAGGAGGTTCGTCTCGAAGTAGCGGCAAGATACCAGCTCGACGGGAGCATCTACCTGAGGCGTGTAAGCCGTGCGGTAGTCGTCCTCGAGGTGATAGTCGATGGCGTCCTTCGCCAGCTCGGTGTGAAGCTCACGCTTGTTGCCTGCAGCATCCGTACGATCGTAGTCGTAGATACGGTAGGTGATATTGGAGGTCTGCTGGATCTCAGCGATGAAGCAGCCTGCACCGATAGCGTGTACACGGCCTGCGGGGAGGAAGAAGACGTCACCAGCATTCACTTCGTACTCAGCGAGAGCCCTCGACGATGGTACCTTCTTCGATACGGCGCACGTAGTCCTCGGGCGAAGACTGCACGGCGAAGCCGCTATAGAGCTTAGCCCCTGGGGTCGCATTGATGACGTACCACATCTCCGTCTTCCCGAAGGAATTGTGACGCTTGAGGCCGAGGGCATCATCGGGATGCACCTGGATAGAGAGGTAGTCGCGGGCATCGATGAACTTGATGAGCAGGGGGAAGCGACGGCCAAAGCGCTCGAGGACGCTCTTACCGACGAGCTCTTCGCCGTAGGTATGGATCAGTTCGTCGAGGTTCTTCCCAGCGAGTGGGCCAGCTGCGACGACGGAGTAATTGTCGTCGACGTGAGAGATTTCCCAGCTCTCACCGACCTTCTTATCGTCGGGAGTAAGGCCTTTGAATGGGCGGATAGCACTGCCGCCCCAGATGACTTCCTTCAAGAGAGGCTCGAAGGTCAGGGGATATAGCTTATTGATAGACATGATGGGATGTATGATATCGTGGAGATATATGTGGATTGTCGTATGACGGTGCAAAGGTAGTCATTATAGCCTCTACACCCTATTTATACATAGGTACAAAGAGAAGAAGCGAGCGCTTAGACCGCAGGGAGGTTCATCCCCGTGATGCGGCGATAGAGGTCGAGGGCGTAGATATCCGTCATCCCCGAGATATAGTCCAGCGTGCTCTGGATGCGTCCGTACATCGTGGGCTGCCCCATCTCATACTGGCTACTTACGCGACTGAGGAGCGTGCGGCTGTACTGGTAGTCGGGGTGAAGCTGTGCCTCGAGGAGCTGGTCCAGCAGGGCGGTGAAGATACGATGCCCTGCGAGCTCGACGTCGACGACCTCGCGAGCCCGATAGATGCGGGCATAGGCCGTCTGGCTACACGCCTCGTAGGCAGCCTTCGTGCGTGGCTCGAGGTGATGGATGAGGCTACCAGAGAAGGTCCCCGCGAGGATCGCCTGCTCGGCATCGAGGAAGATACCTGCAGCCTCCTCGACCAAGAGGTTGATGACCTTGGAGCGTAGGTAAGCCGTCTGCTCGTTGGGGTCGGTGATATGCCGAAGGCCCTGCTGCACCTCCCGCAGCTCCTCCTCGGAGAAGAAGGCCGAGAGCAGTCCCTGTGCCTCCTCACGACTCAGGATATGGAGCTTCGCTGCATCCTCGATGTCCATAATCTGATAGCATATATCGTCTGCAGCCTCCACGAGGTAGACCAGCGGATGGCGGGCATAGCTCAGCGCTGAGGCGGTGCGTCGCTCGAGCCCCAGCTCTGTGGCGACCTCCTTCATCGTCTCCTCTTCGGTGGCGAAGAAGCCGAACTTACTCTTCCCTCCTGCCAAGAGACTGCTATAGGGATACTTCACGATGCTCGCCACCGTGCTATACGTCAGGGCAAAGCCCCCAGGACGGCGACCACGGAACTGATGTGTCAGGAGGCGGAAGGCATTCGCATTCCCCTCGAAGTAGAGGAAGTCCTCCCAGCGTCCACCCTCGGCACGTACCAGAGGCTCCCAGCGCTTCCCCGGGCCTTCGCCGAAGTAAGCGCTGATCGCACGCTCTCCGCTGTGCCCGAAGGGGGATTCCCCATATCGTGCGCCAGACACGCAGCGCTGACGATGGCACTGATCCCCCGAGCGGAAAGGGCGTCTCACGGTCGGTGGGATAGCGCTCGGAGAGTACCTCCCCGACGATGTTGCCCAGCGATCGCCCGAGGCAGCTCACCTCGAGGCTATGTGTCAGGCGGTTGTGCACGAAGATGTTCCCAGGCAGAGGGAAGACCTGCGTCTTATTCTGTAGGCGACGGAAGGCAGGCGAGAAGACTAAGCGGTCATAGTCCCGCTCGAAGTCGCTTCGTGCCCAGCCCCGCGACTGGGGGCGCTCTGCGCGGTCTGCACCCAGACGGCGGTCAGAGAGGAGTTGGGTCCAATGCATTGGCTTAGGATCGAGAGCGAGCAGGGAGACTCCCCGCTCGTAGTAAGGAGATGAATGATACCACAAAGGTAGTGCATCTAAGCGCTTTAACCCCTCATCTCCCCCGAGATCAGGATACACGCCCCGAAGGAGGTGATGTGAACCAATATAGGTCGGTGGGCTGACCTATATTGAGATTGTTGCCTTAGAGTCCTGTTTCCTATTTAGAGTGCTAAGGTATCGTGCGCCCAGCTCCCCTGATACACCTCTCCGAAGTGACCGAGCAAGCCCTTCGCCTTATCACATATATTCCTCTTATCCTGCGAAGGGAAAAAGTGTCCTTCTCGTGAAGGAAAAAGCGTCTTCACGTAGTGGTTTTTTTCAGTATCTATGCACGTAGTCTTAAAGACTAGGTACGTAAATCCAAATGTCCACGTACGTAGATATTAGAGCCACGTACGTAGCCCAAACTTATTTGCCACTCGTCCACAACTTTTATCCCTACGCGGAGAAACAGTCTCATATTGGTCGAGAAGCGAAGCTATATAGGTCGATATATGTGACCTATATTGGTTCGAGCAGTGACCTATATAGGTCGCTATCCCCCTCCTCCACAGTTCAGAGCAGCGAAGCAATATACCCCTGAATGTCAGGCACTAAACAGAAGCACCTTTAGTCTCCCATTTTCCCTGCCCTACTCTTCGGCAGAGCGACATCCTTTGCTCCCAGGATAATAGGAGGAGGGAAATGCCCGTTTGAGCTAACAGCAGAGTGATCACACGGAGCAGCCTCTTTTGTGGATATATCCCTATATTTGCAGTATATAGATGCCCCCAATTAACTACACATCATAGCGACTTATGAAACGAATCAAACATTACCTTCTCCTCTTAGCAGTCCTTGCCCTCGGGCTCTCCAGCTGTAGCAAGGACCAAGCTTACCAGTATGCCCTGCCGGCTGACGCCTTCTCGGTATGCTCCTTCGACCTCAAGTCTATGGCTAAGAAAGCCGGCGTCACCAACAGTAAGGATGGCGAGCTACAGAAGCGTCTCACCGAGATGCTGAGCGACAGCGAGGAGGCCGAAGCCTACTACAAGGAGCTCATCCAAAACCCCAGCAAGAGCGGTGTCGACCTCAAGAGCCCCGTCTTCCTCTTCTCCAACGAAAAGGTCAGCCTCGGCTACCTCCTGCGTGTCGATGACAAGAGCAAGCTCGAGGCCTGCGTGAACAAGCTCCGTAAGCTCCGCAACAAGGATGCTGCAGCTCTCAAGGCCGAGGACGGCATCTTCTTCGATATCGACGAAGACTCCACCGAGCCCGAAGAAGTCGAATACGATGAGAGTGAGTACGACACCATCGAAGAGACCAGCGACACGACAGCCCACCAGCCCCTCGATCTCTACCTATCATGTCTCTGGGAATGTCACGGTCTACGCCTTCAATGACAAGGCCTTCATCTCCCTCAACACCAGCGAGTCGACCATCGAAGAGACGAAGCAGCTCGCTAAAGCAGTACCTCAGCCAGACCAAGGACAAGAGCTATGTAGCTACCCCCAGCCTTCCGTGACCTCGAGGACCAGAAGGGCGATATCCGCGGTGTCCTCTCGATGGCAAAGTTCCTGGACTCCAGCTATGGCAAATCAATGACTGAGAACATTGTAGGCCTTTCGGATGCCACCAACTTCGATGGCATCGATATGAAGAAGTGCTACATGCTCTACTCGGTCTCCTTCGAGACGGGCGAAGTCGTGGGTACGATGACCTATGGTAGCGAAGACAAGGAGATCCTCAAGAAGCTCAAGAAGCTCGCCGAAGAAGTCTCTCCCAAGTCCGTACAGGATGACCTCGTGAAGTACCTCCCCAAGGATAGCTACATGACCGCTGCTGCCTACGATCAGCGCACAGAAGCTCCTCGAGCACTACAGCAAGCTCCCTGACTTCAAGGAAAGCACTCTCGAACCTCAAGGAGGAAGGCGTCGATATCGAAGCTATCGCTCCCCACCCTCGGAGAGGAGATCGCCTTCACCTTCCCCCGCATCAACGCGGAGCAGTCGGACTTCGGCCTCGTAGGCTACCTCAAGACGAAGGATGCTACGCTCGTGGATATGCTCTATCAGCAGGCTGAGAAGGAGCACTCTGGCAGATACGTCAAGGACGGTGGTGAGCACCGCTATCGCATATGCGGAAGGTCCCTTCTTCTTCGGCTACCAAGATGGTGTGACCTATCTGGCCTACGGCGGTATGGGAAGAGAGCTGCTCTTCAAGACGTCGGGTGAGAACTTCACGAAGCACAGCGACTACAGCGCGCTCAAGAAGGGCAACAGCTTCTCCTACATCGACCTGAAGAAGCTCCTGACGACGGCTCCTACCTCTGATCTGCTCCAGATGTTCATCGGCGAGAAGGCCAAGGCCTTCCGTGTCCTCCAGTCCCTGAGCTTCACGGCCACCAATCTCGATGGTAAGATGAGCCTGAAGATCGACTCGAAGGAGAACTCGCTGAAGACACTCGCAGACCTCTTCGCCGCCCTACGATAATCCCTCACAATCAGCGCTCTGCACCGAGCGTCCCCCCTTACGCAGTGCCTCGCCCCTCAGACTGAAGAGCGGGGCACTGCGCTTTTGACGGAGAGCCACATCAGCGCATCCATCTGATTTGCACTACCTTTACGCACATAGGTCAATCCCCAACTATCCCCCTTATATGAAACGTATCAAACATTACCTTCTCCTCTTAGCAGTCCTTGCCCTCGGGCTCTCCAGCTGTAGCAAGGACCAAGCTTACCAGTATGCCCTGCCGGCTGATGCCTTCTCGGTATGCTCCTTCGACCTCAAGTCTATGGCCAAGAAAGCCGGCGTCGCCAACAGTAAGTATGGCGAGCTACAGAAGCATCTCACCGAGATGCTCAGCGACAGCGAGGAGGCCGAAGCCTACTACAAGGAGCTCATCCAAAACCCCAGCAAGAGCGGTATCGACCTCAAGAGTCCCGTCTTCCTCTTCTCCAACGAAAAGGTCAGCCTCGGCTACCTCCTGCGTGTCGATGACAAGAGCAAGCTTGAGGCCTGCGTGAATAAGCTCCGTAAGCTCCGCAACAAGGATGCTGCAGCTCTCAAGGCTGAGGACGGCATCTTCTTCGATATCGACGAGGACTCCACCGAGCCCGAAGATGTCAAATTAGATGAGTTCGATGAGAGTGAGTACGACGTCGTCGAAGCGACCAGCGACACGACAGCCCACCAGCCCCTCGATCTCTACCTATCACGTCTCTAGGGAATGTCAAGCTCTACGCCTTCAATGACAAGGCCTTCATCTCCCTCAACACCAGCGAGTCGACCATCGAAGAGACGAAGCAGCTCGCTAAGCAGTACCTCAGCCAGACCAAGGACAAGAGCTATGTAGCTACCCCAGCCTTCCGTGACCTCGAGGACCAGAAGGGCGATATCCGCGGTGTCCTCTCGATGACGAAGTTCTTGGAATCCAGCTATGGCAAATCAATGACTGAGAACATTGTAGGCCTTTCGGATGCCACCAACTTCGATGGCATCGATATGAAGAAGTGCTATATGCTCTACTCAGTCTCCTTCGAGACGGGCGAAGTCGTGGGTACGATGACCTATGGTAGCGAAGACAAGGAGATCCTCAAGAAGCTCAAGAAGCTCGCCGAGGAACTCTCTCCCAAGTCCGTACAGGATGACCTCGTGAAGTTCCTCCCCAAGGATAGCTATATGACCGCTGCAGCCTCGCTCAGCGTGCAGAAGCTCCTCGAGCACTACAGCAAGCTCCCTGACTTCAAGAAAACACTCTCGGAGCTCAAGGAGGAAGGCGTCGACATCGAAGCTATCGTCCCCACCCTCGGAGAAGAGATTGCCTTCACCCTCCCCCACATCAATGCGGAGCAGGCGGAATTCGGCCTCGTAGGCTACCTCAAGACGAAGGATGCCACGCTCGTGGATATGCTCTACCAGCAGGCTGAGAAGGAGCACTCTGGCAGATATGCTCAAGGACGGTGGAGACCACCGCTATCGCATAGAAGAAGGCCCCTTCTTCTTCGGCTACCAAGACGGTGTGACCTATCTGGCCTATGGCGGGATGGGTAGAGAACAGCTCTTCAAGACGTCGGGTGAGAACTTCACGAAGCACAGCGACTACAGCTCGCTCAAGAAGAGCAACAGCTTCTGCTACATCGACCTGAAGAAGCTCCTGACGACGGCTCCTACCGCTGATCTACTCCAGATGTTCATCGGCGAGAAGGCCAAGGCCTTCCGTGTCCTCCAGTCCCCTGAGCTTCACGACCACCAATCTCGATGGTAAGATGAGCCTGAAGATCGACTCGAAGGAGAACTCGCTGAAGACGCTCGCAGACCTCTTCGCCGCCCTGCGATAATCCCTCACGATCAGCGCTCTGCACCGAGCGCACCCCTTACGCAGTGCCCCACCCCTCGATCTGAGGAGCGGGGCACTGCGCTTTTGACGGGAGAGCCACCATCGCATCCATCTGATTTGCACTACCTTTACGCACAGAGGTCAATCCCCAACTATCCCCCTTATATGACACGAATCAAGTACTACCTCTTCCTCTTAGCAGTCCTTGCCCTCGGGCCTCCAGCTGTAGCAAGGACCAAGAGTATCTGAATGCCCTGCCAGCCGATGCCCATCTGGTATGCGCCTTCGAGCTGGAGCCTACCCTAAAGAAATCAGGCCTCTTAGAGGCCAATATCCAATTGCGGCAGCGTATCACCCGAGCACTGACCGGTCCTATCAACTCCAATGGCGATATCAAGGGTCTCATCCAGGGCATCAAGCAATGGGGAGTCAGTATCAAAAGCCCCGTCTATGCATTCGCGAATGAGAAGATCGATGTGGGGCTACCCTCATGCGTGTCGACAATGTGGAGAAGCTCAAGAAGACCTCCAGGGATGTCCTCAAGCTCTTCGGCAAGGACCCAGCCTCAGTCAAGTCAGAGGACGGCGTCTTCATCTATATCGACGAGGAGTCGAGAGATCCAGGGGAAGTCGGGTGCTACCACAGCGAGGACGGCTTCTCTACTGAGGGAGGTGCAGCAGTTGACTTCACTGAAGACTCCATAGCCCCCGACAAGGGTACGAGGGGGAAGTGAGCCTTCCCGATACCATCGCCTATCATCACCCAGGAGACGTCTCCATCGTAGCCTTCAACGACAAGGCACTCATCACGCTCTTTACCTCTAAGGCCACCATCGAGGAAGCAAAGCAACTCGCCAAGCGCTACCTCAGCCAGAAGAGGGGGCAGAGCTATGCAGCTACCCCTGCCTTCCAAGATATGGAGAAGCAGAAGGGCGACATCCGTGGAGTCCTATCCTTGAGGCCGCTCGCAAGTGACAGCTATCCCTTTGAGCTGTTCACCGAGCTGGGTAAGCTCAGCCTCCCCTGAACATCGGTGGCATCGATCTGAAGATGTGCCACCCTACTCTTCGCCTTCTCCTTCGAGCTGGGGGAGCTCAAGGGCAGTGTGACCTATGGTAGCGAAGACCAGGTGACTCTGGAGAAGCTACGGAAACTCACCAGCGAGATCTACCCCACGACGATACAGGAGGGGCTCATCAAGTACCTCCCCAAGGATAGCTACATCACGGCAGCAGCAGCCTTCAGTGCTCGGAAGCTCCTCGAGCAGTACCGAGAGGATCCCAGCTTCCAGGAGCTACTTAGCGAGCTCAAGGCTAACAGCTTCGACCTTGAGGCTATCGCCCCCACCCTCGGAGATGAGATCGCCTTCTCCTTCCCCCGCATAGCAGAGGACTGGATGGACCCACAGTATGGCTTCGTCGTCTACCTCAAGACCAAGGATGCCACGCTCGTCGACGCTCTCTACCAGCAGGCAGAGAAGAAGATCCCTGGCTGACACACCGCTGAGGGTGCCCACCACTATTTCGTAGCTGAGGGCCCATTCGTCTACGGCTACCAAAAATGGGGTGAGCTACTTTGCCTACGGCTTGATGGGCAAGGACGACCTCTTTAAGAGTGGAGGTGCAGACTTCACCAGGCACAAGTCATACCACACGCTCAAGGAGACGAATAGCTTCGCCTACATCGACCTGAAGAAGTTCGTCACCAACCCTGCCACCGCCTCTATCAGCCAGTTCATCCTCGGTGATAAAGCGAGCCTCCTTGAGTCACTCACCTTCACCACCTCTGGCTCCGAGCTCCAGATGAGCCTCAAGCTTAGCTCGACAGACAATGTGCTGAATACGCTCCTCGACGCCTTCCTCCCCACGGAGTAGAGCCTGATTCTTAGCGCTCTGCACCGAGCGCTCCCCTTACGCAGTGCCCCACCCCTCGATCTGAGGAGCGAGGGCACTGCGCATTTAGCGAGCACTCACCCGCCAGATAGTCGGAATAGAATGCGTACCTTTGTGCCACTGTGCAAGGGATTTGCACGACGTACATTCCATCATTTACTCCCTCCCGTATGCAGCAAGATACCCCTACATTTTCGCCGAAGCGATGGGGCTGGTTCGGTCTGAGCCCTCTCATCGTCTTCCTCTCCGTCTATCTACTGACCTCTATTTGTGTAGGGGGCTTCGATAAGATGCCCATCACGGTGGCCTTCACCGTAGCCTCGATCTATGCCGTCGCTATCACCCGTGGCATCAAGCTCGAGGAGCGTATCCGCCAGTACTCACGTGGTGCCTCCGACCCGAATATCCTCCTGATGATCTGGATCTTCGTCTTGGCTGGTGCCTTCGCTACAGGTGCTAAGAGCATGGGTGCCATTGACGCGACCGTGAACCTCATCCTCTCGCTCCTCCCCTCCTCGCTCCTCCTCCCAGGACTCTTCATCGCGGCGTGCTTCATCTCCCTCTCCATCGGCACAAGTGTCGGCACGGTCATCGCCCTCGTACCCATCGCCCTCGGGCTCGGTGAGAGCCTCGGGCTATCGAATGCCCTATGTAGCTGCCGTCGTCACGGGGGCGCCTTCTTCGGCGACAACCTCTCGTTCATCTCCGACACGACTATCGCAGCGACCCGCACACAGGGCTGTAGCATGAAGGATAAGTTCCGTGCGAACATCGCTATCGTCCTACCAGCCGCCATCATCGCTCTCGTCCTCTACTTCGTCGTCGGGCTGGAGCTCCCTGCCGTACGTCCCCTCGGGCGAAGGCTCCTTCCTCCTCACCCTCCCCTACCTCCTTGTCCTCGTGGCGGCCGTCGCTGGGATGAACGTGCTGGGCGTCCTCACCCTCGGCATCATCGCCTGCGGTGCTGTCGGGCTGGGTACAGGTACGCTACCCGCCTGGGACTGGATAGCCGCTCTCGGCAGTGGTATCACAGGCATGGGCGAGCTGATCATCGTGACGCTGATGGCAGGGCGGTATGCTCGAGCTCATCCGCTACAACGGCGGTATCGATTACCTCCTCAGGCACCTCACGCGTGGCATCAGTGGCAAGCGCGGGGCTGAGCTGACTATCGCCATCCTCGTCTCTGTAGCCAACCTCTGCACGGCGAAACAACACGATCGCTATCCTCACCACGGGCAAGGTATCCCGTGAGATCACGAAGCAGTACGACCTCGATCCGCGCAAGACGGCGAGTATCCTCGACACCTTCTCCTGCTGCGTGCAGGGGCTCATCCCCTATGGCGCTCAGCTGCTCCTGGCGTCGAAGCTCGCAGGCGTGTCGCCTATGGACATCGTCCCCAACCTCTACTATCCCTTCATCACGGGTGGCTGCGCACTGCTCTCGATCCTCCTGCGCTTCCCACGCCGCTACTCCCGCTGACCCGTCATGCCTACCATCGAGCTATACCCTATACCTTGGGGACAAGAGCCCCCAGCACATCTGCGACAGATCTATGAGGATGCCTTCCCTCCCGAAGAGCGTCGTCCGTGGACGCAGCTCTTCGGCCCAGAGCGCTGCGAACATATAGCTCAGCTCATCCTCTCCGATGACGAGGTCGTGGGCTTCGTCGTAGGCTGGGAGCTACCTTCATCACATTACTTTGAGTACCTTGTCATTGATCCCAATCGAAGAGGACAAGGCCCTTTGGTACTAAAGTACTCCAGCTGATGGGACAGCTCTACGATGACGAATATCCCATCGTCCTCGAAGCCGAACCAGCGGGCTACTCACCGATGGCGGAGCGACGCTTAGCCTTCTATGCACGCTTTGGGCTCACCGTACAGCCCTTCGACTACCGCCAGCCACCCTATGGAGCAGACCTCCCTGGGTCGATCTACACTTACTCTCTAATCGCTCTCTGCAGGAAGCAGACTTCCTCCGCATCCAGCAGGAGATCCACCGCCAAGTCTACCGTATCTCTTCAGACAAGTAACGTCTATCCAACAAGTAAAGCCCTATGAATAACTTCACCTTCCGCAATCCCACCAAGCTCGTCTTCGGTAAAGACAGCATCCTGGAGCTACCTAAGCTCCTTCCCTCAGATGCCAAGATCCTCCTCACCTTTCGGCGGAGGTAGCGTCAAGCGTAATGGTGTCTACGAAGCCGTCATCAGTCAGCTCAGTGGCTTCCAGACCGTAGAGTTCTGGGGCATCGAACCGAACCCCAAGGTAGAGACCCTGCGTAAGGCTATCGCCCTCGGGAAGCAGGAGGGAGTCACCTTCGTCCTCGCAGTGGGCGGAGGGAAGTGTCCTCGATGCCAGCAAGCTTATCGTCAACGCGATCCCCTCGGAGCGTGATGCTTGGGATCTCGTACTACATGGGCGCTGACCGAAGCGTCCAGACCCTACCCTCTTGGCACCGTGCTGACGATCCCCTGCTACAGGGCTCAGAGATGAACCGTGGAGCCGTGATCTCCAGCGAAGAGACACATGAGAAGTTCGGCTTCTACAACGAATATCCCCTATTCTCGATCCTCGATCCGAGCTATACCTACTCCCTACCCGACTACCAGATAGCGTGTGGTATCGCCGATAGCTTCATCCACGTCGTAGAGCAGTACCTCACCCGTGTCGGGGAGAGCCCTCTCGTGGATCGCTGGGCAGAAGGCATTCTACTCACCCTCATCGAAGAGGCAGACAAGATCAAGGCTCAGCCTGCAGACTACGATGCACGTGCCACCTTCATGCTCTCGGCGACGATGGCACTCAATGGATTCATCTCTATGGGCGTGACACAAGACTGGGCGACCCATCGCATAGGGCGTGAGATCACAGCTCTCACGGGGCTAACGCACTGGTCACACACTGGTCATCGTCCCTACCCGCCCTCCTCAGAGAGCAGGCTAGCAAGGAAGCATGCCAAGCTCCTGCAGTATGCCTCCCGTATCTGGGGTCTTACTGAGGGTAGTGAGGACGAACGCATCACTCAGGCTATCGACAAGACGGAAGCATTCTTCCGTTCGCTTGGTCTCGAGACGCGTCTCGCGGAGCGTGGCTTCGGAGATGACCTACGCGAAGAGGTCGTCCGTCGCTTCCGTGAGCGTGGCACCCTCCTCGGTGAAGATCAAGACATCGACCACGAAGCCGTAGCACGCATCCTTGCTCGCTGCTAATCCTCCCTTATCATACACAAAACCTCCTCTATGACTCTTGCCATCCTTGCCGTCTCACCCCAAGGGATCCAGACGGCTAAGCCGATCCTATCCAACTATCCCGATGCTCGCCTCTTCTCCACTCATCCTGGGGAAGGGGTCGAGCACATCGATCATATCCAGTCGTTCGTAGCCGAGCAGTTCACCGCTTTCGAAGGGTGGATCTTCATCGGTGCTATGGGTATCTGTGTGCGTAGCATCGCTCCGCTGATCGGGCACAAGTACACCGATCCAGCGGTGATCAACATCGACAGCACAGGGCGCCACGTCGTCTCCGTCCTCTCTGGACACATCGGCGGTGCCAACGAGCTGACACGTGACCTCGCTGCCCTCCTCGGTGCCGAGCCCGTCATCAGCACGCAGACTGACAATACAGGCCTGTGGGCTCTGGACCTCTTCTCTCGCCGCTATAGCTGGGTGACGATGGCCAGCTCCGAGGGGCTGAATCGCCCCATCGCTCTCTATACCAATAGGGAGAAGACCGCCCTCCTCCTCGAGGTGCAGGACAAGGGAACGAGCGAGCTGGAGCGCACCAAGGCAGACCACGTCGACGTCTATTACTCGCGTGAGGAGCTTATCCCTCGTCTCTCCGAGTACGCGCTGCTCCCTCGTCGTCTCCTACCGAGCACTGGAGACAGACCTACTCCCCGTCGTACACTTCATCCCGCCCGTACTGAGCCTCGGCCTCGGCTGCCGCTATCAGTGCGACCCCAAGGATATCGTCAGCTATATCCTCGGTGAAGTACGCCGTCACGGCTTCTTCCCCGAGGCTATCCATCATCTGGCGACCATCGACCTCAAGAAGGATGAGCCGCTCCTGCATGAGCTTGCTGCTACCCTCCAGCTCACTCCCGAGATCTACACCGCAGCTGACCTCGCAGATGTAGAGGTCGCTAACCCCTCGAAGAAGGTCCACGAGGTGACGGGCGTATGGGGCGTAGCTGAGAGCACGGCACGCTATGCCGCCTCCCTCGGTAGCCCTCGTGCTGGAGAAGCAGAAGGGTATGCTCCACAATGGCAATGACTTCACCTTCGCTCTGGCTGTAGAGCGCAGCGCAGAGCGTCGCGGACATATCGAGATCGTCGGTGCAGGGTCCTGGTGACCCCTGACCTCATCTCCATCCGTGGTCGTCAGTGGCTGGAGATCGCCGACCTCATCCTCTATGCGGGAAGCCTCGTCCCCCAGTGCCCTCACGCTATGCGCTAAGCCGGGTGCGACGGTGCGTAGCTCAGCAGACATGAACCTCGAGGAGCAGTTCGCTCTGATGAAGGAGTTCTACGACAAGGGTCTCATCGTCGCACGCCTTCACACCGGTGACCCCTGTATCTACGGGGCGATCCAGGAGCAGATGGCCTTCTTCGATGCCTATGGGATGAGCTACCATATCACCCCAGGGATCTCGTCCTTCCAGGCGGCAGCTGCGGAGCTCCGCTCGCAGTTCACCATCCCCGAGAAGACACAGACCATCATCTTGACGCGTGGCGAAGGGCCGCACGAAGATGCCCGAGACGGAGCAGCTTCACCTCTTGGCTCGCTCACAGAGCACGATGTGTATCTTCCTCAGCGCAGGTATCGTCGACGACGTACAGCGACAGCTCCTCGAGCACTATCCCGAGGATACGCCCGTCGCAGCCTGCTACCACCTGACGTGGTCTGACCAGCGCATCTACCGTGGCGTACTGCGTGACCTCGCACAGATCGTCCACGAGAACAAGCTCACCCTGACGACGATGATCGTCGTCGGCGAAAGCCATCGACAACCGCAAGGGGCCTCTCGCCTCTATGCCGATGAGTTCAAGCACCTCTTCCGCAAGTAGTCTCTCGCGCTACCCAAGAGAGTAGCCACAGAGCAAAAGGTCACGGTACTCCATCCCTACCGAGTAGAGATGGATACCGTGACCTTTTATATGGGGAGCGTATATCTGCTTAGATGAGGCTGTAGCCGAGAGTCCTGCCCTCTATTTATTCTGCTAAGGCATCGCACGCCCAGCTCCCCGATATACCTCTCCGAAGTGATACGCAAGCCCTTCGCCTTATCACGAGTATTCCTCTTATCCAGCGAAGGGAAAAAGCATTGTTCTCGTGAAGAAAAAAAGCGCCTTCACGTAGTGATATTCTTCTATCTACGCACGTAGTCTTAAAGACCAGGCACGTCAATCTAAATATCCACGTACGTAGATATTAGAGCCACGTACGTAGTCCAAACTTATTTGCCACTCGTCCACAACTTTTATCCCTACCCGGAGCAACAACCTAATATAGGTCACATCACAAAGCTATATAGGAATCAAGAGAAAGCTATATAGCTTCGCACCGAAAGCTATATAGGAATCAAGCAAAGCTATAGGAAGCAGTCCAAAGCTATATAGCTTTGGACTGCTTCCTATATAGTTCTACCTACGCACCCATATACCTATATGTGGATTGCGCAAGACCAGCTCTTCACTGCTTGCGCAATCGTCTCTTAGATATCGAAGGTCGCCGAGAGGTAGAGGCGACGAGGGCGGTTCGGCCCGTAGACATAGTCCGAGGCACGACCAGGGTACCCATATCGGTATCCTTCTGATAGGCATTGAGGAAGTTCTGCACACCTGCATCCAGCGTGAGCTTCACCAGCGAGGTGAGGCTAAAGGCATAGCTCACTCGGAAGTCCAGATCAACAAAAGGCTTTGCCTTGTACAGGTAAGCAGAGCCAGCATTCTGCCCACGATAACGGACGCCATCGCGAACCACATCGAAGTGACCCAGAGCATTCAGTTCACTTGCCTGGAGCTGGAGCGCCTCAACACCATCATAGGCCGTATGAGGCACCTTCATCGAGCCGGTATAGGTACCCGAGAGGACAAGGCTAAGCGCCGAGGTAGGACGAAGCGTAGCGGTCAGATAGCCGTAGAGATTAGGGCGTGCGCTCATAGTCACGCGTCGTGACCTTTAGCCTGCGTGGGGTTCTCATCATCTGCATCGAAGAGCACCTTGTCCTGCCCGTAGAGGCTGCGCTGTAGGGTCACACCGCCCTGCAGATCGAAGAGTCGCTGGTACGCCAGACGAGCCTCGAAGCTCAGTACCATAGACCTTGCTCATCCCGTCACGAGCGTTGATGATCGTGATGACCTTGCGCCCCTGTCTTGGGGTCGAGGACACCATCCTCGTTGTCTGGAGTGAACTTGTCTCGGATCCAGGTAGCGAAGCCTTCACCCATGAGGTTGAGCTGCCAGCCCTTCCCCAGCGTGGTGTACCAGTCGAAGGAGGCGCTGAGACTGCGAGAGCGCTCTTCCTTCAGATCCTTCGCTAGGACACGCTCCTTGGGACTCGCCACCCGCCAGCGTGACACGCATCTCCTCATCGAAGAACTGAGGGCACGGAAGCCTTCGCTGTAAGAGAGGCGTAGACTGAGGTCCTTCGTGGGATTGAAGCGTACGTTTGCTCTGGGGCTGAAGATGAGGAGCGGGTCAATGCTCTTCTGCCCCCCTTGCGTCAGACGGACATAGTCGAAGCGCCCACCGAGGAGGAAGTTCCACCGGTCGGTCGAATACTCCAGCTGATCGTACTGCGACCACGTCGTCGTCACCTGATCGATGCCTTGAGCGCGGTAGCCACTCTTATCATTGAGTGTAGAGTAAGCGCCTTCCGCCCCTACCGTCAGCGTGAGTGCCTTAGGGAACTTATGGATATAAGTGCCGCCGCCCTGGAAGTCGAAAGCCCTTGGTCTCACCATAGGCGGTCAGGGACTTCAGCGCATCGTCATAGTACCTTCTGATACTCCTCGTACTGCTGCTTCTCCGCAGCCGTACCGTTAGCATCGCCTCGAGGAAGATTGATCAGTGGCTTCAGTAGCTCATCGGCATAATCACCACCACCATAGTAGCTCTTGCGTAGGACCTTCTGCCCCGAAGCATAGAGGCTGAAGCTATCATTGCCCTCTGCTGTCGTCTGGTCGAAACGCAGACTACCTCCGTTGACAAAGTGCTGGAGGTACTCAGCTATACGAGCTTGGAAGGGGCTTCACTAAGGCGATCCCCACCACGGCGATACTCGTGCATGGAGCGATATTCAGCCGTCAGCTTGCCGTAGATACCCGTCTTATAGTAGGCACGAAAACCCAGAGCGCGATTCTTCAGCTCAGGGATATCGGTGAAGTCATCACCATCGATATCAACCATTCCGCGGGAGGAGTGCTGTCCGAAGATCATCGCAGCGGCACGGCGGTCTTCCGTGACCAGCGATCCATTGAAGGAGGTCGTCGGCATCATCGAGGTATAGCCCCCTTGCTTCTGGAAGGAGGTATAGCTCTGTCTGAGGCTTGCGGTATTGCGCAGAGGCTCTCTCGTGATCACGTTGATCACGCCACCGACGGCATTGGCACCGAAGAGAGCCGAGCCACCACCACGCACCACCTCGACACGCTCGATCATCGAGGCTGGGATCTGCTCCAGCCCATAGACGCCAGCCAGCGAGCTGAAGACAGGACGGCTATCAATAAGGATCTGCGAATAGGCTCCCTCCAGACCATTGATACGGACTTGGTTGAAGCCACAGTTCTGGCAGTTGTCCTCGATACGAAGTCCTGGCTGGAAGCGCGAGACCTTTGGCTGAGGTTATCCGAATTGGTCTTCTTGAAGATCTCCTGAGAGAGGACGGTGACAAGGCTCGGTGCGTGACGGCGAAGCGTCTCCTGACGATTAGCCGAGACGACGACCCCATCGAGGTCAATACTCTGCTGCTGCAGGTAGAGATCGAGGTGGCGACTATGCCCCAGCTTCGATACCCGACACGGCTCTCCTCGACGCCATAGCCCACGAGACGTGCTACGATGGTATAGGAGCCGGGAGCAAAGCTTTGGATGGAGAATGCTCCATGGACATCGGTCGTCGTGCCAATAGTCGTCCCCTTGATGAGGACCTGGACATTAGGAAGGGTTTCGTGAGTCGAAGCATCGACGACGGTACCCACGATACTCCCCGTAGTCGCTGAGTGCTGTGCCTGAGCTTGCCCAAAAGCACAAGGGACAAGGCTCAGCAGTAGTGCCATACGGCAAATAATACTCTTCATGTATACTATAAGTTGATTATACGAATCGGACCAACAACAGAGCAAGACGTAGTCCTCCCAGCGCAACTCACCCGTCAAAGGATCCAGGGAAAGGGGCTATATGTCGAGCGGAGAGAGAGGCTTTCTCGAGAGCGATTCCTCGGTAGAGCAAGGGATCTTGTTCTGTTTCGGTCTACACAAAGTTAAACACAGAAATCGCAACTATGGATCACCTACCCACAAAATACCTATTGCTGGGGATAGACTGACACCCGCTAATAGTAATAAAGCTCACTATCCCATCCCTACCGAGTAGAGATGGAGTACGTGACCTATTATTATTAAGGAGTAGTCCTTAGTCCTTCTTGCGCTGAGCGATAGAGTCCCGAAGACTTATCGTAGCGATTGGAGCGACCGCCGAAGAAGAAGGGCAGGATGACCGTGAAGACCAAGAGAGTCCCTCAGCACGACGAGGGCCTGTGATCCAGGCCTTGGTCAAGTCGGCAGAGGTCACGGGGATCTCGACACCCCACAGTCCAAGGAGATAGAAGGCCAGCGTAGCCAGGAGAAGCAGCGTGATGATGCCGCCAAAGATGTACTTCATAAGTCGGATCTGTCTGAGGGGTTAGAGTTGATCGAGAAGCTCTTGCTTCTTCTTGTCGTAGTCTTCCTGAGTGATGACGCCCTCGCTGAGGAGGAGCTTGAGCTGCGTGAGGCGACGAAGCAGTGGGTCATCAGAGCCGAGGTCCTCGGTCTTCACCTGAGGAGCCTCGGGTGCAGGAGTTGCAGGAGCAGGCTCTTCGCCATTCACGGTCTGAGTGAGCTTCTACCCAGCTCCAGACCGAGCCCCATCTGCAGTCTGCGGCACCGATACCACCTTCGTTACGAGCAGCATCACGCAGAGCCTCGAGACGCTGCATCTCTTCGTAGCTGATACCCGCTTCACTGGCGGCAAGGCTCTCGTACCGTGACGTCTGCCACGCGAGCGATACGCTGGCTCGTAGCCTTATCGTAGTGGGTACCCGTGATACGCACATCCGTCAGCTCAATACCCAGCTCGTTGAGGATGGGTGACATCGTAGATTGGAGTTCGCGAGAGATCTCAGGGCAGGCGGTACCGTCGATCTCTGTGATGGGATACTGATGCGCATGGAGGATAGAGGCGATCTGCTGGTAGGCACGCTCGACGATGACACTCTGGAGTGCACTTACCTCATAGTTAGCGACACCGGCACCGATGAACTGCGTGAAGAAGTGGCTGGGATCAGCGACACGGAAGGCATAGACCCCACGCACACCGAGCTCTACAGGCACCTTGTAGATCGGGTCGACGATGAGGATAGGTGTAGCCGTTCCCCAGGGATATTGACGATCTGCGTGGTACGGAAGAAGTAGATCTGGAGCTTATGCTCGCTCTCAAAGCCCTGACGCAGACGCACCAGCGTAGTGAAGAAGGGATGGTTATCTGTCTTGAGCTGGAAGGAACCTGCCTCGGTCAAGACCTCAGCCACCTTACCTTCGTAGACCAGGAGTGCACCCTGACCAGGAGCGACGATGAGCTTACTACCGTCCTTGATTTCATCAAGTGAGGAGGGAAGCGATACCAGAGATCGCCTGGGTGTGGATCAGCCCACTGGATGACCTGCGCCAGCTGTCCCTTGAAAAACATTGAATAGACCCATAGAAAGTATTGTATGTGAGGGTTAGAGTTATCGTGTTATCTGCTTGTGTTAGTCTTCGCCCTCGACGACCTTGTGGAAGTCCGTGCCTTCCTTGAGCTTACCATCGTTGGTCAGCACCCAGGCCTTTAGAGGAGCCTCGCCACGACATAGCCTCCAGAGAAGCGAGTAGTCTTCAGCGTATAAGCGAAGTGATCCTCTTCATCAGAATAGCTCCACAGCACCTTGCCCGTCTGGGCATCCAGGCATCGGAGGATCCTTGTCGCATCAGAGGCTGCCGTGGGCTTGAAAGAAATGAGGACTCGGTCAGCTGCCCTCGCTGAAGGACTGCAGGAGAGAAGTAGTAAGCCCCTGGGGTAAAGTCTTCGTAGCCCTGCAGGCGTGAGCGCTCAGCAGTATAGGGCAAGACGAAGACCTTGCGATAGGGCGAGGCATCTGTGAATATCCCTGCGCCACCATAGTCCTTCTGCCAGCCGAAGTCTGGCTCATCGTACGGATAACCGACCTGCTCAAGCGTACGGTAGCGCACCAGCTGGATCTGCTGATCCTCATAGTCAGTAGTCTGACGTGAGAAAGTAAAGTGCGTGCCGACCTTAGGGAGCAGGGAGCTTCTCCAGATAGCCCTTATAAGCCATCTTCTCACCGTAGAGCTTATTGGGGATAGGATAGTAGACAAAGCTCTTACCCAGATTCGTCATGACCTTCAGGCCATCGCCATGGTTCCTATAGACGAACTCTACCGTCGCAAAGCCCTCGCTGAACTCAGCTACCTTATAGTCCTCGCCATGGACCTCCTTCATATCGAGCGTCGAGGGATCGATACGATAGAGGTGCTTCTTATTGAGGATCAGGTAAACTGACCCATCTCCGAACTGACGTAAGCCCCGTCACATCGACGCTCCCCTTCAGATCAGGGAGCTGGATATCCTTGAGGACCTTCTTTGTCTCTCCATCATAGAGGCGCACAAAGCCTTGGGCATTCTTTGAGCTCGTAGTTATCTCATAAGCAGAGCCACAGACCACCACGACGGGACGCCCTGCGGTACTGGCAAAGAGCTCGATGGACCCAAGTCATAGGACATACGCTCCTTCAGAGTACCGGTATAGCCGTAGCCACCTTGTGAGTACGCGATACGCTCTACCACACGGTCCATCGAGCGACTGGAGGTGAGATTACCGATGATAACCAGGAGGAAGAATGCAAACGACGCCCCTCCTGCGATGAGGAAGCTACGCTTGGGATGTGCTGAGAACTGCGACTGGATGAAGGAGAAGGGATTCGAGTTATCGGGTACCGTCTCACGCTTGTGATGGATGGTGATATCATCTGAGTCGAGGAAGAACTCCGTCGAGCAGCTGTCACAGCGGTAGTGATCCTCGCGGATCAGTGTGGCGCGCGTGCTACCACACTGGGGGCATTTCAGAGCTTTGATGTGCTTGGGCATACTGGGTATGAGCTATGCGAAGAGCTATAAATATGTGTAAGTTACGAACGTGATAAAGTCCTGTATTCGTATGGGGCAAAAGCCTCTACAAGGACAAATTTAAGTAAGAAATACGAGTAGTTAAGAGCTACTTCGATGAGCTTACGATAATCCGTGCTGCTCACGAGCTTACCCTCGTTGGAGATGACGTAGGGACGAACGATTGTTCACCACGACATAGCCACCCGCGAAGCGTGATGCGACGGACCCACCGTGGAGATTATTTTCATCATCGGAGTAGCTCCACAGCACCTTCCCGGTCTGGGCATCCAAGCATCGGAGCATTTGCTTAGCGTCATCGGCTGCTGTGGGCTTGAAGGTGATGAGGATCTGGTCTTCCGACTCATCAAGGACCCCAGGCGAGAAGTAATAAGCTCCCAGGAGTCAGATCTTCATACCCCTGCAGACGCGCACGCTTCTCACTGGTGGAGCTGATCAAAAAGTCCTCACCATCCCAGCTCCGCCATTGGAACCTTGGGTATTCGCAAGGATAGCCGTCCTGCTCGAGTCTACGATAGCGTATGAGCTGGAGCTGCTTATTGGGATAGTCTGAGGACTCAAGCGAGAAGGAGAAGTGTGTAGCTACCTGAGGAGCTGGGAGCGTCTCCAGAGGAGCAAAATAAGCCTCCCTTCTCCGTAGTAGATCTTATCAGCAATGGGATAGTAGACGAAGCTCTCACCCAGATTTGTCTTGACCTCCAAGGCATCCCCAAACTGAGAGTAATAAAATACCACCTTTGCAAATCCCTGACTAAGCTCAGGGCGCTTATAGTCCCTCACCATGGACCTCAGTCATATCGAGCGTCGAGGGATCGAGCCTATAGAGGTGAGCCTCATTGAAGACAATGTAAAAAGCCCCATCCCCAAATCGGCGCATATCCATATTCTGGATTCGCCCCTTCACGTCAAGGAGCTCAATGTCAGGGTCAATCTTCTAACCAGCTTTTTGAGTCTCTCCATCAAAGAAGGACACGAAGCCCTTAGCATCATTGACATTGCTTGAGCTTGTCGGACGAGCAGAGCCAAAGATCACGACGATCGGACGTCCCGCTGTAGTGGTAAAGGTAGCGAGCTCCTCAATACTGTAGGACATCCCCGCCTCACCGCTACCCATCCCCGAGCTCCCTTCTCGGGAGCTTCCCAGGGTAATAAGCCCTATGATAATGAGTGAGAAGAAGACCGTCACCGCAAGGATGACGAGAGGTAGACGCTTGAGGCGTGGCGTGGCAGCACTCTTATGGAAGGGACTCCGTCTCAATGCTTGTGATGGATGGTGATATCATCCGAGTCGAGGAAGAACTCCGTCGAGCAGCTGTCACAGCGGTAGTGATCCTCGCGGATCAGCGTGGCGCGCGTGCTACCACACTGGGGGCATTTCAGAGCTTTTGATGTGCTTGGGCATACTGGGGATGAGCTATGCGAAGAGCTATAAATATGTGTAAGTTACGAACGTGATAAAGTCCCGTATTCGTATGAGGCTAAGCCTCTACAAGGACAAATTTAAGTAAGAAGTATGAGTAATTAGGATCGGTCCTCGATGAGCTTACGATAATCCGTGCTGCTCACGAGCTTCCCCTCGTTGGAGATGACGTAAGACGAGCGATAGTTCACTACGACATAGCCACCAGCGAAGCGTGATGCGACAGATCCACCATTGAGATTATTCTCATCATCGGAGTAGCTCCACAGCACCTTCCCGGTCTGGGCATCCAAGCATCGGAGCATTTGCTTAGCATCAGCGGCTGCTGTGGGCTTGAAGGTGATGAGGATCTGGTCTTCCGACGCATCAAGGACCCCAGGCGAGAAGTAATAAGCCCCAGGAGTCAGATCTTCATACCCCTGCAGACGCGCTCGCTTCTCACTGGTGGAGCTGATCAAAAAGTCCTCACTCATCCCAGCTCCGCCATTGGAACCTTGGGTATTCGCAAGGATAGCCGTCCTGCTCGAGTCTACGATAGCGTATGAGCTGGAGCTGCTTATTGGGATAGTCTGAGGACTTAAGCGAGAAGGTGAAGTGTGTCGCCACCTTAGGAGCTGGGAGTGGCTCCAGAGGAGCAGCATAAGCCTCCCTCTCCGTATAGATCTTATCAGCAATGGGATAGTAGACGAAGCTCTCTCCCAGATTTGTCTTGACCTTCAAGGCATCCCCAAACTGAGAGTAATAAAATACCACCTTTGCAAATCCCTGACTAAGCTCAGGGCGCTTATAGTCCTCGCCATGAACCTCCGTCATATCGAGCGTCGAGGGATCGAGCCTATAGAGGTGAGCCTCATTGAAGACAATGTAAAAAGCCCCATCCCCAAATCGGCGCATATCCATATTCTGGATTCGCCCCTTCACCTCAAGGAGCTCAATCTTCTTAACCAGCTTTTTGAGTCTCTCCATCAAAGAAGGACACGAAGCCCTTAGCATCATCGACATTGCTTGAGCTTGTCGGACGAGCAGAGCCAAAGATCACGACGATCGGCCGTCCCGCTGTAGTGGTAAAGGTAGCGAGCTCCTTAATACTGTAGGAGATCTTCTCCTCATCGCTACCTATCCCCGAGCTTCCTGCACGGGATCTTCCGAAGGTAATAAGCCCTATGATAATGAGTGAGAAGAAGACCGTCACCGCAAGGAGGACGAGGAAGAAGCGCTTGAACCTCGCTGCGAAGGTATTTCCGAGGGGAGATCCATTGCGCTCCGTCTCAAACTTGTGATGGATAGTGATATCATCCGAGTCGAGATAGAACTCCGTCGAGCAGCTGTCACAGCGGTAGTGATCCTCACGAAGCTGCGTGGCACGCGTGCTACCACACTGCGGACATTTGATAGTTTTGATATGCTTGGGCATCCTGTATATGAGCTATGCAAAGAGGCGTATTTAGTTGAGAGGGCAAATGCTATGCAAAGGGAGGCTGGAGTTCGTGTTACCTAAAGCGGCTATGGATATCCACACAAGTCATCACCTTACCCTCGTTGGAGATCAGCCAAGAGTGAGAGTAGTCTACCAATACATAGCCGCCAGAGAAGCGCGCTACGCCTAAGCAGAAGTCGAGGCCGTCCAGCCCCTCAGAGCAGCTCCACAGCACCTTACCCGTCTGAGCATCCAGACATCGGAGCATCTTCTTGGCATCAGCGGCTGCCGTAGGCTTGAAGGAAATGAGGATCTGGTCAGCCGACTCATAAAGGACGGTAGGCGAGAAGTAGTAGGCCCCTGGAGTAAAGTCCTCGTAGCTCTGTAAGCGTGACTGCTCTACGACGTACTGGCTGACAAAGATCTTTTTCGGATAGTATGAATGCCTGTCATTCTCCCAGCCAAAAGATGGGATATAACGAGGATACCCGAGCTGCTCCAGCACCTGATAGCGTACAAGCTGGATCTGCTCATCCATGTAGTCAGATCCCGTCATCTGCTCTGAGAAGGTAAAAGTGAGTCCTGAGCTGAGGCGCGGGAAGCTTATCCTCATAAGCCTTGAAAAATTGACCGATCAGTGTAGAGCTTATTAGCTATGGGATAGTAGACAAACTTCTTTCCCAGATTCGTCTCGACCTCCAGGGCATCCCCATATTTGTAAAAAGTAAAGCCCGACTTTACCAAAGCCCCTCAGTGAACTCTGGTAGCTTATAGTCCTCACCATGGATCTCCTTCACATCAAGCGTCGAGCGATCAATCACAAAGAGACGCTTCTTATTGAGGATGACATAGAAAGTCCCGTCCTCGAACTGACGTGCATCCGTCACACTGACACTCCCCGTCACATCAGGGAGCTCGAGCTTCTTGATGATCTCATAAGTCTCTCCATCTAAGAAGTACATGAAGCCCTTAGCATGATCCCAGTCCCCCGTCGAGTCGTCACGGCGCGCAGCCCCACAGAGCACGACGATGGGGCGCCCTGCCGTACTGGAGAAGGTCATGAGTCGCTCACAGGCATAGGGACATACGCTCCTCACCGGCCCCTCTCCCTCGAGGTCTCTTCTCGGGAGCTTCTCCAGACGATAAGCCCTATGGTAATGAGCGAGAAGAAGGCCGCCGGCGCAAGGATGATAAGGAGTAGACGCTTAAGGAAGGTATTGGGAGCAGGCTTCGTCTCGACCTTGTGATGGATAGTGATGTCATCCGAGTCAAGGAAGAACTCCGTCGAGCAGCTGTCGCAGCGGTAGTGGTCCTCGCTAATCTTTGTGGCGCGCGTGCTACCACACTGGGGACATTTCAGAGCTTTGATATGCGTGGGCATCCGAACGATTAAGCTAAGTGGTGAGCTGTGTAAGAGAGTGCTACAGCCCTTCCATAACAACAGGATACACCAAGAGAGCCCGCCTCTATATGGGCAGACTCACTTGGTGCATACTATAGCGGGTGCGAAAATGCAGAGCTACTTGATGAAGGTGGCGAACTCTTCCATCGAGTTACGCACCTTCTTCATCTTGCCCAGCCAGTCGCGCTCGGGGTCAGCGTAGCCGAGGTAAAGGAGCGAGACGCTACGCAGGCCCTTCTCACGCAGACCGAGGAGCTCGTCGACGAGCTTGGGGTCGAAGCCACCGATAGGCGTGCTATCAATCTTCAGCTCAGCTGCCTGTGCCAGCGCCAGCCCGAGGGCGATGAAGCTCTGGTTAGCAGCGTGCTGGAACTGCTCTTCCTTAGGCATCTTACCGAACGTCTCCTTCAGCATATCGGTGTAGCGCTTGAAGCGACCACGTACCAGACCACGCTCATCGGTCGTCAGGTCGTAGATCTTATCGATACGCTCGGGCGTGTACTCATCCCAAGCAGCGAAGACGATGACGTGTGAGCACTCGCGCATGCAGTCAGGGTTCAGAGCCCCTTCGACCATCTTCTCCTTCAGCTCCTGGTTGCCGACGACGATCAGACGGAACTGCTGCAGGCCCGATGACGTGGGAGCCAGACGTGCTGCCTCGACGATCTTCATCAGGTCTTCTTCACGGAGCTTCTTGGTGGGGTCGTAGGCCTTCGTGGCGTGGCGCCACACGAGGTCATCTAATAGTGCCATATTATTTGTCTTTATATTTAATTAATAGTGTCCTATACGTATGTAAAGATACTCACTCTCGGCGACCTAAACTACACGGCCGGACGAATTCATCGTGACCGCAGAGAGAAGCCTTCACCCCGCCCTCGACACCAAGCCCATCAAGGCGCATGCCCCCTGCTACCCGATGTACCTCTCCGAAGTGATACGCAAGTCCTTCGCCTTATCGCGAGTATTCCTCTTATCCAGCGGGGGGAAAAGTGCCATTCTCGTGAAGAAAAAAAGCCCCTTCCCGTAGTGGTATTCTGCTATCTATGCACGTAGTCTTAAAGACCAGGCACGTAAATCCAAATATCCACGTACGTAGATATTAGACCCACGTACGTAGCCCAAACTTATCTGCCACTCGTCCACAACTTTTATCCCTACGCGGAGCAACAACCTAATATAGGTCACTTCACAAAGCTATATAGGAATCAGTCCAAAGCTATATAGCTTTCTTCGCCATCCTATATAACCCTACCCACGCACCCATATAGGTTCGCACCACCCTCCCCTATTCGTACACCGAGCGCCCTCCCGTGAGCAGGGTATAAACGTAAGCAGAGGCTACCACCGCCCCCATGGGAGCCGTGATAGCCTCTGCTATCGAAATAGAGTGAAGGGACTAACGCGTACCCTTGCGCGACCAGCCGAACTGCAGGCCGAAGATGAAGACCACCAGCAGCAGCTCCCCGAGACCGAGGAGGAGGTCACCTGGCATACGCATCCAGCGGATCAGCTGCATGTGATCCTGCTGCATGAACTCTGCCGAGCGAGCCGACCAGTAGGCATTCGTGATCGATTCGTGCGCCTGCAGGATACCGATGGGCAGGACGCTCACCGTCACCATCAGGAAGAGCCCGATATTGATCATCCAGAAGGCCGTACCGATGAGCTTGTCATTCCACTTGTAGTCAGGATAGAGACCACGCAGGCAGAAGAGCATCAGCCCGATCCCCAGGATACCATAGACCCCGAAGAGCGCAGCGTGACCATGCACAGCTGTCGTATTCAGCCCCTGCAGGTAGTACAGTGCGATAGGAGGATTGATAGCGAAGCCGAAGATACCTGCCCCGAGGAAGTTCCAGAAGCACATAGCGATGAAGCAGTAGATAGGCCACTTATAGGCTTCGATCCAGTCGGTAGACTTCGAGAGCTTATAGTTGTGGTAAGCCTCCATACCGATGAGTACCAGCGGCACGATCTCCAGTGCGCTGAAGGTAGCACCAAGTGCCAGTACCGCCGTCGGCGTAGCGCTGAAGTAGAGGTGGTGGAAGGTACCGAGGATCCCCCCAGAGAGGAAGATAATCGTCGAGAAGAGTACTGAGACCGTAGCCGACTGGATACGCAGCAGCCCAAGGCGGCAGAAGAGGAAGGCAGCCACGACCGTAGCAAAGACTTCGAAGAAGCCTTCTACCCAGAGGTGCACGACCCACCAGCGCCAGTACTCGGCGATAGCCATGTGCGTCTGACGACCATACATCAGCCCAGCAGCATAGAAGAAGGCGATAGCCAGCGAGGCGATGATGAAGAGCGTCAGGAGGTGGCGATTCTCATCCTTGCGCTTGAGAGCAGGGATCAGTGCGCGGATCATGAGGAAGAGCCACAGCACGAGGCCCACCAGCAGCAGGATCTGCCACAGACGGCCAAGCTCTACGTATTCGTAGCCCTGATGCCCGAGCCAGAAGTTCTCGATGAGGCCGAGCTTCTGCATGACCCCGAACCACTGACCGACGAGTGAGCCAACGACGACAAAGAGGAGCGCACCGAAGAGCACATTCACCCCGAGACGCTGGAACTTAGGCTCGACACCCGACACGGCTGGTGCGATGTAAAGCCCCGTAGCCAGCCAAGAGGTAGCGATCCAGAGGATAGCCAGCTGGACGTGCCAGCTACGTGATACCGCCTGAGGGAGGAAGTCCTGAATAGGTAGCCCAAAGAGAGCGTCACCCTCGACCCCATAGTGTGCCGTGATCGCCCCTGAGGACCATCTGCACGAGGATGAGGAGCGACACGATCCAGATGTACTTCGTCGTGGCGCGCATCGAGGGCGTAGGCTTCATACCACGCAGCGGATCAGAGGTGGGCAGGACGCCTACCTCGTCTTCCTTCGACTGAGCATAGTAGTAGACGAGGATACCGACGCAGGTCAGCAGCATCAGCACACTGAAGCCCGACCAGAGGTGGAGCGACGTGGGAGCGATATTGCCGATCGTGGGGTCGTGAGGCCAGTTGTTGGTATAGCTGACATCCGTACCTGGGCGGTTGGTAACGCAGACCCACGAAGCCCAAGCGAAGAAGGCGCTCATCTGCTCCATCTTACGGGGGTCTTCGAGGCTCTTATCACGCAGGGCGTAGGCCGAGCGGAGCTTCACGAACTCAGGCGAAGCGTCGCCGAGGAAGAGCTTCGCGTAGTAGGCACCCAGCTCGCGAGCAACCTCAGCACGCAGCGGCGAGTACGTGATGACGCCCGTCGCTTCGTCGAAGGTGTTCTTACGCACCTCCTCACGCAGGAGGACCTGATACTTAGCCTGCTCAGCGGCAGGGAGTGAGGCATAGTCCAGACCATCACGCTCGGCGAGCTTCTTCAGCAGGAGCTCAGCCTCACGATGCAGGTAGTCGGCGGACCAGTCGGGAGCGATATACGCCCCGTGGCCCCATACGCTACCTACGGTCTGACCACCGATGGACTGCCATACATTTTGGCCGTCCTTAATGTCTTGACCTTCGAAGAGCGTCGTGCCATCCGTCGTCACCACCTTCGTTGGGAAGGGTGGCATCGTGCGGAAGATCTCCAGCCCAAAGAAGCCAAGTACACCGAACGACAGCAGGATGACTGCCGCCAGTGCATACCATAGTTTCTTAGGAGTCATGGTTAGTTGTGAGAATAATTACGCTTATACTTAACTTTGTTTTACAACTACTTGCGCATTGCAAATAGAAACCATTCAAATATAAGTGTTATTTAGTTATTCCCACTCATCAACTCGATGAAATTGGCGAAAACCATGCATACACCCCTACCACACAGGGGGTAGCGATTTACATATTTGCCCCACGGAAATAGGAGGAGGAGGCTACGACTTGATACAAAAAAGCCCCGAAGACCTGAGGCCTTCGGGGCTTGTGATAGCGAGTTGGGGACGTACGCTTAGCCGAACCAGCGAGCAAAAGAGCGGCAAGAGGATGGAGGTCATCAGCCCCATGATCCCGATCGCCAGCCCACTCAGAGCGCCTTCGATAGCGCCCATCTGGATAGCAGCAGCCGTACCGATACCATGCGACGAAGCACCCATCGCCAGCCCCTTCGCCACGGGGCTCTTGATCTTCATCAGCTTCATGATCGGAGGGCCGATGATACTACCGATGATACCCGCACAGACGACGATGACCGCCGTCAGCCCGGGGATACCACCGTTGTGACCTGCCAGCTCCATTGCGATAGGCGTCGTCACGGACTTCGGTGCAAGCGAAGCGATGAGCGAGCTCTTTACGCCGAGGAGATGACCGACACCGACGATAGAGCCGATACCCACCATAGCACCGATGGTGATAGCGACGATAATGGAGATCGCGTTCTTCTTCAGATGCGCCACCTGCTCATAGAGGATATAGCCGAGAGCGACGACCGAAGGGCCGAGCATGAAGTGAATCATACGGCTCCCCTCGCGGAAGGTCTCGTAGGGCACCTTCAGTGCGGTGAGGATGAAGATCAGCTCGATGATCGTCACCAGCACGGGGTGCAGCAGCGAGTGCAGTACAGGGACTTGCACCCAGCGATGGATCTTGATATTGATGAGGTAGAGGCCTATGACGAACATGATCGTGAAGACCTCGCTGTGGAAGAAGTGCTCGAGCATGATTACTTACGCCTCCTTTCCATTTGATCCTGTACGTAGGCCACCGAAGCGATGACGAGGATAGAGCTGACGATGACCGCTACCAAGATGACCCACCAATTGGCCACCACGGTATCCAGCTGCGCCATCAGCCCCACACCAGCAGGGATGAAGAAGAGCCCCATGTTGTCCGTCAGGGCACGGGCAGGGGAGTCGATCTGATGCACCTTGACGAGCTTCAGCTGCAGCGCAAGGAAGAGAAGGAGCATCCCGAGGACGCTACCAGGTACAAATCCCCCCATCAGATAGGAGAGGAATTCGCCTATCCAGTAGAAGAGGAAGATGAAGAATATCTTGATAAGTGTCTGCATAAGCAATCGTAGTGTGCTACACCTCGCGGAGGGTACGAAGCGGAGTGCAGCGAAGGAGTGGCCTATACGAGGTCACGCAGGAGGACGTCCGCATGCTCACGGACGGCAGCGTAGGCACGGGAGCGAGCCTGCCAAGCTGCAGCATGTACGCCCTGGGGCTTGAGCGAGAGAAGTTCGCCACCGAAGCGATCGATATGATCAAGGAGCACACTGAGCGTGAGGCGGTCGGGCGCGATATTGGGGCAGTAGTAGCCGCCCATGACTTCGTCCTTGCCGTAGTTCACCTCGATGAGTACGCCCATACGAGTCAGCTGGCTCAGCGCCTCCTGCGTCTGTCTCAGCGGAAGGTCGCAGGCTGCAGCTAAGGTCTCCGCGCGGTAAGGCTCGGGATCCTCCGAGGTATAGCGCGCTGTGATACGTGCCGTAAGGGCGATGAAGACGGTATCAGCATAGCGGCGCGAGAGCGGACGGCTATTGGGTGGCGTAGTGAAGTGCCAGACGTGCTGTATGGAGTAGGAGATCTGCGCACCAAGCAGGATGATGATCCAAGAGAGCTGGATCCAGAGGAGCGCCAGTGGCACGGCAGCGAAGCTCCCGTAGATCGCGTTGTAGCGTGAGATCCACAGCACCCCATTGATGTAGAGAGCCTGGAAGATCTGGAAGGCAATCCCCGCGATAAGCCCTGCGATGAGGGCGGGGATGAAGTGCACCCGCACATTCGGGACGAAGAAGTACAGACAGACGAAGCCGAGCGTCACGAGGACATAAGGCACCAACCCAAGGATCTGCGTCGTCACGGTGGAGATGATCCCCAGCTCACCGAGGTAGGTATTACTCAGGGTGGAGAGGAAGAGCGTCGTACCACTTGAGATGGTGAGCAGTAGCGGGAAGAGGATGAAGGCGCCGAGGTAGTTGATCGCACGGCGTGACCAAGAGCGGGCATAGGGTGCTTGCCAGAGGCGATTGAAGGCATCTTCGATCGTCGAGATCAGCATCAGTACCGTATAGAAGAGTACCGCCAGACCGACCCCGATGAAGAGGCCACCCTGTACCTGCGATAGGTAGTTCTCGACGTAGGTAAAGGCCTTATTGAACTCCACCTCATGTCCCGGGAGGGCGTGCATCAAGGCATCACGCACCGTCTCCTGCAGGCCGAAGCCCTTAGCGATACCGATGATGACCGCCAGGATAGGCACCAGTGAGAGCACCGTGCTGTAGGTGAGCGCACCCGCCAGCGAACCGATACCCTCCTCTATATAGGCCTGTACCGTCATGTAGAGCACACGCAGCGTCGCTACCCCGAGACGGGCAGGAGCTGCGAGCGAAGCGCGCGTCAGGCGCCACATATCGAGCGTCACAAAGCGCCAAGCAGCGAGGGCTTGCGCCTCTAGATGCCGCAGTACGTTAGGCATGGAGTGAAGGTAATGAGGATAGGATAAGTGACCTCGTCGAGAGGAAAGGAGGATGAGAGCGGGACACACCCGCTACCATGAGAGGGATATGAAGAAGAAGCGCGCAATAGAAGCAGTGGAGCTATAAGCCGAGTTCTGTACCCGTGAGCGGTCACCCACCCGACGGGTGTCTGTCATTTATCTAGGATGGTAGTCACCTACCACCTCGTGCGGTCTACCCTCCGACTGGGGCGAGCAACCCTCGTAGCGTCGGTTTACATGACCTTGCAACCCATAGGATGTACGGCAGTATGTATTGCTACACACTCCGGTGAGCTCTTACCTCACCTTTTCACCATCACCACGGGGGAGCGAGTCCTCCGTGGCTGTCATTCTCTGTTACACCTACCTACCCTCACGGATAGCTTCCCGTTAGGAAGTATGGCGCTCTGCGTTGCCCGGACGTTCCTCACACGCCCTTCAGCCCAAGGGACTAAAGGGTGCGCGACAGACCGCCCCACTGCTCTATAGCGTCTTCTTTTATTTCTGTAGCTCTACGCGCTGGGTCGGAGCTTGCTCAGCGTTGCGACGCTCGATCTGCTCGACGACATTGCGTGCCAGCGTGCGGAAGTAGATACCCATCAGGCTATCGCGCTGCGTGGCGATGGGCTCACCGCCATCACCGCATTCGCAGATGCTCTGGATGAGGGGGATCTGCCCGAGCAGAGGAATGTCCAGCTCTTCAGCCAGCTCCTTACCGCCATCACGCCCGAAGATATAGTATTTGTTCTGTGGGAGCTCAGCAGGAGTGAACCATGCCATGTTCTCCACCAGCCCAAGGATGGGGACTTGTACGTGTTCGTCGAGGAACATCCCCACGCCCTTGATGGCATCTGCCAGGGCTACCTGCTGAGGTGTCGTGACGATGAGTGCACCCGTCAGACCAAGCGTCTGCACCAGCGTCAGATGAATATCGCTCGTCCCTGGAGGCAGGTCGATGAGCAGATAGTCCAGCTCACCCCAGTTCGTCTCCGTGAGGAGCTGCTTGAGGGCGTTGCTCGCCATGCTACCGCGCCAGAGCACGGGACTCTCCTTGTTGACGAAGAAGCCGATAGAGAGCATGCGTACGCCGAAGCGCTCGACGGGTGCGATGAGCTCCTGCCCGTCGACATCCTCGAGGACGGGGCGCTCATCTTCGCAGCCGAACATCTTAGGCTGCGAAGGACCGAAGATATCGGCATCCAGCAGCCCGACCTTATACCCTGCTTGGGCTAAGGCTACGGCGAGGTTGGCCGAGACAGTGCTCTTCCCGACGCCTCCCTTACCGGAGAAGATCGCCAGCGTATTCTTCACCTTCGGCAGCAGTGGTAGGCTATCCTGAGGCACGACCTCGGGGACCTTCACGCTGATATTCCCCTCGATCTGGACCTCGGGGCTGACGTAGGTGAGGATAGCTTTCTCAGCGGCCTTGACGACCGACTTGATGAAGGGGGAGTTGGGCTTGTCGAAGATAAGCGAGAAGCTCACCTTCATACCCTCGATACGGATATCGTCCTCGACCATACCGGCCGTGACTAAGTCCTGACCCGTACCTGGGTAGCGGACACGGCGCAGGGCATCGAGGATGAGATTGGGATATAGTGTGATGGGCATAGGAGTAGTGCTATTGGACTCTGCGTGAGCGACTGAAGCTGCGGTAGCTATCGGGCTCGATCTCAATGTCGGGCTCGACGAAGCCACCAGCTGGCTCCTTGGGGACGAAGTGCAGGTACTTGATCGTCAGACCACGGCTCAGCCACTGACGCTCGTAGTACGTCTTGATCCCGAGGATCTTATCCTCAAAAGCCCCGTCATAGAGATCGGCCGTATCGGTCAAGATCTCCTGATGGTTCAGCTCAACGAAAGCCTTGGTATAGGTGTAGAGGAAGGGGCTATCGGTCTTGAGGTGAATCGAGCCACCAGGGCGCAGCACCTCGAGATAGCGACGGATGAAGCGTGAGGAGGTCAGGCGCTTCGTCACCTTCTTCATCTGAGGGTCGGGGAAGGTGATCCAGATCTCATCGACTTCTCCAGGAGCGAAGAAGCTCGTCAGGGACTCGATCTCCCCACGCAGGAAGGCGACATTCGTCATACCCGCCTCGTGCGAAGCCTTCGCACCCGTCCAGATGCGGGCGCCCTTGACGTCCACACCGATGAAGTTCTTCTCTGGATACAGCTCACCGAGACCTACGGTGTACTCGCCCTTACCACAGCCGAGCTCCAGCACGATGGGGCGGTCGTTGTGGAAGAAGTCCTCACGCCAGCGCCCACGCAAGGGGAAAGCCTCCTGCTGCAGACGTGCGAAGGGATACTGGAGCACATGGGGGGAAGGTCTCCATCTCGGCGAACTTCGCCAGCTTGTTCTTTCCCACAGGCGATTAGTCGAAGAGGTTAATGCTCTCGCAGTACTCGAGCTCACCCTGCACGACGAAGCGGATCTGGTCGGGATCGAACTTCCCTACCCCATCCTTCTGGGCATTGCGTACGACATAGTCGACCAGCTCGTCCTCATCGATCTCGATGGGCTCTTCGTCGTCGGCATCATCATCACTCAGATAGCCACGGCTCTCGTAGTAGTCATAGATGAGGTCTACAAAGTAAACGATATCATCATCGGAGAGGAGCTCCTTGAGCTCCTGGGGGATATAGTTACGGATGAAGGCCACCGAAGCGGTATCATCATATCCAAGCAGTTCGTCTTCTACCATAATATTTATAGGGAGGGGCTTGCCCAGTGAGGCAAGGCTATAGTTACCCGTGCAAAGGTAATAAAAAGCCCCCACGGCAGGGGTGGAAGGGAGATATTCACACCCACTCCATAAGCCATCTATGCAGGCGCGAAGGAGCCTACCCGATCAGCCACCCCCTGCGATCCCCCCACGCAGCTGTGCGCTACGGGATTTACTTCCCTGGAGGGAAAAATCAAGGAATAGCACGTGGTATGACTTCTCATGATGACGAATAAAAGTGGCGAACCTATAGCTGATAAGCTGGATCTATGTGCGTAGTCCTAAAATCCACGTACATAGTCTTTAGGATTTACGCACCTGGTCTTTAAGACTATGTGCATAGACAGCAGAAAAGCACTGCAGGACGCTACTTTTTTCTTCACGGGAATAGCGTTTTCCCCTCTGCTGAATCAAGACGTATGCTATATCGTGAATGAGCAGTATCTTTGATAGATAGGGGAGGCTCATTCACTTAGCCCCTCCCCCACTCCATTCGATGACCTCGCTCCAGACAGATAATTTCCCTTTGCCCTCATAGCCCTCTGCGTAGGGCCTCTTCTTAGCACCACTCCGCGCCGTCGCCCAAGAGCAGACGACAGCGGCCATGGATAGCACCCGCTATACCCGTCTCATCGACTCCTGCTTCACAGCAGGAAACCGCGGGGACTACGCTGCAGCCGAAGCCTTCCTCGCAGAGGCTCTGCGACTCAATCCCCCCGCAGCCCTGCAGCCTATGCTCCTCAACAACCTCGGGGGGCTTCAGCTCCTACAGGGCAAGGACGATGCCGCCCTCCTCTCCTTCTCCTCCGCCCTCAGCAAGGATCCCCACGAAGCGACGACTCGCTTCAACCGTGCCAAGCTCTTCGTCCAGCGCAAGGAGTACAAGGCAGCCCTCACGGACTTCGCCCTCCTTCTCAGCGACCATCCGAAGAACGAGCTCTACCGCTACCAGCGCGCGATGGTCTACCTGCTGACGAAGGAGTATGACCTGGCCGAGGCTGACCTCAAGACCATCATCGAGGAGAATGACGGCTCGCTCAAGGCACGCATAGGCTATGCCCTGCTGGAGACGATGCGCGGACGCTACGACGAGGCCGAGCGCCTCTATGCCTTCCTCACGGACAAGCTCCCGAAGAATGCCGAGGTCCTCGAGGGACGCGCACGTATGTATATGGCTAAGGGGATGCGTGGCTTCGCCCAGCGCGATATCCGTCAGGCCTTTCGAGCTCCTCGGAGGTCGTGCACCAGCTACCCTCTACCGCCTGCGCGCCGAGCTGAATACCACCCTTGGCAACACCAAGGAGGCGGCCGAGGATCTGCGCCGTGCCGAAGAGCTGGAGAACCCTAAGAACACCGCCAAGCGCTAATGAATCATATCGATCCCTTCCTCAAGCAAGTCGCGGCCCACTATTATCAGCGAGGGGCCGAAAGAGCTCGCCAAGCTACGCTTCATCTTCCCCTCGAAGCGTGCCCTCTCCTTCTTCCGCCATCACCTGAGCCAGCTGGCTACGGCACGCCCCCTCTTCGCCCCACGGATGGAGACGGTGAGCGAATTCATGCATAGCCTCCAGCCTCAGGTGCAGATTCTCGACAAGACAGCACTCCTCTTCAAGCTCTACCAGACCTACTGCGAGGTACGTGCCGAGCGAGGCGAGATGACCGAGAGCTTCGATGAGTTCCTCTACTGGGGCAACATTATCCTCAAGGACTTCGAGACCTGCGACCGCTATCTGGTGCGCACCGACCACCTCTATCGCAACCTCAGAGATATCAAGGAGATCTCCGACGACTTCAGCTACCTCACCGAAGAAGCCCGCGAGATGATCCAAGGCTTCTGGGGCGATTTACCCAGCCTTCAGGGCATCAGCGAGGACGACGACAAGGGCTACAAGAAGCGCTTCCTCTCCTTCTGGGAGTGCCTCGCCCCGCTATATGAGCGGTTCACCACCAGCCTGCAGGCAGAGGGCTACGTCTATGACGGGCTACTCTATCGCCGTGCAGCCGAGGCGAAGGAAGAGGTACTCAATCAGCTGGCCGAGGGTGAAAAGCTCGTCTTCGTCGGGCTCTTCTACCTCACTCCCTCCGAGGAGAAGCTCTTCAAGACCCTCACGAAGGCAGGGCGTGCTGAGTTCTGCTGGGATGCGGCCGTCGAGGTCGTGCACGACACCAACCACCCTGCGAGCAAGTACTTCCACAAGCTCTGTAAGGAGTTCGGTCAAGTCGATGGCCCGTGGACACGAGGAGGTAGCGCACAGCATCTCCCTCACGAGGTACAGGTCATCGAGTGCTCCAGCCTCCTCTCACAAGCCAAGGGACTCCCGACGCTCCTCCAAGAGCTGAACATCGCCGAGGCGACGGAGAACCTCGAGGCAGCTATCATCCTGCCCGACGAAGGGCTCCTTCTGCCCACCGTCAGCTCGATACCCGACGACATCGGCAGTATCAACATCACCCTCGGCTATCCGCTGGACCGCACACCCATCGCCCTCATGCTGAAGCGATGGATCACGCTCATCTCCTTCAACCTCAAGCGCTCGGAGAGCTCGGCACGCTACCCCGCTGACCAGCTCCTCGGACTACTGGGCCAAGGACTGATCACGGCACACGCCCCCGAGGCCACACGCCTCATGGAGCATATCCGCCAGAGCAAGCGCTTCTTCGTCCCCGCTAAGGATCTATGGACGGACAAGACGGAAGCAGAGTTCCTGCACCTCCTCCTTGATCCGCTCACCGAGACGAGCGACCCACTGCAGCGCATCGAGGCCGTACTGCTCCACCTCATCCAATCGGCCCAGCAGGAGATACAGACCAGTGAGCATCACGAAGAGGAAGGGCGAGGAGCAAGACACAGTGCTCGTCTATGAAGGGCTATCGTCCTTCGACCTCGAGTTCATCCACCACTACCTGCGCCTCATCAACCGCCTGCAGGGGCCTCATCCAGCAGCATCAGATGGTGCTGGGCTTCGAGGCGATGATACATCTCTTAGAGGGCTTAGTGGGGACTGTGACTATTCCCTTCGAGGGCGACCCACTACAAGGTCTGCAGGTCATGGGGCTTCTCGAGACGCGACTGCTCCACTTCCCCACGATGATCTACCTCTCCGCTCAGGAGGGTGCCCTTCCCACGAAGCGCTACAGCGATACGCTCGTCCCCTACACGCTCCGCCGAGGCTTCGGCCTTCCTACAGGGCGCGCCGAGGAAGACCCAGGGCAGGACTACACCTTCTTCCAGAGTATCGCACGTGCCGAGCGTCTGACCTTCGTCGTAGCGCCCGCCAGCGACGGCTACAACCTCGGCGAAGAGAGCCGCTACATCAGCCTACTCCAGTACATCTATGGCTGCGACATCAAGCGCCGCTCCCTCCGCCTTGAAGCCAAGGCCAAGGAGAGTGCGGGTATCTCGAAGCGTAAAGAGGGGGAGCTATGGGAGCAGTTCGTCTCACCGTACGACGACCGACCCCAAGGTGGATCCCGACCGTAAGGCCGTCCGCCCGCTCTCTCCGAGTAGCCTCTCGAAGTACGTTGCCTGTCCGCTACGCTTCTACTACGAGGCGATCTGCCGCTACCGCGAAGAGGATTCCCCCAGCCTACTCTTGGCTTCGAATGAGTTCGGCACCGTACTGCACCGCGTCATGGAGGAGTTCTACTCGGACCTTACCAAGAGCCCAAGCACGGGAGAGCAACTCACCTTCACCACCATCACCAAGGAGATGATCGATGAGAAGCTCAGAGCCAAGGGCTACATCAGGCAGCGTGTAGAGAAGGCCTATCGTGACGAGCTGAAGCTCAAGCCGGGCGTACCGCTCAGCGGGCTCTCGCGCATCTATTGCCAGACGATCGAGCGCTACGCTCGCGAGCTCCTCGAGTGGGATAGTGCGCATGCCACCTCCTTCAGCTACGCTGCGAGCGAGAGCGAGGTCTATGCTGCCTTCACGCTCCCCAGTGGTGAGACCGCCTATCTCGGTGGTATCATTGACCGCATCGACCAAGTCGATGGTAAGTACCGCGTCGTAGACTACAAGACAGGGAATGCCTCACTCACGATCAGCAAGCCCAAGGATAAGAGCGTATGATGGGAAGAGCGGCTCAAGGATCCCAACAACAAGGCTATCCTTCAGACGCTCATCTACTGCGCTGGCTTGGCTCAGACCTACAAGCTCGACGAGTCGCAGATCCACCCTGCTATCTTCCGCTTCAAAGGGAAATGATGGCTTGGTGACGAAGCAAAGAGAAGTACGATCCCTCCTCACCTTCCCCTATTGGTGAAAAGCAAAGCAAAGTAGCAGCCCCTTATGCGGAAGTCAAAGAGTCCTTCGAAGCGCTCCTCGTAGATGAGCTCTTAGCCGAACTCTACGACACCGACAAGCCCTTCACGCAGACCGAGGACGCCGAGCAGTGCGCCTACTGTCCCTTCGCCCTCAGCTGCGGCTGGTAAAGCGAATAATAAGTAGGTAGCGTCCGAGCTGCCGCTTCATCTAGAAAAGGTGAGGTGCCGTATGACTCAGCATCAGCTGAGCACATACGGCACCTCGGCCTTTTATATTATTCTCTATCGGAGAAGGCTACCCATTAAGGGTCTCCTCGTAGTGAAGGGACGACAGGAATAACGGATAACATCCCATAGATGGGCTTTATATAGCCCTTCTCCACTTTTTCCAAGACTGAGCCCACCACACATAGGCATCTTACTCTTATTGCCAACCCAATAGTAGGTAGGCGAAGTGTTACCTGAATTAACGACAGCCCCCCAATGATCCTTATAGAAGTCATATATCCTACGATAGTTGGGATACGTTCTCATCAATCTTGAATAGGCAGCTCGATCTTTTCGGAGCAGCAAGTTCTGATGGATTTCCATAAGCACTATAAGAGTATAGTGAATAGGGAGTGTATGACGCTCCTTACGTGCCAAGGTATTTGTCCAAAAAAAGCTTCATTCGCAATATCATCCACACTGCCTAAAAAGTGCGCACCAAGATGAATCGCCTCCACTTGAAAAGCAACAGCACTATGGACCTCACTCTTGTTACTAGTGAACGTAGGTCTCTGCTTGTGGTAGGGACCGTATGGATTATTCGCCTTCCTCGGATCTATCTCCTGAGTGATAGATAGTGTCGGAGTTGCACTCTCAGGAGCTTGCAGATTATGTACTCGCTCATAACGATAAGCCACACAATGCTTCTGCGTCCCTCCGAGGTTCTTCAGCGCCAAAGCGTAAACAACATTCCCCACTTGACGAGAGGAATACTCTGTATCACCCGAGAGCGAACCTACAGACACTGTAACAGAGCTCTATCAACATTACCACCCTGGGTATTAACAGCAGCTGCTCCTGGAAGGGAATTACACTTTCCCACTGCGCAACCGTAGGATAAGTATAAGTACGCCCATTACTGGTCAGGCGCACTTGGTTTGCCTCGTCCCCCTGTCAGCATCGCATAGGAATTGACCCCATGCTGTGTATCAAGCTGATTAGAACTACCCAGAGGGATACGACCACCATTCACAAACTGCCAAGGCTCCTTACGCACGACATTGTACTCCGCCATGTAGTCCAGCGGAGTGTAGGGGTGGTAATAGACCGCATCGAAGTAAACACTCTTGCCCGAGAGCACCTGATGATGACGATGCTTCTTACCATAGATATAGGTATGCTGGGACTCGAGGATACGAGCATTGCTACTGGTACCCGTCTCAGCTATCAGCGTAGTCGAGCGATGCTCTGCATCAGCCGTAGTCGTGGGGATAGCCCAGAAGAGAATCGTGGGGATACCAGGTGCTACATTGCGGTTCACATCAGCCCCCACCGAAGTATCGGAGAAGATCTTTGCGCTACTTCCGCCCTGCAGAGAAGACATCACCGGTGAAGATCTTCTCATATTCGGGAGTAGAAGAGTTAAGTGCAGTGAACTCCTTCGTCGTAGCCGCATTTTGCGTAGGAACCCACTTCATCAGGTTGCCATTATTCGCGCCGCCACGGACAGCCTCCGTCTTGCTCTTGAAGTCAACCGCAGGCAGGTCATTCTTAGCTAAGCTAAAGTAACCGGCAAAGCTCAGAGAAGTCGATACGATACGCAGTGTATTCACCTTGAGGGCAACCTGTTCGCTCCCCAGACGCTGCTTATACGCATCATCCAGTCTGAGCGTCGCACGGCAGAGGACGCCCTGAGGGAAGACCTCGAGCTTACGCTGCTTCTCAGCCGGCGACCAGTCCTTAGGCCACTTAGGGTGACCCATTGGGATAGGTAGGCATCTCCATCCAATGTGACACAGCAGGGATATCCATCACACGCCCTGTCGACGTAGCTACAGGGGCAGCTTCAGGACCGCTTGCGCCGAACCTCATCTGCCCAGCATCCTTATCGTAAGTCCCCCCATAGCGATCGCGATGTACCACTTCTTACCTGGAGCAAGAGCAGAGCCAGAGCGTAGCTTGATGCGCTCCTTCTCGATGTGGTAGCCATTAGTCGTCTTCACTGCCTTAGCCTCGTAGTAGGTAGGCTCATCATTGCCACTGCTGCGGATGATGCAGAGTACGGGGAAGCTCATTAGGGAGTGTGATACCATGACGCCCCTTGGCATTGAGCGTGGGGCTGACCGTAGCTGAGATACCACGGAGCGTGCTCTCGGTCTCCTCGCTGAAGGTGATATTGAAGTCCGCTGCGAGCGGGAAGTCAATATCCCCTCACGATAAGAGGCAGCAGCCTCTTGAGCAGTCTTGGTCTGTACGGGTTCGGAGGTCGCTTCATTGCGACAAGAGGCAAAAGTCCCCATAGCTGCGAGAGCCAGTAGCGGGAAGGTACGGCCCATCCAGCGAGAGATACTAATAGTCGTTGTCTGGTTCATAACCTTGGATTTCATCAAAACGATAGTCGACAGGAGCCGAAGGATCAACAAGCAGATCACCCGTATGGAGCGTATAGAGCCCAGTGCGGGCGCTACGTAAGCCTCCTTCGTGGGAAGCGTTGAGTACATTTTACTCGTGTGAAGAATTAGTTCCTAATATTTTTAAGAATAGAGTAGATAGAGGGAGTAGATGTGTCTTACCAATCAAAAGCAAGAGCGCCTCAGGTGCTGGTGATCCCCAATTCACAGGATGCAACCACACAAATCGAGCGCAAAGATACAACAATAAAAGCAAAAGCCCAACACCGACACAGGACTCCCGCATCAAAAGCTCTCCTCACCAGCAATCCATATTGAGGCTAAGCTGATTTGCAAACGCCTATTGCTCTGCAGGCGAACAACTATTGGCTTGGGCTTCAAATGACTATTCGTTTCGCCACCAAGCGGATAGTCCTTCGGATATGAAGCACTATGGATTTTGCAGTACGCATATAAACGACGATAGGGTGACGAAGCCGCATCAGCTCCATCACCCTACCCCATAGATCATCCTGTAGTATGCGACTGCATGAGCTTGGTGCCTCATCGCTCGCTGCATCGCGCCTTGCTCGGCATAGCAAGCTGAATAGCAGTAAATGGAATGGTAGCAAGCAGCAAAGCTCACTGCATCATCATCACCTTGTATAAAACGAAGTGGGTGTGATCACTTGCGTAATCACACCCACTCTCTTAAAATGGCGGCTACCTACTCTCCCACAAAACGCAGTACCATCGGCACGATTGGGCTTAACTTCTCTGTTCGGAATGGGAAGAGGTGGAACCCCAACGTTATAACCACCTAAATATCTCTGTATTTAGACAATCATTGACTTGATAAAAACGCACAATACTCACTCACGTATCGCTAAGTCGGTATACAACCTCAGGCAAAAACTTTCGGGCAATTAGTACTACTCGGCTATGACGTCACCGCCTTTACACCTGTAGCCTATCAAGGTCATCGTCTATAACCACCCTTATAATGAGATCTAATCTTGAGGCAAGCTTCGTACTTAGATGCTTTCAGCACTTATCTCAACCGAACGTAGCTACTCGGCAATACGCCTGGCGGCATAACCGATAAACCAGCGGTTCGTCCAACACGGTCCTCTCGTACTAGTGTCAGGCCCCTCAAATCTCAAACGCCCACAACAGATAGAGACCGAACTGTCTCACGACGTTCTGAACCCAGCTCGCGTGCCACTTTAATGGGCGAACAGCCCAACCCTTGGGACCTTCTCCAGCCCCAGGATGTGACGAGCCGACATCGAGGTGCCAAACCGCTCCGTCGATATGAGCTCTTGGGAGCGATCAGCCTGTTATCCCCGGGTACCTTTTTATCCTTTGAGCGATGGCCCTTCCATACGGAACCACCGGATCACTATGCTCTAGTTTCCTACCTGTGCGACTTGTTAGTCTCCCCAGTCAAGCACCCTTGTGCCATTACACTCTACGACCGGTTACCAATCGGTCTGAGGGTACCTTTAGAAGCCTCCGTTACACTTTTTGGAGGCGACCACCCCCAGTCAAACTACCCACCAGTGCAATGTCCTCGCATCCGCGAGTTAGAACCCAAAATAACAAAAGGTACGTATTTCAACGGCGACTCCACGAATACTGGCGTACCCGCTTCATAGTCTCCAGCCTATCCTACACATTTGTTACCCAAATCCAATGCAAAGCTATAGTAAAGGTTCACGGGGTCTTTTTCGTCCCGTTGCGGGTAATCGGCATCTTCACCGATACTACAATTTCACCGAGCTCGCGGTTGAGACAGTACCCAGATCGTTACACCATTCGTGCAGGTCGGAACTTACCCGACAAGGAATTTCGCTACCTTAGGACCGTTATAGTTACGGCCGCCGTTTACTGGGGCTTCAATTCAATGCTTCTCTTGCGATGACATCTCCTCTTAACCTTCCAGCACCGGGCAGGTGTCAGGCTATATACAGTATCTTTCGATTTAGCATAGCCATGTGTTTTTTTGTTAAACAGTCGCCTGGGCCTATTCTCTGCGGCTCACAGCCTTCACTGTGAGCGTCCTTTATTCCGAAGTTACAGGACTATTTTGCCTAGTTCCTTAACCGCGAATCACTCGAGCGCCTTAGTATACTCAACCCAACCACCTGTGTCGGTTTATGGTACGGGTAATCATGCAATATGCTTAGCGGATTTTCTTGGGAGCACCGTTACAGTTGTCCATATCTCCTTGTGCAAGCACTCAGAGTACTGTCAGGTTCGGATCTCCGAGCGGATTTGCCTACTCAGATCAACTCCTACACCCTTCAACCAACTATTCCGTCAGTTGGCAGGACCGTCACATCTCCGTCTCCACATCGCTCACATAATTAGTACCGGAATATTAACCGGTTCTTCCATCGGGTGCGCCGTTCGGCTTCCCCTTAGGCCCCGACTAACCCTGATCCGATTAGCGTTGATCAGGAACCCTTAGTCTTTCGGCGAGGAGGTTTCTCACCTCCTTTATCGTTACTTATACCTACATTTGCTTTTCTAGAAGCTCCAGCAAGAGTTGTCCTCTCACCTTCTGCGCCGCTAGAATGCTCCCCTACCGATGTTTACACATCCCACAGCTTCGGTAAATAGCTTATGCCCGATTATTATCCACGCCAAAGCACTCGACTAGTGAGCTGTTACGCACTCTTTAAATGAATGGCTGCTTCCAAGCCAACATCCTAGCTGTCTTCGCACTCTGACTTCGTTTGGTCAACTTAGCTATTATTTCGGGACCTTAGCCGATGGTCTGGATTCTTCTCCTCTCGGACATGGACCTTAGCATCCCATGCCCTCACTCCGTGGATCTTACTTAACGTGCATTCGGAGTTTGTCTGGACTTGATAGCCGGTGAAAGCCTCGCATCCAATCAGTCGCTCTACCTCACGTAAGAAACTCCACAGGCTGCACCTAAATGCATTTCGGGGAGTACGAGCTATCTCCAAGTTTGATTAGCCTTTCACCCCTACCCTCAGTTCATCCGAAAGCTTTTCAACGCTTACCGGTGCGGTCCTCCAGTTGGTTTTACCCAACCTTCAACCTGACCAAGGGTAGATCACTTGGTTTCGCGTCTACTCCCTCTGACTAAATCGCCCTATTCAGACTCGCTTTCGCTTCGGCTCACGTGACTCTTCATCACTTAACCTTGCCAGAGAAAGTAACTCGTAGGTTCATTATGCAAAAGGCACGCAGTCACAGCTCGAAGCTGCTCCTACCGCTTGTAGGCAGACGGGTTCAGGATCTATTGCACTCCTCTGTTCGAGGTTCTTTTCACCTTTCCCTCACGGTACTGGTTCACTATCGGTCTCTCAGGGAGTATTTAGCCTTACGGGATGGGTACACGCAGATTCACACAGGATTTCACGTGTCCCGCGCTACTCAGGATACCTCTAAGTCCAACGAAGATTTTTCGGATACACAGCTTTCGTGTTCTATGGTAGGCCTTTCCAGACCGTTCTCCTAATCTTGTCTTCCTTTATAGAGGTCCTACAACCCCAGTTTTGCCGAAACAAAGCTGGTTTGGGCTGGTCCCCGTTCGCTCGCCACTACTAAAGGGAATCACTTTTGTTTTCTTCTCCTATGGGTACTTAGATGTTTCAGTTCCCCACGTTCGCTCACTGCTCTGCAGTGTGACATATCTTCAATATGCCGGGTTGCCCCATTCGGAAATCTACGGATCAATTTGTATGTGCCAATCCCCGTAGCTTATCGCAGCTTATCACGTCCTTCGTCGCCTCCGAGAGCCAAGGCATCCACCGTCTGCCCTTATCTGTTTTTTTGCGCCTAACGTACTTCTAACATTGCTATCAGAAAGCACGCAGGTTGTATACTAACTTATTATATATGCTCTACGTTGTTTTCTCGTTTGTTTTTATCAAGTATGTCAATGATCGCTAAGAGGGCCGCTGGTGTTAACCTTGTGACACCTCTTTAAGTCAATCATAAGTAAGTCTCCTTACTTATATCGTCTTCGCTAACGTCTGCCTTCCCTTCCTCAGCTACCCTCGCTCGGGTCAGCTCTTCTTCGAGGCGGTTCGTTTCTCGTTTGCGGTTGCAAAGATAGAGCAAAAACTAAATACAAACCAAATCTTCACGCAAAATATTTCCCAAACCACCCGCCAGAGTTGCATTCATTTCCCCATAAGCAAGAGAGTTACAGGGGCAAAAATTTCATAAGCAGTGAATAGATAGGGGCAATCTCAGGAGGTCTTGACGCACGAAAATGAAAAACTTCACCCACTCAGAAGGGAATAAAGTCGCACCCTCCTATCGCACCATTATACGAAGGAAGATGCCATCAACCTACATAATAGTCCCACTTAAAAAGACTCAACAAGCGAGAGGTCATACATTTCTGACCTCTCGCTTATCAAGCTTTTAAAGGGGTAACTATATACAGCGCAAATGCTGTAGCCTCTCTGACGTATAGCGGCGAGTATACCAGCCAGCTCTTTACGACTTCTTAGCCTCCTCTAGAGCCTCCTCAACAGCAATCTCGGCATCGAGGAGAACATCATATAGAACTGCAATGATTCGCCCTATTACAACTGAAGATAGAAGTTGCCCTTTCTCAAGGAAGGAGTGATACTCGGCTCCGAGAATGTTGCACTCCTCATTATCAATATATAGCTTGATACATTTCTTATTTCCATTGAGTTCATTGAGAGTACAGATACTAGGCAAGATATTCTCTTCATAAAGAGTACCAGTATGGACACTGAGGAAGACAGTCTCATCTTCCTGTCTCTACCCATAGTACTGGAATGTCCTTGATACTTAAAGGTAGCTTTCTCAGCTCCATCTTCTTCAGTTTCATCGACGAATTTGTAGCCCTCTTCGTAACACCAATTCTGGAAGCTGAGGAAGACAGGTGTATGCACTCTGTTCTTTGTCATAGTTACTTAGTTATTAGTTATCATTTTTCTCTGTGTGGGGACGAAGTCAGGATGAGCCTTGAGGAAGCTCTCTACCTCGGACTTCATCGTATTGTAGATTTTCTCTGGACTCATTCTCGCAGAGGGATGATAAGTGCGCACCACCATCTGCTTGGTCTCATCTGAATAGTAGATTCCCTCGCTGAACTTCTGCAATCCTGGGATGGACTTCTCTAATACGCTGATTCCAGCATCGCTAGCTTTGAGTAGTATCAAGGATAATGTTCGGATTCTCTAGTATGAGTTGAGCCGCAGTGTAGTCTCCATATTGCACAACCGATGTCTTGAGCTCCGCATTAGAGATGGAGCTTTCCCCAACCTGCTTCTTGAGATTATGCCGAGCGATAGGAGCTTCCTCATAGTGCTTAGCGCCCTGCTCCTGGGTTGGATACTCTGGCAGTGTACCATCGGGACTGATGTTGGATAGACCGTGGGTATCTGCTCCTAGATTACGGAAGAAGTTCCCCTTATCATACTGACCAGTGGAGGAATCATTCTTACGCCCTGTCTCTCCTCGGAGGTCATATCCCGTAGCATCGTACTGATCCTTGGTGAGGACAGCAATAGCCTTTCCTTCGGACTGAGCTTCCTTCCATTTCTCTTGCTCGCCTCCACTGACACGTTCCCAGTAGCTTGTACCATCTGGGGGCTTGCTCGTACGTGATCTCTCCTCTATTGAGTAATCCGTCTGGGGCGATCGGTCGTGTATCTCCATTACCGAGGGCTTCTTCCTTGTATTTGGATAGTATGCAGTCGGACTGAGCTTGCAGGTCATCGCCTGCTTGCTCCCTAGCCTCAGACACGAGCTGATTCACCTTAGTCTCTGGTCGTAGTGATTCGGGATTAACACCTTCCGAACTACGATTCGACACCTCCGGGGTTATATCCTCGCCATCGCCAAGCAACATCTTGGTAATGTCATCCTTTATCTCTATGACACCCTGAACTGCTGCCTTCTCTAGTTGCTTTGCCACCTCACCCAGCCCAAAGACGTCCTGAGGCTTATTGACCTCATTCCTCACCCTCATTGACCTGCTTTTTGAACCTCCGCAACCTTCTTAGCTGTCTCAGCAGCTTTTACTATCGTTTCGATCATATTCTATTCTGGTTCTGACAGATTAATTGTATAGCTCGGAAGACTACGGACTCTGGGTCTCTAAGCTCCTCTGCATAGTAAGCTCGAAGGTCGGTATACCCCGCATAGATACCTGGGTACCCTGCAATGAACTGCTGGAGCCGATCCATCCCCCACTGATCGATGAGTCGCTCTCCAGTGGACCCTATACCTATCCAGGCCTCAGCACTTCATACTTATGCCTACTTCTCCAGAAGCTAGTCTGCAGAATCCCCTCCTCACAGCCGCATCCTCAAAGGGATAGCAGAGGCTATCGACACCATGGAGAAGAAAACTCAGCACATCCTCTGAGTATTTCACCTTAGCTAACCCAATATCAGTAGGTAGATAGGAATAAAGCGCTGCCTGATCCAACTCTTCTTCTCGCATACTCTGACTACTCTGAGCTATCTGACACTGGACAGGCTCCTCCCAATGGCTCTGATAGACGATGGCTTGCCCAAGGCTTTGGCGTGAGATATCTCGGACCTGCTCCTCCTTCAGCCCAAGTGCCTTGCCCGCAGTATCTCGATCAGTCTGTTCGGGGAGTGCCATCACGATCTTGGTATTCGTGTTACGTATAGCCGCTAGATCAAGCATTCCCGGAGACTGATCTACGATGATGAAGCCCTCACCATAGGGTACGCATCTCTGCTATCCGTTGGTTATCATCTCCACAGACTTACCAATGAGGTTAGCTCCCTCATTACTCTGCTCTGTAGAGGTACGCTTGAGTAGACAGTGGGCTTCTTCTATGACCGTCACGTGCCGTAGGGAGCTATTCATCCCAGCCGACTCAGACATACGCCATTCCTGGAGTCTGAGGATAAGTATACCCATCAGCAGAGACTTAGTTTCTGTCGAACCGACACGGCTAAGGTCAATGATTACATTTGCATCGAAAAGTTCTGCATCTGAGAGTTCTTCAGCGACTACCTAACACCTCGCCCAGGATACCACGGGTAAGGGATTCCAGCCGGGTCTCAAGCGCACCTCGATAGTTACTCTTAAGCTCTTCCGAGTAGGCGGACTTGTCGATATACTCCTTTAGAGAATATAGTACATCCGACATCGTAGGATAGAGTCCATAGGCATTCTCCGAAGTGAAGAGGTCCCAGCCACAGCGTTGATAAGCATCTTCAACAGCTGCTTTTCAGCACTGCTGGCATCGCTGCATACATAGTACGCAAGCATTAAAGATCTCTACCAGACGATCGATATGTTCAGTCACAGCGATGTCATCGGGGAAGGCAAAGGGGTTAAGCCGTAGTAGCTCACTCTTCTTGAGATTAGTTCCCAGGACACGGACATCAGGTCGGTTACCGAAGACGTGCTTATATTCTCCTTTAGCGGGACTCTATAACTAGCATCTTCCGTACCTTTGATCAAGGAGCTGCTCCAGCATTAGATAGAGCGTATTGCTCTTACCACTCCCTGTAGATCCAGTGACGAAGGTGTGCTTCGTGAGTTCTGAAACGCTCAGTCGTACGGGACTATTCCGCTCCTCTCGACCTAGATACGAGATGTACCCCAAATCGATGTATTCCTCACCCACGTGACTCGGACGATTGGGCGTGACATAGAGACCGAAAGCTGCACGCTCCTGTACCAACACCCCAGGGACGCTCCTCTGAGGTAGACTCATCAGAATAGCGAGTCTCCTCGGCTCGTGACCACTGAGCTCGCTGAGACATTAATCCCCTCAACGAGAAAGCGAGGATGTAATCCCTGTGACACATAGCCCAGAGCTTCCCTCGTCTCAGATTTTCCCCGAGGAAAGAAATTAACAGCTACAGACTCAACGCCTGAGGACTCTCCGATGATACTCCCTCGATAGAGGCTGGAGAGCATCTGCGTCTCGGTGTCACTATCTGCCACGAAATAAGCCGCCGTAGACCATAGACCGAAGGGCATTGTATCCTGCAGGCGCTTGATCTGCTTATCCAGCATCTCCAGGTAGCTCTGAACTTTTCGATTCTTATAGGTACGCTGGTGACTCAGTCCTGTAGACCGCTGCTCACTGGAAGACTCTGAGCGATCCTGATGTTCCCCCTTAGTAGTCGTTTCTCCACGCTGTGAACTTTGTGAGGAGCTTGATCCAGTAGTTTCTGTACTACTTGTACCCTCGCTCTCACTAGAGGAACGCCCCCACGAGTAGAGTAGAGTACCATCAAAGACAGCGAGGATGAGCGATTCGACCCTTTGGTTGTCGTATGGGTGCTTCCACTTGAGCTGGAGCTGCTAGTTCCATCGGTGATGGTCTCGCCTATATTGGTAGCGATTGACTTATTGAAGCCCCTCGGTAATTCCCTTTGTGATTCCCTCGCTCTTATTCTCAGAGTAATTCAGCTGGAGTTCTGCCAGCGGACTTAGCTCGGTCGATAGGCGTTCATAGGCACGCACCATATGGTATGCCTCTTCTTCCCTCACCTTGTCTGCGAGGAGGAGTGCGGAGAATGAGCCGACATTATACTCGAAGCAGCAGCATTCAATAGACGCTCCAGCCCTTGTAGGAAGCTCTCCTTCTTGTCATCCAGCAGCGAAGAGACCCCCAGAGACACTCGCCAGCGAGTATTCAGGTCGTATCTTATCGGATAGGTTCATCGAGGTAACCTGGTACTGTACCCCAGGAAGATCAGCCTTAAGCGCTCCCTGTAGGGTCTGGGAAGACATCCTTAGCTCTGTATCTGCACTATCTCGAGTTCCCAGATGAGAGAGACCCCTTACCACGTTCATAGCGAACAAGCAGAGCGACCCTGTGACGACTGTTTGTGCAGTGAAGCATAAAGCATCGCCAGCTTGTCCGGGAAGAAAGTATCTTCCTCATAGACGAACTTGGTGATCTGCACCCAGCTCATTGTTGAAGACTCTCCACCCTCCAGAGGGATGATAGTTGAGCTATCTAGCCGCTGGAGATAATTCTTTGTGACTATCGTATCGAACAGTTGCTGTAGATCCTCCTGTACACCAGTGAACGAGCCTCTACTAGCTCACTTGCAGTAGCAGGGATGTATGATCGCGAGTCTCTGAGAATGCGCCCCCCTGCTGAGCAGAAGGAGTATTCGATGTTGGGTCGTGGAATACAAAACCTTCACGCTCTGCGATCATCTCTGCCACACGATTATTTCTCGCGCTCATAGCGACTTAGTCAGATTCGCAATAAATGTATCAGATGCACGCTCAGCCTCGTCCAGCCAACGCACCAGATCTAGCTGTATCTGTGTGATGAGCTGGGTACGCTGGTTCGTCTGCTGACGAAGGTAGAACTCGTGATCCTCTCTACTTCCTTCCCGGTAAGCCTTCACAGCCAAGCCTGCGGTGATGAGACCAACGGCATAGCGCACCCACGCTGAAGTAAAGGGGATAGCAGCAGGATGCTCCCGACACCGATCGCTACAGTCTTTAGGGATCGGCGGACTCGCTGCTGCCATAGCTTTTGCTCTGGTTTTGTCTGGATAGGTCGCTGACGTACCTCCAGTGGATGGGTCTCGATCCAGCGATCCATCTGCGCACGATACCCCGCTCTCGAAGTCCACGAAGGATCCGTACTGCTCTTCGCTCAGTTCCTTACGATGCTTTTCACCCTGGGCAATGATGTACTCATCCAGATGATCCTTAGCTCAGTTAAATAGTACCTGGACGAACTGATTGATGGTCTCCTGATCAATCTCTACGCCTGATCTGAGGTACTCCGCCCCTGATGCGCTTCACGTCTTTAGCAAATGCAGTCTTATCTAGCATAGTTCTATTTCTTTAGCTGTTTAACTTCGGAGATGAAGATATCAATATCTCGGAGGAATGACTGACTCTCCTGCTCTACCTTAGCCTTAGCCTGCTGGAGCTTTTCTTTAGCATCCTTATGCGTCGCCAGCTCCTTGACCCAGGTCTCACGCTTAGCGACAGCCTCTTCCTCTCGCTTCTTTACCATAGTTAGCTCCTCTGATATCGCACTCGTCCAGTCCTTGATGATGTTCTCTAGTGCAGAGATCGTCTCTCCGAGTAGAGCTTCGAGCTTAGTCCGTCCCACTGGCAGTATCTCGGCAGCTACCTTATTGTAGTCAGTCTTTTCACTGAACCTTCGTATACTTTCCCTTAAAACCAAGCGTAAAAATGCTCGTCCAGAAGTGACGATGGGTCGTCTCCCATTTCGTTGTATACTTCTTCGTTGCCTGAGACCTAAGACTCCCAAAGTCCACCTGCGGGAGAGTGATCCCCTGCTTGATCTGATAGTTGCGTAACGTCTGAGTCAGGCTCTGCTGCAGTTGATCCAGCACTTCGATACGTCGCTCCTCAAGTGAACTCCATATGTTCCTTAGTTCAGTCTCTATTTTATCACAATGCTCACGCTCACATTTCTGGGGTACGGTTATCCCATTTAGGGCCTGTGCTATTTCATCGAACAATCCACGTATCTTAGCTCGGCTATATTCCTGATCCCGGATACGAAGGAGGTCTTCGCTGAACTTCCGCCTCACCTCCCGAGCTGCCTTCTCTTCATCCTCCGACTTAGCGAGTTGTCCCGCTGCATCCTTAATGGTACGCCCCTCAAGCTCATTCAGCTCTCTATCGAGACCTCTTATAGTATCTTCGTAGCTCTTTTTAGCTCACGCTGCGCCTCTAGATCCCCCTTGAGAGTCAGTGACATAGGGTCTCATAGCTCGCTCCACGCACATCGACAACGAACTTATCTAGGTCATTGCGGAACTTCGAGAACGCAGATAATCCCTCCAGGAAACGGAGATAGGTCTCATTGTTCTTAGCCTCGTTTTTTTCATCTAAAGCATCCTCTATTTCTCGCAGGATACTCCTATACGCCTTGTACTGCTCATCAGACCAAGCAGGAGTCGCTCCCTCTGATCTATGAACTGTGCCTGGATGTCGATAGCGGTACCCTGCCAGATCAGCCCGTAACTGCTCTATAGCTATCCAACAGATATAGACGCTTAGAAATGTCCTTAGGAAGGTTACGTATAATGCTGGTCTTCCATCGTTCAACCTCTTTCATCTCTTTATAGTGGGTAGCTACCATAAAGAGGCGCTTACGTGTCACGGGTAGAGTCTAGCAATAGTCTCTCGGATGAAGTCGATATTCGACCGCTCCTCAGCAGCATCGGTGCCTTTGATGCAGAAGATGATGGCATCGACAGCAAAGGTCTTCTCACCCGTCTTTCTCATTCAGTAGCTCAAAGGTCTTATTCTCTATTCCTCCGATAGCACCTACACCTGGAGTATCAAGGATCTGCTAAGTACGGAACTGCTCAGGCAGAGGAGTATAGACAATGACCTCGGTGGGGATATCACCACGTCGTCGCTTATTTAGATAGCTCTGTAGATCAGCCCGATCGATATGCATCCCCGACTTTTCACTCAGTGCCTGCTGCTGCTCAAGGATCTCCTTTGCCGACATTCTCTGGAGGATACAATCATCGATGAGGGTAAAGGGAAGGTTTGAAAAGTTACCCACCGAGACCACCTGTTGGAGATTCTTTTGCAGGTCCCCCAATAGTTTTTTCTTCTTGCCGTCACCGAAGGTGATCTCAATATAAGTCTGCTCTGTATGGCGGATATAAGTGATGCCCGAGGTAGTTTGGTTCGCACCTGTGGGCAGGAGATCTGAGATTCCTAAGAGAGCATTGAGGAAGGTCGACTTACCTGAGGATGTCTTCCCCATCACGGCTAGCGTGAAGTATCCCTTCTCAAAGGGCTTTGCCAGATGTGCTATACTACTTTCTTGACCAGCATCCAGATCATATTTCTGCTTGAGTGAGAGGTACTGCTGTCGTGAACGAATGATATTCTCCTTGTACTGCGAGTACCGATCCTGTTTAGGTATTGCCATATGTAATGCTATTGGGTGTTATCTGAGGCTATTCTCTTTGCTTTGGATTATACGAGGAAAGAGGTTTAGAGAAATGATGAGAGACTATGCAGTCTCTCATCCCTGGTACTCAGGGAAAAACTCATCATTCTATTCTGACATCCTTTCCCCTGCATACATTGTTTTCACTTGCAACAAAGATAGCGACGTTCACCCACTTACCCAAATACCTTTCCCCAGGATCTATGTAGTTACCCGCCGACCTATATAGCTTCACACCACCCCTACTGAAGGTAGCCTCCCACGCCCTCCGAAGAGT